>Ga0302321_100001395_pt1 | contig 20638 bp, 9 predicted proteins | sample Fen_T0_1_FD_202505 | JGI IMG/M metagenome (GOLD analysis project Ga0302321, IMG submission 202505) | Peat permafrost microbial communities from Stordalen Mire near Abisko, Sweden - Fen_T0_1 | ecosystem: Environmental > Terrestrial > Soil > Wetlands > Permafrost | place: Sweden: Abisko...
TCCGCGTTCGATCTTCGGGCCGCGAACCGACCCCGCTAAGCCGTCAGGCTTAGGGATGGTGTCTTGGCTTCAACACATCGTCGGAAGCGCCACGGATGCCCGCTATCGCTCCGGCGCTGCGTGCTTCGCTGCTGGGCCTCATCGCGCCGCCGATGGCCGGGAGTCGTCACCCTGGTCATGTGGAACATGAGAAAAAGACTTTTTTCTCATAGATGAAAAACACCCGCAGCGAGGACGGCGGTCAAGGGCGCACGCTCTGTGTGCGTCGCGCTGGCGCGAGCGAAGCCCCTTGACGGCTGCCGCAGCGGAGGGTACGCGGCGTCAGCCGCGCCGGGATGCTCATTCAGCCTCGATCCTTTGCTTTCAACACGTTAACGCCGCAGCAACCCACGGTTACTCCCGCAGCAACCTTGAACAGCCCATTTTCCCCTTAGCTGATTTGTTTTCAACATGTTTACGCGCGTAAACACGTAAACGCCAGTGTTTGCGCCCCTCGCCGCCTGCATCGCATTGGCGCGGCTCACGTTAACGCCGCAGGAACTTTCGGTTACTCTGCAGCAACCCGCTGGGGGTGACGTGTCGTAGCGCCAACAGCCGATGCCGTAGGCAGCGCGGGCTGCGGGATGCGGGCTGGACGAGGACGCAGGGGGGCAGAGTCCTAGTTGGGATTGCCCCCTAGTTGCGTGAGCCTCCTGAGAAGCTGGGGGGCATGATGTCCGATACTGATTCGTGCGGCTCTGTCTTTATCGGTTTCGCCCTCACCCTCAGAAGTATTCTGGAGCTCATTTGTTAGTTGTACGAGGCGCTCTAAATCAGCTTTCGGCAGGAACTCCGGATCTTCGGCAAGATGATAAGGCAGGTATTCAGTTACAAGCGATAGTGAGGCATCAAGTTCACCCATTGTAAGTGGGCGTGGGCGATCCGTCAGGACTGCTACGGCAGTCTTTGTGGCCAGTCCCGATCCTGTGAAGGAAATTGCGGCGATTAAGGCCTCATCTGGATTGCGAGAGACCTCTGCACACAGCGTCGCCATAATTTCCTCAGCTGTCTCCTGCGACAGCCGAAGTTCAGCGAGTTCCGGGGGCAGAATCTGGCGATAGTGATCGTCGCCACTGTCTAAAGGGGACGCTTTCTCCAGCAGCATTGCCAGATGCAATGGCAACTGCCCCCGCTCGCCAGCAAGCAGTCGCCTCAGAAGATCAGTTGCGGTATCTCTCTCAGAATTCATTGGCGTAAGTTGGTACCATTCAAATTGTCGAGATCAACCCGCCAGCCACTGTTTCCGACGTCTGCCGAGCAAAGGCTCCTTGTAGGAATGCCGTAACCAGTCGGAGCAAACTTCCCTGCACATTGGCTAACGCTGATGATTGCCGACCTGAGATCCCTCTGGTTGGAGTTGAAAGGAAAGCCCGCCGCTCCACTCGCGGCTGCGTTCCATAGCGCGTTCAGAGAGGAGCGAACCTGAGCAGTGGTCACTCCGGGCGGATCGTCATTAACCATGACTTGCGTGGCGGGAGATGTCGCAGTAAGTCCCTTTTGGAGTTGAATACGCATTCGACCCTTACCCTTCGCCTTGCAGTCATTCGGATCCTCCGTAATATCAAAATCAAAGGCAACTTTCAATGCAATCACTGAGTAAGTGATATTAGTTCTGCAACCTAGCGCCTTTAAGGCAGGTTGTGCGGCGATATCGATAATGCCGATGATCATGGCGTACTCGAGAATCGCTGCGCTTGGTCTTGGCTGTGGCGACGGTACCGGAACTGGAGCAGCAGCTTCGCCAGTAGGGTCAGACAAATCGACAGGATCGCCGTCTGCATAACGATACTTATGCAGCGACGCCGGACCATCCGACTGACCTTCCAGCGGGTCTCTGGAGAGGAATCTCCCAGTCATTGGGTTGTAGTATCTGGCGCTGTAAGTTTCCCTGACGCCGTTTTCAACCACCGTTGCCTGCAAGCCTAACGTCACTGTGAAGTTGCAGCTATTCGATCCCTGATTCCATGCCGTTTTCCAGGTCTCGAACCCCTGACGCGGTTTTTCGCTTAGCTGCGGCATCGCGGCTAGAGGGGGTTCGTACAACGCCTGGATTTGGGTTGATTCCATTGCCTCCGATTGTACGGCTTTGGAGCCGGGATGACGGGCCTATTTTGCAGGCGATTGGGCAGGGGTTTGCGGGCGGGATTGCGGAGCGTATCGGGGAGCGATTGGAGCCTGGATCGACCCCGTATAAGCCGCTACAAGCGGCGGCTAAAAGAGGGCGATTGCGCGGTCTAAAGCTGTTCGATTTGGAGGCCGGGGATGAGGCGGAAGTGGCGGACATTAACGGTCAGAACCGAGAAGCCAAGCTCCAGCGCCGTGACGCCGATAAGCAGGTCTCCGAAGGGGATCGTCACGCCCTTGGCCTGCTGTTCGCCGTCGATCTTTGCGGCCAGTAAAGCCGTCGCCGCAGTGTATGGATACACCGTCAGATCGCGCAGCAGTTCATCGATGAACGCCTGGCGGCGTTGCCGGATTTCTGGATTCTGGGCGCGATAGATTCCATGAGCCAGTTCGGTCAGCCCAACCGCAGAGAGGGCAGCATCCTGATCGCCCGCCACGGAGACAACCCACTCGATCAGCTTTTCGACTGTGTCTCCCCGGCGCTCGGCTGCGATCACCACGCTGGAGTCCAGTATCAGCCCCATGGGTTTTCCAGCGGCTCGGGATGGCTGTTCACCGCCGCTTCAAGGTCGCGGGCGAAGCCGCCATCGAGCGTAGCTGTCGAGCCATGCTCTTTAGCCAGACGCAGAGACTCCGAGAGCCGTCGCATCGGGCGGTCGATCACCGTGCGCAGAACCACGGCGGATGCGGCGTCTTTTTCGATGACGATTTCCTCGCCCATATAGGCGCGGGCCAGCAACCCGGCGATGTCGCGGATTGCTTCGGCTTCCGAGATGCGGATCGTTGCCATACTCATGATGATACCTCGATTCCTGTTTTTTCTCTTAGCTGCTGCTTCTAAAAAACAGCAGCTAAGTAAAGAACATCATTCCTCTTCTTCTTCCTCGGCCTCTGCTTCAAGAGCGGAGAACAGGGCCTCGGCGGCGGGATCGGCGAGCTTCGCTGCCGCTTCCGGGCGGCGCTCAAGGCTGGCCGCTGGATGGGTTGCCGAGTGGATTTGCTTGAGCATCCGTATCGAGACGTGCGTGTAAATCTGCGTCGTGTCGAGCCGTGCATGACCGAGCATCTGCTGGATGAAGCGGATGTCCGCGCCGCCTTCGAGCATCAGTGTGGCCATCGTATGCCGGAAGAGATGGCAGGCTCCATGCTTGCCGATTCCGGCCGCTTCGACGTAATCGCGAACCAGGCCGCTGAGCCGGTTGGGACCGAACGGCTCGCCCTGCGCAGTAAGGAAGAGAGTGCCGTCGTCCGGCTCGGATACAAGCCGGGGCCGAGCCTGGTCGAGATACTTGTCGAGCCATGCAACGGCACGCTCGCCGACAGGGATTACACGGTCCTTCTTGCCCTTGCCTTCGCGGATGGTCACGATGCCCGCTTCGCGGTCCACATCGTAGAGCCGCAACCGAAGCAGTTCGGTGCGCCGCATCCCGGTCGAGTAGAACATCTCCAGCATGGCCCGGTCGCGGATGCCGAGCGGGTCGGCGACGTTGGGCTGATGCAGGATCAACTCGGCCTCCGATGCGGTCAGCACACGTGGCAACGGCTTGGGCAGCTTGGGCAACTCGATCTCCGATGCCGGGTTGTGCAAGAGATAGTTCTGCCGCGTCATCCAACGGAACCACATCCGCAAGGGCGACAGCCGCGAGTGCTGGCTGGCGAAGCTCAGCGGGCAGCCATCCTTCTTGCGGTAGTGGAACAGGTAACGCTGATAGCGTTCGAGCACTGGCCGCGTGACCTCGACCGGCTCACTCAGCCCGCGTTCCATCGCCCAGCGCTCGAACAGCGATAGATGCTCACGGCGCACATGCCGCGTGTCGTCGGTGAAGCCCTTCACGGCAAGGGACTCGATGTACTCTTCGAGCATGGCCTGTAACGGCGTGCTCGGCGGTGTGCGCTGCTTGCGCGGTTTGACTATGCGGGCCATCAGTTGCCCCCCTTCATCCTGCCGTTGTTACGATTCGGTGCGGCTACGACGGCATCTTCTTCCGTCTCTTCCGCAGTAGTGTTTTCTGGAAGATTTTCGCAAAAATCGTCTTTTACCCCGATGGATACTGGAGATTCCTTACCCCGCGATCCCCCCGCTATCCCGCCGTTTTGACCCCGTTTTGGCCCCGCGTTCTCACTCTCCAGACCCGCGTTCTCGGCCTTTACCCCCGCGAAGTTGGCGTCGTACTTGTACCCTCCCAGCTTCTCCACGTCGATCAGACCCGCCATCACCGGCCTGTTGCCGTCGCCCTCGATGGCCCCGTTGTTGCTTTCGAGAGTCACGACAAGCTCGTAAACGAAGCTCTGGCCGCGCCCGCCGCGATGCGCCAACAGATACTCCAACTCCTCCAGCCGTCCCAGATGCAGGCGCAACTGCGTATCGCCCCAGCCGGTAACGGCCCGCACGTCGCGCCGCGAGAAGCGGTACTCGGACCGCTCGATCTGCTGCCGCTTGCATTCCGCCGCAACCATCGCATCGACCAGCAAGAGCAGACGCCTGGTCTGCGGCGGCAGCTCGTCGAGCGAACGGCCCAGAACCTCCGCCGTCAGCCGGTTGGCAACCGCGATGTCGTCGAGCGTTACTTCGATGTATTCGAGCCGCTTGCCGTTGTGCTGGATCGCCTTCCGTGGCCGCTGATGCTGATGAAGAAGAGCGATAGTGCGGATAAGCGTCAGATACTTGGTGTGATCGCGCCTGGTCCGCGTCTGGCTGTCCAAGAACGTCAGCCCCGGCGCATAGGGATTGACGACCGAGACCGGCTTCAAGAGCCGCTGTGCGTTGCGGTGCAACCGCAACAGCTCGTCCCGATCCTTGCGCCGCAACAGCCCCTCGATGGTCTGCGCCTCGCGTTGCACGCGATGGATCGCCTGTGTCTGCGCCCGCTCCTCGTTCACCGTCAAGACAAGGCAGCGATTCAAAAGCTCCTCGTCGATGTCGATCGCCGTCGTGGTCAGGAAGATCATCACCGGGCCTTTGACGCGGTACTCGTGCGTAATGTGCCTGCCCGTCACCGGGTCTTTGCCGGTCGAGGCGATAGTCAGCTCGCCTTCCGACTGCAACAGCTTCAACGCATACGAGGCCCGCTGCGCTCCGGCCTCCTCCACGATGGCCAGCACCTTGTGCTGGAGATCGGTCTCGCCCATGTAGAAGAGCGATTGCCCGGTCATCGCGGAGTATTGAACGCGCTGCTCCTCCGGCACGAAGGCCAGCACCGCATCCATCAGCGAACTTTTCCCAGCAGCCGAACTCGACTGAACCATTACGGCAAGCGGCGCTTCCAGGTGGCGCGACACAACGCCCAGATAGCCGACTAGCTTGTTGGTCTCCTCGCCCACGACTCCGCACAGGGCGAAGTCTTCGACGATGCGCTCCAGCAAGCGCGGATCGCGCAACAGCGCCATTGCCTCGGCGCGTTCCTCATCGGTCAGCGTGACAGCCTTTTCCTTCGGTTGAAGCGCCTGCTTGATCTGCTCGTCGCGCAACTCCTCCAGCTTGAAAAGCACCTTGCCCACGTCGCGCCGGATGATCTCTTCCTTGATGCCAAGCTCCTCGGCAGCCTGCCTGACGAAGGCCATGCGGGGCCGCGACACGTTCAGGTCCAGCGTGTCCACGTGCAGCCCCATCTCGCCCCGTGCGTCCGTGGCCATCACCCGGATATTCACGCGCAGCAACTCCGCGCTCAGGTTTTTATGCAAGCCGCGGACACGGTACTCGCGCTCGCCCTGGCGCATCAGGATGTCTTCGCCGCGTACTTCGACTTGCACATCGCCCTGGCTCTCTACCCTGGGCGGCATGGGCAGGACTGACATAGAAGCAGCGGCTAAGGAAAAAACCTCTTCTGTGGGCACTGTCGCCGCGATTGGCTCCGGCACTGGCGTTTCTTCCATGATGATTTTTTCCTTAGCTGCTGCTTTTGCTTCTGCTGGCAGTGCCACGCCCGCCGCTGGCCGTTGGCCTTTGCCCAGCCACGATGCTCGGTTGATAAGTACGCCCAAGCTCTTCGCCGCTGGCGTCACCTTCCGCGCATACTCGTTCGCGTCGATGCCCTTGGGGAACTCCACGCGGAAGCACTCGATGCCCATTCCGATCAGTTCCTCGGCCAGCTTCTCAGCGGCTTTGTTGCCCGCTTCATCGTTGTCATAGGCGATGTAAACCCGCTCCGTGCCGTACTGGGCGAAGGCCGCACGATGGTCGGCTGTGAAGCCGTTCACACCGTAGCTCGCAGTTACATTGCGGAAGCCAGCAACCCAGAACGTAAGCGCGTCGATCAGCGCCTCACACAGGATGATTTCTTTCGAGGCTTCAAGCGCCTGCTCATTCCATACGCCCCGATGCTCGCCTTTCAGGTACAGGTGCAACGGCGTTCCCTCGCGCAGCTTCGCCGTGATCTTCCGCCCGTACATCTCGACCACCTCGCCGGAAGCATTGAAGACCGGCACGACAACCGAGCCGTTGAAGTGCTCGTGTCCGCTCTCCCGCAGGATGCCGAGCCGCTGTAACCGGCTCCGCATCTGGGCGCCGGCGACGCGGTTCCTCTCCTCAAGGCCATAACCCAACGTCCGGTTGGCGAAGCCCAGCCGGAAACGGTCGATGATCTCCGAAGACTGGAGGCCGCGCGAGGCGAGATATTTCAACGCCTCCGGCGACTGCTTCAACGTCCGGCTGTAGTAGTCCACGATCTCAACGAGCAACGCCCGGTCGTCCGCATCCCGTGCAACAGGTGGCGGCAGCTTCGGCACTGTGCTTCTCTTTACCAACTGAATCGGTCCGGCGGCTAAGGGAAAATGCTCTCTCTTCAGCAACTCCACTGCGTGGCGGAAACTCACACCCTCGGCCCGCATCACCCACTCGATCACGTCGCCGCCCTCGCCACACGCGCCCTTGCAGTGCCACACGTTTTTCACCGGATCGATATTCAGGCTCGGATTCCGGTCGTCATGGAACGGGCACAGCCCGATCAACTCCTTGCCGCTGCGCGTCAGCTTGATCCCCCGCGCCTCGGCCAACCGCTCGACGGAGATTTCCCGCTTCAGCCGCTCGACCTCCGCCTCCGGGATTCTCGCCATTTCTCGCCGCCTTCCGCCCCAAAAACCTGTCAAGAACTTTTTAAAGAAAATTACCGTTTCAAAATATAAGTATCATACTTATAGTGGAGCGGTACAGATTTTTTGCCCTTAGACTGGCTTCCTATGCCAAGGATTTCCAGACTCAAGCTCTCCCCCATCGACCCCGGCCCGGAGTCGATAGGCCAGCGCATTGCCCGCATTCGCAAGGAACGCGGCTATACACAGAGGGAAGTTGCCGAACGAATCGGCCTCATTCCGGCGCTCGTCTCCGACTACGAAAACAACAAGCTCCGCCTCAACGCCGATATGATCCTGCGCTTCGCCGAGGTCCTCGAAGTCTCCACCGACGAGCTGCTCCGCCCGCAGTCCGGCAAGCGGCCAGGCCGCAAGCCCAGCCGCAAGGTGCTGCGCCGCCTGGAGCTGATCGAGACCCTGCCCCGCCGCAAGCAGGACGCACTGCTCACCACCATCGACGCCTTTCTCAGCAGCGCCGCAAGCTAGCCGCTCGATCAGACCTCGAACCCAACACGAACAAGGCCGGACAGCGTCCGGCCTTCGTTCGTTCCGCGTTCGATCTTCGGGCCGCGAACCGACCCCGCTAAGCCGTCAGGCTTAGGGATGGTGTCTTGGCTTCAACACATCGTCGGAAGCGCCACGGATGCCCGCTATCGCTCCGGCGCTGCGTGCTTCACTGCTGGGCCTCACCGCGCCGCCGAGGGCCGGGAGCCGTGGCCCTAGTCATGTGGAACATGAGAAAAAGACATTTTTCTCATTGCTGAAAAACACCCGCAGCGAGGACGGCAGTCAAGGGCGCGCGGTCTGTGCGCGTCGCGCTGGCGCGAGCGAAGCCCCTTGACGGTCGCCGCAGCGGAGGGTACTCGCGCGAAGCGCGCCGGGAAGCCCTTGCAGCCCCGATCATTTGCTTTCAACACGTTAACGCCGCAGCAACCCACGGTTACTCCCGCAGCAACCTTGAACAGCCCATTTTCCCCTTAGCCGATTTGTTTTCAACATGTTTACGCACGTAAACATGTAAACGCCAGTGTTTGCGCGGTCGCGGACTGCATCGCGTTGGCGCGGCTCACGTTAACGCAGAGTTACCGCCCGGTATCCCTGCAGCAACCCGCTGGGGGTGACGTGTCCCCCTACTGCCGATGCTTTAGCGGCGTCGCTCGTCAGCGGGATCGCCAAGGACGCCGGAGCAGGCCTCAGACGCAAGCAAGCCGCCCGGAGACCCGCTCATCGCATAAGACCGCGATGAACGGGCCACAGTTGCTCATGGCTCAGGGCTGTTCTTTGCCGCCGATGACCGGGCCACCTGCCTTGCAAGTCATCTCGATACATATAGCAGCAAGTTGCCGAGTGCAATTCCAAGGAAGAGCATATTCCACCTCCCCCAAGGTTCAAACAACCAGGCGACCGAACCTGCACAGAGTACGATCACTCTCCAGGGTTCGAGATGCCAAATTGGGGGCGGGAATTGCCAGTTCGTGATATCTGTCGCCAAAAGCATAAAGAAGGTAAGTAATACCGCTGCAGCACGCTTCTTGAGCGGGTAGCCATTTGCCGCCGCAGTGATTTTTACTTTGATATCTCGATACATTTTCTCACCTGTCCTCGTGCGGCCCTTCCACGTGATTACCAATTCCGACCTCGCCGCGAATCGATCGCCGGCGAGTTATGCTCAATAATGCTATGGATGTACTACTTTCATGTCGGCTAACCCCGCGCATACCATCTGGGTACCCTTCTCGATTAAGACCGCGGCTTTCGGAGCGTTAAAGACGTGTTCCGCAATGACTGCAAACTCCGTGCCAAGAATGTCGCATGTCAGGAATCTCGTGACCCCGCCCCAAAAACCGGTCTGATGCAATAGAATGTCGTACGTGTCTATGGCCTCTTCGAATAACCCGAAGGCCGTATCAAACATGCCCATAGCATAGTCGAGTGCGGCTTCAGACAAATCCAACGCGATTTCTGCAATCCCAGTAGCGATCGCGTCCATAAAGTTGGCTATCGCTATTGTCGTGCCTCCAACGAACCCGACGACAGCGGGCACGGTCTCAAGAAGGAAGCTCCTGTCGATAGCGCCCGTACCAAACAAGATCGCTCGTCCAGTTGGGTCCTTCGCATTGATTGGATCGCCGCCTGCGTACAAGTACTTATGCAGCGAGGCTGGGTCTTTCGCGTAACCGTCTTCCGGATCGCGAGACATGAAGCGCCCGGTGTTTGGGTTGTAGTATCTGGCGCGGAGGTAGTAGAGGCCGAGGTCGGCGTCGTACTGTTCGCCGCGGTACAGATAATTATTCGGTGTTGAACCCTGCGTCTGGAAGAAGCCGCCGTAGGCATCGTATTCCCAGGAATCCGTGACGGCCCCGGCCGAGTTCGTAAGCTGGCGGACGTTTCCTCCGCCATCGTAGCCGTAGAAACTCGGCGTCCAGACGTTGGAAATCATCTGCTGCTGCGAGATGCGCTGCAAGCCATAAGTGTACTGGCGCTGCACGGTTCCATTTGCGGCCAACTCCTCGACCACCTGCGCGTAGCCTGTCGGGTTCAAGTCATCGACCAAGTAATACGTCGTGACGCCACTGACGGTTTTGGCGACACGATTGCCATCGCCGTCGTAGAGCATCTGCACTGCGCCGCCATTCATCGAGATCAGATGATTCTCGCTGTCGTAAGCGAAGGTCTTGCCGCTCGCAGCGGTCACATTGCCGTTGGCGTCGTAACTCTCGCCCGATACCTCATCGTCGGCATTGAAGCTCCACGAACCCGGAGTGATGCCCTCCAGCGACGATGTGTCGGAAAGCCTATTTCCAACAGGGTCGAGCGAATAACTGACATTTCCGTTGTGACCGCTTGGGGCCAGGCTTATGGATTCATTCGTCAAGCGGTTGATGCCGTCATAGTTCCAGACGAGCGTACGTCCCGTGTCCTCGCTCGCGTTTGTGAGTTTGCCCGTTGCATCGCGCTGGTAGCTGTAACTTGAGACCTGCGAGCTTAGCCCGGTAACCCGGTTGAGCGAGTCATATGTGAAGGTCGAGGTCAGGCCGTTTGGATAAGTTACCGTGGCCACATTGCTGGCATTGTCGTAGGTGTAGGTCGTGGTCTGATTGCCTTGCAGACGGCTATCGGTCACGGTGCTCAGCCTATTGAGATCGTCGTAGGAGTAATCGACGTGAATGCCATGAGCATGGTTCGACGAGATCGAGGCGAGCTTGCCTGCTTCGTCGTAGCCATAGGTCAGCGTGCCTGCCGGAGCAGCCTTGGTGGTAAGTCGATCAAGCGCGTCGTAGGTGTAAGTCGTATTTCCGCTCCCGTCGGACATGGTAGCACGCTTGCCGGTTTCAGTGTAGGTGAAGCTGACCGCTGGCTCTGCATTGGGCGAGTTGGACGAGCGGCTGAGCAGGCGGTTGAGGGCATCGTAGGTGTAGGTGGTGGTGGTCTGGTCAAAGTGAATGAGTTGGGTCAGGTTGCCCGCCGCGTCGTAGGTGCGCGTCTCGGTGTGGGTGTTGTCCGGGAGGGTCTTTGATCTCAACTCATTGAACACGTCGAAGCCGTTCACGGTCGTGTGGCCGTTTTCATCGGCGAGGCGCATCAGATTGCCGAGGCCGTCGTAGCTGTAGGCGTTGGTGTTGTGCGACGAGTCGGGGTGATTCTTCTGGACGACGGTCTTCAACTGGTTGGCGGCGTCGTAGGTGTAGTCGACCTCGTTGTTGGCCTGGTCGATGACGCTGGCCAGATTGCCGGGGCCGTCGTAGGTGTTCTTGACCTTGGTGCCGTCGGGATATTCCGCCGTGGCCGGGTAATCCGTCTCGATGAGGCGCTTGCGGGCGTCATATTTGAATGTGGTGGTGTTGCTCCGGCCGTCGGTCGAGGAGGTCTTGTTGCCCGCGTCGTCGTAGCCGTAGGTGACGGTTCCTTGAACACCTGAGATGGAGGTGAGGCATCCGGCAGCGTCGTAGACGTAGTTGGTGGTGTGCTGGAGATGATCGGTCTCAGACTCTTTGAGGCCGTTGTCGTAGTACGTGTAGGTGGTGGCGCTGGGGGTGGAACTGCCGTAGCCGCGCGTAATCGTCGTCAGGCGACCCGCCGCATCGTATTCATGATGCGTGACGTTGCCGGCCTGATCGGTCTCATCGATGACGTTGTTGCGGAAGTCGTAGCTCTTGGTGGTTTTGGTCCTGTCGGGATAGTCGGTCTCGATGAGCCTGTTGAGGTTGTCGTAGAGGTAGCTCGTTGTGTTGTTGCGCGCGTCAGTATCCGAGGTCTTGTTTCCATTGGAGTCGTAGGTCGAGTTGGTCGTGCGGCCGAGTGGTGCCGAGGTCTGGACCAGGTTGCCCATGGAGTCGTACAGGTAGTTGGTGGTTGAGTCGGCCGTGCCGGTGCCTGAAGTTGGCGTGGGCGTAACCGTCGAGAGCTTGTGGCCGAGCCAGTCATAGGTGTAGGAGGTGGTGCGGCCCAGCGCGTCGGTGCGGCTGATCATGTTGCCGCTGGTGTCGTATGCGAACTGCGAGGCTTTGGCTGGCTGCGCCGTGATGTCGAAGCCGATGGCTCCGGCAGCGAGCGTGCTGTCTGGGTTGAAGAGGAAGCTGGACAGGGTGCCAAGGCTGTCAGTGACGCTGGTTGGAAGGTAGTTGGCATCGTAGTTGAAGGTGCGGACGTTGCCCAGCTCGTCGGTGGTCGAGATGGGCTCGCTGTATTGGTTGTAGACCGTGGTGCTGGTGGTGTTGTGGCCGGTGCCGGTCGACGGATAGGTCGTGGAGGTCTTGTTGCCGTTGGCGTCGTAGGTGTAGGTGGTGGTGTGATTGAGCGGGTCGGTCACCGAGATCAGGTTGTGGCTGGCATCGTAGACATTGGTGGTTGTGTGCTGGAGCGGGTCGGTCGAGCTGAGCAACATGCCATAGTTGTCGTAGACCAGAGTCTGATGGCTGTTGTCGGTATTGGTGACCGTAGTAGTGTTGGTCGTGAGGTCGTAAGCATAGCTGGTGGTAATGGGCGCAGCTCCGTTACCTGGCGAGAGAGTCACGCTTTGCAGGCGGCCATCGGGATAGTAGTTTGAAGTAGGCAGCGGGTTGCAGCGGCCATCCGTGCCGCCGGTGTAACGGTGATTTCCGTCGTAGGTATAGACGCTCGTGTTTGGCGCGGTTGTGCCTGAGCAGGTGGTTGATTGGGGCGTAGAGGGATAAGTAACGGTGGCGAGATTGCCTGAGCCGTCGTATCCGTACTGGTATATGTTGCCCTGCGGATCGGTGATCTGCGTGATGCGATTGCTAGTGTCGCGCACGAAGGGCACAGAAACGCCGGTGGTGCTGGTAATGCCATTGGGGGTGACGGTGAGGCCGTTTCCGCTGCGATCCTGTATGGACTGCAAGGCTCCGCTCGCGCCGATGGTGTAAGCGGTCCCGTTCGGATCGGTATAGATATAGGAGGTTGGACTGAATTGGCCGCCACTGATGCAGTCCCACATGGAGCCGTCAGGAACCAGCATGTCGAGGGCGCAATTCGAAGATGAGTCCGTGAGAGTACCATGTAGACCTTGCTCAGGAGTGTAGGCCGGCCAGTACCATGGAAATGAGCCGAACAAACCCAGGCTCGGCTGCTGTGGAGTGAGATGGAACGTCTTTCGCTGTCCACCCAATGTGAAGGTTACGTTGCCCTGGGGGTCCACCGCAAGATTCACATTGATGCCGAGATTCCAGCCATAGCCAAAGTCGCCAATTGTGCCGGCATTGAGGCTATCGTAAGTGCGCTGGATGTTGATGGCAAGGCCTGTGGCTGGGACAACCAGATCGGTCACGGTAGCCGTGACGCGGCCTGGCTTGTAGTTGCCGGCGACGGTAACTGCCACCAAACTGTACTCAAAGGTCCCGGTAGAATCAGTACCTTGGAGTTTGATCCAGTAGGTGCCATTTGGCAGCGTTGTCGTATCGAGTGTGCCAATCTGACCTGATCCCATTACATTGCCATTCAGAACAATAATGCTGCTTGGATTGTTTGCCGGGGAATAGGTCAAACTGCCGTTCTGGATCGAGACTCCCGGTGCAAGCGCGATGGGGACAACTCCGGTAACCGTAGAGCCATAAGCGGGACTACCAATCCACCCTTGTTGCGTTCCTGGATCGGGATTCACAGTCACAGACCACCGCAATGAGCCACTGTTGAACGTGTCGCTTGCGTTCAAATTGAGAACGTAAGTGCCGGCCTTACTGAAGGAAGCTGTTGTCACACCTTGCTGCGAAGTCACGAAGGTAACAGTACCTGGACCAGGGTCTTGACTCCATGTAACGGATGGGAAACTTCTTGCGGGCAAGGCGCTATCGGTAGCGGTCCAGTTTAGTTGAAGTGTGTTTGGCAGCGTGACGATGCTATTCGCTGTTATGCCGATGCTGAGGCTTCCACTTCCACCAGTGGCGGACCCTGGAAGCGACCATGAAACACTAACCTTGTTGGAATAAACCAAGATGTTATCGATGAATCCAGTGACGATTGCCGACGCAACACCAGGATTAATGTCCTGATAGGAAAAACTGGCATGACCAGTCGCGTCAGTAGTCGCAAATAGATCGAAATTATCAACACCTGAAATTGCCAACTCAAGCTTGACGTTCGTAGCAGCTTTGCCGCCTGCATCGGTCGCATAGACCGTAAATGCTTGTTGCCCACCTGCTGGAAGCGGTTGAACAGTATTCGGGCTAAGTGTAAGCGAGCCCGAAGGCGCCAGGCTCGTGAATCCAGTCCAAGTTACGGAAGTTTGACCGGAAACAAGACTTGCCTTCCCGGATAAAAATGCCCGAGCTACCAAGATATCGGTCCCTGTAATGCCCCCGACGTATGTAAACGTGGCCTTTCCCAAAGAATCAGTAGTAGCATTGAGGTCCTTATTGTTGGCCCCGGCAATGTGCAGCGTCACTGGCACGTTTGCAAGGGGTGCCCCAGAGCCATTTGTTACAACCGCGGAAATTGGAATGGGTTGACCGATTGGATAATTGGAGGAGGTCATGTACAAGGTCGGGAAATACGTTCCTGTACTTCCGGTGTTAACGCTAGCAATTGCTTGTTGATCGCCGTCAGCACCAACATAGGGCCATCCGCTTCCAGCAGAAATTGTCCCGCTTTGATATGCGATTGAGACTTCGGCCCCTTGTTTAAGATCAGTCAATGCAACAATAGGGTTGGTACCATCAAGAATGCCGAATTTGTAATTTGTATTCAGTCCTCCCACTACCCAGTTCCACGGCATTGCAGTGGGAACGACCGTGGATAGAACACCATTCACTTCAACAACAAATCCGGTGCCGACATTGTCCCAGAACCTGTCGTCAACGACTCCAAATTGAAGCTGCGTTGCCCCGGCCGGAACTACATATACTCTTGGCGCGACGCCAATTGCTATCGGTTCGATCACTGCACCATCGCTATCCGTAAACGCTCCACACAATCCGGTGAGTCCGAGGTTGACGCCTGCCTGTAATGCGACGCTTCCCTCCGCATTTGCAGGCGGAGACGAAGTCCAGGACACGGAGACACTCTTCGACGTAAGTTGTCGGTTGTTGATGATTGCCGTAACTTGAACTGTGTCGTTGCCGGCGTTAGCGCCAATGTAGGCAAACGAGGCAATGCCTTTGCTGTCGGTAATCATGCTACCAGCATTGTTGTTGACACCAGCAACCGAGAAACTCACTACAACGCCTACTTCTGGCGCTCCAAGCGGATCTTTGATGGTTGCCACAAATCCTTGAGAGCTTCCGATGCTGTAAGGGCTTTTGCTCGCGGCAACGAGCGTAATTGATGGGTCTGGTAATAAGGTCACTGTGGCCGAACCGATAACAAGGCCGCTTGATTGGTTCTTTGCCGTAACGGTTACCGTCTGCAGAGATGTAATGCTGGCAGGCGCAGTGTAGGTACCGTTTGCATTAATGGCTTCCTCCGCAGGAATTATCTCCCAACCGATCACAACTGGACGGCATGTACCCACTCCAAGCGTTGCAAATTGCTGGCTCTGTCCAGCGAACAAACTCACAGCCGACGGAGTGAGTCGTGGCGTCCCATCCGAGCTTTCAGAAGAAAGCGAATAGAATGTCGAAGAAGAGCTTTGATTGCTATATTCCGTGGCGATCCAATCAGCAGAGCGGATTGTATTTGAAATTCTGAACTCATCGGCCGATCCATTCAGTGGCGCATAAGCCGAGTCGCCATAAGTGGCATTGGCTAAATATGCTGTTTGGTTGGAGTCGTCGCTGGTCCCTTTGGTGCCTCCTGAACCACTGCTGTTTGGCACACCGTTGATGTAGATCGTCGCCTGCTCGCTTTGCGTTGCACTCCCTATTAATGTAACGGTCACATACGACCAAGTAGCATTTCCAATTGCTGTTGTACTACCAAGTCTAAAGTCAGCACCATTCTCAACAACTACAAAATCAACGTTATTATTTGAGTTAACTCCCAGCGCCCATCCCCTGGATCCGTTGTCGTCGTCCTTGCCCATGATGCGACCGCTGACCCCTGTTGCCGTGTTGACCCAAGCGGAGAAGGTGGCCTTGCCTTGAGCCAAGTTTGCCAAGCTCGCTGGTGTCCCAATTGTGGCGTAGGTGCTGCCATTGGTTTGCATCCCGCCATCGATCTGCCCTGTGGTGACGGTGGCTCCATTGCTCGTCGCATTGTTTTTATTGCTCGTGCTGTCGACGAGAGATAACTGGCCATTATTATTCGCAACGTGCCATACGCCAAGATAGTTACTGTCCCACACTCCTTCTGGATTCTGCTGCGGCGGCATGTTGCTGGAATTCCCATAGAACAGATAAATCAGTGTGTCTGCAGTATGTGAGAGAGTCGGAATACGTACCCAGGCAACCACCTGACCGTTGGCTGGATCGTACTTCTCCAGTTCGTAATCGAGCTTAGTCGCGCCATTTGGATCGGCACTAAAGACGATGTCGTTGCCATTTGGACTGTAAACATGTCCGCCGTTGGCTGTCGTTGCAAGCGTTGGATCGGTCGTGTTGAAGAGGAATGGGAAATTGATTTGATCGGTATTCGGGACTTTCGTGTGGTCAATCACAATTGTGCGTTGGTAGCTCCCAGTGCATTGTGGGGCAGAGACCGTCACGCTCACCGAACCTGTAACCGTACTGTAGTTGATCGAATCGGATGGAGCAAAAATCACGTTCTGCGATGTGGTGCCTGCGGCAGGAACTGTTGTGGGCGTAGTCCATGCAAAAGTGCCGGAAACAGTCGCGGTTCCACCGGAGAGCGTCGAGGATGTAAGCGTTTGGCCGTTGGTAATGCTCGTGGCCGTCGGCCATATCGAGACTGTCGGCGTTGCCTTGGTGACCGTGACGTTAGCCGAGCCGACCACCGCGTTGTAGTTGACCGAATCGGTGGGCGTGAAGGTCACAGACTGAGCCGCTGTTCCAACGCTCGGCGCGGTCGTCGGCGTGGTGAAGGCGAATGTGCCAGCCGGAGTTGATGCTCCACCGCTCAGAATCGAGTTGGCCAACGTCTGGCCATAGTAGATGTTGCTGGCAGTCGGCCAGGTAATCAAGGACGGATTAGCCTTGGCGATGACCAGCAAGCCGGTCGAAGTGCCGGTATAGTTCGGATCGCTGATCGTGGCCGCGACGGGGTAACTTCCTGCAGCGCTCGGCACAATCGAAGATCCGTTGTAGGTGTAGGTGACGCTCAGGCCAGTTGGGCTGGTCGTCGAAGTGACCGATAGCGGCGAGCCAGTATAGGTCTGCGCCAGGCTGCTCTGCGCTAGGGTGACAGTGGCTGCAGCCTTGGCGATGACCAGCGTGGCGCTCGCAGTGCCGGTGTAGTTCGCGTCGCTGATCGTGGCCACGACAGGGTAGCTTCCCGCCGCGCTCGGAGCAGTAGATGATCCGTTGTAGGTGTAGGTGACGCTCAAGCCAGCTGGGCTGGTCGTCGAAGTGACCGATAGCGGCGAGCCAGTATAGGTCTGCAACAGGCTGCTCGGCGTCAGTGTGACAGTGGCTGAGGCCTTGGCGATGTTCAGCGTGCCACTCGCGGTGCCGGTGTAGTTCGCGTCGCTGATCGTGGCCACGACGGCATAGCTTCCCGCGGCGCTCGGCACAGTCGAAGATCCGTTGTAGGTGTAGGTGACGCTCAAGCCAGCTGGGCTGGTCGTCGAAGTGACCGATAGCGGCGAGCCAGTATAGGTCTGCGCCAGGCTGCTCTGCGCTAGGGTGACAGTGGCTGCAGCCTTGGCGATGACCAGCGTGGCGCTCGCAGTGCCGGTGTAGTTCGCGTCGCTGATCGTGGCCACGACAGGGTAGCTTCCCGCCGCGCTCGGAGCAGTAGATGATCCGTTGTAGGTATAGGTGACGCTCAGGCCAGTTGGGCTGGTCGTCGAAGTGACCGATAGCGGCGAGCCAGTATAGGTCTGCGCCAGGCTGCTCTGCGTTAGGGTGACAGTGGCTGCAGCCTTGGCGATGACCAGCGTGGCGCTCGCAGTGCCGGTGTAGTTCGCGTCGCTGATCGTGGCCACGACGGCATAGCTTCCCGCAGCGCTCGGCACAGTCGAAGATCCGTTGTAGGTGTAGGTGACGCTCAAGCCAGCTGGGCTGGTCGTCGAGCTGACTGGGAGCGGCGAACTGGTGTAGGTCTGCGACAGGCTGCTCGGCGTCAGCGTTACAGTGGCTGAGGCCTTGCTTACTGAGAAGTTCTGCGCGGTGCCCGTGACCGCAGTGTAGCGAGTGCCGATGGTGGCGCTCGGCGTCAGCGAGCAAGTACCGACCCCAACGAAATTCACCACACCGCTCGAAACCGTGCAGATGCTCGTCGAGTTCGAGGTGACCGAAGGCGTTCCATCCCCGGTATAGGTGAAGGTCGGCGTGAAGCTTCCGACATACACTGCATTCGATGGAAGGTTGGAAATCGAGATCGTCGGCGTTGCCTTAAGGGTCACCGTTCCCGATGCTGACACAGCGGTGTTTGCTGCGCTGGTTGCAGTGATCGTCACGGTTTGAGGCGTTGTAACTGATGTTGGCGCAGAATATACCCCAGACGCATTGATTGATCCTGCTCCCGTCGCAGGGCTTATCGTCCAGTTCACAGCCGTGTTTGTGCTCCCCGTGACCGTGGCTGCGAATTGTTGCGTTCCGCTGGCACTTACAGTAGCTGTGGCTGGAGAGACCGTCACCGTTACCGTTTGCGACCCCAAAGACATGTTTTCGACAGGTACGAAGGTCGTGGGAATCGCTACAGTGTTGCCGTTAAAAATAGCGCTATGATTATCGCTTTCGAAGTTGGAGGAAGTGTTTGTGTTATAGAAGGCAACCTTAGTGATGGTCGCTCCAGTGATAGAAAAACTGACATATGCAAATGGCTCCGGTGCGTCATTGCTGCCGGCAGCAAGATTCGGATTGCCGAAGTAAGTGCTAGTCTGATAGGCGGTGCCGTTGGTGGCGGTGATCGTGCCAGAGCCGTTCTTCAGAAATGTCAGCAGGTCCGCAGTGCTGAAAGTTCCGTAGAGTGTTGTGCCCGAGTACAAGGCAATCCGGTTGCTCGCGTCACCTGCCGACCACCAGAAGCCAAAATAGGACACAGGCTGGGCAAATGTCAGATAAACAGGGCTTGTACTTCCTGAGGCGCTGCCCACCGCCAGGTAATTGGTCAGAGTGGAACTAGTGCTGCTGTCGGTTGCCCCACCGTAGAGATCATGGGCCAGAATTGCGAAGGGAGCGGTCGAGCCGCCGGTGTAGATTCCTAACGTCGATGTATAGGGGGTGGTATAGGGTGTCGGAGACTTTTTGGGGGTGAGTGCATCGAATGTTTCCGTAGCGGCACCTGCCACGGTGGTTGACTGCGCTCCCGGCTGAGAGAGAAAAATACTCAGCGTGCCCGAACTTGTCGTGATTGTGTATGCCGCAGTGGCCACTGCGGATGGCGAATAATTGGTAACCTTCGCCATCGCATTGATCGTCTCGGTCGCACTGACGGTAATGGCGCCGGTGTATTGGGTCGATGAAGTTGTGGGTGCTGAACCGTCCGTCGTGTAGTAGATCTTAGCGCCTGAGTTCGAGTCGCTGATGGTCACCGTCTGCGAACCGTAATAGGTGCCGCCCACCAGAGAGAAAGTGGGTGTTGGCACCACGAAGGTATAGGTTGCGGATGCAGCCGAACTGTTCGAGTAGCCCGTGACTACAGCTATCGCCTTTACGGTCTCAGAAGAGTTCACTACGAACGGAGCAGTATATCTGGTTGACGAGACGGTCGGCGCGCTCCCATCGGTCGTGTAGTAGATAACCGCCGAACTGTTTGAGTCGGTAATTGTCTCGGTCTGCGAGCTTCCATAGGTTCCGGCGGCGAGAGAGAGCGAAGGGATGGGTGCCACAAGCGTGTAAGCAGCCGTTGCGACTGAGTTCGTGTAACCCGATTTCGTCGCAATCGCTTTCAGCGTCTTTGTCGCGTTGACCGTTATCGCGGAGGAGTACTTCGTCGATGATATCGTCGGCGTCGTACCATCGGTTGTGTAATAAATCGAAGAACCGCTCGTCGTGTCCGAGATGGTCACCGTCTGGTTGCTGGTATATGTGCCTGCCACAGGAGAGAACGTTGGCGTTGCCACTGTGGCTGCTCGACCAATCGCCGATGCGCAGAGAACCGTTAGAACAACCAAGAACTGGGACAGCAGGGAGGTGACGCGCAACGAGCGATTCATCGGAAGCCCTTTCTGCGCAGGGAGCATGCGAACATGCCGCCTCTGCGGTTAGCGACGAACGTGCGCCGGTGACGGCGGCCGTTCGCCACTTCAACAAGGACCTCCAAATAATCGATAACTCTTGAAGTGAAAATGCCGGGGAAGCACTTCTTCAATGTGTGCTGGCTGAGGTCGATTCCGAATCTCCATACCGCTATACAGGCATAGGAGACTCGAAACAGAAAAAGTGGCGTTTGGAACTCAGTGGACGAAGTAAATCACGCCAAAGTTACTAGCGTGTAAATGAAGGCTGGAAAGTAACGTAAGGGAATAGTACTGAAGTTGCCACCGTGAGTCAATGATCTGCTCTTTGGGGACCTTTCATGATGAAGTACAAGAGACTCTCTTGTGATATGCGTCACTTGTCGGGTGGGCCGCATTTCCAAAAGTTGCTGGCTATCGGAAGGGTTCGGTCCTGATCGGGGAAAGCAAGCACTAAACGAGCTTTCTGTAATGCTCCGCGATCACACAGGTGCCGAAGACCTTGTCGAAGTAGTCGAAGGACGGCAGACACTCTATGAGCTGGTTTTCGTATCTCTATGTGTTAATCCGCAGCATTTTTGGTGATACTTTTGGGGTATTGGCGCGCTGCATCGCACTAGATTTGAGGTGGTCCCGGTCTTTCGGACAGTTTTTGCTTTTTCCTTAGTGGAAGTTCTTGCTTTTGTTTTTAGGCTGCCATGGATTCTGGCAGGCGGTTGA
>Ga0302321_100001398_pt1 | contig 20629 bp, 17 predicted proteins | sample Fen_T0_1_FD_202505 | JGI IMG/M metagenome (GOLD analysis project Ga0302321, IMG submission 202505) | Peat permafrost microbial communities from Stordalen Mire near Abisko, Sweden - Fen_T0_1 | ecosystem: Environmental > Terrestrial > Soil > Wetlands > Permafrost | place: Sweden: Abisko...
TTCCGCAAATCACCGTCAAATTCCGCTCCCCGCACGAAGTCACGGCAAAGTCACACAACCCCTCGTGACAAAAACGCTCCACACGTTTGCTTGCAGGCGTTCACATGAAAACATCACGCATCACCCTTCTCGCAGGAGTCTTCGCGCTCTTCGCCTCGACCGCCCCGCTTCACGCACAGCTCAATCTCTCCACCGGAATCGTGACCGGCAACAACCGCATCGCCGTCAGCGGTCCGACCAGCGTCACCCTCAACGGCATCACCTTCACCAATCAAGGCCTCGTCGGCGTCGGCTCGATCTCGGCCCTCGCCACGGATGCTTGGGGCGAGTCCCTCGGTTCGGTATCCGGTCTGCAGATAAGTAACTTCACCAACAACAACGACGGCAGCTACAGCGGCACGTTCTACACGCTGCCCGACCGCGGCTACAATGCCGGCACGACTTTCTCGAATTACGCCGCACGCGTTCAACAGATTGATTTCAACTTCACGCCTTACACCGGCAGCGCGACGACCTCGGCCAACCAGATTGCCCTCACGTACAACGCCGCTGGCTCCACCAAATTTACTTACAACAACGGCTCCGGCTTCGTCACCACCACCGGCCTCGTTCCCGATAGCTCCACCAGCCTCGCCGGTAAGACCGTGCCTTTCGTCACAATCTCCAACGGCTCGCCCGGCGTGCCCACCTCCGGTGGCACTACCATCAACCGACTCTCCATCGATGCCGAAGGCCTCGTTCTGAAAGCCAACGGCTCTGGCTACGTGAGCGATGAATACGGTCCCAACATTTACCATTTCAACAGCGCCAAACAAATCGATGCCGTCATCACTCCGCCCGCTGCGATCCTTCCCCACTCGCCTGCTGGTACCTTGGCCTTCAGTTCCGAAATCAATAACGTGAACGGCCGCCGCGGCAACCAGGGCATGGAAGGCCTCACCCTTTCCCCCGACGGTACGAAGCTCTTCGGTCTCATGCAGAGTGCGACGCTTCAAGACTCTGGCAGCGGCAATCAAGGTCGCCTCTACACCCGTTTGCTCGTGTACGATGTAAGCAGCAACGACGCTCCTTCAAATCCAACCGCGGAATACGTTCTCAAGCTTCCCGTTCTGAATGACACCGGCTCCGGTAATCCAAACAAAACCGCCGCCCAAAGCGAAATCGTCGCTCTCGACAGCACCCACATCCTCGTACTTTCGCGCGACAGCAACGGCAAAGGCGCCACTTCCTCCGGCCAACCCGTCTTCAAGAGCGTGCTGCTCATCGATCTCGCCGCCGCCACCAACATCGCCGGTACGCTTTATGATCTGGAAGCCGGCGACATCACTCCCGGCAATGGCACCACACTCGCGCCCGGCATCACCACGCTTTCCTGGACTGAGGCCCTCAACCTGCTCAACTCCACCCAACTCGCCAAGTTCGGCCTAGGCCTTAACGCCGGTTCGTCTGCTGACGCCAATACGCTTTCCGAAAAATGGGAAGGCATGTCACTCGTCTCCGCGCTCGATCCCTCGCACCCGAACGACTACTTCCTATTTCTCGCCAACGACAACGACTTCCTCAGCAGCAACACCGTCATGGCCGGCCTCGACGGCGCTCTCCTGCCCGGAGTCGACACAGGCGTAACCAACAACACGACCTTCCTCGCCTACCGCGTGACGATCCAAGGCCTCACCGCCGTTCCCGAACCATCCACCTTCGCCATGCTCTTCACCGCGATCGCAATGGGCTTCGTCTATTTCCGCCGTCGCACTCGCTGATTGGCGTTGTTAGCTTATCCTCTAATAGCTCGTGGTCCTTGCGATATTGGCTATTTGCCTAACACTTTTGGGAGATCAGCACTCGCAAATTTTTATGCGTTTATAGTTATATAAAGCTTAAGTGCCGTCTTCAACTGAAGGCGGCACTTAACACTACTAAGTTAAGATTCTCCCAATTAAGGTCGAAGCACATAACACTGAATCCCCTCATCGAAAAATGGCGGAGTCCAAAGCTTAACCGTGATTTCTTTGTAGCTGATTTCGATATCAAAATCGTGGTTCGCATTTAGTTCTTCATTCCATTTGGCCTCTACGCTATCCCATATGCCGCTCAAACTGAAATATTTTGTTATATCCCCTGAAGATGAGGCACTCGCTGATTGTTTTCGACCGTCCGCATTCTCTTTCTCTTTCTGCATTGCAGCAAAAGCGTCCTTCTCAGCCTTGCTGACCTTCCAGATCCAATAACTTACATCCATACTTTGCGCCCCCATAGCCTCGGTGCTGGGATCGACCGTATATAAATGACCACCCATTGAGTGTCCGCCACCATGATAGTTTCTATAAAATGGGACTACTCCGTCCCGACTTTCGCTTAATACATAGCAAGCTATTCCGTCGGAAATATAAATCCCGCTGCCTTCTATCTCGCTTAGACTAGTTGTATAGAAATGCATCCCATTTGTGTCCGAATGTGAGGAATATAACGGGATACTGCCAGGCACTCGGGTAGAAAAAACCCTGCACGCAACCCCTACATAAGTATAGCTTTCGGGGTTCGCATCAGGAGTTATGGTATACAAGTAATCCCCCCCCCCATCTTTTTGATAATTTTGAGCCCGGCTGTATCTCGATGTAACGTTCCCATCGATATAGAGGTACGATCAGATCGGTCGTCAAATGCGAATACACTGCGAGCCTATCGAACGTACCGCCTTCGTTGATCCAATCAGAATAACTTCCGTCCGCCAATTGGTACTTTCTGCAGAGATCCTGGTTAGAACCACGTGCAAATAGCTCGATACGACCTTGCGCGTTTTGCCCTACCGCAAGCATATCGATAATGCCCCCTTCACTGATCCAGCCGGAATAACTTCCGTCCGCCAATTGATACTTCCTGCAGAGGTCATTGTTTGCACCAATCGTAAAGACCTCAAGACCACCCTGCGCATTTTGACCAACCGCAAGCGTCTGGATCCAGCCGCCTTCAGTGATCCAGCCGGAATAACTTCCATCCGCCAATTGATACTTCCTGCAGAGATCATTGTTTGCACCAATCGCAAAGACCTCTATGCGGCCCTGCGCGTTTTGACCTACTGCAAGCGTCTGGATCCAGCCGCCTTCAGTGATCCAGCCGGAATAACTTCCATCCGCCAATTGATACTTCCTGCAGAGGTCATTGTTTGCACCAATCGTAAAGACCTCAAGGCGACCCTGCGCGTTTTGACCAACCGCAAGCGCCTGGATCCAACCGCCTTCAGTGATCCAACCGGAATAACTCCCATCCGCCAATTGGTATTTCCTGCAGAGATCATTGTTTGCACCAATCGCAAAGACCTCTATGCGGCCCTGCGCGTTTTGACCTACTGCAAGCGTCTGGATCGCCCCCCCTTCACTGATCCACCCGGAATAACTTCCGTCCGCCAATTGATGCTTCCTACAGAGATCTTGGCTAGATCCACGCACAAAGACCTCAAGCCCTTTAAGAACTGATTCTTGCGCATGAAGAGATGAATGGAGACCGGCAAAAAGTAACGATCCTATAGCAATCGCCACTGCAATACGTTTTCTGATATTATTTTTCATTTTGATAATACTTATATTAACCAACAAGGAATAAAAATAATTGATTTTAAATAAGCCTATCTGAGCAGCCTCAATCTGCTCCTATATTGTTTACAAATTCAGGAAGCGGCCCCGTAGGTGGCTTTGAAGACGACGCGAGCTTGGACGACGATTTCGCGTAGCACGTTTACGGCATCGTCGCGCCGGTTTATGAGGCGTTGCAGCTCGATGCGCTAGGTCTCGATGATCTCGTTCACTTGCGCCGTACAGCACAGAGCTCGCTAAAGCAAAGTATCAATTCAGCACACCTCGCCCAGTCACCGTCCCAACGTTACACACCTAAAAGCCTCCTCCTCCTCCTCAGACTTTCTATCTCCTCCGCTGTAAAAGAACATATCCGGCAAATTCGCATGTACGGCAAAACCATTCAGCATGCCATACACTTGATTTGACGGACCGAATCACAAGAAAGAGGCCAGCCGTTTTCTGCAAGTTATTTTACCGTTAAAAATGTGAATCAAGAAGGAACGATGGGGCCTGATTCGACTTACTTATAAGGCAACGCTTAAGGTAGGGGAACGACCAGGGGCGCGGGATGACTGCGTTTGGTGTTGGTTAAAGGATTACAACGAGGGCGCCGCTTCTCAACCAGCACGGGACGGGTTCGACCTTGCCGTCTTGCTTGATCACTAAATATCGATGTCGATCGGGTCGGGCCCCGCGTCTACTTGAATGATATCCGCCGTACTTTACGGTTTACGGTTCTCGCTTGAACAATGTCGGCGACCGTTTGTTTACATTCCACGCCGATCTGGCCGATGTCGGTGCCGATTTGACTGAGTTCGTCGGGACATTATTGAGTCGCCTCGTCAATTTATACGCTGTCGACGGCACTTTATCCCACTGCGTCGCCACTTTATCGAGTCACCGCGTGAGTTTAGATGATTGCGTCGGCACTTTATCGAGATCCCGCGCCTCTTTAGCCTCTGTCGCTGCGCATTTATTGTCGGTCGATGCTCGTTTAGGCTCTGCGCGAGGTGTTTTACCGTATGTCGATACGGTTTTAGTTCCTGTCGACGGGGTTTTTTGGAATGTCGGAACGATTTTATTGCCTGCGTGTGTTAATTTAGGGCTTGTCGATGCGGTCTGAGAGAATGTCGGAACGATTTCCGGAGCTGCGCGCATGATTCTAGCTTATGTCGATGTCCGTTTAGCGTCTGCTGCTGTGCATTTATTGTCCGTCGATCTTTGTTTCTGGGTTGTCGATGGCTGTTTATTCGTTGTCGACGGTCGTTTATCGGACGTCGGCACTTTTCCATAAAGCGTCCGATTGCCTACTTATGAAGTTCACCGCAATTCCATAGCAATTAAGCGTTCAATATTGCTGTGTGTTTGCGTTTTTCGACACAGAGGCCGCGGGAACTTGATTGATGCCTTCATTTTTCTTGCTCGAAGTCAAATGACTGCCGTGACGATCCAGCTTTTTGTAGGAGCCTGCCAGCAGACAGCTGGAAACAAAAAGGGCTGGGCGTAGGCTCTATTCCTATAACCACTCTAACTAATTCGACGGCCTCGCCGTTCGAAATTGAAATCCTTCGGGCAATCTGTTCGTTCATCGTGTCCACCCATCATCCCGCGCGGCAGGAAATATGAGCTGATCCGGAAGCCCTCATCTCAATGCGCCATCTCATTGTAGCTTTATCCAAAATACGTACCTGAACGCGGCGGATATAAACAAGACCGTAAGGGGAACTGTAGCCTCCACTTCGGATGGTTGAACTAATCAGATAAGTCCAAAAATAACAAAACCAGATGTTAGTACCAGAAATCAAAGCAGCCAAAAAAATGAAATCGCTGATGAACCGAATTAGCAGCTTGTTAGTGATTGCTTGGGCTCTAGCTGGCTGCGCTCCCACTGCTCCGCTAGAAAAGAAGATCGCGGCGCATAATCCCATCGATCTTGCACTCTGGCGTACCGACATGAAGCGCCGCCTGACCGTTGAGCAGGATCACGACCTCGACACTGCACTCCAAGAGATGCGCTTACGTTTCATAGCCGACAATCCAGCCATCCGGAGCGAAGACGTCGACGAACAGCTGAATGAACGGATTAACGGGCATCCTATCAGAGAGGTACTATTGATCGGCCTTCACTCTAAGGTGCGCCGTTTGGAAGTGCTCCAGGCTGAACTCCAGAAGGTGATCGCGGACAATAGCAAGCTAACCACAAAACCTGGCGACACCGCGTCCGCTACCGTCTTGCAGGAAATTCGGCAAGACCAGTCAACGGACTATGAAAAGGTGGTCTCCGACATCGCAACCACCAAGCAGAAGATCGAAATCTATTCTTCCAGCCCAAAAACCGATCAGACGAGTCGTGCTAATTAAGCATTTTAACCTGCCGCTTCTGCATTCGAGGAATGAAAGTAAAATGTCGAAGCTGGAGATTACCTGCCGAATAATGCACTAGGGCCAACGCGCATATTTACCGCACATCTCACCAACGAAGATGGAGTATATCGACTCTCAGGATGGGCAAACCCGCGGGAGCAACCGGCGGTGCGAGCGACGTCCAGATACCGAACTCTGCTTCCACGTTGCCAATTTTCTTTGTCATGATCAAACCGCCCTTTTTCACCGAAAAGGCCCTTTCGGCATCAAGCGCCGCTTTGTCTTCGAATGCCTTCGCCAAATTGTGTCCAGCAGCAGACTCAGTTACTAAAAACGGATCCATGTGTATAACATCTGAGTCGCTTGGCTCTTTTATTGATTCTGCCTCTTTCGATACAGGAATATTCTGAGGGGCCGTGTAACTGAAGGCTTCACGAAGCTTCGCCAAAGAAGCTTCGCGTACAGAGAGTTCACCTGCGTGAACCACTAAACACGCAGTGAAAAAGGGCACCAATCTGAAGACAACCTTCATGGGAGAACGTTTGTCTGACAGCAGTTCCGTCGGCCGTGTTGCCTGAATCGACCGCTTTTTTTGTTCGGGAGATCTGATGGGACACGCTCATCAAACCCCCGCTAAGTCGGGATTGTTGCTCTCAAGGTACAAGACTCAGGCGTCGACCAGGTCTTTTTCGATTCGAAGGTTGCTGATGATGAAGTCTTGGCGCTCGGGAGTGTTCTTGCCCGTGAAAAACGAGTAAAGCTCGGCGCTGTTATGCAAATAAGTCAAAGAGACTGGTTCGAGTTTAATCACATCACTTCCGCCGACATACCGAGTTTGTGCATCGCGGACTCTATCAGCGGTCAACCGAATCGAGCGCAGAGAGAACGTACCGCAGCTAAAGATTTTTCGGCATGCAGGTGAAATGAGTTTGAGACTTGTGGACTTTGCGCCACCCGTTGCCAGAACTCGATCGCAAGGTTTGCCGCCTGGGACCAAATGACTTGATCCCCCGGCAACGGCGGCGCGGGGGAAAATATCGGATCAGGTTCAGCTGAACCTGGGCGCGGAGCCCAGAGCATCGGCAGCATGTCGTACGTGGGGGTAAGGCGAAATGGCAGGCCATTATCGAGAAAACACGCGAGATTTCCAAAATGCATGTCGGTGTTGCCGATCAACTGGCCAAACGCATGCCGCAAGCGTACAACGTCGAGGTCGCTTGCACTTAACCAACCGCCAGCGTGTAAACCTTGCGCGGCCACAACCCAGTCATTCGTATCCGGCCCTGTGAATCCTGCGTCGTGCAAAGCGCGCAGCGAAACCACGCCGCGTCGGCCGTACTGACCCACCCGGTCAAAGCGCGATATCTGATAGAAACGGCGTTCGCCAAAATCTTGTATTTCCGTCGATGGTGCCTCGGCGTCGGATGCTGAAGATGACTTGAGCAGACTAAGAGCAATCTGTTCCGCAACCATCAGATCCGCCCAACGGCGTCCACTCGGAGTATCAAGACGATCGGTGAATTTAACAATAACCGCCTCATAGCGCTTGGAGTTTGGGTCGTACAGCCAGGTAGTGAATTTCGGTTGCTCGCCCTCGACGGAAGAACCTGCAGTCGCACCCGCGTCGGCCTTCGCCGCCATTTCAGGAAACCGCTTCTCGCGCTCGGTGTAGAGCACCGCTTGCGAAGAGAAACCTACCAGAGCACCACTGCTTGCATGATCGCCTATCGCCAGATTCCCTGGGAGATCGTTGCCATATTGGACCAGATAACTCAGGGTCTGATCGTCGTTCCAATTCCTCGGATCCAAGGGCCAGCCAACGCCGCCAGGCAATTGCCGGGCAGCGGCACGACCCAAGTACCCCTGTGGTCTGAGATCGGTTAGGAAAAAAGGGAACCCATCGCAAAACCCCGCATGATCGTGCACACGGTCAGCCCATTCTGGTCTGACCGACCAGGTGAGTCGCCAACCACCGTAGAGAGCCGTCAACATCGCCCACTCGTGAGCCTGATTGCCGGATAGATTTATGCGATTAACGCGAAAATCGCTTCCACGCCCGATGAGCTGACGCCGCAAAGCGTACCGGGTGCGGCGGGTTATACCCAGCTTGACGACCTGAGAATCCAGTTGTCGCAAACCGCGCTGCACAGTTAGCCGATTCACCTTCAAACTCTGCGCGAGACTCTGAGCGCTCAACGGTCCTTCGGCCTGCAACTGTAAGCTAAGGAGATTGGGATTAAGCGGTGGAAATCCGGGCATAAAAAAGGCTATGTTGAACAGATATCTTTCACAATACTAATAAATTAGTACTTATTCTTTAACATCTTACGTATAATACATTAGCTATCTTGAACAGATATTTTAGGGAAACACGCGAGTTGTTCCGCCCTGTCCGCCGCGAAAAGTGTCAACCACTGAGCAGCCGGTTAGCGATATGCACGCAGAGACGCGAAGAAAGGATCTGGTATTCCCTGCGGCTTTGCCCCTTTGTGTGAGGCAGGTTCAAAATACTCAGGCTTCCACCAGATCCTTTTCCACTCTCAGATTGCTGATGATGAAGTCTTGGCGCTCGGGGGTGTTCTTGCCCATGTAGAACGAGAGGAGTTCGTCGCTGTTATGCAGGTTAGCGAGAGTCACTGGTTCGAGTTTGATCGCGTCGCCGATGAAATCCTTAAACTCGCTGGCAGAGATTTCGCCTAAGCCTTTGAAGCGTGTCACCTCGGCGGTCGTGCCGAGTTTGTTCATCGCGGATTGCTTCTCCGCTTCAGAGTAGCAGTACTTCGTTTCTTTCTTGTTGCGCACGCGGAAGAGCGGCGTTTCGAGGATGAAGACGTGGCTGTTGGTGATGAGTTCGGGAAAGAACTGAAGGAAAAATGAGAGCAGCAGCAAACGGATGTGCATGCCGTCGACATCGGCATCGGTCGCAACGACGACGCGGTTGTAGCGCAGGCCGTCGAGGCCTTCCTCAATGTTGAGCGCGCTTTGCAGGAGGTGAAACTCCTCGTTCTCGTAAATAACTTTTTTGGAAAGGCCGTAGGTGTTGAGTGGTTTTCCCTTGAGCGCGAAGACGGCTTGGGTCTGCACATCACGGCAGGCGGTGAGCGAGCCGGCAGCGCTGTCACCTTCGACAATGAAGATTGTACTCTCCTCGGCGCGTTTGTCTTTTGTATCCAAGTGAACACGACAGTCGCGGAGCTTGCGGTTGTGCAGCGAAGCTTTCTTGGCGCGTTCGCGGGCAAGATTGCGGATGCCGGAAAGCTCTTTGCGTTCGCGTTCGCTGTCTTCGATTTTGCGCTTAAACGACTCGGCGGCCTCGGGGTTGCGATGCAGCCAATTATCGAGGTGCTGTTGAAGGAAGTTGCCGATGAACTGGCGGATCGAAGGGCCGTTCGGGCCGATGTCGGTCGAGCCGAGTTTCGTTTTGGTCTGCGATTCGAAGACGGGCTCCATCACGCGCACAGAGATAGCTGCGACGATGGACTGGCGGATATCGGCAGCATCGTATTCCTTCTTGTAGAAGTTTCGGATAGCCTGCACAAGACCTTCGCGGAAGGCGGCGAGGTGCGTGCCACCCATCGTGGTGTGCTGGCCGTTGACGAAGGAATAATATTCTTCGCCGTAGTGGCCGCCGTGCGTCATCGCGAGCTCGATGTCGTCGGCTTCAAGGTGGATGATCGGATAGAGCGTTTCGCCGGTGAGTTTTTTCGCGAGAAGATCGCGCAGGCCGGCCTCGGATTTGAACGTCTTGCCATTGAATGTGAGGGTGAGGCCACGGTTGAGGTAGGCATAATTCCAGAGCATTTCCTCGATGAACTCGTTGCGGAATTTGAAATCTTTGCCGAAGAGGGCTTCGTCGGGCGTAAACGCGATGATCGTACCGTTCTTCTCCGTCGTGGCGGCGACGCGGTGATCTTTCTTCAATTTGCCCTGCATGAACTCAACGACCTTGGTCTGCCCGTCACGCACGGCTTGCGCGCTGTATTCGTACGAGAGGGCGTTGACGGCCTTTTGGCCGACACCGTTGAGGCCTACGGCTTTCTTGAACGTTTCGCTGTCGTACTTCGCGCCGGTGTTGATGACCGAGACGCATTCAATGAGCTTGCCGAGCGGAATGCCACGTCCGTAGTCGCGCACGCGCACCGTACGGTCAACGACTTCGACCTCGATCTTTTTGCCGAAGCCCATCGTGAATTCGTCGATTGAGTTGTCGATGGACTCCTTGATCAGAACGTAAATACCGTCCTCGGCATGTCCGCCGCTGCCAAGACGCCCGATATACATGCCGGGGCGCATACGGATGTGCTCGGTCGAGGAAAGGGTTTTGATACTCGCTTCGGTGTACGCAGTAGCCATGTGAAATTTGTAGAGCCCAGCGTCGGGCACGAAGCGAGCGTGACAAGCGAAATTCATCGTGCTTTTTTCAATGCGCACATCTGTGCACCGGCGCTGTCTGCGTTCGGAGCCAGAGCATATCTACATTCTCTATGAAAAAACTCCTCTACATTCTCGGCGCTTTATTCGTCGTGACGGTGATCGCCGTCGTCATCATCATCGCCAAGCTCGGCACGATCGTGAAAACGGCCGTCAACCGCGTCGGACCCACGATCACGCAAACGACCTTCGTGCTTAACGGCGCCGACATCTCGCCCTTTTCCGGCAAAGGCACGTTGAAAGAGCTGACGATTGGCAACCCAAAGGGCTGGACGACGGAACATGCGTTTTTCCTCAAAGAGATCTCGATCGATCTCGAACCAAAGTCGCTCACGGCTGACCACATCGTGATCAACAGCGTCTTGATCGATAATCCCGAGATCATCTACGAGACCACGATTACGAACAGCAATTTGCAGGATTTGCTGAAAAATATCCAATCCGGTGGCAATCAGCCGGCTCAAGCTGAGAAAAAACCAGAAGCCAAACCCGAGACCCAGGCCCAGCCCGAAGCGAAACCGGCCAAAGAGACAAAGATTGAGATTAAGAGTTTCCGTCTGGTTAATGTAACGCTCAAGGTCGCAGCCGCTGGCAATGTCTATACCGCTAAGATCCCTGACTTGATCATGAACGATCTTGGTACAAAAGAAGGCGGCCTCACTCCAGAACAGCTTTCTATCGCTATCCTGAAAGAAATCGCCTCCCAAGCGAGCCAGGCCGCTTTGAAATCTACCGCCACCAGCGGCCTAAAGGACAAAGCGATCGAGAAAGCAGGCGAAGGTTTGCGCAGCCTACTTGGCGGAAAGAAGTAATTTAAAAGAGAACAGGTTCACAACAACGCCGGCCGACTTCACGCCAGGACTGGCGTTTTCTGTGCAACGATCTCGATCTTAATAAACTCGGCTACGCGGACCGAAATAAAAAAGGCCTGCCTAGTGAAAGGCAGGCCAAACCAAGAATTAGAAACCGTTGGTTAAGGTAACGCTGGGCGTGCGATTACCGCCTTTGATTGGATCGGTATTGTTACTGATTTCAGACCTTCGGCCTGAGCGGTAAGCTTGAGTTCACCTGCCTCTTTCGAAGATTGGACGATGATTTGAGCGAGACCGTTGAAGACGCTGCGGCTCCATGCGACGGGCGCTCCTTTTTCCTGCAAGCGCAACGCAACGCCTTTACTGAGGCCCGCAGTCAGACCGTAGTTAGCGATCGCAACAGCGACGCTATTTTCGCCAACGTGAAGCAGCGCCTTCACATCGTAGATCGACGGAGCGCGTGAGTCGCCCGTGCTGCCGATCTTTTGCCCGTTGATAAAGACATTACCGCTGCCGTCGATTTTACCGAACCAAAGCTCAACGGCAGGAGCAGCGAGATCTTCAGCGGTGACATTGAAACGTACGCGGAAAATCGCGCGTTCATGCGGTGCGAGCGGACCGTTATCGGCATTGACGTCCACCGCTTCCCAGGTGGAGTCATCAACACTTTCAGCGGCTTCTGGAATCGTCGCGGCGTTTGGATCGATATCTTTCTTCATGTGCCAGCCATTGATCGAGATCGAACGCGAAGTCGTGGTCGGCACGAAGGTGTCCGGCTCGTGGCAACTTGGGTTTCCGTTGCCTACTCCAAGAATGCGACCTGGGCCTTCAAGTGAGAAGCTAATGAGATTATTGGCGACAGGAACAACGCGGCCCTGTTCGTCAGCTACAGCGACGGTGATGATCGAGGCATCTTCGCCGTTAGCGTCAATGACGGGGCGGTCGGGCAACAGTTGCACGGCAACAGCGGCTCCCGTGGTCTCAACTTTTTCCTCGGCGACGACCTGGCCAGCTTTGAAGCCTTTTGCGGAAAGAACACCAGGCGCGTATTTGACTTTCCACGACAACTTCGAATCGCGTGCCATCGCCTGTTTACCAAGACTCTGACCATTAAGAAAGAGCTCAACCTCGTCGCAGTTGCTGAGAGCATTCACGACGATCTCCTGACCTTCGCGCCCGGGCCAGTTCCAATGCGGCAGCAAGTGCAGCACCGGTGTGTCCTGCCACCATGAACGGTAATACCAGAAATTATCTTTAGGAAAACCACAGGTGTCGTAGATGCCAAAATGCGAATTAATGCACGGCCAGTCATACGGAGTCGGCTCGCCGCGATAATCGAAGCCGGTCCAAACGAAACCGCCAGAGAGCCACGGGCGCGGTGCGTAGAAACTCCACCAGTCGTGCGCGGTGTTGGCCCATTCCGGCGCATTTTCATCGTAAGCGCTAACGTACCCCAAAACAGGATCATTAGTATAAATCCCGCGCGTACCCACCGTGCTGCCTTGCTCAGTGCCAACGTTGGGCTGCTTGGGATGGGCTGCGTGGTAATCGTCCGCGCCTTGGCCGATGTGGTAGTTCCAACCGCGCACTTCGATGATTTCATTAATGCCGATGAAATCGTTACCAACCGGAGCAGCGTAGGTGATCGGGCGGGTTGTATCCAATTTCCGGATCGCAGCCTGCATGGTCGTAGCGACACGTTTGCCGGCCGGCGTGCCTTGCGTGGAAAATTCTTCGTTGGCGATTGACCAGATGACCACGCTCGGGTGGTTGCGGTCGCGTTTGATCAAACGCTCGAGCCGGTCGATATTGGCTGCGTCACTGCCGAGCAAACGATTCTCGTCCATCACGAGCATACCGAGCCGATCGCAAGCTTCGAGTAGTTCGGGTGTCGGCGGATTATGCGAAGTGCGATAGGCGTTACCGCCCATTTCCTTCAGCTTCGCGATCCGGAAATACTGGAGCCGATCAGGCAAAGCCGCACCGACGCCAGCGTGATCCTGGTGATTGCATGTGCCCTTGATAACGTAAGGCTGGCCGTTGAGGAGAAAACCCTTCTGCGCGTCGAACGCTACGGTGCGGAGGCCAAAAACGGTCTCGACGCGGTCCATGGTTTGCGAACCGACAACGAGCGTGGTGACGAGCTTATAGAGCTTCGGCGTCTCGGGTGACCAAAGTTCGGGCGCATCGACTTTGGCTTCGTAGCGGACCGTGGTATTTGCCGCATCGATACGGACAGGCTCACGGCCGCGGGCGAGTACTTTATCGTCCGGCGCATACATTTCCCATATGATCACAGCATCCGCCGACGCCGTGTGCGTATTTTGAAGTTCGGCTTGGACAAAGACCTGCGCCGAACCGCCCGGGGCATTATTTCTGAAACTACTTTGGACATAAATGCCGTCGGGCGCGATGGACACCGGCATCGTTTTCACCAGCCAGACGTGACGATAAATACCCGCGCCTTCGTAAAACCAGCCCTCCGACTGAGTCGCATCAACACGAACCGCGACGACATTCTTCCCGCCAAAATTAGCGACATCAGTGATATCATAGCGGAAGCCGCTGTAACCACTTTCGTGACGGCCTACGCTCCAGCCGTTGACGAACACTGTACAATCCCTAAATACTCCGTCAAATTCCAGCCAGAGCCGACGGTTGGCGTCGGCCTTGAGTAGATTAAACGTACGGCGATACCAGCTGACGCTATTCTGCGGGAACGCGCCACCGACGGCCTTGAAACCGTGAGAGCCATCGGCCTTGGCATCGAACGGCAACTCAATCGCCCAGTCATGCGGCAAGTTGACCTGGCGCCAGCTCGCATCGCTGAAAATCGGGCTTGCCGGGCCATAGCCTGCTCCTGCTTTCGCGAGATTCTGCCCGATACCCCAGTCGTTGCCGAGATAGAATTTCCACCCAAAGTCCATCAATAGTCGCTCGCGCGCAATGGGCACAGGAGCAGGCGGATTGGCAGCATGACTGATGACACCTGCCACAAGTGTGAACAGGCCAATGAGGAGGATGCGTTGGATACGTTTCATAGATTGTTAAAGCGATCGGTGACTGAAATGATCTCAGGAGATAGAGGGAGAAGCGATAATATCGTCGTTAGCTGGAGAAACCACGGGCTTGCGCATGGGCATCGTAAACGCCCCAAAGGTAAGCGCGCGCCACAGCCACTCCAGCGGGCCATAGTGAAAACGTTTTAACCAGTAACGCGAGACTGCGATCTGCGCCACCAAAATAGCCGCACCTACCTGCACACTGTAAAACGGTCCTAGATAGCGATAGAGAGCCCAACCAAAACCGTAAAATAACGGCACACCGATAAGGCCCTGCAAAACGTAATTCGAGAGGCTCATACGACCGTAGGGCGCAAGTAAACGGAGGACCGTCTTGCCCTTTGTCCATTGGAAAAGCAGCACAAACGCGCCCACCCAGATCGCCAGTTGCGCAAGGTTACAGTAAGCTGAGACAAGATTCGCCGTCACGTAACGATTCGTGCCCTGCAATCCCCAATCAGAAAGCTGACCTTTAACCGGATAAATGATCGCAAAACCAATCGCCCCGAAAAACAAAGCGCGTACGGCAAGCGCTGCAGCGCGCTCCGGGTTTTCAAGAATACGTGAACGACCTAACATGTATCCCCAAACAAAGAGCCCAAGCATCTGCGTGTAACGGCCCGTTTCAAACGTCCAACTTAGACGTGACGTTTGTCCCAACCACAAATTTGTCTTGATGACTTCCCAGAGCGATCCGTCGCCGTACACCCGGCAAATCTGATCATAGACGCCCCAATGATACGGCCGCGGGACTTGATAACCGGATTCGAAAATTACCCGTCCAACCTGCCACCAGGAAGGGATCTGCAGCACGAGTAAAACAGATAGCCACGCGAGCGCCCGGTTACTCAGCCCATGAAGAAATACCAATGGCATACCCAAAATGGCGATAATCATCAAAAAATCGCCGCAATAAACAATACCGTTGATGTATCCAAAAAATCCTAACAACGCCAGCCGCCACAAGAATCGTCTTTTAAAATTCACGCCACGCTGCGACCACCGGTTGAGGATAAAGGAAAAACTCACCCCGAACATAAGCGCAAAAACCGCATAGGACTTGCCACCGAAAAAGAAAAAACCGCAATCATGCGTCCACGTGTTTAACGTCTTCAACCAAGCGGACGCATTCTCCGGATAACGGGAGAAATCCCAATGTTCGATCGAATGCAGTAAAAGAATCCCTGCCAGCGCCGAACCACGCAAAGCGTCAACTAGCTCGACACGCGAGTTGCCTAGGGAAGTAAATTTATCGACAGATGCGGCGTTCATTGAGTGCGACAAAGAGGGGTCCACAGAAAAGGTTACCTTTGTGATACCACAGTGAAACATGTTCGTACATGGATAACATCACAAAAAACATTTGCAAAATCCCCAATCTGAAATCGACCATCGAAGCCAAAACAGGCAGTTGCGTGCCTCAACCTAGCATTCCTTCCTGTTGTGTGTTCGACGATGCCCCGCCCAAATCAAGACCTTTGCGAAATCCACTCACTCGGTCCCACGACGCGTGAATGGTTGGTGAGCGCGCGCCAAGTAAAGGCGTTTGCGATCAGTCGGACAAAGTTTGTCGGATATTCCGAGGCCGGTGCTGGCTACCGATTTGTTCGCCATGCTCCAACTTTTGGACAGATTCTTGCCTGCACAGGAGGTGAAGGTCGCGTACTGGTGGACGGTCGTTGGCAACGCTGCTCAGCCGACTACGCCTATGTGACCGCACCCCGCGCACCCAGTGCGTACGAAATAAGGCCGGGTGCACGCTGGCGCGTTTGCTGGGTCATCTATGACGAAAAAGCCCAGTTACCTGGATTGACCGCGGGCGAATCGCCACGACTCGTCAGGACAGAAACGTTTGGATTGAACCAAGCGATTAGAGGACTTTGTCACGAAGCGGCTGGGGAAGCTGAACCCGCGGCACTAGAACTATGGGTTACACTCGTTAATCGGCAGGTCCTCCGCATCCTTCAACCAGGCGATACTGATCCACGCTTAGCCAATCTCTGGGTAATGGTTCGTCAGGATCTTGGCGGTGATTGGAATTTGTCGCGCATGGCCCGATGTGCAGGTGTCAGCGAAGAATCACTGCGGCGGCTTTGCCTGAAACACTACGACCAGCCACCCTTAACTCACGTGACGCAGTTGCGGATGCTTTTCGCAGCCGACCTCCTGACGTGCACTCAGGAAAAAATAGCCTCCATCGCGGAGCGAACCGGGTACGCTGACCCCTTTGCCTTTAGCAATGCCTTTAAGCGAGTGCTAGGGCAGCCTCCGTCACGGTACCGCGCACGACACGAGTGAGCTCTTATCTACTCTCCGGCCATCCCAAATGACCTTGATGGACCAGATTCTCCAGCGCGCTTCGTGGTCAATACTGAGCAGCCGGGTATCGGGAGGTCCGTTAGGTCCTGCATAACAATTGGAAGCGCACTAGCAAAAATGCGGTCTATTTCTGGTAATTATCCTGGGGACTTCTAGGGGGAATATAACTTAAAGAGTACGACCGGACACCCGATGTGAAGGTAACTCCAAACATCTATGCCCGTCAGCCGCGTCTCCCTAGCTTTGCCGTCGCAGCACCGTGTTTTTTCTACACTGCCGACGCAGCTCCGACGGCTACTCGGGTGCTTAATGCTGAGTCTGCTCGTTACTACAACAGGCCGCGCGGCAGTGCCACTTGTTCAGCTCAGCTCCACAGTCTACCATACGGAGCACTGCCTTTTTATTATCGACTCGTCTGTCAATTGGTCTTCGCCCTCGACCGCCTACAACGATCTCTACGGCTATCCGTTTCCCAAACTCAACAACGCCTACGACACACTCGTCGCACAATTCCCAGACACGTATTTTTCCATCTGCTACATTGCCAACACCGGAGATTCGCCCGTGCCGAACTACATCGACCGCACCTATAAACCTCCTGGCATTAATGAAACCTACGCCGCTGGCGCACCCAACACTTTTGCGACAACCGACATGTGCCGCTACAATCTTCCCGGCGGCGCCGTCTCAAAATCCACATTGGGAGTTTATGATCACGAAATCGGCCACGCCTGGGGTGCTCGCGCATTTTATAACACATCGCCCTATCCCTCGCTGAGCAACGGGCATTGGTTGCCCAACACCACTATCGATTGCCAGATGGGTGCCAACGATACGACCGACGGCTACCTAACCGTTAACAAGATCTATGGTAGCCCGGCAGACGGTTTTCGCTGGCAGAAAGTGGACAATGCCCGCAGCAACGAATTCCAGATCTTTTCTGAACAAACGCTCTATTTGATGGGACTCGCTGCGCGCTGGCCTACCACTTACTTGCTCAATAACGCCGTCTACAACGCGGACCTAACCATGGGGTATTCGTCAGTGGATACACTCGATCACGCCACCATGGTGACAGCCTACGGCACGCGTAATCCGGATTACAAAACTGAGCAAAAACGACTCAAGATCGCCTTCGTTTACATCGCACGAGATCTGGCCGAGGTGAACACCGTATATCAAAATGTCGAACAATCAGCCGACCAGTTTTGCAATGCCGAGACAATCGATACCACCACCTATCGGTCGCAAACTCCATTTCTTTGTGATTCCAAATATCGCGGCAGTGTCGACAGCAAGCTCTCCGATCTCGACGGCAACACCACGCCCAATCTCACCGTCACGAATGCTTACGTGACGTCGACTGACGGCAGTGCCACGGTCAACTTCGTCGCTAGCGATCCCGACGGTCCTGCGCCCACCGTCACCGTTGTGCCCACATCCACCAGCTGCTCTGTGGTAGGAAGCGCAGTTCAAGTCACCGGCCTCCCTGATGGTGTGCACTTCTTCACCCTCAAAGCGGTCGATTCAGGCGGGAAAAAAGTATTCGGACACTTCGTCGTCGAAGTGCAACGCCCCGTAACATCTACAACCGTCGCCACTCAACCGATGGGCCAGACAGTCGTGGCAGGAAACAACGCCAGCTTCGGCATCGTCGCCTCCGGTAGTCCAGCAATTTATACCTACCAATGGTATCGGCAAGCTGCCCGCACCAGTACCTGGAATCTTCTCACTGATGGGTCTGGCTACAGCGGCACCACCACCGCCAGCCTGTCGGTCGCTGCCATTCCCTCCATGGATCAGGACCAGTTTCTTTGCACGGTCAGCAATACGACTGGTACAGCCACCAGCAGTCCCGCCTCGCTTCGGGTCAATGAAACGCTTCCGGCATTCACCACACAGCCGGTCGACAAATCAACCGTGGCCGGATATTCGACATCGTTCACTGTGGCGGTAGGCGGACCTGCCACGACTTTTGGTTATTATTTCTACCAGTGGCAACGCCAAGCTGCCGGCACCAGCAGCTGGGTTAACCTAACTAACGGTTCGGGCTACACAGGCACCACGACCGCCTCGCTTGGCGTTATTGCCGCACTCGCCATGACCGGCGATCAGTTCCGCTGTGTCGTGTCCAACACCGCCGGCTCCATCACTAGTAACGTCGTCACTCTCACCGTAGGGACACTACCCACGATCACCGCCCAACCGATTTCTCCCCTCACGGTTGTAGCCGGCCAAACCGCTTCCTTTTCCGTTACCGCCAGCGGCACCGCACCGCTTACCTACCAGTGGTCGCTTTACAGCACGCCCGTCACAGGCGCCACTTCCGCAACTTTAACTATAACAAACGCCCAAACAACCGACTCCGGTGCCTACAGCGTAGTCGTCACCAACGCTCTCGGATGGACCCGCAGCAATGTCGGCTCTCTCACCGTCACGGCCGGGTCGTCCAGTTCATCATCATCTAGCTCCAGCTCTTCCTCTTCGTCTTCTTCATCCAGTAGCAGCTCGTCGAGTTCGTCCTCCTCTTCGTCGTCTTCAAGCAGCGGCTCTTCATCGAGCAGCTCTTCTTCCAGTAGCTCCTCCTCTTCATCGTCCAGCTCTTCAAGTTCATCGTCTTCGAGTAGCAGCAGTTCGAGCTCCTCCTCATCGAGCAGTTCGTCCTCATCAAGCAGCAGCTCCAGCTCGTCGTCATCTTCGTCTTCGAGTTCAAGCAGTAGTTCTTCCTCGAGTTCTTCTAGCTCCGGCGCAAGCGGTCCGCTCACAATCAATGTGACCAACACGACGGAACTCGCCAACGCCATCACCTTCGCGACCAACAATCCGCTCGCTCAAGTAACGGTCAACCTCGCCGCCGGTACTTACCCGCTTACGACTCCTTTGCCGACCATCGCTGCCAGCGACGTCATCTTGGCTGGCCCAACAGTAGGCGCTGCAATTCTCGACGCCCAAAGCCTCGGCTCAGGTCCCGTTCTTAATCTCACTGCCGATCGTTTAACCATCTCTAAACTGACTTTGCGCAATTTCAGCAATCGCGGCATCATCATCCAGCCTGGTGCCGATCTCGGCACTATCGACAGTTGCGCCTTTTCCAATTCCGCCACCTCCGCCATCGACGGACAAGGTTGTGCTAGCTGGGTCGTTACAGCCAACACGTTCAACACCATCGCAGGTATCGCTGTGACCGCCGAGCCCGCGGTCCATTTCTACGGTGGTGCAAGCGGTACTACGATTACGCACAACCTCTTCCTCAGCTGTGATCGCGCCATCGCCTTCGGCCAAGGTGCCGCCTCTGCCCATACTGGAGGAAAGATCCAAAATAATTTCATTTCTGATTCTCGCAGCACGGGCAGCTATCCCGGCCCCGCCATTTCGCTGGAATCTGCCCCGTCCGCTCAAGTCGACAACAACACCCTCTATCTCGCCGGTACCTACGCCAACGCAATCGAGTACAACTACGTCGCCACCAACCTGGGCTTCATACGGAACAATCTTACCAACAAATCCATTACAGCGCTCAACAGCGCCGCAGTCACACTCGCCACCAATTTCACCTCTGCCGCGGCCTCCTGGTTCGTTAACCCGGCGGCTTGTGATCTCCATCTCGCAACTGCGCCCGTTGGCGTCGTTGATGCAGGCACGACCATTATTGGCCTAGTCACCGACATCGACAGTGATCCTCGCCCAACCGGTCTTGGTTATGATCTCGGTGCCGACGAATATACGAGTACCAGTTCGTCCAGCAGCAGTTCGTCCAGCAGCAGTTCCTCTTCAAGCAGCTCTAGCTCTTCTTCTTCGTCCAGCTCAAGTTCATCGAGCGGATCTTCGTCATCTTCATCATCCAGTAGTAGCTCCAGCAGTTCGTCGAGTAGCTCAAGCGGCGCTCCTAATTCTGGCGGCAGCGGCGGCGCCACGGGTATCGAATTCAATATTGCTTTGCTATTGCTCCTGGCAGTCAGACGTTACGTGCGCAGTCAAGCGTCTCGGATCTACAGAAAATTTACATGTAGTTAATAATCCTATACCATCAGACAGGTGGATTTGTAACGATGGTATCAAAAACCCGTTG
>Ga0302321_100001399_pt1 | contig 20628 bp, 18 predicted proteins | sample Fen_T0_1_FD_202505 | JGI IMG/M metagenome (GOLD analysis project Ga0302321, IMG submission 202505) | Peat permafrost microbial communities from Stordalen Mire near Abisko, Sweden - Fen_T0_1 | ecosystem: Environmental > Terrestrial > Soil > Wetlands > Permafrost | place: Sweden: Abisko...
CAGACGTACCAACTCATTCTGCTGCGGGTTCAGCGACGTAGCCTGAAGGAGATCCGTTGCGCCAGCAATGCCATTTAGTGGCGTGCGCATTTCGTGGCTCATATTGGCCAGGAACGATGTCTTGGCACGGCTGGCTTCCTCCGCACGATTGCGCGCTTCCTCCACACGCGTAAGCAGTGTCGAGACGTAAAGTGGAAGGACCACGAGCGAGCAAAGAAGGCCAATGCCCAGGGCGCGTTCGTCGATCCAGTAGGTGGCCCCGTAAAGTATGCCTACGAATCCGAGCAGCGAAAGCGCTTGGCACGCGAAAAGATAGGTCCGCCCATAACGAAAGCCGTTGCCAAACGTTATGAACAGGTAGACGCCGAAAAGCGGTATTCCCGATTTGCCCGCGAGTGCTACGCAAAAGGTCGTCGCACCGGAGTCCATCAGCATCCCGAGATAGCGCCGCGGAACGTTCGCCTCGGGTCGAACGCAAATGGCCACAAACAACATAAGCGCCGTCACAAGGTAGACGGCAACGCCAACAACCAAGAACCACTCGCCGTGGCCGCTAGAGAGTTCCTCGGGGCGATAGGTAATGGCGAGGTAGGCAAGCACGATTCCGACGACCACAATCCGGACGATCGCCTGTTCGTGCTCGCTATCCGTCCGCGCCTTGAGCCGCGCGCGGAGAGTCGCCAAACCAGTTTTCAATGCTCCCAAATGCCGCACTCCCTATTCGTTCGCCACCACCCTAACGCATGAGCAAAATATATGCCATGAGAATTTTCTCTTAAGTTTGAAGGGCCTGGATTCTTGCCGGGGTTCAAATTATGGCTCGTGGTGGCGTTCTGCGGCACCCACGCCAATTCGTCAGCATATTGGGCTGGATTCATTGTGCTATCCCTGCGCTCCAATAATCGAATTGTTCCGCTCAAAGAAATGGATGAACCAATGGTCGCACGCTCTATTGGGTAGATTTCTGCCTTCGCCAATTGCAAGGACTCTTCGCAAATCGTAGTTCTCCTGCCCCAACCCTGCCAGGGAAAATGCGTCGCAGGAATAGCCGAATCGTCACCCCGGCACCAAACCCGTTTGCCGCACCGCAACAAACGCCTTGCCTGCGATCAAATCGCAATCCTGCGGGGAATCGGCGTTTGTTCTAGAAGAAACTCTATAACTGACGGCCAGAGTTCGATATCCGCATTGCGACGGAAAAAGCCAAAATGGCCAATATGGGTCAATCCCATTTCACTTGGATCAACGATTGCGAGGCGGACCCGACCTGCTGGGTAGCAGGAAAGCAGTCTACGAGAGCCAGACTCGGTGGCAAATGGGTCGTCAGCGAACGATATCGCCAAGGTCGGAACATGAATCTTGGCGAAACGCTGCAGAATTTTGCGCCCGCGCGATGATTCAGGATTCCCATCCCCAAGTCGTAACTCGGGCCGGGTCCGCGCCGCCCATTGAAGCGCAATTCCGGCGGGGATGTCTTCGCCAAGTCGCAGCATTTGCCCAGGAAAATAACCGAACAGTCGCGTTAGTGCGGGAATAACCAAGTGCCAAGTGAGGGCCATTGGAATTCGATAGCGTTTCGCGTAGTCGCCGCAGTATCCCGTGTGCGCTGCAATGAAGAGTAGTCGCGAAAGTTCCCCAACGTTTGGCGCCCCTCCGAGTACCAGCGAACAGATGCTGTGCGTTATGCCAATCAATTCAGATTGTGGATATGTGCCGCGCATCCATGAAATTGCGCCGCCACAATCCCATTCAGACCAGTCCTCGACAGTCGCCTTGAAGCCGCGCAGTTTCGGTGGCCGCGAACGACCGACCCCTCGGTAGTCAAACGTCAAAACGGCAATTCCGCACGACGCCAGGAAGCGCGCAAAGTGCCGATAGCGTCGTGCTGCAATGCCCCCGCCACCAACGAGAACGACGACACTTGGCGGGGTGCATTCGCCGTGCGTCCTGAAGTGAACGCCACCCAACTCATACCCGTCCAAGGCAGGAAACGTCACTTCGTCGCCTTCGTACGAAGATTGGACGGATGGAGTCTGCGTCAAGGCTGGAATTTGGAATCTTCCCGAACGCAGGACCTAGTTAGCGCTCCCGACATGCGTTCCTTGCCGCTACAGATATCGTCACAGAAATGCGCTAAACAGTCCAAGCTGCATTCCCATCGCTACAGCCTCCTGCCGATTCGCGGCCCCAAGCTTCGTACGCACCGAGTCCAGGTGAAATCGCACCGTACGCTCGCTAATTTCCAATTTGTTTGCAATGTCGTCCGTTGTGAGTCCGCGTGCCACATTGCGCAAGACTTCACGTTCTCGAGGCGATAGGGGCACGTCTTGCAATCGCGAAGGAAGTCCTTTTTCGATTACAGCTCTCATGAACCATTCGTGGAAATAGTGACCGAAGGCAAGCAGATCGGGCAGATTCCGTTGAATTAGCTCATGGCGGACCGGGTCTACGACAGGAACTTTGGAATTGAAAACAGTGAGAATCCCTCCGCGACCGATGTCGTGGAGAGCGTAAACCAAACCACTGCATGTGCCGTACTTTGCGGCTTCGTCAAGAAACGCGTCAACCTGCTTATTCTTGCCACGGAAGTCCTTCTGTTCCCATAGAACCGGCATCGTGTTTCGAGCGACTAGGTCCATTCGAGGATCCAGCTCACAATAAGCCCGTTGATCGTAAATCATCATCCATTCGGCCGGCATCGTCGTGAAAACGAACAGTTGTGCTTCCTTGTCCGCCCGAGTGCTCATCGAAAGCGCATACGCAAAACTGTCAAATCCAAGCCCTTGGACGATTGCTTGGACTACTGGCGTTAGTTCCTCTCCGCGCGCGGCGGCATCCACAAGGGGCTGAAGAACGTGTGGGAAAAAGCCTGGGTTGGGAACCGCACCGGACTTCATATCCAACAATCGCATCGGCATAAATCCTCCTTTGCAATTAACCAATGATTACACGTGCGAGAACCTTGGAATGTGCATCAAGGATCTAGGCCGCCTCATAGCCCCCGCCAAACCCCACCGACCAGCCCCTCGATCGGCCGAAACGTCGCCTTGTAGGCCATCTTTCGGCTTTCGGCGATGAAGTAACCCAGGTAAAGGTACGGCAATCCCAGTGCCTTGCAGCGCTCGATCTGCCACAGCACGTTGTAGGTGCCGTAGCTCATGCCGTGGACGCCCGGGTCATAGAATGTATATACCGACGAGAGGCCATCGCCCAGCCGATCAACTAGGCTGACCATGCGCAGTCCGCCATCGTCGCGAAACTCGAAAAGATCGGTAGCAACGTTGCTGTGGAGCAGGAAATGCTGGTATTGCTCACGACTGTCCTGGTCCATGCCACCTCCAGGGTGGCGGTAGCGCTGATAGGCCAGATACAGCGCGTAATGCTCGGCATCATAGGTTAAATCACGCCTAATTGCCGTTAACCTCGCGTGACTTCTGGCAATGCGCTTTTGGGTGCGCCCCGGCTGGAAATCGGTCACCGGTACGCGAACTGGCACGCACGCACGGCAATGGTCGCAATAGGGGCGATAAGTAAACGCTCCACTGCGGCGAAAGCCCAGGCGAACCAATTCGCTGTAGACGCGGGTGTCGATGAGGTGGCTGGGCGTGGCGACCTGCGAACGCGCCGCGCGGTCGGGCAGGTAGCTGCACGGATACGGCGCGGTCGCATAGAACTGCAGCGATGTCAGAGGAAGGTCGTTTAGTTTGCTCACCGCAGCTCGATTTCGAAAGCCTCGATTGTCCCCGCGCGCCAGCCGGCGACCGGTCCGGCCGAGTGTATCAAGTCGCCCAATTGCATCGCAAACGCCGCCCGGGGGATGGGCCGGGCGCCGAAAGAGCGCAAATGCGCGGTTTCCTGCTGGCAGTCGACAAGGGGCACGCCTTGGGTCCGGAGCAATGCCATCAGGTGAACCAGCGCCACCTTCGACGCGTCGGTCTCCCAAGCGAACATCGACTCGCCAAAGAAGACTCGACCCAGCGCCATTCCGTAGAGTCCACCGCACAGCCGGCCACCCTGCCAGCTCTCCACGGAGTGGGCGAAGCCACGCCGGTGCAACTCGCAGTACGCATCCGCCATGTCCGGTGTGATCCACGTGCCGCGCTGGCCTTCGCGGGGTGTCAGCGCGCAGTTTTCGATGACGTCGCGGAACGCCGTGTCGATCCGGACTTCGAAATCGTGTCTGCGCACGCGCTTGGCCAGCGAGCGGGACGTCCGGAATTCGTCAACATACAGGACCATCCGCGGATCGGGACTCCACCACAGGATGGGCTGGCCGGCGGAGTACCACGGGAAGATGCCGCGGCGGTAGGCGGCGATCAGCCGTTCCGGCGTCAGGTCGCCGCCGGCGGCGAGCAGGCCATTCGGCTCGGCCAGCGCGGCCGACAGCGGCGGGAACGGATCGTCGGGATTGAGCCAGGAGAGCATGGCAGTATGAAGGCGGTTCGGCGTGCAGTGTAGGCGGTAACGCGCGTTCCGGTAAAATCGGCGCTCGCCTCATGCTGCCACGCCCCGGTAGCTCAGTGGATAGAGCAGCCCCCTCCTAAGGGGCAGGTCGGACGTTCGATTCGTCTCCGGGGCGCCACCACCCTTGCGCAGCTCGATTTGCAACACATTCTGCAACTCATTTTGCAAGGCATCGCTTGCCCAACTCGACGACACCGCCCTCCCCGACGCAATACCACATCGTCCCCCTCGATCCGCACGCCCATCTGTACCAGGTAAGCGTTACGGTGGTCGATCCGGACCCTGCGGGCCAGCGTTTCCGGCTGCCGTCGTGGATCCCGGGCAGCTACCTGATCCGCGAGTTCGCGCGCCACTTCGTGCACGTGCGCGCGGAGGCCGAAAGCGGCGAGATCACGGTGACCAAGGAAGCCAAGGACGTGTGGCGCGTGGCTCCCTGCTTCGGGCCGCTGACCGTCATAGCGCAGATCTACGCGTACGATCTTTCCGTGCGCACCGCGTATCTCGACGGCACGCGCGGCTATTTCAATGGCACGGCCGTGTTCCTGTGCCCGGAAGGACGCGAGGGCGCGCCCTGCACGGTGGACATTGCACCGCCGGACGCGGCGTTCGGCGACTGGCGGGTCGCGACGACGCTGCCTGCCGTCGTGGCCGCGCCCTACGGATTCGGCCGGTACCGCGCCGACAACTACGACGAGCTGATCGACCATCCTGTCGAGACCGGCACCTTCGGCACCGCGACGTTCATGGCCGGCGGCGCGCAGCACGACATCGCGGTCACCGGCCATGTCGATGCCGACTTGCCGCGACTGGCACAGGACCTGACGCGCGTGTGCCAATGGCAGATCGACCTCTTCGGCGGCGCACAGGACAGCGTAGCTCCCGTCGACCGCTACCTGTTCCAGGTGATGGCGGTGGGCGAAGGCTACGGCGGTCTTGAACATAGGGCCAGCACCAGCCTCCTGTGCAGGCGCGACGAGCTGCCCCGGCAGGGCGTTGCGGAGATCACCGACGAGTACCTCACGTTCTTGGGCCTGGCCAGCCACGAGTACTTTCACATGTGGAACGTCAAGCGCATCAAGCCCGAAGCATTCACGCCCTACGACCTGACGCGGGAAAGCTATACGCGCCAGTTGTGGGCGTTCGAAGGGATCACCTCCTACTACGACGACCTGGCGCTGGTGCGCTGCGGGCTCATTCCGCCGGCGCGCTATCTTGAACTCGTCGGCCGTGGAATCACCACCGTGCTGCGCTCGCCCGGTCGCCTGACGCAAAGCGTGGCGGAGTCGAGTTTCGATGCCTGGATCAAGTTCTACCGGCAGGATGAAAACACGCCCAACGCCGTCGTCAGTTACTACGCCAAGGGTGCGCTCGTCGCGCTGGCGCTGGACCTCACGTTGCGCTTCCAGGGTCGCACGTCGCTCGACGACCTGATGCGCACGCTGTGGATGCGGCATGGCCGCCCCGGCATCGGCGTGCCGGAGGATGCCATCGAAAAGCTGGCGAGCGAACTGGCCGGCGTCGACCTCGCGGATTTCTTTACACGCTACGTGTTCGGCACCGAGGATCCACCGCTGACGCGTTTGCTGGACGAATTCGGGGTCGCCCTGCACATGCGCGCTGCGACTTCGCCCAAGGACCGCGGCGGGAAGCCCGCGTCCGGCGACGCGCCACGAAACTCCTTCGGCGCACGCATCGGCCCGGACTTCAAGCTGACCCACGTGTTACGAGGCGGGCCGGCGAGCCGCGCCGGGCTCTCGGCCGGCGACACAATGGTCGCCGTCGACGGCGTCAAAGTCACCCAGGACCTGCTCGCAGCGTTGCTTGACCGACAGCGCAGCGGCAAGCCGCTCGCGGTCCACGCGTTTCGGCGCGACGAGCTGCGTACCTTCGCTGTCGAACTCGGTGCGGCACCCGTCGACACGGTCTGGCTGTCGCTGATCGCCGATCCGCCCGCCGGCGCAAAATTGCGTCGCGACGAATGGCTGGGAACCGGCGGATGATGCTGGCCCGGCGGTGCGCGACGCGGTTCGCGCGGGCGGCAGCGGTTGCGGTGCTGCTCGCGGTCGAGTTCCACGCGCCGGGTGCATGGGCGTTCGATCCCGCGCCGCCCGAGACACTGGTCGACCTGACCACGGAAATGTCGTTCGGCCACGCGCTCAACGATCCTTACCGATGGCTGGAAGAAACGGGGTCGCCGGACGTCATCGCATGGTTCCACGCGCAGAACGATTACACCCGGCGCATCCTCGACGCCTTGCCGGGACGCGCGGCGCTGCATGCGCGCCTCGTCGAACTGAACGGCGCCGACCCCCATGTGCGGGACGTGCAGATGGCCGGCGACGCGCTCGCGTACCTGAAGCGTGCGCCTGACGATGCGACCTACAAGCTCTACGTGCGCGAAGGCATCGGCGGGCCGGAACGGCTCGTCGTCGATCCGGCGCAGTACAACCGTGAAGGTCAGGGCGCGGCGATCGAGTATTTCAGCCTCTCGCCCAACGGCAGGCGGCTGGCGGTCGGCGTGGCCGTCGGCGGCGACGAAGACGCCACGTTGCACGTCATCGACGTCGCCACGCGCCAGCCCATCGGCGCGCCCATTCCGCGCGCGCGCGGCGCCAATCCGGCGTGGCGGTATGACGGCGAAGTGCTGTTCTACACACAGCTGCGTGAACATGCGGCAGGTGAACCGTCGTCCGCCCAGTTTCGCGACAGCCGCGCGTTCATGCGCACGTTCGGGCCTCCGGGCGCAACCGTCGACGTCGCCGTGTTCGGACGCGGCGTCAATCCGAACGTGGCAATCCATCCCGACGATACGCCGACCATCCACGTGTCACCGGTGTCGCCCTACGTCATCGGCGTGGTCAGCCATGGCGTCCAGGATGAGTTCTCGCTCTACGTCGCGCCGCTGACGCAGTTGCGCGGCGCGGCGACTCCCTGGCGCAAGCTTGCGACGCCGGAACAGGGCATCATCGACTTCGACCTGCGCGGAGAGTGGATCTACCTGCTGACGCACGAGAACGCGCCGCGCTACCAGGTCGTGCGCTGGTCGCTGCGCGAAGCGCGGCCTTATGCGCTCGCGGGCGCCGAAGTCGTCGTTCCGGCTTCCGAGCGCGTGCTGCGGACCATCAGCGTCGCGAAGGACGCGCTGTACGTGCACGAGACCGACGGTGGCGCCAGTGCTTTGCAGCGCCTCGAGTACAACGTGAAACTGAAGCGAGCTGCCGCGCCGCCGGCCCGCGGCAAGCCACGCGCGAAGCCCCGCAGTGGACCCGCCGCTCTGCCCAAGGTCGCCGGCATCGCGCGCGGCAGCGAAATCAAGCTGCCGTTTCGCGGCGCCGTCGAGGAAATCGTCACCGACCCGCTGCGCGCCGGTGCGCTGGTGCGGCTTGCCGGCTGGACCGAGGCGCCGGGCTACTTCAGCGTCGACGGCAAGACCGGGGCGATCACGCGCACCGATTTGCAGCCGCGCAACGGCGCGGACTGGAGCGGCGTCGCCTCGACCGAAGTGATGGTGAAGAGCCACGATGGCGTGGACGTGCCGCTGACGATCATCAGCCCGAAGAACGTGGCGCGCGACGGCACGGCGCCGCTGCTGCTCGACGCCTACGGCGCCTATGGCGTCAGCCAGGCGCCGGTGTTCTGGCCGTCGCTCGCCGCATGGCTCGAGCGAGGCGGCGTCTACGCGGTCGCCCATGTACGCGGCGGCGGGGAGTTGGGTGACGACTGGCATCGCGGCGGATTCAAGTCGACCAAGTCCAATTCATGGCACGACGTGATCGCCACGGCGCAGTGGCTGATCACCGAACGCTGGACTGCGCCGACGCGGCTGGCGCTCATCGGCAGCAGCGCCGGCGGACTGACAGTCAGCAATGCGATGGTGGAGCGCCCGGACCTGTTTGCGGCGATGGTGAGCCAGTCAGGATTCCACGACACGCTGCGCAGCGAAACGGGAGCGTCCGGCCCTGCCAACGTGCCGGAGTTCGGCTCGGTGACCACCGCAAGCGGCCTGGCCGATCTGCTGGCGATGAGCAGCTACGCGCGCGTCGAGGACGACGTCGCCTATCCCGCCGCATTGCTGACGATCGGCTTCCGCGACGCCCGCGTCGACCCCTGGGACCCTGGAAAGATGGCGGCGCGCCTGCAGGCGGTCAGCATGGCGCTGGGCGCGCGCGGCAATCCTGTCCTGCTGCGCGTGGATTTCGATGGCGGCCACGGCACCACCTCCGCCCGGATGGCCGACGAGACTACGGACCTGTTCGCGTTCCTGCTGTGGCGAACGGGCGCGCCGGACTTCGTGCTGCGCTGAGCGTCGCTAGGCCGGCGGCTGGCGCCAGTGCGGCGGATACGTCTTGTCGAAATAGGGCAGCGCCTCGATCCGCGCCTTCCATGCGAGAAGCTGCGGCGTGACCATGCCCGCCGCATCGAGATCGGGCAATTTCATCTCGGCGCGCCACAACGCGGCGACCAGCGGATAGAGGGCGAAGTCGGCCGCGGACAGCTGCCCGGCGAGAAAGTCACCTTGCATCGCGTGCGTGAACAAGGCACTTTCCTCGACGACTGCCTTGCGTCCTTCCGCGATCTTGTCGGCTTCGCGCTCCTCCGGCTTCTTCCAGAACGCCTGCGTCAGCACCAGGCTGGTCGCCTCGTAGTAGTAATTGTCGACCTCCTCGATCAGCCTTCGGATCAGCGCGCGCTGCCGGACGTCGCCGGGAAAGAGCGGCGCGCCGCGTCCCGGATAGGCTTCGTCCAGGTACTCGACGATCGCATTCGATTCGTAGAGCACGAAGTCGCCGTCGACCAGCACGGGAACCTGGTGGCGCGGATTGAGTGCAATGAATTCCGGCTTGCGCGTGTCGTGCGCCGAGAACGAGAGCATCCTGAGTTCATAGGCAAGCGCCTTATGCTCCAGCGCGAGCTGCGCGCGCCATGCGAAAGGCGATCCCGATCCGGCGTAAAGCGTCAGGCTCATGCTCGATCCTTGTCAGCGGAAACGGTTGAATTCACTTCTTCGTCGCGCCCATCGAGCCACGCATGGCCTCCAGCGACGCCTTCTGCAGTTCCATCGTCTTGATGCTCATCTGCATCATCGAGACGCTCATCGTCAGCCAGTTCTCGATGATCTTCAGTTCGGCGATCTTGCGGTCGATTTCCACGGGGTCGAGCGCGGCGAACATCGCGGCGGGATTGGGAAACGGCATGGCGCCGGGCATGGGCGCGGCGGCCGGCATTCCGAACCCCGGCATCGTCACGCCGAGCGGATTCCACATCTTCTGCATGAACTCCATCGCGTCCTGCGGGGAAAATGCCGCCCCCCCTGCCGCGCCCGCCGGACCGGGCTTCTTGTTGTCGCCGCTCATGACTCCTCCTGTCGTGGGACTCTCGCGGGGCGTTCCGCCCGTTTTCTCCGCCTGCTAGTATCCTCCCTCATGGCAGAAATTGGCGCAACCGTGCACGCGCGGCTGAAGGGCATCGTCGGCGACGCAAATGTGCTTTCCGCGACCGAGGATGTGGCGCCCTATCTGACCGATTGGCGCGACCGCTTCCATGGCGCCGCGCTCGCCGTCGTCCGGCCGGCAACGACCGATGAGGTTGCGGCGGTGGTCGCGGCATGCGCCGAGTTGCGCATCGGCATCGTCCCGCAGGGCGGCAACACCGGCATGTGCGGCGGCGCGACGCCGGACACGACCGGCATGGAAATCGTGCTGTCGCTGTCCCGCCTCAACCGCATCCGCGCGCTGGACGCGGCCAACGCGACGGTGACGGCGGAAGCCGGCGTTCCGCTGGCCGCCGTACACGCCGCTGCGGCAGGCGCCGGATTGCTGTTCCCGCTCTCGCTCGCCTCCGAAGGGACCTGCACGATTGGCGGCAACCTGTCGACCAACGCCGGTGGCACCGCGGTGTTGCGCTTCGGCAATGCCCGCGACCTGACGCTGGGCGTCGAAGTGGTGCTGGCCGACGGCCGCATCTGGAACGGCCTTCGCGGCCTGCGCAAGGACAACACCGGCTACGACCTGAAGCAGCTGTTCATCGGCGGCGAAGGCACGCTCGGGATTGTCACCGCCGCGACGCTGAAGCTCTTTCCCGCCCCGCGCACGCAAGTCACCGCGTTATGCGCCGTCCCCCTCGTCGGTGCCGCGGTCCAACTCCTGGGGCAGCTCAAGGCGGCGCTGGGCGATCGCCTGACGGGGTTCGAGTTGATGAGCGACGTCGCGCTGTCGCTGTCGGCCAAGCACCATGCCGCCACCCCTCACCCGTTGCCCGGTCACCCGTGGTATGTCCTTGTCCAGGCCGACGACAGCGCTGCCGACGCGCCGCTCGCGGCGCTGACGGAAGCAGCGCTGATGGCCGCCGTCGGTGACGAGGTCGCTCTGGATGCCGTCGTTGCGCAGTCGGGCGACCAGGCGGCCAAGCTGTGGTCGCTGCGCGAGAACATCAGCGAAGCGCAGCGCCGGGAGGGTCCCAACATCAAGCACGATATTTCGCTCCCCGTTTCTGCCATTCCCCCATTCCTGTCTGAATGCGACGCGGCGCTGGCTGGCGCCTTTCCGGGGTCGCGGCTGGTCGTCTTCGGGCACCTGGGCGACGGCAACCTCCATTACAACCTCTCGGCACCCGAGGGCATCGCGGCGCAATCGTTCCTGGCCAACGCGGAGGCGGCAAACCGCATCGTCCACGATAGTGTCGCCCGCTTTCGCGGAAGCTTCAGCGCGGAGCACGGCGTGGGACAATTGAAGCGCGCGGAACTCGTGCGCTACAAGTCCGGCGTGGAACTCGAGCTCATGCGCGCGGTCAAGGCCGCGTTCGATCCCGCCAACCTCATGAATCCCGGAAAGATACTCTGATGGGCAAGGTGATCTTCTGGCTGGTCGTCGTCTTCGGCGTGCTCTTCGCGCTGCGCTTGTTGAACGCGGCGAAGCTGCGCCAGCGCAACGACGCAGCTCGCCCCGGCAACGCGCGCGCACCGGGGGACATGGCGATGATCAAATGCGTGGAGTGCGGCGTCTTCCTGCCCAGGACAGATGCGACAACCGCGCCGGACGGGTATCGTTGTGGCGACCCGGCCTGCCCCAACCGCAAGCGCGCCTCTGTTTGACGGCGCGGGGCAACCCCACCGACACCGATGCAACCTGCCCCTGCGATCCCGCCGTTCGAGCCGCCGCCGCTGCCGATGTCGCTCAGCGATTCGGGCCGACGCATCCTGTGGATCGTCGGCCTGTATCGCGCCGCCTGCGCCGCCATGCTCCTTGGCGCGGCGCTGCTGGTCGACCCCAAGCTCCTCAACATCGCCACGCCCAATGCGTTCATCACCGGGGTCGGCCTGTATTTCATTTTCGGTTTGGCGTCGTTCTGGTGGGTCCAGATGGAGCGCCTTCCGCTGCCGCTGCCGCACATGCTGTTCACGTTGCTGTTCGGCGACGTGTTCTTCCTGGGACTCGTCATGTTCGCCGGCGGCGGTTTCGGCGCGCCGCTGCCGATCCTTCTGTTCCCGCAACTCGCCGCGGCCGGATGGCTGCTGCGCCAGCAGACCGCATTCTTCCAGGCCGGCTTTGCGTCCATCGCGCTGCTCGGCCTCGACGCATTCCGCCTGTGGAATGGAACAGCCGGCGGCGCGCAATTGTTCCAGACCGGGATCATCGGGTTCGGTTATTTCACCACCGTCGGCATTGCCGTTGCGCTTGGCCGCTACACCAAGCAGTCGGAAGACCTGGCAGCGCAGCGCGGCATCGACGTCGCCAACCTGGAGCAGGTCAACCGGCTCATCATCCAGGACATGCAGGACGGCGTGCTGGTCGTCGACCTGAACGGCATCGTGCGCGGCCACAATGCGCAGGTCACGCGCCTGCTGGGCGGCTTCGGCCGGATGCGCGGGGGAATGCGGCTCGCCGAATTCAGCACCACGCTGCACGACTACTGGCGGCGCTGGCAGGAGGACTTCAGCGAAACGCTCGAGCCGTTCAAGGTGGAAACGACGCAACGCCTGCTGCGCGTGCGCCTGGTGCGGATCGGGTCGGGGTTGAACGGCGGCACGCTGATCTACCTCGAGGACCTGGGACGCGCGCAGACCGAGGCGCAGCAGATGAAGCTGGCCGCAATGGGCCGGCTGACGGCGTCGATCGCGCACGAGGTCCGCAATCCCTTGTCCGCGATCAACCAGGCGGCGCAGTTGCTGGAGGAAGATGGCGCCGTCGCCCCCGAAGGCACACGCTTGCTCGGCATGATTCGCAACAACGCGAAGCGCATCGACCGGATCGTCGGCGAAGTGCTGCAGTTGAACCGGCGCGACCGCCAGCAGCCGGAAGTGGTCCAGTTCGCCGATTTCATGCGCTCGCTGATCGAGGAAATCGTGCCGGCGGAAAACATGCCGCCGGGAGGCGTGATGATGCAGATCCCGGACGACCTCCTCATCATCTTCGATCGCGGGCACCTGAACCAGATCGTCTGGAACCTGGTGCGCAACGCGTGGCAGCACTGTCAGAAGAAGGAAGGCAGCATCCGCATCGTCGCGCGTGCCGGCTACATGGGCGACGCCGTGATCTGCGAGCTGAACGACGACGGGCCGGGCATTCCCGCCGAATTGCGGCCGCAGATCTTCGAACCGTTCTTCACGACGCGGCCGGGCGGCACCGGCCTCGGGCTGTACATTGCGCGGGAACTCGCCGATGCCAATGGCGCCGCGCTCGAATTGCTGCCCAAAGGTCCGGGAGCGCATTTCCGCATGACGTTGAAACGGGCATTGACGCCGGGCCAATGAGCCTGGCGCGCTGACCGAAGCAAGGGAGACGAAAGATGGCAAGAAAGATACGCGGCCAACCGAGGATTCTGGTCGTCGACGACGAGCCGGACCTGCTCGAACTGCTGGAATTGACGCTGTCGCGGATGGGTCTCGACACCGTGTGCGCGCAAAACGTCGGCGAAGCCGTGCGTCTGCTCGACAAGGAACCTTTCGACCTGTGTCTCACCGACATGCGGCTGCCCGACGGCGAAGGTTTGCGCGTCGTCGAGCACATCACGCAGAAGGGGCTCGACGTGCCGGTCGCCGTCATCACGGCCTTCGGCAGCGCGGAAAACGCCGTGGCGGCGCTGAAGGCCGGCGCATTCGACTACCTGGCCAAGCCGGTGGCACTGGAACAGCTGCGCGCGTTGGTGAAGCAGGCGCTCAAGGTGCCCGAGAAGACGCTGCCGGCAAGTTCCTACCAGCTGCTCGGCGAATCGCAGGCCATCGAACAGGTGCGCGGACTGATCGAACGCCTCGCCAAGAGCCAGGCGCCGGTCTTCGTCAACGGCGAGTCCGGCAGCGGCAAGGAACTCGCCGCGCGGACGATCCACCTGAACGGCCCACGCAGCGAGCAGCCGTTCGTTGCCGTCAATTGCGGTGCCATTCCGGAAAACCTGATGGAGAGCGAGTTCTTCGGGTACCGCAAGGGTGCGTTCACCGGCGCGGACGCGGACCGCGACGGCTTCTTCCAGGCGGCCAACGGCGGCACGCTGTTTCTGGACGAGGTCGCCGACCTGCCGCTGGCCATGCAGGTCAAGCTGCTGCGCACCATTCAGGAAAAGAAGGTGCGCAAGGTCGGCGCAACGCAGGAGGATCCGGTCGACGTACGCATCATCAGCGCCACGCACAAGAAGCTGGCGGCGCTCGTCGAATCAGGCGAGTTCCGACAGGATCTCTTCTATCGGCTGCACGTCATCGAGCTGGCCATGCCCTCCTTGCGCGAAATGCGCGAGGACATCCCGCTGATTGCCAACGCCATCCTGGCCAAGCTTTCGCGCGGCGTCGTGGCGCAATTGGAACCGGAGGCGGTCGCCGCGCTGGAGCGCTATCCGTTCCCCGGCAACGTGCGCGAACTGGAAAACATCCTGGAGCGCGGTTTGTCTCTGGCGGCCGACCCGCAGCACATCACGGCGGAGGACCTCCACCTCACGCCGCTGGCGGAGGAATCCGACGCCGCTGTGCCGCCCGGCGAAAAGTGGCCTCTGCAGGATTACCTCGACCGGGTCGAGCGCGCGGCGATCAACGAAGCGCTGGAAAAAACGCGCTACAACCGGACGGCGGCCGCAAAGCTGCTCGGCATCACATTCAGAGCAATGCGTTACCGGATGGAGCGCCTGGGCATAAAGTGACGGCGGGAACGCCTTTGCGGGCCGCGCCGCGTCGGCTTGAAATCGATCCCGATGGCATCGCCGCATCCGCCACGCAGGTGCCCTCGCCCAATTGCGACGCGCGACCGGCGGGCGCCGACATCTCGCTGATCGTCGTCCACGGCATATCGCTGCCACCGGGAGTGTTCGGCGGCGGCGACGTGGCGCGCCTCTTCACCAACGAACTCGACGCGAGCGCCGACCCCTTCTATCCGGGCATCGCGCGCTTGCGGGTCTCGGCGCATTTCTTCATCCGTCGCGACGGGGAGCTGGTGCAGTTCGTACCGTGCGGGCGCCGTGCCTGGCACGCAGGCGTGTCGTCGTGGCGCGGCCGGTCCGGTTGCAACGATTTCTCGGTTGGCATCGAACTGGAAGGCACCGACGACGCCCCCTACAAGTCCGCACAGTACCGAAGGCTGGCGCAGGTCGCCCGGGCATTGCGCCGGCGCTATCCGATCCGCGACATGGTCGGCCACAGCGACGTGGCGCCCGGACGCAAGACCGACCCCGGCGCCGCGTTCGATTGGCCACGCCTGGGACGGCTGCTGGGCGCCGCGCCGACCGACGGCCGCGCCGGCGCCTGACGCACCTGACACCCGGCCGGGGGCCCAAGGTACGCGTGGGCGGCATCGGTTATAATGGGCGGTTGCCCAATCCGGGCCGTTTTGAGGCGAGACCGGCCGCCGGACGCGATTCCATTGCGAATCTAAGCCGTCCTTAAGGTAATCCGGCGCATCCTTCGTTCCCATGCAGTTACTCGCGGATTTCTTCCCGCTTCTGCTTTTCTTCATTGCCTTCAAGTGGCAGGGGATCTATGTCGCGACCGCGGTGGCAATGATCGCGTCGGTGGTGCAAATCGCCTGGTTCAAATGGAAGGGCAAGCTTTCGGCCATCCACTGGATGTCGTTCGCGATCATTGCAGTGTTCGGCGGTGCGACGCTGGTGCTGCACGACGAAGTGTTCATCAAGTGGAAGCCGACCGTCCTGTACGGGATGTTCGGAACCATACTCGCCGTCGGCAAGCTGGCGTTCGGGCGCGACTTGATCGGCGCACTGCTGAAGGACATCACGCTCCCGGCGTCGGTGTGGACGCGCGTCACGTGGTCGTGGGCGGGCTTCCTGTTCGCGATGGCCGTGCTGAACTGGTACGTCGCATTCCACTTCCCGACCGAGACCTGGGTCAATTTCAAGGTGTGGGGCGGCATCGGCCTCTTCCTGGCGTTCGCGCTCGCACAAGGGCTCATGCTGGCGCGCCACATCGAGGAACCGCAATGATCGTGGCGCAGCGCAGCGTTGCCGGCACGCTCGAAGACCGCCTGTCCGAGCTCGCGCCGACCGTCCTCGAGTTGGCCGACGACAGCGCGGAGCATGCCGGGCATGCCGGCGCCGCGGGCGGCGGCGGACATTTTTCGTTGTTGATCGTTTCGGAACAGTTTTCGGGTCTCACGCGTCTCGCGCGGCATCGCGCCGTGCTGGATCGCGTCGCGGACCTCATCCCTCATCCGGTGCATGCGCTTGCCATTCGCGCATACACGCCGGACGAATTCCCTTCCTGAAGAAAGGATGTATGCAATGACCAGAAAGCCATTCCTCGTCGCGATTCTTGCGGCATCGATCGCCGCGTCCCTCGCCATAGGCACCGCGCAGGCGCAGACCGCAGCTCCCAAGGCCGCGGCCGCACCGGCTTCCGCCGGCAAGGCGCTGTACCCGCAGGCGCAGTTCGACACCATGCTGAAGAGCCGCATCCAGTCCGGGCAGCCGGATTCGCCGGAACTGCGCAATGCCGTCCGCGAGGAGCTCAACACGCGCGAACTTCTCGTGCGCGAGGCCAAGAAGGCCAACCTCGACAAGAGCCCGGACGTCAAGATCCAGATGGACCTGGCGTCGCAGACCGTCCTGGTCAGCGCCTTCGTTGCCGACTGGGTCAAGAAGAACCCGATCCCGGACGCCGAACTGCGCAAGGAATACGAAGTGATCAAGGCGCAGATCGGCGACAAGGAATATCACGTCAGGCATATCCTGGTCGAGAAGGAAGACGAGGCCAAGGACATCATCGTGCAGCTGCAGAAGGGCGCCAAGTTCGACGACCTCGCCAAGGCGCGCTCGAAGGACCCGGGTTCCAAGGACAAGGGCGGCGACCTCGACTGGAACGCCCCCGCCGGCTTCGTCAAGCCGTTCTCGGACGCGATGGTCGCCACGCCGAAGGGCAAGTTCTCGACGGTGCCGGTGCAAACGCAGTTCGGTTACCACGTGATCATGGTCGACGAGGTCCGCGAAGCCAAGGTGCCCCCGTTCGACGAGGTGAAGCCGCAGCTGCAGCAGCGCATGCAGGCTGCCTACCTTGACAAGTATTTCCGGGATCTGCGCGCCAAGAACGGCGTGTAACTCCGGCGATTCGGCAGTTTCAGGAAGGGCGGTCCGCGAGGCCCGCCCTTTCTTTTCGCCCTTCCGGAACGGGTCCATGGCCCGGCGCGTAGATGCTATCCTTGCGCCCAAAGTGAAAAGAACTTCCGGGGGCAACGTGGCGCGCATTCGCAATCCGAAGGATTTCTGGGCGGGACTGCTTTTCGCGTCGGTCGGCCTGGCCGCCATCGTCCTGGGCTCCCGCTACAACCTGGGCACGGCAGCGCGCATGGGGCCCGGCTATTTCCCGCGCATTCTCGGGATGCTGCTGATCCTGCTGGGCGGCATCATTGCGCTTCGAGCGCTGCGCGTGGACGGCCCGGCCATACCGCCATGGAGGTGGTGGTCGACGGGGATGGTGCTGGGAAGCGTCGTGCTGTTCGGGCTGATCGTGAACACGATGGGGCTCGCGCTGTCGACGGTCGTCCTGATCGTGCTGGCAAGTTCCGCCAGCAGCGAATTCCGGTGGAAGGAGTCGCTGGTCAGCGGAGTCTTCCTGGCCGCCCTCGCCGTTGGAGTGTTCATCATCGGCTTGAAGCTGCAGCTGCCGATCTGGCCCACGTTCCTCCACGGCTGAATCATGGAACTGCTCAATCACCTCGCACTGGGATTCTCCGTCGCGCTGACGCCGATCAACATCATGTACGCGCTGATCGGGTCGCTGCTGGGGACGCTGATCGGCGTGCTGCCCGGCATCGGTCCGGTAGCCACCATCGCGATGCTGCTGCCGACGACATACGCGCTGCAGCCGGTGTCGGCGCTCATCATGCTGGCCGGCATCTACTACGGCGCGCAATACGGCGGCTCCACGACGTCGATCCTCATCAATATGCCGGGCGAGACGTCGTCGGCCGTGACGTGCCTCGACGGCCACCAGATGGCGCGCAACGGCGAGGCAGGCGCCGCGCTCGCGACCGCCGCCCTGGCCTCGTTCTTCGCCGGATGCGTCGCGACCGTCTTCATCGCCGCCGTGTCGGTTCCCCTTTCCGAACTGGCGCTCAAGTTCGGACCCGCCGAATATTTTTCGTTGATGGTCCTGGGGCTGATCGGTGCCGTCGTTCTCGCGCACGGCTCGCTGATAAAGGCGATCGCGATGATCATTCTCGGCTTGCTGCTCGGCATCGTCGGCACTGACGTCAACTCCGGCGTCGCCCGCTTCGACTTCGGCATCCCGGAGCTTACCGACGGCATCGGCGTCGTGAGCGTGGCCATGGGGCTCTTCGGCTTCGCGGAGATAATCACCAACCTCGAGTCGCAGGAGATACGCGAAAGGCTGTCGAGCAAGGTCAAGGGGCTGTGGCTGACCAAGGCGCAGTTCAAGGCAGCGTGGCCCGCCGCGTTGCGCGGCACCGGCCTCGGGTCGTTCCTCGGATTGCTGCCGGGCGGAGGCGCAATGCTCGCGTCCTTTGCGTCCTACGCGGTCGAGAAGAAGGTGGCCAAGGATCCGTCGCGGTTCGGCAAGGGCGCGATCGAGGGCGTCGCCGGACCGGAGGCCGCCAACAATGCCGGTGCGCAGACGTCGTTCATCCCGCTGCTCACGCTGGGCATCCCGGAAAATGCGGTGATGGCGATGATGGTCGGCGCCATGACCATCCACAACATCCAGCCGGGTCCGCAGGTGATGACCAGCAACCCCGGCTTGTTTTGGGGGCTCATTGCATCCATGTGGGTGGGCAACCTGATGCTGGTCGTGCTCAACCTGCCGATGATCGGCATCTGGATCAAGCTGCTGACGGTGCCCTACCGCATCCTCTACCCGGCCATCCTGCTGTTCTGCGCGATCGGCGTGTACACGATCAGCAACACGAGCTTCGACGTCATGCAGACGGCCGCGTTCGGCTTCCTGGGCGTACTGTTCCTGAAGCTCGAATGCGAGCCCGCGCCGCTGCTGCTGGGTTTCGTGCTTGGTCCGATGATGGAGGAAAACCTGCGCCGCGCGATGCTGCTGTCACGCGGCGATCCCTCCGTTTTCGTCACCCGTCCGCTGTCAGCGGTGATGCTGGCCGCCGCAGTGCTTCTCATCGTCGTCATTGCGCTGCCCAACATCCGCCGCAAGCGCGAGGAAGCATTCCAGGAAGAGTGATGCCGTACGACTGGTCGAATGCGTACGGATCGAAGCGCCAGCCTGTTTTCGCGCGCAACGCCGTCGCGACGTCGCAGCCGCTCGCGACGCAGGCCGGAATCGCGATGCTGGCACGCGGCGGCAACGCGGTGGACGCTGCGCTGGCGACGGCGATCACGCTCACCGTTGTCGAGCCCTGCAGCAATGGCATCGGCTCGGACCTCTTCGCGATTCTCTGGACCGGCAGCGAACTGACCGGTCTCAACGCGTCCGGTCGTGCGCCGGCGGCGTGGTCGCCGAATCGTTTCGCCGGCAGGAAAGCGATGCCCGAGCGCGGCTGGGAAGCCGTGACGATTCCCGGCGCCGTGTCCGGATGGGCTGCGCTGTCGAAGCGCCATGGCCGGCTGCCGTTCGCTGACCTGTTCGAACCTGCAATCCGCTACGCGCGCGACGGTTGGCAGGTGTCGCCGGTGGTCGCGGAAAAATGGGCGCTGGCCGTGCCCGCATTGCCTGCCGATTTGGGCTGGCCCGAGACGTTCATGCCGCATGGCCGCGCGCCGCGGGTCGGCGAACGCTTCAGCTGCCCGGCGATGGCGGAAACGCTCGCGGAAATCGCCGCGACGCGCGGCGAATCGTTCTACCGGGGGCGGCTCGCGGCCGCGATGGTCGCGCATTCGCAATCCCATGGCGGCGCGCACACGCTGGCGGATCTCGCTGCGCATGAGGCCGACTGGGTCACTCCGCTCGCTCAGGACTATCGCGGCTTCACCGTGCACGAGATCCCGCCGAACTGCCAGGGCGTCTCGGCGCTGATGGCGCTGGCGATGCTGGGACACGTCGACCTCACGCGGCACGCCGTCGATTCCGTGACCGCGCAGCACCTGCAAGTCGAGGCGATGAAGCTGGCATTCGCCGACTCGTACCGCTACGTGAGCGATCCGCGCTCGATGCCGTTCCCGGGCACGGCGCTGCTCGATCGCGACTACATTGCGGCGCGCGCGCGGCTCATTGATGCATCCCACGCGCAGGATTTCGGCCCGGGCGATCCCCCGCGCGGCGGCACCGTATACCTGTGCGCCGCCGACCAGGACGGCATGATGGTCTCGCTGATCCAGTCGAACTACATGGGCTTCGGTTCCGGCGTGGTGGTGCCGGGCACCGGCATCAGCCTGCAGAACCGCGGCGCGGGATTCGTGCTGCAGCCGGGCCACCCCAACGAAGTCGCGGGCGGCAAGCGGCCCTATCACACCATCATCCCCGGCTTCGTCACGCGCGATGGCCGTCCGCATGCCGCATTCGGCGTGATGGGCGGCCCGATCCAGCCGCCGGGTCACGTGCAGACGCTGGTGCGCCTCGTCGACTACGGGATGAACCCGCAGGCCGTTCTCGATGCGCCACGATGGAAGGTCAACGCCGACGGCTCGCTCGACCTCGAGGCGTCGGCATCGCCGGAATTGCGCGCCGGCTTGATCGCGCTCGGCCACAAGCTCGAATCCGTACCCGATTCGTATATGGATTTCGGCGCCGGCCAGTTCATCGTCAGGACGGACAACGGCTAC
>Ga0302321_100001400_pt1 | contig 20621 bp, 12 predicted proteins | sample Fen_T0_1_FD_202505 | JGI IMG/M metagenome (GOLD analysis project Ga0302321, IMG submission 202505) | Peat permafrost microbial communities from Stordalen Mire near Abisko, Sweden - Fen_T0_1 | ecosystem: Environmental > Terrestrial > Soil > Wetlands > Permafrost | place: Sweden: Abisko...
CGGCCCTCAAGCTGTTGAACCTTCGAGTTTATTTCCAGCCGGTTGCCTGAGCCGGTAACCAGCGTCCCATCGCCCAACTCAGCCGCGCTACGAAGGCGGCTTTTAGGAACGGGATCCCAGGGCAGAACCGAACTGCCCGACACCGTGAATGCTCCCGCCGTCAAGCCGACCTTCACACTATCGGCAATCTGGGCAACAAAAAGCACATCCCCGGTGGGCAGCGGCAAGGCGTTGAAGCGTTCCGGATCGTGTAAAAAATATACCCCGCCCGAAAGACCGATCAAGAGGCCGCCAGCGTATTCACGCGCACAATACACATTGCCGCCAATTGCCTCCCGGTTCAACAGCCACTCAAGCTCTCCCGTGGCAATCGATATGCTCACCACACCACCGTAATACATCGATGCGATAAGATGGTCTCCAAAAACCGTGACATTCACGGGACTGCTCCCTCTGATTTTAGCAGATAGATTGGTACAGACTGGCGTGATGCTGGATCCCTGAATCATCAACAGGCCGTTACTGGTCGCCGCGAACAAGCGCCCATCGGCCAGCTCCTTAACGGATACAACGGTAACGTTGTCGGCCCACGCCATGTTTTCAGCCGGTTCGAGTTTGGAACCGGTCCATACTAATGCGCCGCGTTGTGCGGCAAACGCGTACAATCGGCCGCGAATGACATGCAGATAGACATTCCTCTCGGCTGTAATGGATAAAATCCGCTCCACCTGCCCCGCAGCAGAGACCCGGTAAATCCCGTGTCGACCCGAGAGGAAAGCAGCCCCTGCAAAAGCAGCCCCTGCATAGATTTCGTCCTCGATCGGTATAGGTTGCCAGGCTTGCCCGGTATAGGCGCTACAGAATCCAAAACCTGCTGCCAAAAATGCGCCATCTCCCCATGGCACGACCACTGTTACCTCACTTCCGCCGGGAACCTGGAGAAGATTCCATGATCCGCCATTCTGGCAGAGAACACCATTCGAAGTAGCAACCACCCACCCTAAGGAAGTATCTGCAAAGGAGGCATATTGGCGAAGGCCTACCGGCAAACCGGCCAACGGCACGAGCTTCGGAGGCTGTGAGGCAGCCCAAAGCTGCACGACACCTACGAAGGAAAATGCCACCCAAAATTTGACGAATCGGACCACGCAAAGACGGGGAAATGAGGTCCAGTAAGTAGGCCCCGTACGTGGCACCATCAAGAGGATTTCCAAACTCAATAAACTCAACCTCCCATGAAAATCGTTAAAATTATCCTCGCCGCCAGTCTCCTTGCCCTCGCTTCGGGAAAAATATCCGCTCAGGTAACTATTGGATCGGCGGAGCACTCGGTGGGCGCCACTGACCCCGGTGATCCCCCGGGAACTGGAGAAAGTTTTTGAGGCGCACGTTAAACGTTTCCCAAGAAATGATCTAATCCATGTTCTCTTTAGCCCCATTGCTTTATCGTAACGTTTTCGCCGATGAGGGTGGCCCCATCGCGAGGACCCAGTCTTCCGAGGTGAAGATATTCGACCAACCCTCCTATCAGGTGGGAGCTTTTCTGCGGCCGGAGCTGGTCAGCGGGAACAAAAACCAAGTGATGTACGGCGCAGCAGATGGAACCGGGTCGGCGCTACATCCAGCCGCGGCCAAACACCTCGCCATTTCCGAGGCGTTGGAACATTGGGCCTATCACGAAATCCATAACTCGCCGCGACGGTCCAAATACGGATTCCTGGTCGACCCAAGCTCGAACGGAATGTCAGCCTTCCCAGGGTTCGCGTGGCAGGCCCGCCGCCGGGCACGATTTGAAGCCTTGAAGCGATATGCCCTGGTCGGCTGGTGGGATCGCCAGCTCGACGCCAAAATCCAATGTGCCCCGTACCCCGACGTAGGACTGATACGGATACAGCATCGTCAGAACTTTGGCGAAGTCGTTGTGCTTTTCCACCGTGCGCCGACCGGGTTTGTGGCTTACGGGCATGCAGTTGGCAGCACACTCGCCACGGCGACGAGTCGCGCCGTGATCGAACTCGTGCGCTGCGAAATGGTGATCTCCCGCTATCGTTCCATGGGTGGCCTCGCAGACACCGCTGATTACTTTGAAAAACGCTGCCTGCACTTCTCGACCCCCGAGGGGTTTGCCGAATTTTCGGAACGCACACGGGCCGATACCAATAAACCCGCCCCCAAATGGAATACCGCCTTCGATGGCGAAATCCCGGGGCCGTGGTCTCAATGGGCCAAGGTCTGGCGTCATTGCGTCGAGATGCCCTGCGGTGATTTCCTGGATCAAAACAAGAATTTCTTTTTTTGGTAAAGCGCCATGGAAGTCGACCAACCTGCTACCGCTAATATGGCCGCTGAATGCCCTCGTGCCCGGCAACGGCACGCCTTGTTGGTCGACGATGCACTCCAGAATTTGCGTTGGTTGGCGGAAATTCTCCTTCCCCTCGGGTTTGATTCAACTTCTGCGTTTAATATTTCCCAGGCGAAAAAGGCGTTGTCACACCTCTCTTTTGACGTCGTTTTCGTGGACTGCGATCTTCCCGATGGATTTGGCTATTCCCTGGCAGCCGAGATTCGCCAGATGAAACTTGTCCGGATGCCTGCGATCATCGGCATGACCGCCAGCGATGACAGCGAGTTGATGCTGCGTTACATTTCGGCCGGAGCGGAAGGCTTCCTACAGAAACCTATCAACATCGATCTGGTCCGTGACAGTTTGCACCGCTGTGACCTGCTCAATCCAGATGTTTCGTCGAGCCTGCAGGAGCGGCAAAAGATGCGCTTCCAAAATATTAACGTTATGGCGGCGGGCGACGCGGATCGTTTTCAATTTTACCTAAGACAGATCGACCAACAGCTGGAAATTGAGGTAGCCGCCCTGGTCAGCGCCTGCAAAGAAGGTGAACCTAACGTCACGCGTACGATCGTTCATCGGATGCTTTCGTTGACTCCGTTGGTGGAATCGCCGGAGTTCACCGACCTCCTGCAATCCTGCCAACGGGCAGCGCGGAGACAGGACCTCAGCCTTCTCCACAAGCTTGGGGAGTCCGTTGCGACGGAATATGGCGTGGTCCGGAGAGCTTTGCAGGACGCACGGGGGGCCCACCCTCCCTCACAGGGCACGACGCTGCGCAAGAGCGCGTAGATTCCGCGGCGATTTTTGCCGAACGCTTTCGCTCACGCGTTAAGCACGACGCGCACAAACTCCACCCGGGAATCCAGGTGCGGGTTGTGACCGGCGTCCGCAATCACTTCGATGCGAGCCGCCGGAAAAAACTTCTCGATAACTGCGCAATCCTTCACAGGGTCGACGTAGCGGGATCTTCCCCCAATCACGAAAAGGGTCGGCCCGTCAAACCGGTTGCCCGATACCAAGGAGTTTCTCGCCATGTCAGGCAAGGTCGCAGTCAACACCGCTAGATTGACGATCCACTGCCACTTATCCGTCTCTGCAACGCGCTCCAGATTTGTCGCGAGGAATTTTCTCATGCCTAGATTCGGCACGCGCGCCTCGAAACGCATTTCAGCCTCACCGCGCGATTGCAACGTGCGCAGATCGAGTTCGTTGAGCGCGGCAAAATCGTTTTGGTGCCCCATCAGATCGTAATCTTTCGGCGCCACGTCGACGACGATCAGCCGCTCGATCCGATGCGGCTCGCGGCAGGCAACCAGCATGGCAACCTTCCCGCCGAGACTGTGGCCCATGAGCGTGGTTTGACGGAGCCCTTGCGCGTCCATCCATGCCAACACATCGGTTGCCATCGCTTCAAAGCTCATTTCGTCGGAATGCGGCGAGCGCCCGTGGTTGCGCAGATCCAGCGCGAACACGTGATAGCGCGCAGCCAGATCGGCGCCGGTCGACTGCCAGTTGCGGGATGAGCCGAGCAATCCGTGCAAGACGATGAGCGGCGGATTTCCGGTTCCGCCCAGGTCGCGATAAAAAAGTTGAACCATGGCGGACACACAGCACTCAGAAGCGGCTGATTTCAATTCTCGAAAATCTCCGTCTGCTCTGTGAATCCGCAGTGGGACTTCACTTCTCAGACCCTATCCCGGCCGCCGTTTATTATGCACTCAAAAGATGATAAACATCCGACTCATTGCTATAGCTTCAAACGGGAAGGGCCACGTCACCCCTGACGTGGCCCACATATACCCAATAATGATCCTGTACATACCAAGAGGCAGGATCATAAGTGCGTGCCAAGAGAGATCAGTTCTCTTGGCGTATCTGTATCAAACTCAGAACATGAATTTCACGGTCAGCTGGAAGTTATGTCCGCTCTGAATGCGCTCGTGGGCGACGCTGCCGGCGGGTCGTATTATCAATGGCGGTCAAGCCACGCATACGGTTTGTTCCTGCCGGATTGGCCAGACGAGCGCCTTCCGCCGCACCAGAGGTTGATATACCTGCGCCGCGGCTTGTGACGCCCGAGATGTTGCCGCCAAACCCGCCGACTTCTGTGTTTTGGTGTAAACCAATAAGTCTTGCGCATTCGTGATGGCAAAATCCGGTAGTTCCTTGGTCGTGACGACCGACAAGGAGGACCGGGTGTCGGCCAGGTTCGTCCGAACCCTGGCGCAACCTGAGGTATCCACGGCATTGTAACTTTCAGTCTCGGAGGTTTCGGAAAAGGGGTCCAAAATCGTTACTGATTCATCTGACGCAGACGTGTCTGCGGGGACCGGATTTCCGCCTGTCCTGCCTGTTTCCTGTGCAGACAGAGTGAAGGCTGCAAAAATAAGCGCCGAGTACAGCATCAGCATGCTTTTTCTGCCGGTTTGTATTTCCATATCGGTTCTTTTTGGGGTGTGTGACTTCTCTGGTCGTTTTCATGGGAAAAACGAAGGGGTGAGACGCACCTGCGAAGCGTGTGCTCCGGTTGTCGTTTCATGTCGCTAAGGGATTACGCAATGGTGTATTTAACGTTAAATCCGATGTGTCGTGGGGCCGGAGGGTGAACTAACGATGCGTGGCAAAGTGACCATCGTCGCTCTGCCTGAACAAGCCTCCATCGGTCGTGGTGCTATATGGCTATAGGCATACAGGCAGGTGCACCGTAAGCGCAGTGCACGGTCTCGCGCTGCCGTTGATCTAGAGTCGCCCGCTTAGCTCCAGCGGGCAGCACCCGGAGACGCTCGTAATTCTCCTAATCCAGCTGCACCAACCCACGCTTGATGGCAGCAAGCACGGCTTGCGTTCGATCCATCACGCCGAGTTTCGATAGTACGCCGGACACATGCAATTTTACGGTGCCTTCAACCAACTGGAGACTTGAGGCAATTTCTTTGTTGCTTAGTCCCTTCGACATCAGGGTAAGGACCTCGAGCTCCCGGCCAGAAAGATTCGAGGCGGAACGACCCGCTAGACTCCTCGCGATCTCAGGAAGGCACACGATTTCCCCTGCGGCCACACGCCTTATCGAATCAAGCAACCGGGGAAGTGGCATATTTTTTAGGACGTAACCCGCGGCCCCGCCTTGCATGGCCGCGCTAATATCGTGCGCCCCTCCGTAACTGCTGAGAACGAGGATGCGCGCGTTTTTAAACTCCTGCCGCAATAATCCAATTACCTCCAACCCGCTCTTGTCCGGCAGGCGTAAATCGAGAATCACCACGTCGGGCCGGTGCAAACGAAACGCCTCAATCGCGTCGAGTCCGTATTCCAACTCAGCGACCACCTCCATGTCGGGTTGCTTGCTGAGTGATGAAATCAAACCGATCCGCATCAGTATGTGGTCATCTACGACCAAGATTCTGATCTTTGATTGCGAATTAGAGATAGACATTGGTAATGTTTCAGGAATCGGAAACCGGAACGCGGACGCGGATAGTTGTCCCTTTGGAGGGTGAACTTACAATTTCGAGGTTCCCGCTGATTTTGCCCACCCGGCTCCTCAAGCTCCGCAGTCCAAAATGGCCCAGGCCACCGGTATGAACCTGCTCCGGTATAAAACCTTTCCCGTCGTCGGTGATGCTGAGAACCACTGAATTGGCCTCGTAGATTAGCTCGACACATACGTGGCGGGCGGCGGCATGTTTGACTGTATTATTGACGGCCTCCTGAACAACCCGAAGCAAATGGTGTTCGACGTCCGAGGGCAGTCGCCGGGAGGCACCATGCATCTTCACCGTACACTCGACCGATTCCGGAGCGATCTGGCTCATGATCTTTTCAACTGCAACGGGCAGCTCCGAGTCTGCCAGCATGGGCGACTGCAATTCCCAAACCGCATATTGCACCTCCGTTCGGCTAAAGGAGGCCATATTGCACGCCAGCTTTAGTCCCGTGCGAATTTCGGGTGTGCATGAATCAAGATTCGCCGTGCTCTCCATTTGTAAGATCAATCCGTTTAAGCCCTGTTCGAGACTGTCGTGAATTTCGCCCGCCAACCGGTCGCGCTCAGCCAGCGTGGCTGACCGCCGAGCCTCTGCTTCGAGCTTCTTCATGGTGGCATTTAGTTCGGCGGTGCGTTGTTCGACGCGCCGCCGCAACTTTTGAATCCATAAGATTACGATTAAGGAGAGGAATCCTACGACGCTAACGATTATCAGCGCACGTTTCACCACCCACCAGGATGGTTTCTGAACGACAGAGATATCGGTGGCTCCGCGCAGCAACAGCTTCAACGGGAGAATGGACGACGAGGGGCTCGACGAATGCATCCACTGCGGTAGTCCCGCTTCTTTCACGTTAACCCCGGTAACTTCGACGATGCTGCCTTTGGGAATTGCCCCAAACGCTGCCCTACCCCCGGGTAATCCGATCCTGAATATCCGCTGATCCGCCTCCAGCTCAAGTGGCCCTCCTTCCGTCGCACCCAGCGATTTTGCAACCACGGCTCTAATCCTAACCAGCTGACCAACGAACCGACCGCTAGCCGCCTCAGCGGGACTCACGAAAACCGGCACAACCTTTCTTGCGGTGGAAAGATTCCTCATCAAGGCATGCCGGATAACGACACTCTCATCATCTCCAACATCGGGAAAGCCTGCGATCTCGATCGTTGATCCCACGTTCACACTCGAGGGCGACTCAAGCTCGACCTTTATTCCACCTCCATCCTCTTGCAGGTAAATGGTGCCATGATCGGCATAGGTAACAACGCCACGTAGCCGGGTGCGATGCTGCGAACGGTTGATCAGAGCTTCGGCCGACAGCGTCCCGGGCGATTCAAGTGCACAGGCGAACGGGTCTTTTGCCGGTTCTTTCGTGATTTCAAGAAATTCAGGGGACGGAACCAGCAGCAGTCGTTCGCGCTCATTCGGATAGACAGTTACCCCACGAACTCGGATGTCAGCGTCGACTAGGCCATGCGACCGTTCGATCTGAAAACCGGGCACCGCGACCGTAAAAATCTCGCCCCGGGATTTCACTTCCAGCAGCCCGCTGCTGGGACTAGCGCGGACAATTCCTTCCAGCTCGATCCAAGTCCCTTCTCCACGCTTCGGCAGCAACAGCTCCCCGGGATGGCGTACCGGTTCGGGGAAAGCAGCGGTGCCCAGTTGAAAAAGATTGTCGGCCAGCAAGGTGCTGTTCGGTTCGAACCAACCGGGATTGCTGACTACCTCAACATAACTGCCCGGTTTCGCCAAAAAGAGATTCGACGGCGTGCGTCCCGAGAGAAGGGTCGCAGCCGAACCATCCTGAATGGACCAATAGCGCCGCCCAAGCACATCGCCACAAAAGGTGACCACTCCTCTAAAACGAAAATAATCCAGTCCGCCCCACCGGCGTTCACCATCACCCAAGCGAGCGATTTCCACCAAAGGCCGCCAGGGCGCAGCCGGAGATGTATCTTCTGCATCCCGCTGCTTGCTCATAGAAGCAGCGGAGATCTCGGGATGCCCGTCCTTTCTCGTGACATATCCCACAACCTCTACCGTTTCTCCCACGGCAAAATTCGCCACTTCCTTCGTCCTCACCGTGACCGTATTAAATCTCCGCTCCAATTTTAGCCAAAGGGGAAGACTCGTCTGCGGAACGGAATCATTTATATACCGGTTTCCATTGCCTCGCATTCGCCCCCGCCACTGCATGCTGGTGACCGCATCCCTTGGTTCTGCCGTTCGCACCAGATCGACGAACTGGGCGTCCGGTGCGATGCTCTCTCGCATCATTATGCCGGCCAGCGCGGCTGCGTCAGCAGGATCAAACGAATCCAATCGCGTAACAATGCTGCCGGCACCGATCAGCTCTTCGTAGACAAAAGTGAACTGGTCCGGGGAATCCCAGATGTCACTCCCCACGCCATCGACCACAAATCGCTGATTCGAGACCTCGCAATTTCCGGTTTGGGTGGTTGGGCCGCCAATTTCAACCACCTTGGGTGAACCTGACAGCCCATTTACTTTTGCGAAAACCGCACGCGAAGCTTTGGTCGTCACCCGCGAATTCACGGCAAGTCCAACAAAAACCTTAGCCGGCATCGGCACTTCAATCGGCGTTCCGACAGCACGCCAGTCCAGGCCATCGACCGAGGTTGAAGTAGCGAACGTGCCCTTATCACTAATGACTATATTATTACCTTCCTGGCGCGTAATCCGCCCGATCAGCCTGACCGCGGAATCGCTAGACAATGCCGGATCACCATAGGTGAGCTCGGAAATAGTGGTGGGGCGTGAAAATTCCGGCTCAGGCGTCTGATTTGTTACCGTGATCGCGTTTGAAGGCCGAAGCCAAACCCGACCGACGGCACGAGTAGTAGAATCCAGCCATAGGGATTCTGCAACGCCGGTTACACGCACCGTTCGGCCCCGAAGGTTATTCGGCACGTCCTGATGCCACCCAGGCAACACGGCCTGGAGGCGACGCCCACGGTCGCAAAGTTCCAGCGTCAGCTCCTCTCCGGCCTGGGTTATAAAACCAACCGAACCTTCGACGGTGCACCAACGAAAATTGTCTCTGTCTTCCAATACCTGCCCGGGGTGAACTTCAAGGGGCTCGGGCATGCGTCCCACCCCGAGCACATCGACCGAAAGGCCGGTCGCTGAAAGTACCGAGTCGAACACACGCGGCACAGTCAAAACATCCGTGGTGTCAATGGTTACGTTGTCCCAGACTTCCCTTAAGATCGAACCGCGACCCGGATCCACGTTCGGTTGTTCAATCGTGACAGAACCACCTATCGCGGGTTCTGCGCCCAAAGGGCTGAGATATCTACCCGGAATCACGTCGAGTGGAATTTCAGGACCTTCCCAAGCAACACTCAGATGATTGGCCTGCTCCGCCTGTTGGTGCAATGCCTCAATATAATACGCATGGTTCGCTTCCAAGTATATCGGAACTGAGCGCTGATCCGGGGTCCGGTTCCAATCGCGCAGTCGGGTATAACTACGCACTTGCGCGATACACCGCCGGGAACCCGGAGTATTATCAGTCCCAAGAAGTAATACAGACGTGTCGTCGCTCGCGATGGCGAAGCGATACATCCCTGTTACCGGCGGATGGAGAAAGCCGCGAAAACGCGCGACGTAATAATCTACTTGAACAGTCGGTACCGACTCGAACCGCGGCAGCAATTCACGGCGATCAGGTTTGTCCGGGTAGTGTGCTATATCGGGCAAATACGGCCAACAATCCGTCGCGGACAAACGCACCCGCTGTCCCGGGGCCACCTTCAATTTCGCCCCCCCGAAATCGAAAGCCACTGCGCCAGCATCGTCCTGCAGCACAAGCAGGTTCCGATTTGCATCAACGTAGGTCACCACTCCTTCGATTGTAAGCGGATGCTGATCCAAATTGCTCCAACCATTGACGGCCCGGACTTCTGCTACGCTTTTAAGCGGCAGAACTTTGCCCAATGCCAGAGTGCCGCTTGAAAGGGCGATCAAGGCAAAGAGCATTACGGACCAGCAACGTGCTGCCAATCGGGGGCGATGACGGCTTACCAGATCAGTCAGGGGGTTCGAATTAACGCTGCACACGGGTAGGCCTACTACACGACCATGCGTCGTGAGCTGCAATTGAAAATCTCGGCGATTCGACACGATCGAACGCCATCTTCATATAAATAACGCTCAGCGTGGCGGCGCCGAAATGAGTAATCGTTTAGTAATCTAAATTGCGCCGCTCTGCGCAGCGCACGTTACGGTGATCGCAGTTCAACTAAATAAACATCGTTCTCTCTTAACGCAAAATCCCAGGAAAATTGCCCGTCACTCTGGACCACCACTTGCTGGTCGACAAGAGGCTCGCCTGAACTGGCTTTGCCCAAAGTCCGCACCTGCGTTCGCGTCAACTGGGACGGAGACCCCATGTCCCGCCAGCTCGCCTGCACATCGTTCGCCCTGTATCCCACTTTGTATACAAACAAACGGTACGAACCTGCACGCAGATGGGAAAGCTTGATTTGAACGCGCCCTTTATCCTTTGGCGGATGATCTCCGATATAGTATTCCTGATTAATGACCGAGGGACCGGGATGCGTGATTGTGAAATCCCAAAAAAGGACTTGTACGGATCCATCCTTCTTGCGGCACACAATGGAGTCCGCGTCGGAATTGATGACCTCCGTATCACCGAGACGATTAAGAAACTGATAAGCGTAAAACGACGGTTTGCGAAGATCTTGGTAGTTTAGCAGACCAAAGCCACCGTGGAACGGTGTCATGCGAGGTCCCGCCTCCTCAAAAATATCGGTGAACGTCCAATAGGACATGGATTCTGCTGCCGGCCCTATATTGTGTATCTTATCTAAAATGAAAGCGGGGCTGTGATAGCTGTCATGGATCGGATCAGAGGGCGTGTAGGAAGAGCTCCACTCCGTGTAATGCAGTTCTGCCGTGGGATGTTTCGATCCTTGGATTTTACCCCTCACTCCTTTGACATCATCGGTGATCGCGTTGCGATTCGGAGCAAAGACCGTGCCGGCGTTGCCGCTCTCATCGAGGTACCCGCTCATGGTTGCGTAACTATGAGTGCTGATAAAATCGAGGGGGACATTATTTCCTTCAACAAACGCCAGGGTTTCGTCGATCCAGCCATTGCCGGCCGTGGCCGGACCTCCAACTTTGTACGAAGCGTCGACAGATTTCACAGCCTTGGCAGTTGTTTCGTAGAGTCTAAAATACTCCTTCCGTGCCGTTGGCGTAAATTCCTCGTAGGTCTTCCCATTGGTTGTGCCCATCCAAAAACCGGTAAGATTTGGTTCGTTCCAGACCTCGAAGTACCACGTCTTCACTTCGTCGCTGCCGTAGCGTTCGGTGACGTGCCTCGTAAAAGCTTCGATGAAACCGAACCATTTCGCATAGTCCTTCGGTGGGGTGACATTCCCGCGATACCAGAAGATCGTGTGCGGACCGCTCGCCAAAGCGCTGGGCATGAATCCCAACTCGACGAACGGTTTCATCCCGATGCTCTGCAAAAAATCAAAAAGCTCGTCGACGTACTGCCAGTTGTAGATCGGCCGGCCGGATTTGTCCTCCTGGTAAACGCCCATGTCATCGCAGAACAACCCGTGGAAACGAATGTAGCGAAAACCGCACTCAGCGCGCACCTGCTTCAGCTGGCGTTGCCAATCCGCCCTAAGTCCTTCGTTGGCTCGACCCGCTCCGACGCAAAAATTGTACATGCGATTCGTCGGCCCTTTCTCCTTCAATAGATCGGCATCGATGATCCGCGCCGCCTGCTCGGCAGACGCGGCCAATGAGGACAAAGCAACGGCGACAAGCATGGCTCTCTTGATCATGATAAACGATCATGAACACCTAAAATATTTTCCGAAGCAAGCGCCTAGCCGTAAAGACTTGGTATGGCTAAAGCCATAACCCTACCCTACTAGCTACAATCGTTGGTCCTGTTAGGGTGCGAGCAGCGAGTGCAACTGCCGAAACAAATTCAGATCCTCGCCCGGACCTTTCACGGCTTACCACCTTTCCGAGTTTATTCACGAAGATCCCGCTCCTTTTTGCGACGCGGCAGTTAAATTCAACGGCGTTATTATAAACCGGGAAGGCAATGAGCTTACGCTAAGTGCCAGCGGAACTTTCATCGCTTTTACCTCAAGCAACGGGTTGGAGCGGAGAGAGGTGGGAACGCCGATCGAGAGGGCGATGGGGTTGAGAGTGTGCATTGGCCTCACGGTCAACTCGCGTGTGCCGGCCAAGTCGTCACGAGCAATCTTCACCAAGGTCTCGGGACTGTCGCGGTCGCCTCATTGGTCTGTATTGAAAACCAAACCGCCGGTGGTCGGGTCGACGTCGCCGGTGGTCGGAGTAGACAGTGACATTTGGAATGCTCCTGACCAATTGAGCTTTGCCTATGAATCGCTTGAAGTGGCGGGAAGCGTTGTCGCGCAACTGGACGCGTTCGATGCGGCCAATCCTGCTGCACGAGCAGGCATTAGGAGCAGGGAAAGGCTGGATCTCGACGCCCAGTTTGTCGACTTCTTGCAAACCATGGAACCCGGCATCCGCTCATCATCCTTGCAGTGGAGATGGCGGACGGACGGCAACTCCACTCGTTCTGTGGATGACTCGAGGCAAATCGCGACTTTGCCTATTTGGCTAAAACTAGAGCGCCGGTTTAGCACCGTTACGGTGATGGCCAACGAGGCCACTTTGTTCACGCAAATATCGTGGATGTCGTAGGGCACACGACGACAACGCACGGGCAGCCCGCGATCGCGAATGCTTCCATAAACAAACCGTGCACATCACCGTGAGCGACCCTCTTCAATCGAGCTGGCCCCCCTTGGTCGGGATTGCCCTTCTGAGTGATGGCAACCGGAAATGGGGCGGGCTCGATTTCTTCGGGTTTCGCGGGGGCGTTACTTTTTTCTGGCGACGTGCTTGGCCGACGTTATCGGTCCATTCAAGATCAGTCGGCCGCCACGCTGCTGACAGGACGCGATCCCTCGAACCGTTTCTTGTTGAGCCTGAAAGTTATGTAGAAGTGGTCAGCGATCCAGGGTGGGCGCCGCTCTGCTTGCCGACAATCATGTTTTTGCTAAGGCCGGCTGCTCTTCTCACGCCGGTCAAACGCGGTCTTGCGCAGTTGGATTAACAAGCCTCAACCGCGGGATCCAAGGTGGTATGCCTATAGCCATATAGCACCTGCACCTTTAGACGATTGCTCGGCAGGAACTGCGACAGGCACAGTCGTTCACCCCGCTTTGATTTCCAGTGTCTCCCCTACGCTTGTTATAACGCCATTAGATTTATCGTTAAATGCATAAGTTCCGGAATCCTCCTAAAGTTACGAAACGATGCAGCGGGCCGTCGGGCCGGTAACTCATCCCATCGCCCCCAATTTTGTATTGAAGCAATAAGAGATGTCAGACCCCAAAAAACGTCATGATAATACGAAACAATAGAAAATGCATGCTGACGCCGTACTCGGCCCAAGCCTCTACCGCGTTGCATCAGCCGGGTCAGGCAGACGTCAAGACCAATCCCACCCGGCGCGCCGTTAGAGTTCAATAACGAATACAACTGGCAGTATATCAATGCGTTATTTAATTTTCTCCTGAACATCGGCATGAAGCCCTTTGTCAAACTCAGTTTCATGCCGTCGGCACTATTGCGCGGCCCTCAGACGATTTCTTGCTATCGGGAAACATCACTCCGCCGAGGGATTATACGAAATGGAAAGCGGTCCTCCGGCACTGCGACCAAGTGCGCCCGTGGTATTTCGACGTATGGACCGCACCAGAATTCGATGGTTTCTGGGTCCACCAAGTAATCTACGCGCAAAGATTTAACGATAAAGCCAACCTCCGAATACACCCCGAATCTCGCTGACCCGACTATTCGCAATCGGAGCAAACGGCCCGGACGCCTTTCGTTTTCCGTCCCGACTCCCCCTGACACCACCCTCTTTATCCCGGACCGCTTTTGCGAAGGGATCGACACAAACACCCCCCAACCACCACCCCCAACTACAACCCATGAATAAGATGTTTCATCGCTCTGTGCTGGCGTTGCTATCAGCACTAACTCTCGGATCCAGTGCGATCTGGGCGCAAACCAAGCCAGGCGGAGCAGATGCTCCCGTTAAAAACGAAGAGGACGATAGCCTCGTTGTTCTCTCCCCGTTCGTCGTGAATGCGGGGGAAGACGCCAACAATTATAAAGCCAGTTCCACCCTCGCCGGATCGCGCGTGCGCACCGACCTCAAGGATGTGGCCTCGTCACTCAGCGTCGTCACTTCCGAGTTCCTCAGGGACACCGGCGCCACCAACAACCAGTCGTTGCTGCAATATACGACCAACACTGAGGTCGCTGGCATCTACGGCAACATGGCGGGCGTCGGCAGTACCTACATGGATGGTGCGACCGAAAGCGCCGCCAACTTGCTGCGGCCAGCCACCAATACCCGCGTGCGCGGCCTCGACTCGGCGGACAACACCCGCGACTACTTCCAGACCGACATCCCGTGGGACTCGTTCAACGTTGGCCGTGTCGATCTCCAGCGCGGGCCCAACTCGATTCTCTTCGGCATCGGCAGTCCGGCGGGCATCATCAACGCGAGCACCAATACCGCCGGCTATAAAACGGAAGGGAAGGTGGAAAACCGGCTCGGGAGCTTTGGGAGTGCGCGCACTTCCTTCGACTACAATTACGTGGTGGTACCGGAGCAGCTTTCGGTGCGCGTCGCCAGCCTCTACGACGACGCACAATATCGCCAGAAGCCGGCCTACAATTTGGACCGGCGCCTCTTTGCCGCCGCCCGATGGGACCCGAAACTTTTCAAGAACGGTCACACAACCATCCGGGCCAGTTACGAGGGCGGGGATGTGAAGGCGAATCGGCCCCGGACACTTCCGCCGGTCGACAAAATCACGCCGTACTTCGATGCGAACGGATTCAACAAGCAGCTTCAAGACGCCACCTACACGACCCAAATGGGTATTCAGCCGTTTTCATCGAGCACGCTTGTTCCCGGTGAGAAGGCGAATTTTTGGTTCAGTGGATCTATGCCCGGCTCCGGCCCCGCGCCCGTATTTGTCTATGACAACACTTCGACCCCAACTTCAGTCCATGCAGGGGTCCCAACTACCTTTTTCGCCATTGACAAGAACGGCGTACACGCGAGCTCAGGTAGTCCTTCGATAGGTGGCTTCCCCTATGCGCAGGCAGTGGGCATCGCCGGCTACGCCACTTATGCCTACAATCTGGCCCAATACGGTGCATCGCACGGTGCGACCGCCGAGCAGATAGCTTCGGTAGCGGGCGCCACCCAAGGATTCTTCAAGGACAAGTCCATCACCAATACCGGCATCTATGACTTCTATAACAACCTCCTGGACGGTAACACCAAGAAGGAATGGCAGAATTGGAAGGCCTATAACGCATCTCTAGAACAGACCTTCTTCAACGATCGCGTCGGTTTCCAGGTAGTGTACGACCGGCAGTACTACCACGACGGCAGTGAGTCGAACCTCGGCTACTCCACCTATCTCAGTGTCGACATCAACGCAGTCACCTATCAGTACCCGGCAGTCTACAACGCAGCGCACGGCTACAGCGGGGACGTTTCTGCGAAAGCGAATCCGAATGCCGGACGCGTCTACACGGGTGGAACCGCGGGCGGCAGCTCTAGAAGCACCGACAGGGAAAACGTACGCGCGACCGCCTTTGGTGAGTTTCGGGCCAAGGACTTCTTCGCCGACTCTCTGCTGGCCAAGATCATTGGTCACCACACGCTCACGGGCGTCTATTCAGATGAAACGTACAAGGTCGAGGACCGCAGCTGGACCCGCTATGCAGTCACGGACTCCTGGAATGACTTGATCGGCAGAGGCCCTAATTATAACAACACCGCCGGTGGCCTTTCAAGCGGTGCTAGGAACATCGACAACCTAATTTACCTAACCGGTTCGGTTGCCAATAACTCAAGTGCGACCCAGCTGAATATTTCCCGGATCACGGCCGACCAGTCGCCCAGCGGGTCGTATTCCGCCAAGTATTACGACTCTCACTGGAAATGGTCGCTCGTTCCGTCCGATCCCTATTACGTGGATCCAAAGGCGGCGTGGACCAATCCCACCTACCGGCCGGACAACACTGCGACAGACACCCAATCGAGCAATCCCGCCAATTACGTCGGCTGGAAAGACACAACCGTTTCGGTCCTGAACGCGGACAAGGGCGACATCAACAGTCTCTACACGAACGCCAGCAAGAGTACGCGAAAGATCGCATCCGAAGGGCTCACATTGCAGTCCTATCTTTGGGACGACACGCTTGTCGGCACCTTTGGCTGGCGGCGCGACGAACAGAAGATACGCGCGGGCGCTGCCATCCCCGATCATGTAACAGGGATTGCCGACATGAACTACCACCTTGATCCACTCGATCCGAACACCGGCGTCACGACCGGTGACAGCAAGAGCTGGGGTCTCGTGCTCCATACGCCGCAAAAGATCCGTGAGATGCTGCCGTGGAAGAGTGACGTCAGCCTTGCTTTCAGTAACGGCAACAACACGCGCGTCGAAAACCGCTATGGATTCAATGGCAGCAAATTGGCAAACGCGACGGGCAGCACGAATGACTACAGCCTTATCATCAGCACGCTGAACGACCGGCTCATGTTCCGTGCGACCTATTACGACACCAAAGTGAAAGATGCCAACCTCTCAAGTGTCACCACCCAAACCTCCACGCTCGGTGCCCACACCAATGAACTCGTCGAAGATGAGATGATTGGCACTACCTCGGCCCTGATAAACGTGGGCGGCAACGCTGGCGATGATAAAGGCAATGAGTGGTTCTGGAACTGGGCGACCATAGCCCATAATTGGGATAGCGCCTATAACGACCCGACTACGGATCTTTACAAAAACGATCCCGCAACCCTCAAGCAAAAGGCGGCTACTGCATCGTGGCTCGAGCAGATGCAGTCGCAGTCCTGGTTTGACGCGTTTGGCTACAAAATCGACGTGGCGAAGGCCAAGGCCGGTGACTACAAACACGCCGTCAACGGCGGTATTTGGCAGCCAACCAGCTACGTCAACAATGATCTCGGCTCTAACAACGGCGGCAAGATCAACGGCCAATGGCCGACCGGCACCGTGGATTATGAGTCGAAGGGCTGGGAGTTCGAAGTCACAGGTCAGCTGACGAAGAACTGGAACGTCTCGCTCAACGCCTCCAAACAAACGGCCCAACAGACTGCGCTGGGCGCCAACCTGGTGGCCACCGTCGAAGCGCTTTACAAGAAATACCAGACTCCTGCGGGCGACCTCAGGCGCTGGTGGGGCGGCGACGAGCCCATGCGTGACGTCTTCAACCGCGACGTCTATTCCGCGTATCTTTTCCAAAAGAATACCAACGGCAAGATGGTCTCCGAAATGGCACCCTGGCGCTTCAACCTCGTGACGAACTACAAGTTCGATCACGGTTTGCTTAAGGGATTCAACGCCGGCGGTGGCTACCGCTGGGAGGACCACAAAATCCTAGGTTACGCGCTCAACGCGAAGCAGGACAACCTCGACGTGACCAAACCCTACTGGAGCAAGCCGGAGGACGCGGTCGACCTCTGGGTGGGCTACGAACGGAAAATCAGCAGCAAGCTTGACTGGCGCATCCAGCTCAATCTGCGGGATGTTGGCAAGAAGCCGCGCGTGACGCCGATCAGCGTCGAGCCCGACGGCTCTTACGCTCAATATCGCATCCAAGAAGGCATGACGTGGTCGCTCACCAACACGTTCTCGTTCTGACGCCCGCGGTTTACTGAATTCAGTTAAAACACACACAGGTGGCGTTGGTGCGTTCACCGGCGCCACCTTTTTATTTCCAGACGGCGGGCCCTGCGAGTCCGCCTGTGAATACACCGCACTGTAAAATGAAATCTCAACATTCCATCAAGGCGAAGTCCGTCCTCGTAGGCTCCCTTCTCCTAATCATTGCTTCGGCCCGCGGCCAAGCTCAGGCGCCGATTGTAGGCACGCCCCAAAAGCAGGCTCCGATCGAGTATTCTACGACGCAGGTGATTTTGCCGGAGGATTCCAGTGCGGTGCTTTGCGAGAAAGCGGCGAAAGTATTACCGCGCCCGAACCAATCGGCATGGATGAGGTTGGAGCGCACTTTCTTTCTGCATTTTGGCCCGAACACCTATCGCGGCGTCGAGTGGGGTGACGGACGCGAGTCGACGTCAATTTTCAATCCAACCTCGCTGGACGCGAATCAATGGCTCAGCGCAATGAAAGATGCCGGCGGCAAACTTCTAATCCTCGTCAGCAAGCACCACGACGGACTTTGTTTCTGGCCCTCGCGTTACACCCAGCACTCGGTCGCATCGACCCCGTGGCGCGGCGGCAAGGGCGACATGGTCAGGGAGGTCTCGGCAGCTGCCCGCGCTCACGGCGTCAAACTGGGCGTCTATCTCTCGCCCGCCGATCTCTACCAACTGCGAACCAATCCGACGAACCCCGCAGGTTACTACGGCAACGGCAGCCCCAAGATCCGTTCCACGATTCCCACCGACCCGGCGAGCTTCCAAACCGACCCGACCCGTGGCCGCACGCCCGCGCCGGGATTTCCTTCCTTCAGCTACGAGGTGGACGACTACAACCGCTACTTTCTCAACCAGCTCTACGAACTCCTCACCGAATATGGCCCGATCTCCGTAGTCTGGTTCGACGGCGCAAACCCCGATCCGAGTGTTCATGAAACCTACGACTACACCGCGTGGTACGAGTTGATCCATAAGCTCCAACCTGGCGCCGTGATCTCGGTGAAAGGTCCGGACGTCCGCTGGGTCGGCAACGAAGGCGGCGTCGGACGCACGACCGAGTGGAGTGTTCTCCCGCTCCCGCAGCCGCCGGACCAGTTCACCTGGCCTGACATGACGGGCGGCGACCTCGGTAGCCGTGCAAAACTCACACCCGGCTCCTACCTCTGGTGGTATCCTGCGGAAGTAAACACGCCCATCCTTAACGGCTGGTTTTGGTCTGCCGAGAAACGCCCAAAGAGCCCCGCCCAGCTCGTCGATTATTACTACAATTCGATCGGACGTAACGGCAACATGCTGCTGAACCTCTCGCCCGACACTCGAGGATTGATTCCCGATGACCAGCTCGCAGCGCTCCATGCAATGGCACAAGTCATCCAAAATACTTTCGCGAAGGATCTCGCCACGGGCGCCACATTCAGCGCCGACACCTCGAATTCAGCCAACGCGCCCGCTCACATGCACGACGGAAATCTCGATACGTGGTGGGAGGCGGCACCCGGCCACTCCACGGCCACGGTGACGCTCAAGCTCACCGCCGCAACTACCTTCGACGTCGTGTCGCTCCAGGAAGCGGTCGACCATCGCAGTCAGCGGATCGAGTCCTTTGTAATCGAGACGTGGAACGGTTCAGCCTGGACTGCACCCGCAGCCATCGAAGAGCAGACTACGGTCGGACACAAACGCCTGGTGCGCCTGGCCACACCCGCCACGACTGATCAGGTTCGTATCCGCATTACGAATGCGCGGCTCGAACCATCCCTGGCAGAGGTCGGGCTGTTCAAGCAATCGCTACCGCGCGCCCCGGAGATTACCGATCGCAACCGCGACGGTCTGGTGCTAATTACGCATCCACACCCGCTGCCGATTGTATACACGGTCGATGGCTCTGCGCCGACCGCCCAGTCGACCGTCTACAAATCGCCAATCGCCCTCCCGCAGGGCGGCACGATCAAGGCCGCGGTTCTATTGCCCGACGGGCGCTTGGGTTTGAGCTCGAGCAAGACCGCGGTCGGCCTCGCGCCGACCGGTTGGAAAGTGGTGCCGGAAGTCGGAGCGAATTCCGGGGCGTCCGAATTTCCCGCCACCAACGCGATCGACGCCGACGCGTGGACGCTTTGGCAGGAACACGCGACCACCACCGAGTCGGCGCGCACGCGTCTGACGATTGACATGGGCCGCGTTCACCGGATCGGCGGGTTTGCCTACCAGCCGCGCCAAGACTGGAATTTTCAAGGTGTGGTCGATCGTTACCAATTCGAAACCAGCGTGGACGGAAAACAGTGGACGACGCAGGTGGCGTCGGGCGAGTTCGGCAACATCCGCAACAACCCGATGCTTCAGGAAGTATCATTTGCGCCCGTCGAGGCCCGATTCTTCCGTTTCACCCCGCTGCGCGATACGGACAACACCAGCTGGGTCGGCGCCGCCGAGATCACCGTCCTCCCCGCGAAGTAAATAAGTGCTCCGCGCCTAGGCCTGTTGAAATCAATGGACCCTCGGTGCGAACTACCCACGATTCATCTCTTCCCCTCACATAAACTCCAGAGCCTGGCATCGCCGCACGAACCAGTCCTTGTAGACCTCTTGCGGCGCTCGATCCCCATGCAACTACTACAACCTTGCCGTTGGTTATGCCGGGTGTCCCTGGTCCTTCTGTGCGGATCACTCTGCGCCGCCACCGACGCGCCGCACCAGCGATTGTCGCTCGACGCCGGTTGGAAATTTCATCTCGGTGACGAATGGCCGGAGGCGCTCCATCTGGAGAAATCAGGAGCCGGCTCCGGACCGGCGGCGCAAGGGTTCATTGATTCCTACTGGCGCACGGTCGACGTACCGCACGACTGGGCGATCGAGCTGCCGTTTGATCCAACCGCCGACGCTAATCACGGTTTCAAGGCCCTCGGCCAGAAGTTTCCAAATAACAGCATTGCCTGGTATCGCCGCACTTTCG
>Ga0302321_100001401_pt1 | contig 20603 bp, 26 predicted proteins | sample Fen_T0_1_FD_202505 | JGI IMG/M metagenome (GOLD analysis project Ga0302321, IMG submission 202505) | Peat permafrost microbial communities from Stordalen Mire near Abisko, Sweden - Fen_T0_1 | ecosystem: Environmental > Terrestrial > Soil > Wetlands > Permafrost | place: Sweden: Abisko...
GGCCTGCTACTGGTGTACATCGGGATCAAGTTCGGCGGCCCGCGTTTCAGCGTCGTAGCCCAGAAGGAGGTCTTCAATCCGCCCCGCTGGCTGTGGCTGTGGGGTAACGATGAGGAGGGCTACGACGCGCCCAAGTCCTACGTGCTGTGGCCGAAGGACAGCGACACTCTCAGGCGCTGGCTGTGGGCCGCCTACCGCAACCGCACCGACAACCTGCAGTTCAGCTTCTGGTGCCCGCCATCAGTGCCCGGCAAGGTCTGGGTCTACTACTTCCCGTGGGGAGGCTTCATCTGCGGGCAGGGGCTGCTGTGCTATGTGTGGACGCCGCTGGGCAAGGACGGGCGGGCCGTCAGCTTCGGATGGAACCACTACCCGACAGACAACGCGCCGCTTGAGCCCGGTGACCCGCGGCGTCTGGGCTGCGGATATGGCTGGCGATGGACCCCGAAGGGCGGCCACCTGACCTGAAGCTTGAGCGTAGGGTTACTGTTGGGGGGTAGCGAGCTGCAGAATACCGGCCACCCGCCTGGTCCAGCCCCGGCCGAAGTGGTCGAAGGCCGGCAGGGTCGTCATGAAGGACAGCCGGACGCCGCACAGGGCCGCGGCTACGGCCGCCGGAGAGGCCCGTACGGCGGCGAGGGTCACGGGGCCTAGCACGCCATCGGCTGAAACCCCGGCCGCCCGCTGCAGCCACGCCACGGCGGCGTGCGTCCCGCTGTTCACGGCCGCGTCGAAGACGCCGTAGCGGACCTCCGGGGGGAGGTCGTCGCAGTGGCAGGCGTCCCAATACGACTCCCGGTAGACCGCCTTGGCGTCCTCTAGAGGGTAGTCCTGCATGGCCCCGGTGTAGCCGTGGGCGCGGGCGACCGCCTGGGTGACGCCGTACCGCGTCGCGCCGCCCGGATCGGCCGGGTCGTCGACGTACCCGCCCTCATACCCCAGCAGGCGGCCGAAGGCGGCGTCGAATTCCATCCTTAAGCAACTGCCAGAGCCGCAGGAGGTTTTGGCACCAAGCCAACCGAAAAGGGCGCCGTGTTCGACGGATCGGACACGGCCCCCGACTTGGTGACCAGGCAGATGGACGCCGTGTGCGCGCCGGCCTTCAGCGCCTGGTAGGCGGCGAGTGTTGCCATATCGAAGCTGTTGCCGCTCGCCAGAGGGACAGAGACGGCCGGCTGGCTGTCCAGGTTCAACTGGATGCCGGCCTGCGTGGTCGGGTCGAAGGCGCTGCCGTCAGTGTTCTGGGTGACGGGAGTCCACGAGAGGTTTGATGGTCCGGCTTTCATGACTGGCCCTGTTTCTTGTCGAAGGACCGTAGCGTACCCATGCCAAGCAGGGTGGCTACCAGACCCATGAGATCCGCGATCCCAAGGTCGGGCCGCGGCATGAGCGTGCCGGAATGCCAGCAGGCGACGATCCACATGACGGTCGCCGCGAGCGTGTATGGCACGTAGTAGCAGAACAGCGAGATGGCGCAGACCCAGCCGATTGCCGGGCGCCAGCGAGACTTGAACTTGTCGTCGCTGGCCGCCTCGATCTTGTTGATGTCGATTTGACCCTGAAGGAGCTGAACCTGCGCGTCCAGCTCCTTGAACTCCCCGGCCTGCGCGAGGGTCGCAAGCTTCAACTGCATCTCGGCCTTTGCGGCCGGATCAGGGATCAGCTTGTCGATGACCTTGCCGACGATGGGCAGGAAGTCGAGGAACCCCATGTCAGTCCGTCCCGCCGGCCTTCGCGGGCTCATCGAGCGGGAACTCCTGCTTCGGCTTGGCGGCATCTTCGGCGGCCCTGGCCGCCTGCGCCTTTTCGTCTGCCTGCGCGACCTGGATCTTTCGCAGGAACAGCAGGCCGGCCTCGGCGGCCTCGAGGCCCTTCGCCTGCACGGCGATGTTCACCATGTTGACGAGGACCTGGGCCTCTTCATCGTTCAGCGGCAGAAGCATGAAACCCCCTTAGTAGACATTCGTCGTCGATGTAGTGCCGGACTCGACCCACTCGAAGGTGGCGTAGTACGAGAATCCGGCAGGGATGCCGGCGCCGTTGAAGTTGATCGAAAGCTGCTGGCCTGCGACCAAGTGTGGCTGGCGAACAGATCGGTCGCCCCACTGCCACACGATTTCGTCAACCAAAGCGCCAGTTCCGGTTGCGGCAATGAACGCGCGCTTCACGCGCACGTTCGTCACGGCACCAGCCAGCGTCGGGAGAGAGGCGAAGGTCTGCAGGTTGCCGACAGAGACTGGATCGCGCGAGTCGTGAATGAAGTCCGTGACTGGCGAAATGCCGCCGCCCGTCGACAGCGCGCTGCGCTTCTGGAGGTAGAAATCCCCCAAAGCAGCCGCTGTAGCGACCGCCATGATGCGAACTTGCGTAACTCGCATGACGACAGCAGAAAGAAGCGGGTTCTGGAGCGCGCACAAGTCCGTTGGCGTCGCATAGCCGGCATTGGCAGCTATTACGGCAGAGTAGGAGGGTACTTGACCCTCAATGTTGACTGAGGGGACGCCAGATGAGTCGATTGCCATGACTTACTCCTTCCTCTGGAAGCGACCCGGCTCGTCCGGAGCGCCTCCAAGGTCTGCGTACGCCAGAGGGCCGAGCGCGGCCGAGCGGCCGCTCTTGTTCGTCGACTGGTAGCCACCCTGGCGCGGGCCGCGCTGCACAGCCTCGATGAGGGTCTTGGGCTTGTTGTCGGGGATGTGCGCGACCTGACGGCTGTGGTCGAACACGAACTGCATCATGTTCCCAGCGACGCGCTCGTTCGTCGGCTTCTTGTATCGCTCCGTGGTGACGGAGCTGACAAACACAGCCTCTTTCTCGCTCAGGTAGGACTTCTTAGCCATCCGGATTCTCCTTCTTCCGCTCGCCCAACAGGACGGGCAGGAAGACCAAAACTGCAAAGCCCCCTGCGATAACACACGGCAATTGCGCCTGCAGGTACATCGCCCAGCAGAACAGCCCGAACGTCATGGCGAGGCTTATCATAGATAGAACCCGCGCCGCAAGAATCCGAGTCGCCGCGTCGATGACCGTCATCATCTGCGTGTCAAAACTGACCTGCTTCATCCTCATCCCCCTGGTCGTCGAACCCCCCGCCCATGCCGCCGGACTTGCGCTTCATCTCCAGGAACTGAAACTTCATCCAGCGGTCCAGAAGCTTGAGTTTATCCTCAAAGGCCATCCCTGTCTCCCCCTCCCTGGGGGTCTTCTGGGCGTCCTTCATCATGGACTCTAGGAGGGTCTTTCCCGCCTTGAGGGGGTCGATTTTCTCGGCCATTACTTGAGCTTCAGCAGGTCATGGAGGCCAGTGGCCTTATCCGCCACGTAGGCGGTCCCCAGCACGGCTGCGGCCTTCACGGCGAAGGACTTGATCTTCTTCATGCGCTCAGCGGCGTCCTGAGCCTTGTCGGCGGCCTCCAGCTCCCGGTACAGAAGCTGCATCTGGGCAGGGGACATCTTGTCGGCGGCCACCCCGTTGTCGCGCAGGAGGTCCTGTAGCTGCGCCACGCGGGTCTTGGGCTTGTCCGCGGAGAACAGGTCCTCGATGTTGCGGGCAAGCTTCATCTGGGCGTCGTGCGACTTCTGGGCATCCTTTCTGCCCTCGGCGCTCTTGGCGCGGATTTCCTTCACGTTGCGCTGGATGATCGCCTTGCGGTCCTTGATGTACTTGCGCTGTTCCGTGATCGCCTCTTCCATCGCCTTGATGTCATGCGATGAGCGGGCGACCTCTTCCTGGTACTGCAGCGCCTTGGCCTCGCCGCCGGGGAGCATCTTGTGCCAGACGTTTTCCGGGGCTGCGCGCCACGCCTGTATCTGGTCCGGAGCCAGCCCGTGCAGCTCGTTGGAAAGATGCTGGCTGGCGATGCGGTTGAAGTGGTCCTCGCCAACCAGGCTCTTGAACTCGTTGGCCGAAGTCTCCGACCGGAAAACTTCCTTCGGGAGAGACTGCGGATCGACCTTCGCTGGAAGGTCGTCGGGGTGCAGGTAGTCGACGTTCTGACGGCCGGTCAGCTTGCGACCAAGGTCGGTCCGGAACTTGTTCGACGGGCCGGCAGCCTCCGCGTAGTAGTCGCGCGGCCAGAAGTCCTTGCCGACGTACTCCTCGAGATGCTTCTGGAGCATGTCACCGAGCTTCTTCCACTCGCGCCGGCTGATGTCAGTCGCACCTTCCGCCTCCGTGCCGTACTGGCGGTCACGGATCTTGCGCAGCTCCTCGTCAAGGAGCCGGAAGCGGGACGGCGCATTGCCCCTGACGGCCTGCTTGCCGGGAGTGCCAGCCGCGCCGGGGCCTCCCTCACCAAGCATCGCCGCAAAATCCGGCGGCGTCCCTGCTGCCGCAGCTTCAAGCTCAGTCTCGCGGCCGAGGATGATGTCCTTGAGCTTGCCGGCAGCGCGGCCCAGCGCGGCGCCAGTTTCATCGAACTTGGAGCCGGCCGGAACCGTCTCCATTGCGTCGAGGTCCTTCAGCAGCCGAAGGCCCGTTTCCGATCCAGCGAACGGAGAAGTGTTCTCCTCGAGGTCCTTGGCGTGCTGCAGATACTTCTGGAAGGACTGGTCGTCCTTCTTCAGCTTTTCAGCTTCCTCGAGCGCCTTGCTAGAAGTAGTCCGTATGTCGTCGCCGACACTGCCGCCGAGCTGCGAGCCGCGAACCTGGTGCGCCTCCGGCAATCCGACAGCCTTAGCTGCGCGCGAAGTGAACTCCGACATCTTAGATGCCAGATCCATCTTCTTCTGCTTGAGCTGCGTGACGTACCGCTTCAGGGGGCCAGCCGCTCGAGCCTGGTCGCGCAGCGCCGTGCCTTCCTCGATACCGACGCGGGAAAGCTCGCCACGGAGATTGTTTTCCGCCACGGGCTTGGCGCCGCCCATGATCTTGGCGCCAGTTTCCGCAAGCTCCGGGGCCTTCTTCAGGAGTTTCGAGCCGAGCTTGCCGGCCTTCAGGAACCCTCCGGGAGAGGCAAGCTCGCCGGCCTGTTCGGCCAGCTCGTTCGGGGGCATGTTCTTGACGGCTTCGCCGACCTTTCCGGGAATCTTCGCCGCTTCGCCCGTGAAGATGCTCTCACCGAACTCGCCGAGCTTATCGAGCGCGCCCTTGCCAGATTCAATCGGGCTTGAGGCCGCATCGAACGTGCCCTTGGCGAGGCTCCCAATCATTTTCGGCGTACCGGTCACGAAGCCTTTGGCAAAGCTTCCAGCCTCGCCTGCAAGCTCACGAGCCCGACCGCCGAAAGTGGAAGTGTCGGGCTTATCGTCCAGGTAAGTGACCTTCCCGGACTTGAGCTGCTGGTCGTCGTGGTAGGTGATTCCCATATCAGTCAATCGTGGCGGGACGCCCACCGATAGTGACTTCACCCTTCACACCAGAAGCCAGAGCCTCCGCTTCGGTTGCGAAGGACTTCTTCGGCTGGTCGCGCGCCACATTCGGCGGCGGCGTATTACCATGACCGGCACTGAGCTGCGACCGGATGTCAGCAGTGATGTCGGCGTACGGGTATCCGTGTTCCCGTGCTTTGTTGGCCCACATATCAATCTTGTCGACCTGTTCGGTGAGCGACTGGCGAAGCACGTTGTTTGCCTGAAGAACCTTCACACGGATGGATTCCGGAGTCTGCGTGAAGATGTCGGCCGGGATCGTCTCCTTCGCCATTCCCTGCAGAAGCATGTTGCTGCGGTTCTGGCCCGCGGTTTCCACGGCGGCCATCACAGGCTGCGCTTCCTGCATGTACGCGACGAATTGCTTGATAGCCGTGCTTGAACTCTCGTACGCCGCCAGCTCAGTCCAGCTTTTCGGCAGAGGAATGTTGTTCTTCTGCACGTCCGCGATGACCTGCGGAAGAAGGTCGATGGCGTTCTGGATGGAGCTGTAGCCGACAGACGTACGCGGCAGGTTGCCGGACAGCTTGTCGGCCTGCTTTGCAGCATCGGAGCCAAGCTTCTGTTCCGCAACGTCGTGCTGTGCCGTGATGCGGTCGTGTTGGTTCTGCAACTGCAGGTTGCTCATAGTGAGCTTCTGCATGGCACGGTCGTACGCAGTGTGTTCGGCCGCGATGTTCTTCGCGTCCTGCCGATGGTCGCCGGCCATCAAGCGGTACGCCTCAACGGCATCACGCTCCGCGCCGATTTTCCCTTGGCGCCAAGCCATGTTCTGCTTGTAAACCTCCATCTTGTTCTTCCAGTCATCCTGGAGATTCTGATAGTGGTCCTGCCACTCCTTGTACGCGGCGTCGTACCGGTCCTTGTTGCCCTCCGCAGTGCCTTCGACGATTCCGGTGAGCGCGCCGAGCATCCCCATTCCAGACACGCCGGCCGCTTTGCCGCCGATTGCCGTCAGGATCATGAGCATGGGGCTCGCCTGCTTGGCAAACTCCGCATACTTTGGCGCTTCAGTCCGAAGAGGCGGCGCTTCCGGAGGGGGTGGCGCGTCACCAAAGGACGTGAGGTCCTTGGCGTACTGGTCCATCGCGCCAGCAGCCTTGCCCTCAAACTCTTCCGACTTTGCGGACGCCGCGATGTATCGCGGGTCCTTGAAAGGATCGTCGTCAGCAGCAAGGTCTGCGGCCGGCGCCGCGCCGGCCTTTGCAGCCGGAGTAAAGCCGGGAACAGGCCGCTGCGGCACGCGGTTGACCGGAACCGTACCGCCCTGCAGGAGAGGGCTGGTCGGAAACTGCCCCGGAGCGATGCCTTCGGGGTGCATGACAGTCGGGAGGCCAAGTTCGTCCATCACGCACCTATGTACTGGCGGTACTGCGGCAGGATCTTGCTGGGGTCACCGCCCTGCGCAATGTAGTCCTTAACGAGCTGCGCGTAGGAGGTCCCTGCGGACTGACCATTGAGGGGTCCCAGCGGGTTCCCGGACGCGCCGCCGCTCATGTACTGGTCGTAGAGCGACATCGCGTCCATCGGGCTCATGTTGAGAGAGGTCGTTTCCGCCTGCGCGCCCGCCGTCTGGAACTTGTTTACCGCGTCGTAGCCCGGCTGGCCCTCGAGGATCGTGCCGCCCGTCAGCGGATTGCCTACCGGCGTGCGGTTGGGGTCGGCGCCGATGCCAAGCGAGCTGAGAAGGCCGGAGTCGTAGGCCATGCCCGCGAAGGCCGCGGCGGGTCCCATCCACGCGCTGCCGGCAAGGCCGCCGGCTTCGGCAGCTCCGTCCGTGGCGATGGACGGGGCCACGTCAGCCCCCATGCCCGCGATCATGTTGGAGGCCGCGGTGTCACCGGCAGCGGCGAGCCCTGCGTCACCGAATGCAGAGGTCAGGCCGGTGCCGAGCGCATCGGCGCCCACCGCGCCGCCAACATCAGTGGCAATCGACGGGAGTACGTCCGCACCCATCCCGGAAATCAGGTTGCTTGCGGCCGTGTCACCGGCCGCAGCCAGGCCAGAGTCGCCGAATGCCGATGTAATGGCCGTGGTCGGCGATCCGGAGCCGAAAATCTTGTTGATGATCGACTTGACGCCATTGGTCAGCGTGCTGCTGAGTCCGCCGCTGCCGCCCGAACTGCCGCTGGCAGACGAACCTGTGTTCATGCTCTTGGCGAGCGCGCCGAACAGCGTCTGGAGCTGCCCGGTCAGCGCGGTGTTGCCCGCGATCTGCAGCTTGATCGACTCCTCGAGCGGACCCAAGCCCGCCGTGATCGTCGACAGCGCGTTCGACAGGTTCGTGTTCACGTCCTTGACGGCGTTCTGGTAACCGGCAACCGTGTCTGCGCCACCCTGCTGCTGCAGGTCGGTGCCCTGCTTGTACGACGCCTCGCCCGTGGCGAGGTTGTTCGACAGGAGCTGTCCCTGAGTCTGCATCGCCTGCGACTCGATCTGCGCGTCGATCTGCGCGAGCGTCGTGGAGTCCACGTTCGCGCCCAGCGACTGCCGCGCGAGCGCCTTGGCCTGCGCGATCTTCGCGTCGAGCTGGGCCTGCTGCCACTGAGGAAGCCTGCCAGCAGTGTAGTCGCTCATCGCGGTCTTGCCGATCCCGATGAGAGGGTCGGCTTCGCCCGTCAGCGTCTTGCCGGTGTCTGTCGCGGAGGTAAGCGCGGACTGCTGAAGGGGAGTGAGCTGCTGGTACTTGCCGAGCTGGTCCAGGCCGCTGTTAAGAAGTGGCGTCGACACGTCGGTCAGAGGCTTCGCCAGCGCGGCATTGTCCTGCTTGGCCTTGTTCGCCTCGTAAAGACCGGCGGCGGCGCCAGTGGCAGCGCCAGCATTGCCGCCAGTCAGATTGTTGAGTCCACTGAGGAGGGTGCTTGGGAGCGACGTGATTGTATCCCACCAGTTGCCGCCCGAGGAGCTGGCCGGCGCGCTCGAGCTGGCAGGGGCCGAGGACGAGGGCGACGGGTCAGATGCCGGCAGGACCGGGGAGCTGTCGAGCGGCGCCGATCCGCCATAGGGCGCCAAGGCCCCGGCGAGGGACGTGTCCGAAAGGCCGCTCTGATCCTGTGCTGTAGCCATGATGCACCTTATACCACCGCTAGGCGGGGATTCCTAAAGACTGGTCAAGCCGGCGGTGCAGGTCGTTGTGGATCTGGTGCCACCGATAGAACTTCTCCTCGGTGTCCCACTGCATTTCAAGCACCTGGGCACCTACCGTCTGGTCCGGCTGCATGAACTGCATCAGCGTGCCGTGCTGCATCATGTGGGCGCCGAACCACTCCGGGCTCAGAGGACCTTGCAGGGACCTTGCTGGCAGCGGAATGCCCGTGCGAGCGATTGCCTGCCGCTCCAGGTAGTGACGCTGATCGTGACCATCCAGCCAGTTCTGCAGGCCGGACTCGTCACCGAACGCCATGTTCCCGAAGGGCGTGACAATCACTTGAAGAACACCTGATGTGCCAGCAGCGTCGCCATGCCCGCAAGCACGCCGTAGCCGATCTTCATGAGGATCTTCTTCAGCTCCGCGAGGTCATCTTTGAACCCAGCGTGCTGGTCGATTATGCCCTTGTATCTCTCGGCGCAAACCGCCTCGTGAGTGTTCACTTTGCTCTCAACCTCCGAAAGTCTGTCCCCCAGTATTTCCATATCCATGACTAGCCTTATTAGTAGAAGACTTTGAACGTGTATCCCGTGGCATTAATCATTCCGGCGAAGGTGCCAGTTGTCCATGCCCACTGTGAGCATGTGACGCCGTTGAACGCGCCGAACGTGAAGGTCGCGGCGCTCGCCAGGAGCGATCCGGCTATGCCGGAAGATCCGACGATTGATCTGAAGAACCCGGCGCCCAAGCTCGAGCCTGACAGGATGTTGAACTGGAACGCGCCGCCGCCGCTGTTGTAAGCGATATAGGCGACCGTGTTCGTCCCCATCTTCGACTTCGGAGCGACAGAAGTGAGCGTGCCGAAGTTCACGGTTCCGGCGCCATAGCCGATGTTCGTGCCGTTCGTTCCGGACGTGATGACCACCGCCGTTGGCGAGAAACCATCCATCCCTCTTGCCATGAAGCTCATCAGGCAAACCCGTTCATCAGGTTGGCGTACCAGAAGCCCGTGGAGCTGCGGAACGTCGCAACCAGAAGGTCTACTGAATTGATGGCGGTCGACAGGACGCCAGCCACGCCGCCCGGCCACTTGAAGCTCGCGGGCCATGTCATCGTGCGCGAGCCGGTCGCGTCCTGCGTCAAGAACCAGTTGATAGTCTGCCCGTCCTGAGCGTTGCTGATCGTGTACGCGCTGGTGACGTTGCCAGTCAGCGTCGTCGTGTAGACGTTTGCGCGCGTCGCGTCGATTGCACCTGCGGCGGCAGAGAACGCGATAGCGACAGGCGGCGTTGCGGCGCTGCCGCTGACCGTCAGGCCGGCGTTAGCCGCCGTCGGAGCGGCGATACTGACGGCTCCAGCGGAAGAGACGACAAGCCGGTTCAGGTTGTTGGTTGCAATGGTGTAGGAAGCTGCGCCCGTGGTTCCGGTCCACAGCGGGTCAGTGCTGGAAGTGTAGAACGACCAAGACGTGCCGCCGACGCCCGTGTTCCAACCAAGGCCGACGCCAGAGGCCGCGCCGGTGGAGTTGAGGGTGAGCGTGTTTGTCGCAGTCAGCCCGCTGACCGTCAGTGCGCCGCCGCTACTCGGCGCGTTGATCGTGACGTTGCCAGCGGCTGTAGTAACGATTCTTGGAAGCGAATTCGTGTTGATCGTGAACGATGCCGCTGCCGCCGTGCCTATCGCTAGTGGATCTGTAGACGAGCTATAGATGTTCCAAGCGTTGCTAGTGATGCCTGCGTTCCAACCAAATCCCATGAGTGCTGAAGCGCCGGTAGACGTAAGGGTGAGTAAGCCTGTGCTGGTCAGTCCGCTGATAGCAAGCGCAGTCCCGCTACTCGGCGCGTTGATCGTGACGTTGCCGACTGATCCAATTATGACGCGAGCGGTTCCGTTGCTTGCCAGCGCGAACGGCGTCGCCGCAGCAGAGCCTATAAACGATGTATACGCTGTGGTTCCACCAATAACGCCAGAGCCGCCGGAGCTTTCGATACCGAGCCACAGTTCGCCGCCCGTATTCGAGAACCGCGCATAATTGAACGCCGTCGTCGTTCCGCCGATGTCGAGCGAGCGGTTCGACGTCGCCGCCGGCCCTGTTAGCGTTAGCTGAATTCCGCTGGCCGTGGCAATCGTTGTTGCGCCGACCTCATTGATTGTAACGGCGCTGTTGGTGATGCCGGAGCCGTAGGCGTTCGACGTGCCAATGACGATCTTCGAGCCGGAGCCGGTGAAGATCGCGGCGATACGCGCCTTCGGGTTCGCCGTGCTGTCGCTGAAGTCGATGCCGCTGTAGTCGTTCGTGGACGTAGCGCCGCGTACCTGAAGGCCGAGGCCAGTCAGGCCGGTGAACGACGTTAGGCCGGCGACGCCGACGAGCGCGTGGCTGCCCGCAGTGGGCGCGGCAACCGTCAGGAGCCCAGTGGCCTTTGCGTACGTCAGGCCCGTGGCGCCATTGAGGATGCCGCCGTCGTTGAACTGCACCTGGGTCGTCGATCCGCCGGCCACGCCAGCGCCAGCGAATGACAGGAGCTGGAAGTTCGTGCCGTCGTAGACCAGCTTGACGATGGAGCCGACGACAATGGCTCCGGCAGGAATCACGCCTCCAGTGTTCGTGACGATGCTCTTGGTGCCGAGCGCGTTGACTGTGATCGTGCTGGCGCCGGTCGTGGTGTTTGCCGCCTTGACGAACAGCACCAGGCCCGCGGTGTACGCGACTACCTGCGGCGAAGCGACAGTGACGATGAGCGAGTTAGGCGTGCCCGAGGAGTCGACGTAGTAGTTCGAGAACGAAAGAAGCGAGTTGACGGCCGTGTAGACCGTCGACAGGTCTGTGTCGAGCTGCGCCAGAGGGATAGGACCGCTCTGGTTGGCAAATATGTTAGGGACTGTGATTGAGGCTGCCATGTCTTATCCACCTATCGGTTGCTGGCGCTCCAGCGCGTGCGCAAGGAGTAATCCATAATCATCGAGTTGACTTCCAGGATCGACCCAGCCCCAAGCGATCCGGAAAGGCCCACGTAGCGGCCGAAAGCACCGCCTGCGTCTCCGTAGTACAGAAGATAGTTGCTCGTATACCAGCCCACGTTCACCAGCAGGTTGTTCTGCCACTGGACTATCTGGCTCGAGTTGTTGGCCCACTGCACTGTTCCGAGCGCAGCGGACGTGAGGAACGGCGTCGACGTGTTCGGCGTGTCGATGTTGAGCGACAGGCTCGCGCCGAGCTGCTGAATCGTCATCTCGAAGCCCGCGCGGAAGACCTCCTTGTCGGCAATCTGGTCTTCCATCGGCCACAGAGCGGTCTGCCACGAGCACGCAGGGCCAGAATTGGTGTTCTGGTAAAGCTGGTACAGCTTGTTGCCCAGCAGGCCGAACAGAATTGGCTGATTCGACTTGATCCCGGTCGCCACGAACGTCAGAGCGCCGTAGTTGGTGAACCACCACTTCTTGTCGAACACGCTTGCGACGATGACGCGCGTGCCCACAGCAGGATCGTTTGCCTGCTTCATCAGGAACGACGCCTGCAGGATGCCGTTGACCTTCGGGGAGCCGCCTGAAATCGGGAATGTCGTGTCGAGGTACTGGAAGGTGCCGTCGATGTCGTCGCTGATCTTCTCCGCGGTGACGCCCGTGAGCTTCCAGAAGCCGTAGCTGTTGGCAAAACACAGGTCGCGGTTGAAGACGAACACCGAAGCCGGGTTGTCGCACCCGATAATCGCCTGCACGTTCAGGATCGAGAACACAGGAGCCGGCGGGCTTGCGCCGGTCGGGATGTACACGTCCGAAATGACGAAAATCGACGACTTGCCCAGGATGTACAGGTAGCCGTTGGCGCTGAACAGGCGCGTCGACTCGCCGCGAAGCTGCGGGTCGGTGATGTTCTGAGTGATGGCGCCAGAGACGAGCGTGAAGTCCGTGATCGAGTTGATTGCCGACACGTACAGGGCGCGACCGGAGTAGAGCCACACTCGGTTTGAGAACACCGCGATGTCCGGAGACGACGGGGAGCCCGGAATGATGCCGCCAGTGATGGCCGCCGAGAACGTCGTGCCGTCCCACGAGTAGTACCCGTTGGTGTCGAAGAACAGGATGTACTGGTTCTTCCACTGATCCATGCGCGAGCCGCCACCAGACAGAAGGTGGCCTGCATTGATCTGGGTATTGGTGTTCGACCCGATGTTGTACGCGAAGACCTTGCCGTTCGTGGCGAAGGAAATCAGGTAGTCGGTGCTGTTGATGTTCGCGTACTCGATCCAGTAGATCGTGTCCGTCGAGTAGTCCACCAGCGCCGAGGAGATGTCAGGGATCGAGTGCAGATTGGCCGCGCCAATCGGCATCATGTTCACGAGGTCGTAGAAGCTGTCTTCCGGGATCGCAACACGGGTCGCCTTGGTGTAGACGCCCTTGAAGTTCTTCAGGTACTTCGTCGAGACGTTCTTCTCACCCTTCTGCAGCGTTTCCTTCTGGGGGGACGGCATGGCTGTCCACCATCAGGATGCGTAGTGGTTGGGGATGTAGCGCCCCATGAAGGACGCCATCTCGGTCTTCGCCTGCGACACGTACATCTTCTTGAAGATGTCGGCCTCGCCCATCGCCTGCTCCTTGAACTTCGCAAGGTAAGCAGCGTAATACTTGACCGGCGTCGTGAACGGGTCCGGGATCGGCTCCGCGGTCGAGTCGTTCACGAGGGCCGGCGGCGTGAGGGCAATGTCCCAGTCGCTCTGGTAGGACTGGTCCGGCAGGGGTCCGACGTAGATCGACAGCGACCCCATGCGCGAGAAGCACACCGGGCGCGACTGCATGTTGTTCCAGTACCGGAACTGCCGGTCAAACCGATCCCACCCGAGCTGCGTGAGCTTGATGCGCGTGCCGCCCCACAGGACGTTGATGCCCATGACATCAATGACCGTGTAACCGGACAGGCTGGGAGTCACCGACCCGAGCGGGAGCGCCGAGATGAGGTACTGCTCAACACCCGCCGTCAGGGTGACGAGGTTGACGAGCTGCTGACGCAGGCAGCGCGAATCCTTGCAGATTCGGTTGCGCCCGTCGTTGATGTAGTCGGTCAGCTCGCCGTCAGTCCAATACTGGCCGTTCGGATCATGCAGGAGTCTGCGGACCTGAGTGATGTACGTCGAAAGTGCCACTCAACCTCCGCATCAGAAAGTCCCCGCCCCCTCCTCGTCTTCGGCATCGTCCTTGGCATCGGCCGGGGAAGAGGCCGAAGCCCCCTCCCCGGATTCCGCACCGACATCTGCCAGGGGGGTTGGGCTGCCGGTCTTGGTCGTGGTCCGCGACTTCTTGCCGCGTGCCACCTGAATGTCTGCGGCGGGCGAAGGAACATCCCCGAACTGGATGTCCTTCAACCGCTCCAGGCCCTCTTCGTAGCTGCCCTTTGTGAGCCAGCCGAGACGCAGGAAGGCGTTGGTCTTGTCCTGCTGCCCGAACCCGAAGATGTGCGCCGCAGCCAGATGGTGAACATCCGTCGCGTCGCCCTCCTCGAAGATGTAGTCCACACCGTCGTACCGGCCCCTGATGGTGACACCGGTACGGTTGGTGACTCGCACGTACTCCGACAAATCCAGCGTACTCATGACTCCCCCTTACGCTTTGTCGCTTACGCGACGATGGACAGACGGCTGGTCGCGGTCGTGCCGTTGGCGATCAGGATGTCCTGCGGGCCGAACCGCATCTGACCGGAGGCCGAAGCCGCCAGCAGCGTGCGGAAGGTCGGCGCGACGGACGGCGTGACGCCACCGTTGACCGTTGCATCCAGCGGGATGAACGTGTTGTCCGGGTTGTACTGCACCGCGCAGTTGGCACCCAGGGACAGGTTCACGCACTGGGCCGAACCGTAATACTGCTGGGTCGTGCCCAGCGGCAGGTTCGCAGCACCCGACAGAAGCGCCGACTGGAACACCGGCAGGAACACCGGGTTGAATGTCGTGCCGGTGATCGTCGCCGTCAGTACCGTCGAGTAGACCGTGAAGGTCGTGGCCGACGGAATCGACAGGATGCGGAAGATCTGGTTCAGCAGGACACCCGTACCCGTCAGGACCGTGGCGGCCGTGGCGAGCTGGATGAAGTAGTTCGGCAGCGTGTTGGCTGCCGGGCTGAACGTCAGACCATGCGCCGCGTTGGTCGTGATGGTGCAGATGTTGTTCGAGTTCACCCAGGTCGCACCCGCGCCCAGGGGGATGACGAACTGCGTCGTCGACTGTTCCGGGAAGTAGTCGAGCCCCGGAACTGCAATCTTGAGGTCAGACATGGCTCTTGTACTCCGTTAGATGGTGATGCTGCCGACGTTGGTGATCTTCACCGCGGTCTTCGGCTTGGTCAGCACCAGCTCCGCGATGGTCAGCACCGCGCCGATGTAGCCGAGCTGGTAGTTCGACAGCAGCGACTCGAAGCCCGTGAACGCGAAGGCCGCCTGATCGTGAACGTACAGGTTCAGGTAGTTCGAGTTCAGGAAGTAGACCGTGCCTTCCGGGCAGTACGGGTCTGCATACACCGGCACGCCGGCAACGTCGATGGCCCGGAAAGCCGAGCGCGGACGGTCGGCGTCCGAGTCGAACCCGTTGCCCGGCTGGATCTGGTAGGACTCCGCGGACACCACGTCCTGCGCGAGGCCCAGCCAGGTGCCGATGCCGCAGACGCCGAAGGTCGGCATCTCGGAGCCGTACTTCTGCGCGCCCGCGATGTACTTCAGCGCGTTGGCGCGCGTGAGGTTGGCGGCCGAGTTGTTGTACAGCTTCGACTGCCACCACTGGTTCGCGGTGCGGTTGATGTTGCCGTAGGTCACCAGGTTCGTGCCGTCGTCGACGGCGCCGTTGAGGCCCACGAGCTGCTGGTTGTTCGACACGTTGTTGAACAGCGCGTTCGAGAAGGCATCCACCATGCTGTTCGTCGCGTCGTTCATACGCGCTTCGATCAGCGGGATGATCGCATGGTCCATCTGGACCGCGCCTTCCATACCCAGGAACGGGATGGGGGTGACGATGGCCTTCAGGTTGAACTCGCCCAGGAACGCGCCCTGCTGGGCCTGCGGCTGGTTGAACGAACCGGAGTAGTCCGTCCACTGCGAGTTGACGAACGGCTGGCCCTGAACCGGGACCGACACGCTCGAGACGCCGCCAGAGGCGGTCTGGGCATTCGCCAGCAGCGCCGCGATGGTGGGCGATGCCTGGTAAATCTGCACCACCATCTTGGGAATGAACGCGCGTCGCGTGACGTACGTCAGTTCGTTGGCGATGGGGCCTGCCGCCGGAACGATACCGCTGCCGAAAACTGCCATGATCCTTTACTCCAGTTGCGCCGCACTGCCCCCGCAGCTTGGTTGAAAATTATCGCGCAGCCACTCGGCCGCTTCTGAGGTCGTTGATCGCGCTGAAAGCCTCGGAGCGCGCATAGGCATTCCGATTCTTCCAGAGGTCCTTGTTGTCGGGCATCGAGTGCGGCGCCATCTCTGCCGCAGTCGGCTTCGCCAGCGCCCGCTCCTGCTGCACGTACCGGATGGCCGTGTCGTAGTCGCCGATCTTCTGGTCGACCATGACCTTTTCGACATCATCTGGGACAAGACCTGCGGCGCGGATGCGGTCGTGCGCTTCCGCGCGCCGACGCGACTGAAGGGCCTCGAGCTGGGAATTCTCCAGCCGCTCGATTTCCTTCTTGTGGGCAGCATCCTGCGCCGCAAGCTGGTCTTCCATCTCGATGTCCGGAGCCCGGAAGTTCGGGTCCTGCTCTTTCGCCTTGCGACGAATCTGCTTGGCGATGTCCGGATTCTTGTTCACGAACGCCAGCAGGTTAGCAGCAGCCTGCTGCTCCGCGGGTGAAAGGTCTTCGAGAGATGCCATGATCGTTACCCCCTAGGTAGCGTTACTTGGTGTGCTTGAACGGCACTTTGGAAATCGTGCCGGCCGGCGACTTCACGCCGAACGTGTTCTTGTGAACGCCGCGCGCACCGCCGGAATCCAGGCCGCCGAACTCCATGTAACGGGGCGGGTTCACGATCTGCCCGTTGTGGCTCGCGTTGTCCTGCGGGTCGCGGATCTTCAGCGAGGTCGAGGGATCGAAAAGACGGTTGCCACTCATGGTCTTGTCCTCACATGGGAGCGGGTAGCGGGGCAGGGCCGGCCGGCGACGGCAGACCCGGAGGCGGCTTGCCAGGTCCGGCGAGCCCTGAGATTGCCTGCGAAATTTCCGCGGGCATCAATTCTTTGTCCTTGCCTTCAGTTTCGCCGAACGCTTTCGTCAGCGAACCGATGGCCTTCATTATCGCCTTGCCTTCCTCGCCTGTCGGCGGGTAAGCCTGCAGAGCCTGCGTCAGCTTCTTGACGCATACCTGCACGTCGGCGCGCGCTCCGGCGAGGTTTCCCTCTTTCTTGCCGGGCACCATCATCGGAGATGAACCGGGACCCGGAGGCGGCGCGCCGCCCGGCGGTGATCCGCCTGGGGGCATCATTGCCTTCATCTGGGGTTCGGGTACGCTCATGAGTTGGCGTTCTATCGCCCTTGGAATCTGAAAGTCAACAGGGTCTTTGCATCGGGCAGTAAAAAGCCGGCGAGGATTTCTCCAAGCCGGCTCCTATGAGGACAGTCGTTGTGGACTGGATCGCGTATTACCGCGCTTCAGCCGGCACAAACGGAAGGGTTACTTCCGCTTGGCCTTACGACCGCCACGGCGCTTGCGACGTGCCATGTGATTGCTCCTGCAATTCCGCCTGCCCCCCTAACGAATTCGAGTCAACTACCGGCGCATCTTGCGCTTGGAGTGACGCTTGCCGCGCTTGCTCATGGGACACCCTTCAGGTTGGGTTTGCCGGGCTTCGGAGGAGGAGCTGCTGCAGCTTCGGCCTCTTTGGCCTTCTGCTCTGCGGCTTCTATCTCAGTCAACCGCAGTTTTAGCAGTTCCTTCATCGGCACGTCAAGCAGCTCCAGCAGCGACTTGCGGTCGATGGCCTTCGCCTTGAACAGCTCGAAGGCAAGTTCACGCTGGTCTTCCTGGAAGATCGGCGAGTTGCTGTGCGCGTCCACCTTCACGATGAAGTCGTCCGGGAACTGGTCCAGGATGAAGACCTCGCCGCTCTCGTTGCGCAGCCGATCCTTGGTGTACGCCTTCAGCAGCTTCATGAACGTGGTCGCCAGCTTCTCGAGCTGATCCTCCACGATGAGCGCGCGCTTCTTGGCGCGCGAGGAGCCGAGGCGAGCGAGGTTCGCCGCGTGCCCCTGCGAGCGCACGCCGCTCTCGCCCTTTCCGGAGATGACGTTGGTGATGCCCGACGCCTCCTCGAACATCTGGTCGATTTCCCGGATTTCCTTGTACAGGTCCTCCGGCATCTGCGGCGCCAGCGACTCCATCTTCGCGCCAGGCATGTCCGCGGCGATGACGCCTGCGGCCGTATCGAGCGTATCGGCAATCTCGTCGATGCTGCCGTTGAATCCGGAGCCGAACTTCGGCGGCCGTGCCTGCAGCTCCAGGATGTGCTGGATCTGGCCCTGCCGGATGTTGCGCATGTTCTGCAACGGGATCAGTTTATCGACTTCGCTGGCGCCCCAGAAGTAGTCGTACAGCGGATTCGGGCAGACCTGAATGAACGGCTGGTCCTTCGGGATGAAGAGTCCCTTGAGCGGCCGGTCGAAGATGACAGTGTTGGGATCGGCCATCGTCACGATGCGGTAGTCGCCAATCTCGTCGTCGAACACGTACAGCTCGCACATCTGCACGAGCTTTTCGTCGACGACTGGGCGGTACTTGTTGAGCGCATCGAGGCTGAAGTTCACGTTGCCGATCATGTTCGGCTGAGACTGCGAGGTCACGATCTGGTCGATTACCTGGTTGCCGCCGCCCTCCATCGGCCGCGGCGTCGCCGTGACCGCCTTCATGATCTGCTCCATGCGCGGATGCGGGATGCTGGCAAGGTCGCGGTGAAGCTGAGACTCGGCGATGTAGTACCAGTGGCAGAACGCCTCCTGCCGATCAAGGCCGCACACGTCCTCGCGCAGCACACCGAAATCGTGAGGCTCAACGCAGAACGGTTCGATCTGAGATGACTTCACGCGCATCTTGATGAGCATGGTCGCGTAGCAGAACGACCACTGCATCGCCTGGCCGAACACAAGGTCGGTGTTCGACAGGTGCCAGTTCTCGTTGAGGTAGTGCTGCGCGGCGCCGATCTTGCCCTTCTCGAGGTCAGACTCCGACACGGACACGTCGACAGAGAAGCGCGTCGTCTCACCGGAGTACATCAGCGCCGTCAACTGGTCGATGTGAGAGTAAATCTTGTTGACGATGTTTTCCTGCGTGACCGGCGCGGCACCGTTCAGGAAATAGGATCGCCAGACGTTGTAGTTTTTCTTGCGCTCCTCGCGCGTGACGCCGCACTTCTTCACAAGGTCGGCGTAGAACGCCGGAAGTTCGTCGTGCTTTGTGGGGAGCTTCATTCGGGCCACTTCTCCGGCTTCTCGACGCGGCCTTCAATTCTGGCCGGGAGCTGCTTCGGCAAACCGCCGACATCAGCTATCGCGTGACCCCCTTGTAACCCGAACTTACCCGGCGATACGGCCGCCGGCTTCTCGCCGCGCTGGCTCCAGCCGGGCTTCAAGTGGTTCAGCTCCATGCCGCCCCACTCGGGCTGCATGATTTCGCCACTGCGCAAGTCCTGCATCATGTTCCCCGTCCGACCCTTCGGTTTCCCGTCGCGGCCGAGGTTCTGCATCACACTCTTGCCATCATCGCGCCCGGATTTCAAGTCGGACAGGCCGAAATCGTGTGCCAGACCCTTCTGGAGGGCGTCCAGGCGGCCCTTTACGACCGTTCCGACCTTCGGAGCGGTGCGAAACTCCCGCGTGACGAACCTTTTCGGGCATCCCTTGGGGCATTTGGCGACCTCATCGCCCTTTACGAACGCCTCGAAGGCACCGTGAGCGGCGCAAACCCATTCTTTCAGCACGGCCATCAGCGTTTCCCCCAAGGATTCATGAGCCGGGCGGCTCCATCTGGATTGTGCATCGGTGCAAGCTGCGCGTCACTCTGCCGAAGCATCACTTTGAGCCCCTTCGTCGACATACTGATGCTCCCGCGGTAGAACGGAGGGCACGCAAGGGGCTGAGGGTTGCTCGCGGGCCTGATGATGTAGCCGCGAACGCGCCCTATGGCGTCGCGCTTCGTCACTTCGGGCAGGTAAAGCCCTGCCAGCACGCGCTTGAAGGCCGCGGTCTGCCTGATTCGCACGCCAAAGCGGTAGCGACGCAGGTTTCCCGTCTCGAAAGCCTTCTTGAAGTCGCTGCGCGCGCTCGCGTCGATGTTCATTGCGGCCAGCAGCACTATCGGGATGCCCTTGTAGGGGCTGTTCGGATTCGTCGTGAGCCACAAATAGACGTGCTGGAAGTGCTTGTCGTTCCACGCATCCTCCGAATCCTCGCCCCACTCGCGGCTGATCTTCATGTCCGCGTGATCCCGCGAGCCCTTCCGATGCGTACGTTCGTCTCTTTCACGTCGTTCTTGGAGTACAGGACCCCAAGATCCTTCATGTACTGGCGCACCATGCGCGATCCTGCGGCCGTGGCGCCCGACATGCTCTGCTCGAGCGCCTGCTGCTTGTCGTTCACGTAGTTCAGGCCCTGCGACATGAGCTTCGTGCGCACCTGGTCGTTCCACGCGAGGATGGCAAGGGCCGCCGCGACAACCCTGTCGTCCTTCCTGTGGTCTGGCGCTGACGGCGCGGAGCCTGCGACACGCTGGATCGCAGTCATTTCCGACACCAGTTCGCGGCTGACGGGCACCGCCATCTTCCTCTCAATGTAGTCGCGCATCATGTTCATCATGCGTTCCTTCATCTGGAAGTTCGTCTGCGTGTGCAGCGCGCCCGGCGTGCCATAGATCGAGTCGTACTTGCGGTACATGAAGTCGCGCATCGAGCCCAGCACGTCCTTCAGCACCGGTCGGGCGCCAGCCATGCCAAACGCGCGCTCCTTGCGCATGTTCTGAATCTCGTTCAGCACCGCATGTCCCGGCCCCGATACCTCGAGGTTGAAGGTGCAGGGCCCGTAGGCGCCGCACAGGTAGGCTATCGCCCACGCGAACTGCGCAGTGGTCATCTGGTAGTCGACGAATTCGGCAACCTGCTCCGCGCGATCCGCCCACACGCGCCAG
>Ga0302321_100001403_pt1 | contig 20586 bp, 23 predicted proteins | sample Fen_T0_1_FD_202505 | JGI IMG/M metagenome (GOLD analysis project Ga0302321, IMG submission 202505) | Peat permafrost microbial communities from Stordalen Mire near Abisko, Sweden - Fen_T0_1 | ecosystem: Environmental > Terrestrial > Soil > Wetlands > Permafrost | place: Sweden: Abisko...
ATTGGGAAACGCAGCCAGTGTTGCGAGCATCTTTTCGAGAAATTGCGGCTCCCATGCGTTGTCGTCTTCCAGGATAGAAATAAATGGTTCGGTTACGGGCTGGTAGAAAAGGTTGAAGGTGGCGACCGGACCGAGATTGCGCTCGTGCTGGACGAGTTTGATGCGCGGATCGTTTAGGCGGCGCAATAGTTCGGCAGGGAAAGTATCCGCAGGGTCGTCGTTATGAAGTTCGCAGATCCAGTCGGTGACGGTTTGGGCGCGCAGGCTTTCGATTGCGCGCGGCAGAAGATTTGCCCGCCGGTACGTTGGGAGAAACACGCGGACGCGTTGTCCTGAATCAGGAGGAGATGCGCTCAAAGATACGATTGTGACCAACGTTCAGAACATTTTTGAAGCCGAGTGAGGGCATGATCTGGACCGCGCGGCTTACCGCTTCGTGGCCTTTCCAAAAGGTGGTGCCTGGAAGATCGCAGCCGGCATCGTCGGCGACAAGCCAGCCACCGGGAGGAATCTTGGCGGTGAAGGTCTGAAAATCGTGCAAGGCTCCCTGGTAGCTATGGTCTCCATCCACGTAAACGATGTGGAAATCCTTTCCTGCGAGGTCGCTCAGAATCCGCGTGTCCGTCGAAAAGCCGCGGTAAATTTTCACCCGACTAAAATCGAGGGAGTGATAGGCGAAGTGGGCGCGGATGATTGCGGGGTAGTCTTCTTCGGCGTAAAAATTGGCGTTATCGACTTGTTCGCGAAAAAAACGGCTCAGCCGATAGCGAATTTTATTCAGGAACGCAGAGCGAGGTTTTGGCTGCCCAGCAAGAGGGCCGAGCGCCGAGACCTCGACATCGAGCGACAGTTCGTGAGCCAGCAGCGACCAGAGAGAAATAACCTGGCCTTTATAAACGCCGATCTCCAAGGCGCGTACGGCACCGAAACGCCGCGCTGCGGCCTCAAAAAGGCTGGCCCACATCGCGTGAAAAGCAGCGTCGCCGAAACCAAGCTTGTTCTCTTCGACGTGGCGGCGATGTCTGGCCAGCAATGGGCTTGCCCAGGTTGCCGCCGTCAACTGCGCATGAAGTGCATCGCTATGGGCGGCCGTGTTTTGGTAGGTGGCGAGCAGTTGTTCGAAAGGAATCATAGGGCGAATGCTCACGTGAAAAACCTACGGGCAAGTCGCCAGCCGAGAACGCGTGACGCTAGTTGAAACCGTCCGCTACCGGGAAAAGAACGAGAGCAACCACCGAGTTTTCTGCAGTTTTCCTCGGCCGCGCCGGAAAGCTCGGGTGCGTTTGGATAAAGTTCGAACGCCGTCCATTTCCAGGCATAAGCAGCCGCGGCCAAAGTCCGCGGCGAACGATCAACCGCAAGCAGATGTTGGAGCGTCAGGTCAACCGAGCGGAAGAGAGACTTGAGGGCGGAAAGATTTTTTTGACGGCTAAGGCTGCCGGAAAGATTAGAGCGGTAATAGCTGCGAGCCTCTGGGCAGAACACGATTTGTTTCGCAGCCAGCACAACGCGGGAAAAATATTCGCCGTCGTCATTCAACGATAGCGTTTCGTCCCAAGGGCCGGCCTGGTCGAGAAGCGCACGTGGCGACAACCAAGCGGCAGGATGCATCATCGTGAGCTCCTCAAAGTTGATCTGGAGGAATTCCACGCCAGAGAGATCGCACCAGTTGGGTTGATGAGAAAAATCTGCAACGGTTGGGTCGCGGTCGAAGCGGGCCCAAGATCCCGAGGCGAGCGTCATCGGGTCGAGCGGCAAGAGCAGCTGGATCTGGCGCTCGATTTTGTCCGGCGCGAGCAAATCGTCGGCGTCGAGGAATTGCACGTAGTCGCCGCGCGCAACCTGAAGGCCTTTATTGCGCGCCGCCGAGGCTCCGCGGTTCGGCTGTGCGATGACTGACAAGCGCTCCGATTTGAAAGAATTAGCGATGGCGAGCGTATCGTCAGTAGATCCGTCATCGACAACAATGACCTCAACCGCCGGCCACGATTGAGCTTGGCTCGAACGAATGGTTTCGGCGAGCCAGGGCGCGGCGTTGTACGCCGGGATGATGATGGAGACAAGCTGGCTCACGCGGACGAGGTGGGCAGGCAGCGGCGCCAGTTAAACTGGAAGTACCAGCGTTTTGAATTGGCAACGTAGTGATGCATCACCGCACTGCAGGTCTCTGCTTCCGGCAAAACCGGCAGGGTGACGTAGTCATCCGCTGGCGCGATTGCGCATTTACGTCCTGCAAGGAGTAGGGCCACCAATGCTTGTTCCAGATAGTAGTTGGTTTGTTCAGCGTCGATCAATGTGCCACAAAGATATTCGATTCTTTCCCAATCGAGTTCTTCACTGCGCAAGCCGCAGAGACCCACGTTTAGGCGCTGGGGCAGCGGTGCGCTGATGAGCGAGTTGAGCAGTTTGTCGGAATATCCGTAGGCATTGGCGACGTCCACGGCGTGCAATGGCGCGTCCGGTGCGTCCAGCCAGTTTTCCAATAACACGGCCTTGCGAAAGAAGAGCAGATCGGAATCGAGAACGAGTTTCCAGCCGGAGGAACCAAGGTGTGGATCGATTAGTTTGCGGAGGTTGGGATAGTTTAGCCAGCGCTCACGAATAACGGGGAAGTGTTCAGTGGGCAGGTAGGCGTCGAGGCGGGCAATGGTTTCGGCCTCTGCTACAAAACGACTGGTTGGGAAGAGGCGGGTCAGTGCATCGCGATGCGCTTTAACCAGTGTTCCGTCATCATAAATGACTGGAGCCAGGGGCCGATCTGCATGATAACCCAGTGTCCAGAGGCAAAAGGCGGTTTGATACCAGAAACGCCTGCCGGTGAGCAGGTGTAGCTCAAGTGGCGCCCCTGAATGGGCGGCCAGCAGGGGCAATTTATACGCGGCCATTTCCATGTCTTGCCGGCCGAGTTCGGTTCGGCGTTGCTGCCAGGGACCGCCTTCGCGCAGGCAGTCGCGTAGCCGGTGTAGAGGTCGATGGTAAAGCCGCAGGGCAAGTCCACCAATCCCCGCTTTGCGCAGGAGTGATTTCATTTGCCCAAGGGATTTAGTGGTGGGAAGGAAATTTTCACGAGGGCAAAAGTCTTGAAAGCTCGTCATCGGCCAGAGTGCGGCACGATGCGTACGTGTGATTTCGCAGGCGAAGCAGGCGACCCGCAAGAGTCGACCCAAGAAAAGCCGCCAAAAATCGGAAAAACGGTCCGCCGAGATTTTTGTTCGGGCCGTGCGGAGCTTGTTGCCAGAGGGCGAGCAGTCTTCGTGCGTAGCTGGAAGAGAAACCCCGAGGAAGCCGGCGCCAGCTTCGGAAGGCGGCCTCACCGGCTGCGCGACGGGCTGAGGCACTGCCGGGTAGTTCGGTTGAACAACCTGCCATAAAACTTTCGGCGATTAGCAGGGCCGCCACACCGAGGTTTTCCCAATGTTGGCTGTAGCGTGCATCATCGTGAGGGCCGGTCGCGGTCAGCGCGGCATCAATTTTGACGATGCGAGCAGGATGGCGGGCGAGATTGTAGTAGAGCCACACGTCTCCGGCAGGGTCCATTCGACGATCAAGTTTTACTGTGGGCGAGGCTAGGGCGGATTGCAGGTAGGTGCGGCGGTACGTCGGACTATGGGGGGCAGGTTGCACACGAAGAAAGAAATCGGCGGGCTCTGCGGCCACTGGGAGCGATGCACTAGGGCTGAAATCTGCCGTATGGTTCGGTCCCAGTCGTGCCACTGCCAGATCGTCATAAACCACGTCGGCGGACGTGGCGTTCATCGCGGCGAAGTGCCTGACGAGCTTGTCCGGATGTATCAAATCATCTGAATCCAAAAATAGAATACAAACTCCCTCCGCCAACTGCAGACCGGTCAGACGCGCCGCGATTGATCCTTGATTGGTCTGACGAACGTGGCGGAGTGTTGCGTTAGTTTTGAAAGCATTCAGTTGCGCCGTCAAAGGTGGCTCGGAACCGTCATCTACCAGAATGATTTCGGCGGACCCTGGGAGATTGGCGATGGCCGCGGCGGCACTGCAAAGCGTGTACTTGAGCGGTTCGACGCGATTGTAGCCTGGAATGATAATGCTGAAGAGCACGGTGCTCATGCGGCGAGCATTTGATCAAGCGCCCGGGAGAGCGTGAGTGGGTCGAGCATGACATCAGCGATCCCCGGATCTACCTTTGGCTGATCCAAACTTTGGGCAGCAAGCAGGTGCATGTCCAGTTGTGCGGAGAGACCCAAGGTGAGCGTGTAGGGAAGCGTTGGGCCTGCGTCGGGCAAAATGAGCAGGACTTTGGTGCCGGGGGCGCAGGCGAAGACGTTGAAAAAATTAGCTCCTTCAATGGCCACCACATGACTGGATGAAGCACATTTGGCGAAAACAGCTGGATCGGTATGCGGGTGGCAAATTTCGTAGCCGTGGTGCGCAAAGACCGCTTCGATTTCCTGCGAGTTGCGAAAATTCCGGCGGTAGCCGCTGCGGCTGAGATAAAGTTTGCGCTTTTCCCCATCCGCCTGAGGAGCGAACCGCCGGCGCAAAAAATCCGCATACGGCGGTGCAATATGGCCGGGGCGGCCCGGGAAAGTTGTTGCGGTCAAAGAATCGCAGACGAGGTCGTGCGAACAGTCCCAGGTAAGAATCTTTTCCTGCGGCAAACCGGAGACTTTGATTAGGGATTTGACTGCTGGGGTGTCGAGGTGAGGCCAGTAAATCCAGTCAAAATCACCAGGATTTATCTTGGCCAGCTCCAGCAGGAGCAACCGGGTGAGCGAATCATGAATAAAATGCCCATAACCGCCGATGGCGAAATCACTGGCTAGAGACAAAGTTCGTCCGGGGAGCCGGCGGCTTGGCCGTGCAAGTCGTGGAATCAACATGTAGTGATCCTGTACGTTCGTCAACGAGTCGGGGTAGGCCCAGAACGAGGCTTCCACTAGGTAAGAATCTTCGGCGCCGATGATCCAGCCGTCCGGTCCGATCAGGCGGGCTTCAGGCAATTCAAGAATAGAGGCGGCTGGCACCTCGGGCTGGAAGCGTTGAAAAAACCTGTCGGGAATAGGGCCACAATTCTTGAACGCAAGGGCTGGCATCGCCTGCGCCGCTAGAACCGTCTGGATGCGCCCCGCGTGTTGCTTGATATAGTCCTCGGCGCGGACCCAGCGCCGGGCAGGGCCGTAGAGGCGTGAAGTGCCCGGGAGTGACGAAACCCAGCTTGCGGGCCAGCGAAACTCGCGCCAGCGGTGCTTGATGGTTTCCGGTACCAGTGCCTTGGCCAGACGCACGCAACTTTGGGCGGTTTTCTTCAATTAGGTTCTTTGAAGTAGTTTTGGCAGCGGTCGATGTGATAGAACCAAGGCATAGGTTCGACGCCACGTCGCGCGATGAAAGAGGCGCCAGCGGGAAAGGCGCTGTCCTCGATGACTGTAGATAAAGGGGAATTGCCGGAAGACAGGCCAGAAGCGGAGAAATCGCCAGAACAGCCGCAGTTCGTTGATAGCTTTGGTCATGAACCCACCGTTCACTGAATCGCCGAGGAACAAGTGGCTGTGCAGCGAAAGATAAATGTCCGGCTGACGTCGACGGACAAAATTGGCGAGTGCGGGCAGCAACTCATATTCACCGCCTTCAATATCGATTTTAAGAAAGACGGGGGCCGAGGCGGGCCAGCTGGATTCGAACTCCTCCAAGCACCGGGCTTGGGCGTGCCAAGATTGATCGGACTGCGCAAAAAGACTGCTCGACATCGAATCGCCGGGCCGGTCCTTGGAGCCCATAACCAGTTCCCCCGACTGGCGAGCGATCGCGACCGGGTGAACGACAATTGGCGACAGGTGGTGGTTCGCTTTCGCCGTTATTTCAAGGGCAGCGAAGGCTACTGGATCTGGCTCAAACCCGATAACCTGACGGGCGCGCGTTGCGGCGTAGAGTACGGTCGGCCCGATCCACGCACCGATATCAACATGGACGGTGGAGGCGTCGAGAAAGTGGTCGAAGAGCGCGAATGTCTCAGGTTCCCACTGGCCCGACGCAAGACTGTCCCAGAACTCGGGATGGGTGTCCGCCACATGAAAAATCTGGCCCTTGCGATCAATTTGACGAAGGGAAGCAGAACCGTTTTGGGTGGCGGGCATGGTTTAGTGATTTGTGGCGCGACCCTCAAAGTGACCGCAGGCCCCTTGCCATCGAATATGCGCCGCGTGACTGCTCCAGGCGCGATGGTCGAAACGGGCAATCCACCGGTTAATTGAGAGACCGCGCAGATGAATGCCACGGGAAACCTCCGAATTCGGCCGATAACAGAGCAAATAGCGAAAACGCCCTGCGGTCATGGAGGAGATTGGGTCATTTCAAAATACGATAAAGCTCGATTGGTAGAGGACTGATCAGGTCGATGTGGGTATAAACAACGTGTGCGGCTGGTAGGATCAGATTTGCCATAGCTACTAGGATAAGAATGGACGAAGCAGTTTCTGGTTGCGTGCGTTTCAAAGCAATCGCCCCGGCGGCAATCAACGGAAGCATCATCGCGGCTGTACGGCTGAGGTCGGCGGCCAAGATCGCGCCTAAAATTAGTGTGCCGAGAGTGGTTAATACCCATTGCCACTCGTGCCGGCTTTTAGTTGCGCTTACGTAGCTGACGCCAACCAGAAGCCATGACGCTCGCAACCCCATCCACCAGCCCATTGGAGCTAAAGGAAGCCAGGCGACCGAGCCCACAAGTGTACGGTGAAGAAAATCACCCGAGGCCGTATCGTGCGCGCCAAGGATGCTGATAGCTCTTGCGACTAGATAAGGCAACAGGCCAACCAGACCGGGGAGTTCTCTCTTAAGATAAAAATCGGCGGCGAAAATCTGATGCCGGCAAAGGAGCGCCAAAGGCAGGCCGACCACAAAGCGTTCGTCCACCCACGGGCACAACAGGCATGCCAGCGGAAGTACCCACCGACCACGACCGAGGCAGACGGCAAGCAGGCCGAGCCAGGCCCAGGGATCGTTCATGCCGATCCAACCGAGAGGAACAAGGACGGCGGACGTGGTGGCGACAATGATGGTTAAGGCGAGCGTGCTGACGCGAGAGCCCAGCCAGGTTTCTCCCCAGATCGCGCAACCAGCGAGTAATGCGACGATGCCCAGCCATGGAACGACAAGACACTGGGTGCCGCGCAGTCCGAGTATATGCGAAATTCCAGGTGGCAGCAGACGCCAGCGCAGAGCGGGCTCGATGTCTGTGCGTAGCGGATGCTCGCATTGACTCAGATAACCGAGTCCTCGCGACCATTGAAATGATTCCGGCGCAGCTTCCCGGAAAAGCCACCAGCGTGGCGAAAAAAAGAACATGGTTAGGGCGAGCGCTGCGACTACGGCAAAAACGACAAACCAGGGGCGTGACCAGCAGGCGAATCTGCTCTCAATGGAGGCAATGCGTGCTCTTACTTCAGGAGAAGCGGTAAACATTAGAGTTTCAGTACGCCCGTCCCTCGAAATGTCCACATGCACCCAGCCAGCGGATTCGCGCAGCGGGGCTACGCCAGGCGCGATGAGCGAACCATGCTTTCAATTTTCTCAGTGGTACTGACCAGCCGGGAATCGGAGGCCATGGGCTGGCGTCGTGAGCGAGCAACACTTGTGTCCAAGATTTCTGGATACCAAAGTTCAAGCGGGCGAGATAATCGGTGGCGACACGATGGGCTGGAATCAAATGAGTGAGTGTCAGCGCGGGGAGGTATCCAACTTCCCAGCCAGCTTTCATGATAGACAGGACCATATCGTTGTCGCCGGCAGAAGTGAGCTCATCTCCGCGCCGGTCGCTGGTATTGCTTTTAGTCGTCAACCAAGTTTGCAACGCTTCAATACGCAAAGCCATGCCCGCGCCGATAGGAGCAAAAGCCGGGTAAATATGAACCGAGGAACCGGGAGGGCGCAGGCCTTGCGAAACGAGTTCGTTGTCCCCGAGGTCACGCAGTGCGAGCAACGGGAAAAATTCTCGCCGCCAGTCATCCGTAGCGACGGGTGCGGCAAACTCTGGCAGAGATTTTCCGCCAAGCGCGCCGACCCGGGGCAAGCGGGCAAAAGCTGCGCACACTTGTTCCAAATAGTCCGGCGCGAGCACGTTGTCGTCGTCGACAAAGACTATAATTTCTCCACGAGATTCGCGCAGTCCAGTTTTGCGCGCGGAGCTCAGCCCCAACCTAAATTCCTGAACGATTCGTACTGAGAGGTCTGAGCGAACCCCTTGCGCTGGCAACCTAACGATAGGGAGGGATGCATTGTCGACGACGAGAAGCTCCCATTGAGCGGCAGGGAATGTCTGAGCGCATAATCCGTCGAGTGTGCGCTGCAGGCGCTGTTCGTTCGGATTGTGCGTCGGGATGATGACCGAGAGCTTCATGTCATGCCGGGGCAGTGCGCACTTTGAAACGCAACAAGGGTTTTTCGACGAGATGCCAACTCAGAACCGCCAGAGCTAACGCAATCACCAGCGACAAGAAAAAAAATACGACGACGCCGAACCGAATGACACCCATAAAAGCCAGCATCTGTTGTACAGGATAGGCGTAGATATAAAGACCGTAGCTGTAGTCACCACCAACTGTTTTTTCAAAGCCGCTAAAGGGGAGATGCCAAGCCAGCCATAGAACGATAAGAATCAAGGCAACCGGTGCGAACAGGTTTGCGCCTCCGAGGTGGCAGCTCGCCAACCAGGCAGACGTGACCAGGGCTACAATCAAAGGTTTTAGGCCTAAGCGAAGTTTCGATTCTGGAATTAAGGCCGCCATGCAGCCGCAGACAAACCATGCGCATAGAGCCCGTCCTTCGTTTTTGAAAAACAAGGCGTGCGACGAAAACAGCACATCGAAACAATAAAGCCCGAACAGCAAAATACCTGAAAGCCAGGCGACCCTAGCGCGCCCGGCGGTTGCCCCTGTCCAGCCGACTAACGCAAGGCAAGCGTAGCAGCCGATTTCGTAAGGGAGCGTCCAGAGTGATCCGTTGAGATCTCCTTCGCGCGGAATGCCTGAAAATAGTCCTGAGATGCCAACCTGCATGCGTGGTTGAAACCAATTACTGCGCACATAGGAAAATGAACTCGCCCAGTTTGCACTGGAATGCTGAGCAGGCGCAAAAAAGATTGCTGGGAAAATCAAACCGGTGACTAACAGACACACCCAAAGTCCTGGGTAAATGCGCAGAAAACGATTAAAAAGAAACCCTCTCATACTAGTCATACGACGCTCGCTTTGCATAACCAGATAACCGCTTATTGCGAAAAAGGCCCTTACGCCGATGCCAGCTGGATGGGCGGCGCGGTTTAAAATGTAGTCTTCAATTGGCTCATGCGAAAATCCACCGAGATACCAGGAATGTCCGTAAACCACCAAGCCCGCAAAAATAAGGCGCAGGAATCCAATGCTATTTGCATGCCGTTCCGTTGGCGTCTCGGTCGGGAGGAGCATCAATAATCAGAGTTGTGAGCCACCTAGATGACTGTGGTTGAGCTCAACTCTCGGTAAAGTTCCACGCTGGCTTCCGCCATTTTTGCCGCACTGAAACGGTTCATGAAATCGTTGCGTGCGGCCTGTCCCATGCGCTGACGCAGCGGGGCGTCCGTTGCCAGTCGTATCATGCAGGCCGCGAGTTCGTTCACATTGCCGGGTGCCGCGAGCAAGCCCGTCACACCATCGGTGACGACTTCAGGCACGCCGCCGACCGCACAACCGATCACGGGTTTCGCATGGCTCATGGCTTCGGCATAAATGAGCCCAAACGATTCATAGCGCGAGGGAGCGACGAGGATCGAGCAGCGACGATAGTAGGTGGTGAGGGTTTCGGCAGACACACGACCTGGAGCGTAAACCCGAGAGTTGATTAGTTCCGGATTTTTGTTCGTGAACGCGTTCCATTCCTCCCCGTCACCGTGTCCGCCGGCCAGGGTAAATTTTGCCTGCGGCAATGCGGCTGCCACGAGCGGAATTGCGGCAAGCAGCACGTCGATGCCCTTCCTATGTTCGAAGCGACCCACGTAGAGGAATTCGATGCCGGTTTCGAGGTCGGACGGTGAAGAACCGGGATCTGGTATACCGTGAGCTACGAGAGCAAAACGTCGTGCGGAGTAACCCTCCAAGGCGCACACGGTATCTCGGTGCTGCCGGGTGTGTGTAACCACGGCATCACTACAACGAGTGACATAACGCTCGAGCGCGGCCTCGCAGAGCAATGACCGCGAGCGCAATGTCGAGAGCGCGATCATCTGCCCGAGAGTCGTGGACACGCGGGTCAAAACCGTGGGGCGGTGGCACCGATGCAAAAAACACAACGCCGGAGCGTTGTAGGCGTGGGTCTCGACAATTTCTAGTTTTAGGCGATCGCAGGCGCGGGCCAAAGCGCGATCCGCAGCCCAGGCAGACCAGAGGTGCCGGAGCAGAATCTGGCACGTCCAGGTTGAAGGAAACAATTTTGCGAGCCAGTTAGGCGGACGCATTGGAACCAGGTCATAGGTCCAACCGGGTGCAAGTTTGGCCAGCGCGACAGATAGTTGCGCTGAGTCCAGCGTGGCGCAGACGACGTGGACTTGATGCCCGGCGGCCACCAGCGCGTCGGCCAGGATGCGGTAATGTTGGCCGATGCCGCTGTCGGTTTCATCTCCAAGGGCTAGATACGTGGTGAGAATGCCGATTTTCAATGCTGGGTCAGTCGGCTGGCGTATTTAGAAAGGACCGACAAGCGTTTTTCGTGGGCGGTGCCTGGCAGGTGCAGTACAAAATCTCCGGGCTGATGATCGGCGTTTTCGTCGGGCCGTTGCGTGTCGGCGAGGTAGCTATTCAGGCGTCTTTGCGGCAGGACCTGGGTGTGGCGACGATGCCGGAAAGCCAACAGCAGTTGCACGAAAGCGCGATTTTCCCACAAGCGGTCAGACCAGATGTCGAAACCGTGAAGAGCGGCGGGCTGGGCCGGCAACGACCATGCTTCAGCCAAGAATGCGAGCGACCATGAGGAATTGCGGATTAGAAAACTGCCGGAATTAAAACCCACTTTGTCCATCGTGATCACCAAGTCAGCTTTGGTTCTGATCAATGATTCGATTTTTATGGCTGGATTAGTGATGAGACTATCGGCGTCGCTCCACATGATCCATTCATAATCGGGCAAATGGCGTTGCAGAAAAAGCAGTTTACTCCAAGCGACGGGGCGACTCGGGTCAAAGCCACTGGTGCAGGGCAGCCACGCATAGCCACGACGCTGGCAATAGGCCGCCTTGTTGGGTGCCGTAATTTGCGCGAGATCTGCCTGCGCTTGATCCCACATGGAGAGCACCGCAACGCGGCGGGCGGTGGGCTGGCGGACGAAGAGGTTGCGTACCGGCCAGTAAGCTAAAAAAAGCAGATCGAACGCCCGTTGCTGCCCGAGTGTTCTGCGAACTGGAGTCGCCAGGCACGCGCGCAAAAATGCTGTAACCGAATTACTGATACGCGTGAAAAATGCAGTTGAGCCGTGGAGGCAGACAAGCAACCGGTTTCAGTTGTGTTGAAGATCCAACATGAAGGACCCGAGTCCCCAGCCTTGCTGCAAACGCCGCGTAGCGTTGGCGGTAGGAGGAAGTTCGACATCGAAGGCCACGGCGCGAGGTACTTCGTCGAGAAGCTGAACGAACGGAATGGCGAGCTTGAACGAGAGGAAGTAATGCCCGTTGGCCAACGGTTGCGCGGGGAAAGAGCAGCACACCGTTTGCCGTCCCAGTTTCAAATTTAACGGCTCGCTTCCGCTCAAGTTGCCGAAAGTACCTATACCAATATTCTGACTCAATGCGTCGTGGAGAAGTACCTCCAGCTCCATCGCGCGGGTGGTTTTCACTTCGAGTACAAGGTCGATCATGACCCTGGCTTGGCCGGGCGAAGCTTCTTCGATGCGAACAGAAATTTCCGAAAAAGCCCCGAGCGTATTTGTGTCCGCCGTGCGCTGCCAGCGACTCTGGGTATTGTCTTCGAGGTATTGGCCGATGGCTTCGGTCGAAGGACCTTTGCGCACGAGACTACCGCGTTCCAGTAGCAGGCAAGTCTTACAGAGCGACTGGATAACGGCCAGGTTGTGACTCACGAAAAGAATGGTGCGGCCTTGGTTGGCGGCGACCTCTTGCATCTTGCCGAGGCATTTTTTTTGGAAGGCGGCGTCACCGACGGCGAGGACTTCGTCGACGATCAGGATTTCAGGTTCCAGGTGCGCGGCGACGGCGAAGGCGAGGCGCACGTACATGCCGCTCGAATAATGCTTCACCGGCGTATCGAGGAATTTCTCCACCTCGGAAAAAGCGACAATCTCGTCAAATTTCTTACGGATCTCCGCGCGAGTCATGCCGAGGATAGCGCCATTGAGATAAATATTTTCGCGTCCACTTAGTTCACCGTGAAAACCAGTACCAACCTCCAACAGCGAAGCGACGCGGCCTTGAATGGTGATGCGTCCGGTCGTGGGTTCGGTGATGCGCGACAGAATCTTGAGCAGCGTAGACTTGCCCGCGCCGTTGCGGCCGATGATACCGACGACCTCACCTTGGTTGACCGCGAAGTTCAGATCCCTCAGTGCCCAGAATTCTTCATCGGAGGCACCGGCTTTTTTTTCGCGGCGAAATGGATTGCGCAGCAGCGAGGCTAGCTGGTCTCTCAATAAACCGGAGCGCGCTTGGTGGTGAAGCGTGTAGCGTTTCCCAAGGCCTTCGACGATGATGACTGGTTCGGCCATGGTTCAGATCACGTCGGCGAATTGCCGCTCGGTTTTGCGGAAATACCAGAGCCCGCCGACGAGTAGAAAAGCAGTCACAGCGAGCGAAAGGAACAAGCCGCGTTCGTAGAACTCCGTTCGCCCACCGAGCAGGCACCAGCGAAAGCCTTCGACCATGCTTGTGAGAGGATTGAGCGCGAGCCAGTCGCGCCAGTTGGGCAGAAAATCGGTGCGGTAGCCGACCGGCGTTACAAACATGCCAATCTGCAGCAGGAACGGTGTGATAAAACGAAAATCCCGGTATTTAACGGTTAAGGCCGTGACCCAAAGCCCGGCACCGAGCGCGACGAGCATCGTGCCAAGAACGAAGATCGGAAGAAAGAGCAGGCGCCAGGTCGGGTAAACACCTTCGAACATCGCATACGGCAAAGCGATGATCAGGAGAATAAGCAAGTCGATCAATGCCACCACGACGGCCGAGAGAGGTACGATCAGCCGCGGAAAATATACCTTCGAAATCAGGTGGGCGTTGCTGACGAGGCTGCTGCCAGCGCCACTGAACGCGCCGGAGAACAATTGCCAGGGCAACAAACCAGCCAGCACCAACAACGGGTAAGGTACGTCGCCGCCCGGCATCTTGGCGAGTTTACTGAAAACGAATGTCAGCAAAATCGTTTGCACTGCGGGTTGAACCACGGCCCAAGCTGCACCGAGCACGGCCTGCTTGTAGCGAACCTTTACATCGCGCCAAGCCAGGAATCCTAAGAGCTCACGATAGCGCCAGAGATCCCGCCAATAGTGGCGCTCGGTGCGACCGGCCTCGATGACGAGGGTGGGTGGAGGTTGGTGCAGGGTGGAGTTGTTCAAGCCGAAATCGGAATGAGCGAAGCCAGTTTGTCACGGAAAAGCGGATACGAAAACTCGGCGGCGCGGGCGCGGATGGCCTGAGCGTCCCAGCTGCGGCGCAGGGCATCGACGCAGCTGGCGGCTAGCGCAGGAATATTGCCGTAGGGAACGAGCATGCCGGTTTCCGGCGTGAGAACCTCGGGGATGCCGCCATCGCGCGTGCCGATGCAGGGTTTTCCGTGCGCCATGGCTTCGAGGAAAACGAGGCCGAAGCCTTCTTTTTGACTGGGCAGCGCGAAAAGCCGACAGGCGCCAAGTTCGCGCTTAAGCTCTGTGTCGCTAACAAATCCGAGGAAATCAATCGAGCGCGTGAGCTTGAGGCGGCTGGCGACCTCATGTAGTCGCGGCAAATCGTCGCCGCGACCCACGATGCGCAGGCGGGCAGCAGGAATTTCGCGCCGGATCGCTGGCAACGCCTCGATCAGATGATCGACCCCTTTGTAGCTGTCGGCGTAGTTGAGGCGCGAGATGGTGAGGATGTCGAACTCGACGGGGTTGCGTCCGATTTCGGCGACGTCGAGTTGCGGATCGAGGGCGTTAGGCAGGACAACGGTTGTTGTTAGCGGTAGCCGACAGTTGCGCAACAGCTCGCGGCGAGTGAACTCGCTGACGCACCAGATGCGGTCGGCTCCGCGCAGCGCCGCGATTTCGAGACGGCTAAAACGGCGCCAAACCTCAATGCCGTGCGCGATCAAAGTGTAATGGATTTTGCGGCGACGCAGTTTGCGCATCGCCCAGGCAACCGGCAGTTGAGCGACATGGCCGCAAACGATGAGGTCGGCATTCGCGCTCATGCGGCGCGCGGCTTTGACGAAGGCGATTTTGCTGCGGTCACACGCCGCCCAGTCGGCGAGTCGTGCGCTGGAGTAGCGGCGCAACTCGCGCGAATCGAAGGTAGCGTCGTTGAGCGAAACGAGGCTTACGCTGCCCGTTGGTTCGCTTAGTTCGCACAGCGCTTTTAGGTAGAGACGCAGGATGCGGGCGATGCCGCCCTCGGACGCAAACAGCTCTGGTGCCAGCAACAGTGTGTTCATGGAGAAACGTGGTTGGGGTGGCGTGAACGGTTAACGAAATTTACGGCTACGGCGAGCGTCCAGACGCGCGACCATTCGCGGGGATCGTTGCCGGTGATGAAATTTTGCCAGCGCGCCTGCACACCGGCGCCGTCGAAGTAACCGCTGCGCGTGATGTTGGGCAGGGAAAAGGTTTCCTCCAAGAAAGGCCGCAACGGGCCGCGCATCCATTGCGAAAGCGGCAGGGTGAAGCCGCGTTTCTTGCGTTTGACCGTGGCTCGCGGAAGTAAATCGCGCACGGAGCGGGCCAGGGCAGATTTTGGCTGGTTGGGCGTATTTTTATAGCGCGTCCGCTGGTTCCACAGCCATTCGATCAAGGGCCTGTCTACAAAGGGCACGCGAAGCTCAAGGGAATGGCGCATGCTCATCACATCGCTGTCGCGCAGCAGTACGTCGGCCATGTAGGTGCGCAATTCCCAGGCACTAACGATGTCGAAAGGTTCGGCATCGATCAGCTCGGCGGGCAGGAAGGCCAGCTCGTCATGCGGCGCGTAATTGACGTCACCGTTGAGCAGGCGACGCCGGGCGGCCTCGGAGAAGTTGCGGCGCTGGAGGGCGGCGAGTTGGTGGAAGTCTCGTGCGTGGCGCAGGAAATCGGCGAGCTTTTGGGCACGGGAATCTCCACGGTTCAGACGCGCGAGCAGGTTGTCCCGAATCGGACTGGGCAGGCGCCGCCACCAGGGAAGCCAGCGCGCGAGCCGCGGCGTGGTCTTAAACCAAGGATAGCCGCCAAAAAGCTCGTCGCCGCCAAGACCGGAAAGCGCAACCGTGACGCCGCCCGCGCGGGCGACCTGGCTAACGTAGTAGGTGTTAATCGCGTCGCCGGTGGGCTGGTCGTAGGAGGCGAGGATCTTTTCGATGTCGATGGCGACTTGATCGCCGGTCAATACGAAGGTCTGGTGTTCGGTTCCGAAATAGCGTGCGGCTTCTTCGGCTTCGGTGGTTTCGGAAAAGGCGCTTTCGTTGAAACCGATGGAGAAAGTTTTTAGTTTAGCTCCGCTGGTTCGTTGCATCAGCGCGACGATCGCGCTCGAGTCGAGTCCGCCGGAGAGAAAGGCGCCGACTGGCACGTCAGCGAGCGAATGGGCGCGAATGGAGTCTTCCAACCGGGCGCGCAGCTCGGTCTGGAATTTCCCTCGGCTGTGGCAGATTTCAACGTCGGCGTTGGCGGCGTCGAGAAAGGTCCAGTACGAACGCACGAGCAGTTTTCCATCCTGAAACGTGGCGCATTCACCGGGGCGCAGGCTGCGCATGCCTTGGTAGATGGTGCGTGGTGCGGGTACGGCGAGATAGGAGAGCGCGGCGTTGAGAGCGGCCGGATCGAGCTTCGTTTCCACGGCGCGAGAGGCGATCAGGGCGTTGAGTTCGGAGGCAAAAAGCAGCGTAGCGTTGGAGTGCGCGTAGTAGAGCGGTTTGATGCCAAAGGGATCGCGCGCGAAGAATAGTTTTTGCTCCTGCGCATCCCACACGGCGAAAGCAAACATGCCGCGCAGGCGGTCGAGGCATTGTTCGCCCCAATAGGCATAGGCGGCGAGCAGCACTTCGGTGTCGCAGGCCGTGCGGAACGTCGCGCCCGCGATTTCCAGCTCGGCGCGCAGTTCGCGGAAGTTGTAAATGGCGCCGTTGAAAACAATATTGAAGCGACCGTTCTCGCTTTCCGTCGGTTGATGACCGTTGGCGGGATCAAAGATCGCCAATCGGCGCATGCCGAGCGTTGCCGTGGCCGACGAAAAAACACCGCCGTCGTCAGGGCCACGGTGACTCATGGCGTCACACATGCGCTCGACGGCCGTTTGCCGCATTTCAGGCGGGTAAAGAGGACTGAGAAAACCAGCGATGCCGCACATGTCAGGAATGCTTTGCCCCGTCACTTCGTGTGAGGCGACGAACAGCCTTGGATAGGGTGGTGATCAAGCGGGTGAGAAGCGTGGCCAACGTGGGGTAGGTCACACCTGTAAAGCCACAGAATAAAGCGGCTTAACGCAACATCGGCGCAAAGGCCGAGTAGTTAAATCTCCCTAAAAAACGACTTGCACACAACCTGTGATGGATACAGCGCCGCGCAACCCGCGGAATCAGGCGCAAATCGCGGCGGCGACCTCTCGGGCCTTTTCGGCGGAGACCAGTTTTTCGATCAAGGTCAGGCCGAAGTCCAACGACGTGCCGGCGCCGCGCGAGGTGATGATTTTGCCATCCACGACCACGCGTTCGTCTTGGAGAATGTTGGGTAGTTCTTTCGCGACTGAAAAATGCGCGGTATAGCGTTTGCCGTCGAGCAGGCCAGCGTCGTTGAGCACGGTCGGCGCGGCACAGATGGCAGCGACCCAACGACCGGCGGCGGCTTGTTGCTGCACGAGTTCGCGGACGCGGGCGTCGCCCCGGAGATTGAGTACACCGGGACCGCCGGGGAGAAAAATCAGATCGTAAGTTTCTTCCGCTGCTTTGCCGAGCGTGGTGTCGGCATGGATGGTGATATTGCAGCGACCGGTGACATGCGCAGCCGAACCCAGTGCGGCCACGGTAACCTGGACTCCGGCGCGGCGCAGCAGGTCGATCGGCGTGATGGCTTCGATTTCTTCAAAACCCTCTGGCAAAATGGCGAGAACCGTGGGCATGTTTTTAAGTTAACTACAATGTCTGCCAATGCACCTGGAATTTTTCGCGGAAAACGGCTCGTCGTCTTTGGCGCGGGTTACGTCGGCGGCACGGTTGCTCGCGAAGCGGTTCGGCTCGGACTGCGAGTCACGACGTTGACCAGAAATTCCGGAACGGCCAGGGCACTCGTTGCCGAGGGCATCGAAGTCGTGACCGCTGAGCTTTCGACGGATGGGTGGCACGCGCGAATTCCCGGTGGCGCTGATTTTGTGCTCAATTGCGTGAGTTCCGGTGGCGGCGGAGCCGAAGCTTATCGGCGCAGTTACGTCGATGGCATGCAATCGGTTCTCGCTTGGGCAAAATCTTCGGGTGGCGTCGGCACGTTGCTTTATACGAGCAGCACGTCGGTGTATCCACAAAGTGGAGGCGCGCGGGTCGACGAGCAGGCGTCAAACGAAGGCGCGAGCGAGACGGCACAGATTTTGCTCGAAGCAGAAAATCTTTTGCGAGCAGCGTCGGCCGAGGTCGCGCAGCGCTGGTTTATTTTGCGCCTTGCCGGAATTTACGGCCCGGGGCGTCATTCTCTGCTCGACCATCTGCGTGTCGTGGGAACGGAGTTCCGTGGGCGAGGGGATCACCGGCTGAATCTGATCCATCGCGACGACATCATCGCGGCAATTTTGACCGCATTTGCCGCCCCGCCGAAAAAAATAACGAATGAGATTTTAAATCTCGCTGACGACGGTGCCGCGACAAAAGCCGAGGTCGCCGGTTGGCTTGCGGAACAACTCGGCTGCCGCGCGCCAAGTTTTACCGGCGCTCCGATGGCAGGGCGTCGTGATGTGGCGCCGGATCGCGTGATCGCAAACGACAAAATCAAAGCCGTTCTCGGCTGGCGTCCGCATTATCCGGATTTTCGAGCCGGGTACCGCGCGATACTTGAGGCTTGAAGATTTGCCGCCGTTGCGAGCGACTGACCGCCTCACAAACGTAACTTTTAACCCAAATAATCCCATGGCCGGTGTCGGTAAACTCCTCAAACAAGCCCAGAAAATGCAGCGTCAAATCGAGACACTCCAAACCCAGCTCGAAGCAAAAGAGATCGAGGTCACGAGCGGCGGCGGCGCGGTGAAACTCAAGGTCAACGGTGCGGGCAAATTCCTCTCGCTCGTGCTCGATCCTGAATTTTTGAAAGAAGACGCCAAGCTCGTCTCGGATACGATTCTCGCGGCGATTCAGGATGCCTCGAAGCAGGCGAAAGAACAAAACGACGCCGAAATGCAGAAAGTCACTTCGGCGTTCCAGATGCCGGGAATGATGTGAGGCAAATGAAGAATTAAGAATGTAGAATGCAGAATGAGAAACGCCGACGCTGGGAATCGTCCGGTCGGCATTCATCATTCTGCCTTTAGCATTCTTCATTTCCGCCATGACTCCCGCTTTCGATAAACTGCAGAAGCATCTGAAGCAGCTTCCGGGGCTGGGATTCCGCTCGTCGGAACGCATCGCGCTGCACCTGCTCGTCGAAAAACCGGCGCGTCTGACGGCGTTGGTTGAGGCGCTGCAGGAAGCAGCGAAAGCGGTGCGGCGTTGCGAACGCTGTGGCAACCTGGCCGAGGGCGAACGCTGTGCGATTTGCGCGGACGAACGTCGTGACCAGTCAGTCGTCTGCGTGGTCGAGCACGTGCCGGATCTCGTGGCGCTCGAGCGTTCCGCGGCCTATCGCGGCGTTTACCATGTGCTCCACGGCAAACTTTCGCCGATCCAAGGCGTTGGGCCAAACGACCTTAATTTCCCGTCGCTCCTTGCGCGCATCGCGGCGGGCGAAGTGCGCGAACTGATTCTCGCGCTGTCGAATGACATCGAAGGCGAGGCGACCTGCCATTACCTCACGCAGCAGTTATCCCCAGAGCGCGTGAAAGTTTCTCGCATCGGCTTTGGCCTGCCGAGCGGCGGAGGCGTACTTTACGCCGATTCAGTGACGCTCAAGAGCGCACTCGAAGGTCGGCGCGACTATCGGTAACGAGCGCACGGGACAGGCTGCAACCAGCCCGCCCCGCGCGAACCACGCCGGACCTGAGGACAAACTTAGTTTGGTTGTTTAGACTTGTTCGGCCGCTGGCACGGCCTGTCGATTGCCGGTAACCTGACCTGTCTTGAGCCCGTACTGCATCAAGCTTCCGCCGACCTTTTGCAGAGCCGAGCGGATCGCATGATCGCCAAAGGTCTCGGCTGCAAACGCGACGCGACCGCCCACGATGATGATTTCAGTCGCGGAGAGGCCTTGGCGCCACCAGGGTTCCGGTGGCGGTGGCGGTGGGTTGTGGTTGCGCAGCCAGGCGAGGATTTTTTGGAGCATCTCCCAGCGCGACATCGTGCCGCACCAGCCTCCGGCTTCGTCGAACTCGGCCACGAACGAAGAGCCGAGCGACCGTTGTTTGTCTGAGAACAGCGTGCCCAGCTCGCTCACTCGGTTGGCCCGTTCCACGAAGGCACCGGCGAGCGCGGTTGCAAAGCGTTCGCCGGGCGGCAGTGGCTGCGGGTTGATTGCCACCTTGCTCAGGTAATCGGTCCAGGAGTGCGCCACCGGGCCCGGACCATGCGGCCATTTCCAGATTGGACTGTCATCGTCAGGATTGGGATACCCCATTCCGCTAACAAGACTCGCGAGGCGAGCCTGCGTGATAACCAGATTTTCGGTATTCATAGCAAAGTATGAATAGGGAAAATCGCTGGGTTGTTACGCCGGATGGCGGAGGCATTTCGTCGACCGAAGTAATGTCTGATCAGTTGCGTTTGCAGCGTCTGTTTTGCGGCATGCAGCCGGGCGCTAATCTGACAGCAGTTTTCACTTTGCGCACCCCAAAGAAGATGATGGCACAAGTCAGTTTGATGACGTTTAGATGCAGTGAGTGGATTGGCATGCCACGTCCCTGTCGGATCGCCTTGAAGGAAAGATTCGCTCCGCGCCTCCGTCCACCGTCGATCACACTTACTTCCTGGCAGATGTTTCGGCTGCAGTGATTTGTACGGTGCCGTCGAGTTGGCGCGTGACGTGCACGGGCAACACCACTTCGATGGAGTCCAAAAGGCCATTGAGATCTTCAAGACCGTAACGTCCGCCGAGCCGCAGGCTGGCGGCCTTCGTGTCAACCTTGATGTCTCGCGCGTGGTACACCGCGAAGCGCTCGATTGCTTCGCCCAGAGGCGTGTCGTTGAACACCACTTGCCCCTGGCGCCACGCAATGACGTCTTGAGCCGAACCATCAGGCATAGTCCGCAGGGTGACATTGTTCTCCCGCAATACCGCTTGAAGGCC
>Ga0302321_100001405_pt1 | contig 20565 bp, 10 predicted proteins | sample Fen_T0_1_FD_202505 | JGI IMG/M metagenome (GOLD analysis project Ga0302321, IMG submission 202505) | Peat permafrost microbial communities from Stordalen Mire near Abisko, Sweden - Fen_T0_1 | ecosystem: Environmental > Terrestrial > Soil > Wetlands > Permafrost | place: Sweden: Abisko...
GCTAGGGCAGGGGCGCTACCGCGTTCACTACGTCATCAGCGACGCTGACGCGAAGAACCCGGGTCGCTACGATGTGGAGGTCAGCTCCACGGGCAGTGACAATATTCTGCTGAAATCGCAGGTAAAAGTGCACTTTCTCGGGGCACCGCGGCTGCCACTGACTGTTGCCGCAGACGGTGCCGTGTTCGCGGATGTGGCGCCTAACATCGTGATCGATCGAGCGGCACCCCTGGTTCAAATCGTGAAGGCACCGGTGACGTTGAGTGAGGGCGCGAGCGATGTTCTTACCGTGAGTTGGACCGCGCCCGAGGACAATCCGACGGATCGAATCATTCTGCGTAGCCCCTCGCGCTCTGGGGCTTGGGTCGTGCCGTTACCAGCACCGAGTACGAGTGGCTCGATGCAAATACCGATGACGGTTTCGAGCAACGCAACCGCCTTGCGCACCGAACAGTTGACGCTGTCAGTCTCGGCGGTTGGCATCAACGGCACGGCGGCGCAAACGGTCGAAGACGAGCTTCGGATCGTCATGCTGTCCACGGTTGGCATGAAGGTGATGCTGTTCTGGACGGGAGAAGCAGATCTCGATTTGGCAGTGACCACGCCCGATAAGTCGCGCATCGATTACGACAGCCCGAGTGGACAAGGCGGCACGCTCGAACGTGACTCGAATGCGAACTGCTCAACGGCCTCGGTACCCGCGGAATCGATCAGTTGGGAACCGAGCGCGATCGTCCCAGGTCAATATGGGATCGAGGTCTCGATGTTTGACAGTTGCGGCCAAAACCAAGTCAATTACGAGGTATTGGTCTACGCCTGTGGGCAGATAAAAAAGATCCCTGGTACCATTACGGCGGGCAAAACCAATACGACGATCCTCCAAAACCTCGACCCCTTCTTGGTGGATTGCATGCAGCGGTTGACCGGGCGCGTCGTGTTCGACAAAGGTAGCCCCGGGAGCCCGAATGCCTTCCCAGTCGCGCAAGTACCACTGCGCGTTCAAGGCACGGGCGCGACCGCCGCGCCTACGACGACAACGAATGACAACGGGGACTACGATATTACTTTCCCGGCGTTCATCGGGCAAGACTTGTGGCTTGAGGTCGATGCGGCTTGGATGCCACCCGGTTCCACTGCTCCGCGCGTAAAAGTGGTGGGGTTCAGTGGTGACACGACGGCCACGGCGATTTCGCGCGTCGGCCCGCTCGCAACTGCCGTGCAGCAGCATGACGTCACCATTGCCGTTAGTGACGGCTCGGGTGCGTTCAACATTCTCGAGATCGTACAACGCGCTTACTCGTGGGTGGGGCGCAATTTCAATCAAGCCACTGCCGCCCAGGTCAAGGACTTGGTAGTGCGTTGGGAGGCTGGGAAACCAACGCCGGATGGTGGCAGTTATAGCATTCCAGTTTCAGCCTCGAGCACCCGTCGGCCTCAGCTGTTGATCTCGGGCGATAACAAGGACCCCGACGAGTTCGACGATTCTGTTATGGCCCATGAGTTCACGCATTGCTTTGCTGGGTCGCTTGGCATTGACGACAGCCGAGGAGGTGTTCACAAACTCGATGAACGAGTCGTTCCTCCGTTTGCTTGGAGCGAAGGATTGGCTACGGCTATCGGGCAAGAAATCCTCTGTACGCCGGACGTGCGCTTCGAGGGCAGCAATTCGCTTGGGTGGATCAATATCGAGTACACGTGGGGCGATGCTTCTGGCGGCACAGCCTGGGGAACCTCCGACAAGACTTCGATGACCGGCAACGTCAACGAATTCCTCGTTGCGGCGGTGCTCTGGGATTTGCTCGATCCGCTGAATACCGCGGACGATATCGATCATGACAACATCAGCAGCACCGGCGACGCCGTTTACGCCACGCTTTCGCGCTACCTGCCTTCGGGGGATTGGGTCAAGCGTGGCTACGCGGGCCGCGATCTGGTCGACTTCCTTGATGGTTGGCGTTGCTATCAAGGGCTTGAGGCCGCACGCAGTGGTGCGTCACCGCTCTACACTGAATTGGACGACTTGTTAATGAAACGCGGGTTTCCGTATACAGCGCCGACTCAGAGCATCACCTGTCACTAGGCTTACGGCCCAGAGCCACCATCCGACTCTGCCAAGCCCGGAGCCTCTACGAAATCAGCGGCCCCGGCGGACTGGGCCTTGAACGCCGCCCACCTCGGTCGTAAAAATTTGGCATTTGAGTCGCCTCGGCTTCGAGCTCCTGCAGCCTGCGGTGGCTCTCTAGAATCCTTCATTGGTGTGGAGCTGTTGGCGAGTCGGCCGGCAACCGTCGCTGATCGTCGCCAATTTCTCACAATCTTCTCTCACGTTGAGCAAAGCAGGTGTGGTACGAGCCCGAACGGTTCGGCCAAGATCCGTCTTTGTGCGGAGTGCATTCTCGAAATCTGCCCCGTTTTTCGGGGTAGACGGAGGGGGTTGTCCAAAGGACAAAGTCAGGTCTTGTCGCGGCAGCATAGGCCCAATTGTATTGGTGGGAGCATAACAGTGAAACGAGCGCTTTCTCTCGGGTTGGCCACTTCTTTTCTAGTGTTTGCTGGCGTACGCTGTGAGCAAGCTGCAACGACCGACACACCTTATCGGGAGGTGGGAGCCGCCGAGCAGTCCGTGATTGTGGCGACTCGGGCTACGACCAGTGCAAGCCCGGGGGCAAAGGTCGCTGTGGGAGGCAGTAATGTCTGCGCAGTCCTGGGGAACAACAGCGCGCTGAAGTGTTGGGGAAGCGGGAGCCGACTTTTCGCCGACGGCCAGTCACGCGGGGACCAGATTGGGGAGATGGGAGACAAGCTGCCACTTGTTGATCTGACCCCGTACGAAGTACCGAGAATCAACGAGGTAGCGATCGGAAAATGGTGGTATTCAACCGCGTGCGTGACGCGTGCGGACGTCGGGGGGAACTATGTCACCCAGTGCTGGGGAGAAAACGGACGAGGTCAGTTGGGACTTGGTGACACGATCACTCGGAATACGCCAGTGAAGATCCTTCCCGCGGGAGTACCACCGCTGTTCGGGTATCGCGTAGCAGTGGGCGGGGAGTTCGTGTGCCGCATGCCCGGCAACGATATGGATGGGCCCACCGGCGCAGTGTTTTGCCTGGGCGACAACGTGAGCGGACAGCTTGGATATGGCGACACAATCCAACGGGGAGACCAAGTGTCTGAGCTTGGCGCGGCTGAGCGCCCGGTGGACCTGGGAACGGGGCGGCGCGCAAAACGTATCGTTGCAGGCTCCTACCACGCTTGTGCCCTGCTTGATAACGACCAAGTGAAGTGCTGGGGTAGAAACGGAAGTGGGCAGTTAGGTGTTGGCGACTACGACAATCGTGGAGATTCGCCGGGCGAACTCGGCGACGCGCTTCCGGCGGTCAATCTTGGATCTGGCAGGCACGCAATTGAAATATCTGCTGGCTGCGAATTCACGTGCGCCATCCTCGACAACGGGATAACCAAATGTTGGGGTAGCGGTCAATTCTTAGGGTCTGGTAAGGATAGTTCGTTCGGCAACAACAGGAACGCGGCCGCATTGGGGGACAATCCACTTTGGACCGGAGTGAAGGTCTCTGGCGCGAGGAACCTCACGTCCGGATGCCAGTACACGTGCGTAACAGATTCCACTGGAACGCAAGTGACCTGTTGGGGCAGCGCTGCTGAGTTGGGTCTCGGCTTTGCTGACACATACAACTGGGTCATAGGTGACGAGCCATCGGAGTTTGACGCAACGGATACGACCAGACTCCGAAACACTGGCATGACGGACCTCGGAACACTGTACAGCGACCCAGCCAAGGTTGAGTCTTTGGCTGCCGGGTCGAATTCGACGTGCGCCGTGATTTCGGGCGGCGCGACGTACAATCGCCTCAAATGTTGGGGCGGAAACGGCTTTGGTCAACTCGGGCTGGGTGACACTGCAAATAGGGGAGACCCTGACTACTACTACGATGAAATGATCGAAGATTCGGTGCCGATTCAAAGCCATGAAATGGGCAACAACCTGCCCGTTGTCAACACCGGCAGTCGCAGCGTCGCTTGGCTTGAGGACGCAACGAAGCCGTTTCAGAACTCTCCAATTGCCTCGGGCGATCATCACAGTTGTGCGATTCTCTCCAGGTACCCGAGTCAGACTTCTGGTCCCGTAAAGTGCTGGGGTAAGAATACCTACGGTCAGCTCGGGTTGGGGGACACTAACCATCGCGGTGACGTTGGCGGGGAAATGGACGATGCTCTTCCGTTCGTCGACCTCGGCCCGGGTCGCGTCGCGAAGTGGCTGGCCGTGGGCAGCCACCATACGTGTGCCATCTTGGACGATGACACCGTTAAGTGCTGGGGGCTCAACAGCGATGGTCAACTTGGCTATGGGGACAGACTGACTCGCGGCGATCAAGCGAACGAAATGGGTACCCAATTGCCTGTGGTTTCCCTAGGTACGGGGCTGCGTCCCGTCCGACTCGCCGCAGGTACTGCCTTCACCTGCGCCCTGCTCGACAACAACCAATTGAAGTGCTGGGGCAATAACGACTGGGGTCAAATCGGACGCGTTGGCGTCACCCGTGTTGGTGGGGCCCAAGGCGAAATGGGTGACGCCCTTGCGCCGATCGACCTAGGAACAACCGACACGATTGTCAATGTCAAGGCAGGCGGACAACACGTTTGTGCGACGATCCAGACAGCCAATGGGTACCGCGTCAAGTGTTGGGGATACAACTACTACGGTCAGCTGGGCTTGGGTGACACGAACAATCGGGGTGACGCAGTCGAGGAAATGGGTACAGGGTTGCCATTCTTGCCGATTGGTGGCGATCTGCTTGCGCTAGGGGCACGGCACACATGCGTGGGACAGAGCGGGGCGAACGGCACTTTCAGATGCTGGGGACTGAACTCCTACGGACAATTGGGGTACGGTGACACTCTCAATCGATGGGACGCATCGACTGCAGAGGACATTGCGACGGACGATCTCGGGATGTCCGTGCAAAAACTATGGGCGGGCGGATATTTGACCTGTGCTCTCGGCGTTGACTCCGGAACGGATGGGAGTTTCGGCCGCCAACGGGTCAAGTGCTGGGGATACGGTGCCGCATTGGGCACTGGCGACAGCAATAATCGAGGCGATGGCGACGGCGAAATGGGACCAAATCTGCCCTATGTGGACGTAGGTCTGAGTCGTGCGGCAGGAATAACGTCAATTGCCATCGGCCCCAATACGAGCGTACACAGTATTTGTGCGGTCGTTCAGGCAACCGGACAGATCAAGTGCTGGGGTGGAAACGAATACGGAGATTTGGGTCTTGGTGATACGCTTCCTCGTGGTGCCTCGCCTGGGCAAATGGGAAACGCCCTTCCCTTCGTGAACCTCGGTTCCGATCCGAACGAAACCACGGATCATTGCCCCGGCATGGACGATGGCAAACCGTGCACCGCGGACGCCTGCAATCCAGCCACAAACACGGTCACTCATACGAACGTAGCCAACAACACACCGTGCAACGACAACAGCATCTGCACAACGGGTGACGCCTGTTCTGCCGGCAATTGCGTAGGTACAGCGGTTGCAATCAACGATCTAAACCCCTGCACGATGGACACATGTGACGCGACCAGTGGCGTCAAGCATGTGCCGGCCCAAGCTGGCACCCTCTGCAACGACAACAACGCGTGCACCGTCAATGACGCCTGCACGGTTGCGGGAACCTGCTCTGGCGCGCAGGTCGTTCTGCCACCAGCAACTCAGTGCGCGTACTCCGTGTGCAATGCCTCGGGCGGGATCACCACCGTCAATGCACAGGTCGGGACCGCATGCAATGCGGACGATAATGTCTGCACGACCGACACCTGCAACGGCAGTGGGGTGTGCGTTGCGGGCGGGCTGCCGTTCGTCTCCGACGATGGTCTCGTTTGCACGAGTGAATCCTGCGATCCAGTGACAGGCTACCCAGTGCATACTCCGATCGCAAAAGGTACGGCTTGCGGAGGTTCCGGTGCCACGACTGAGTGCGATGGCGCCGGCCGCTGCGCGGCGGCCTTGGGATATGTCTTGGCGCTCCCAGCGGCTACAGCATTGGGCGTCGTTGGCGAGGGCAGTGTTGGCGAGCGAGCGACGGCGCTTTACACCGGCACCGATGCCATTCAGAAGCCATTGAATGGGAGCACGGCGCCATTCGTGTTCGACCAGAAGCGTGTCAGCTTGGTGCAAGGCCGAGTGCTCGGAACCGATAGCCTGCCGCTTGCCAAGGTGCAGGTCACCATCAAGGACCACCCGGAATACGGGTACACCGAGAGTCGGGTTGACGGAAAGTACGACCTGGTGGTCGAGGGCGGCGGGCAGCTGTCAGTGAACTTCGGACGCGCCAACTACTTTCCGGCGCAGCGCAGTGTCCGAGTGGACTGGGATAAGGCGTTCTTGGTTGAGGACGTGGTTCTGGTCAAGCCCGACCTAGCGACTGAGCCGCAAACGGTAGTGCCACTCTGTACGAGCGGTTGCAACGTTAGTGATGCCATGACAATTCACGTGGCATCCGCAACGCAGACGTCAGCTCAGGCAGGCAAGCGCGGCGCGGTCATGCTGTTTCCAGCCTCGGCGCAGGCGCAGGTGAGCTCGTCAACGCAGACGACCGCACCGCTACCATCCCTGAACGTTGCAGCCACGGAGTATACGCGCGATGTTCCCACCGATGAGAGCACGGCATTGGCGGAGCATTTCCGTGACCCACGAAGCAAGAGTAGCGGCACCTTGGCCATGCCGGGTGAGTTGCCCTCGGCAAGCGGCTATACCTTTGCAGTGGATCTATTTGATACCGCGCAAATGAGCGATCCGACTGCGGACGTGAAGTTTACTGGCGCGGCGCTGCCAATTCTCTACGTGGACAATTTCATTGGCTTTCCTGTGGGCGCGACCGTACCGGCTGGCTCTTACGACAAGACAAAGGCAGCATGGAAGCCTGAGGCGAGTGGACAGGTCGTGCGCATTGCGTCAGTCAACAGTAGTAATCAATCGGTTACGCTAGACTACGGTACGGGTACAGCGCCTGCGGACATGACAGCGGAGGAACTGAACGCCATTTATCTTCTGACGACAGCTACGTATAGCAGTCGATTCAAGGTCAACGATACGTTGTGGCGCGTCAAGATCGCTCACTTCTCCCCCTGGGACTGCAATTGGCCGTACGGTCCACAGGAATGCAGCGAAGGTGGGCCCTGTGCCGATGACGACCCAGGTGCCGCGAACAGCCACGATGCGACTGAAGACAAGCCCAACTGCAAACCCGGCTCGACCATCCTGTGTGAGTCACGGGTTCTCGGCGAAAACATCCCGGTTGCCGGCACGGGTTGGGACCTGGTGTACACGAGTGAACGCGTGCCGGCTTACAAAGCGCCACTCGAAGTCGAAGTGACGCCTCCTGGCGGAACTCGCGTCAAGAATCGCTGGATGTCGGCGTACACTCAAGCAGGCTCGTCGTACCTTGTGCACGCGTTCAACGGTACCGTCCACGTGCCCACACCGAAGGACAATCTTGGGCGTGTCGTCAATGGCACCGTGCAGGCCAAGACGGAGCTCGTCGAGCATTATTCCGTGGTGTACAACCCTGGCTACGTGTTTGGGTTGCCTGCCAATGGTCCACGCTATGCAGTGGCATCCGACAGGGCTCGCGCTGAGATGACTGTGACCCATCGCTATGAGTTTCAAGTCCTGAACTTCGATGCTCGAAGCGCTGGGCTTGGTGGATGGGACCTTTCGATTCATCACTGGTTGGATCGAGTTGGCGGGTGGATCTTCAGAGGTGACGGAACACGCCAGAAGGCTTTGCTGAAGCAGCACATGATGGAACGCTCCATTCTTGGCGTACAAGGCGGCACCACCACGACTGGCACACCAGCCGATGGCAGCAATTGGAACACGCTGCAATTCGATGGCGACATGATCTTTGCTCCCAACGGTGACTTGTTCCTGACGAGTACTTTCCAGCGTCTATATCAAGTATCGTGGGACAAGACGCGAGTGCCTTGTACCGATCTCAACGACGCAGGGCCCTGTGTCCGTTGGGTTGCCTTCAGCGGAGATAGCAGCGTACCGCTCGTGCCCGCGGATGGCACGCCGGCTCTGGCCAAAAGCGCTCGCACTGCTGGCAGTACCGGTCAGATTGCGCTTGCGTCCGATGGTAGTCTGTACATTCTGCGAGGCTGGGGCGTCTTCAGGCTCTACCAAACCACCGCTGGTAGTAGCAACCCGTGGTACGTAGAGAAGGTTGCCGGTACGTCTCAGCAGCCTCCAGAAAGCTACGTCTACAACACTCCGATTGAAGGGATTGGCGGGCCCGCGAAGCTGAGCTCCTACGTCGGTCTGCCCCGCGGAATCGCCGTTGCCGCGGACGGCACGGTCTACATGCTGACCTATGGGACGCATCCATCACTGACAGCTGCGAACCACGTGCTGCTCAAGATTGACACGGATGGTACTCGGAGGGCAGATGGAAGGCTGGACAACGACGGAACCCTGCGGATGGTCATTGGAGGCGGTTCCAGCGCGTTTAGCAACGCGGCGTTGCCCAAGAATGCGTACGAACTCTACAATCTCCCCGGGGGTTCCGCGTACGACAATCGGCTGGCAATGGCTCCCAATGGTGACCTCTACTTTGGGCAAAGTGATCTATACGTCGTCCGGAAGAATGGCCGGGTTGAGCGCGTAACCAACCCAAACTCCCCAACTTACGTACCCCCAAAGGAAGGGGTTCTGGCTTCGACCGTTGGTACCTTGAATCAGGGATTGGCGGACAAGAAGGTTGACGCCGTTGGCAATGTCTTTTTTGGTGACGTGCAACTCTATGGAGTGCGGCGCATCGATCCGAGCGGCGTCATCGCTACTGTGAGTGGGATTGTGTCCGGCGCGGTGGGAGAGGTTGCTGCTCCCGTCGTTGGCGCAAGTGCGGTGCCGGCTCGGCTGACACGATTGCCTTCAATCACGCCATCGCGAATCGCGGTTGCCCCAAATGGTGATATCTATGTCGCGACGTCGGGTAGCAACAATGGCTCGCCAATTTTCCGGGTGTTCTTGCCAAAATTGATGAACTTGACTACCACTGTCAGTTGTCCTGTGGCCGTGCCTTCGACGGACGGTCAGGAAGTGTACTGTTTCGACGAAAGTGGGCGACATCTCGACACGCGAGACGCGCGCACCTGCGTGAACCGCAGCGTTACGGAGTGCGCCAAGAAGTTCTCCTTCACCTACGAGAGTCTGACGAGCGGCAACGTCTCTGCCATAACGGATGCCGCAGGGAACGTCACGACGATCACTCGCACTTCGGGGCAAGTTCAGATTGCACCGCCAGTCGGTAGCCCCACCACTTTGCTCACCGACGCTGAGTCCTCCTACCTTAATAGGGTCATCGATCCTGCTGGCGGCACTTGGGCGGTCACCATGTCTTCGGATGGTCTACTGAAGAGTATTGAAGATCCGAGGGGAACCTATCGGCACGACTTTACCTACGACCAACGCGGCAAGCTCAACACGGACGGGCTTTTCAATAAGGCAGCATCCCAGACCGAGGGTGAGCAAGCCCTGCAGTCGGCGCCGGGGGCGGACAACCAAGTCGTCAAGGACACGAATGGTGTGCCAATCAGTCCGACAACCTACGCGACGACCGTGAAGCACACGAGTGCTGCCGGTTTGCAGACGACCTACGACGTGCGTCGCGACGCCAGTGGCAAGGTAGCTCGTAAGGTGACGTTGCCAACCGACCTCATCAAGACCACGACAGAGAATCCAGACGGCAGCACGACCACCGTTGAACCGGATTTGGTCCAGTCCGTGCAGGTTCTGGCAAGCGATCCGTTGTTTGGCATGAACGCACCGCTGTCGACGGTTACGACGACATTTCCGAGTGGCAGGAGGGTCGATAGCCAGCGACTGCATGTGCATGGAACAACTGACAGTGTGAGCCTCGCGTATGGCCCAACTGGCGGTGCCATGAGAACGACCACCCGCACGTGGGATCCGTCAGGTCGCACGCTCGAGACCCAGAGCCCCGGGGGCAGGAAATCCACGGTCGTGCTGGATACGCTTGGTCGCGTGGCCTCAATGCGAGAACCGGGGTTCCAAGCGAGCAGCTTCAGCTACTTCAACAGCCCGGTCGGCAATGGTGTACTGCGGAGCTCGACCGCCCGCGGCGCAGTCACGATTTTCGACTACTTCGCGGACGGTCGAGCAAAGGGTTACCTCGAGCGCGTGACGTCTCCAGTAGCGACGTTGGCGTATAATGACCGGGATGCCCTGGGGCTTCCGCTAAACCTAAGTGTCTCGGGAAGTGGCTTAGCAAGCTCGCTCGTCACAAGCTTTGGATGGGACCAGGTGGGCAACATGACCAGCTTGACGCCGCCTGGACAGCCTGCGCATGGTCAGACCTATGCGGGTTTCAACCAGCTGGCGAGCTACACCGCTCCCGCGATGTCGACAGTCGCCTCGAACAGCACCGTTCTCACTTACGACAATGACAGAGGGCTGAGTACAATCACGCGGCCTGGTCGCGCGCCTATCAGTTACGTCAAGGACCAAGGTCGGCTCGACTACTTCGTGGTGGGTGGTCTGCAAGCGGGTAACCCAGCTGTCGACGTCGACTACTATGCCGCCAATGAGACCACGAACGGAGCGTCTCCGGGGCACATCAAGAGCGTTACGGGACTGGGGCCAATCGCCAACGTATCGCCGGTCACGGTCGCCACCACTTCGCCGAAGTTGACTTACACTTACGAGGGCTATCTGCCGCTCTCGGAAGCTTACTCTGGTCCAGTGGCGGGCATGGTTTCGCGCACCTTCGACAACTACCTCAACGTCGCGACTCAGACGGTAGCTGTCGGCGCAGCGACCTCGACGGTATCCTACACAACCGATGCCGACGGCTCCGTCGCGACGACCAGCATCAGTGGCGTGGCGAATGGGCTGTCGACATCCTACGATGCCGCTTCGAACTACCGGCTGAGCTCGGCGACGGTGGGCACTACCGTCTCAGGGTATACCTACGATGACTACGGCACACTAGCGTCGCTGGGCTACGCTTCCGGGACAACAACGCTCTTCCAAGCGCAATACCACACACCTCGGGGCGGTACCGCGGACCCTGCAGTTGCGCGCGACGCCGTTGGGCGACTTTGGAAACTGCGTGAGAACCGCAGCGATGGGCAGCACACGTACGTGTATACCTACGATGCAGCTGGTCGGCTAACCACCGTGACGCAAGACAACGTAGCTGTCGAGAACTACAGCTACGATGGTAACGGCAACCGGACAGATCTCATCGCTGGAACTGCCGGCACGGCCTACGACGCACAGGACCGGATGCTCTCGTACGCGCAGTCCGTCAATGGAGTAACTAAGTTCTGGGCATGCATCTATAAAGACGATGGCGCGCTGAGCACCCTCACGGATGTCGCGACCGGAGCTGCGACGCGTTACACCTACGACGAACTCGGGAACCTGATCAAGGTCGTGCTTAGCGACGGAACTGCCATCGACTACATCATCGACGGCCGCGGGCGACGCATCGGCAAGAAGCGCAATGGAACCCTCGTGAAGGCCTGGCTATACGACGGCCAGCTGCGCATCGCCGCCGAACTGGACGTTGCTAGCAACGTGGTGAGCCGCTTCGTCTATGGAACGCGGTCAAATATCCCCGACTACATGGTGAAGTACACCGGAGCGACGGTCTCCGGTGTGTATCGCATCGTTGCTGATCATCTCGGGAGTCCGCGCATGGTCGTGGACGTGACCAACTCAGCGACCAAGTTGCTCGAGGCGCGCTACTCCACCTTCGGTATTCCGAGCCTAGTGAACAACACGGGCAGTCTAGCGGCTATCCCGTTTGGTTTTGCTGGTGGTCTTTACGACGTGGATACGGGGCTGGTGCGATTTGGCGCACGAGACTACGACGCGAGGTTCGGCAGGTGGACGAACAAGGATCCGATCCTTTTCGACGGCGGGCAGACGAATCTTTACGTGTATGTCGGTAATGATCCGGTGAATTCGAGAGATGAAACTGGGCTGGCAGGGCCTCCAGGCGCGATCATTGGCGGCATTATCGGTGCAGTGGCGTCGGGGGTCGGTGCATACTTGACGGGTGCGGACGCCGGTCAGATCGCGATTGCGGCCGTGATTGGCGGTGGCATTGGGGCACTTGGCGGGCTGTTTGAACCAGGCGCGGGAACAAGTGCTGGAATCGGTGCGGCATCGGGCGTTGTTGGCGCGATGGCAACAGGTGGTGGATACGGGTCCATGGCCCTCAGCGGACTAGTTGGCGCGCTAAGCGGAGCCGTCGGGGCACTGGCTCCTGGTGCGTCGGGGGTTATCGTTGGCGCGCTCACCGGATTCGCTGGGGGATTGGCGGCTGCAGGTCCAGGAGCTGAGATCGACAAGCGACTGAAGCGAGGCACACCACAACCATGCCCAAGTTCTCGATAGATCCTGACAGTAGCGTGTCGGTGACTGCAAAAGTCATCGCTGGCGCAGTATTTATTGGCGTCGCGGCCGGCTTGGCAATACACGCTGCTCTCACCATCGCTCGAAGCCTTCCGTGCGAATGGTCAGCGATATCGCGGAGTATTGTTGTGTCGGTAAGCGGGATTGGTGCTTTGATTGCTCCCATCTTGCTGGTTGATTTCGTGGTTTCACTGGTCGCACGTAAGCGGTGGACATTTTTGCGGGCGCTCTCGACCACCCATGCCAGATTCGATGCGATGATGAAGGCTGGACGCGCCACGAAGCGCCACAAGGACACCGATGCATGAGCATCGTACCTCTCGATGGCGCAAGGGATTACGATGCTGTGACGGGGATGTGGACTAACAAAGACCCGGTCCTTTTCAAGGGCAAACAGGCGAACCTTTACGTGTACGTTGGGAATGATCCGGTCAACTTCGTGGATCCCGGCGGGCTATACTCTTGGTCTGCACTTGGTGCTGATATGGTTGACGTTGTCGTGCAGGCCGCACGCGGGGTTTGGACGTCACCTCAGCTCACCGCGGGGCTTGTGGTCGGGGCACTGGGCAGCGGCATGAACGCTTCGGTAGTCGGTGGAAACCTCGAGTTCTACAACAACTGGGCCATCGATGCGGTTGGCACCAACGGGCTTACGCTGGGAAACATCATCATTTACAGCAGCCAGAACCCAAACGCTGGTTTGAGGGCACACGAGCAGCAGCATGTCCCCCAGAGTGATTTATTGGGACCGCTCTATCTTCCCGCGCATATTCTTAATCAAGGAATCGGCGAGGGAATTTTGGGGATGCTCCACAGTGCAACTCCGCTTGAGTGTGGACCCTCTGACGCGGGCAATAGACGCCCATGGCCATGAGCGGTTCGAAGCCACGAGACCGGATCGTAGGGCTTCTTCTAGTTGTCCTTGTAGCGAATGGTTGCGATCCCTACGAGAAGTTCACCGTCAGCAGCGTTGACAGTGCAGGGAAAAGCGTCGCAGGCGTGAAGTTGGAGCTCGCTTGTCCGGCGGACTTTCCATGGCGTGTGAATGCTGTCTATCCGCTTGGAACGAGTAATAAAGATGGTGTCTTCATGCAGGAGGGCGTCGGGGCGACTCCAAAACGTTGCATCGTAAGAGCGGTGGGCCGCGCTGATGGTGTGCTGGTCGAAAAGGTCTGTGCCAAGACGCGGCCCATCTGGGGCTCGTGCCTTGCATTCGAGGCAGTTGTTTCTGTGGGCGACTAGTTGAGTCCTACTCTCAACGTCCGTCCGTGTCACTGCAGCTGGTAGCGATCGGTGCCACAGTCGGCTGGTGCGGCTAGTAGCCTGACATCTTCTGCTGCCACGAAGTGGTTCTTCAAGGGCATCTATGACGGACTCAACTGAATCACCTGCACGTTGTGCTAGGTGAACCGATTGGTAGCGCCTCGAAAAGAATGTACGGGGCGATACTACCGATTGCACAGGTCCAGGAGGCCAACGTCCGGTCGGGTCCTGTCCATTTTGGATGATGCCCCATAAAGTGGGCACGTTCTGCGAGCAATGACTGGAACTTGGATTCTTTTCGAGACTGGCCACGCGCGCAGACCTCCGGTGCCCAGCAAATCAGCAGGGCTTCGCTCCCCATGGCGAAACAAGTCATGACACGGGCGAGCCGGTAGCTACTTGTCGGGTCGGCGCGTGGCGGGACTTTTGCGCCGAAAGGCGGAGCCCGGCTGACTTGCGGGACCAAGAATTGTGCCGGAGGAGCCGAGTACCCAGCGGTGCCGCGTGACGCAGTGCCGCATCTCCACGAGAATTCGATTGAGCAAGCCGTGCGACGGAATAGAATGCCGCGTGGGTTTCGCACAGACACATCCCTTAGCCACCGCGGTTGGAGCGCCCAATCGACGCCAAGCGCTGTGCAGGCCCCCGCGCGCGCGCAGCGCAGCGAGCGTCGCGCTTGGTTGGGCCTCGTAGGTGCGCAGCGCAGCGAGCACCTGCGGCCGTAGGTCGACGACACTCGTGGGGGCATCCAGGCAACGGCAACCGCCTAACAGAACTCGGCGTGTCGACGGCTGCCACCTATGATGCGCAAGACCGCCTCTTGACTTACACGCAGGGCAATGCCACTGCCTGGGCATTCTCCTACACGGACGACGGCAGCCTATCGACCGCCACAGCGACCCCCAAGTGATGCCACCAACTACGTCTACGATGAGTCCGGCGCGCTGAAGCAAATGACGCTGCCCAGCGGCACAGTCATCGCCTACATCATTGACGGCAGAGGTCGCCGCATCGGCAAGCGCGTCATCGGCACCCTCACCAAGCAGTGGATCTACGATGGCCAGCTGCGCATTGCAGCCGAGCTCACTGGCACCACGCTGAATCGGTTTGTGTACCGAGCCGGAACCACCCCGGAGATGATGCTGCAGTAGCTAGCGGGATCCGGGGGAGGGTAACCAGCGCAGGCGAGGCCAACGACATGGTTGGGTGGGCCAAGCGTCCTTGACACCGGCGACCAGGCGCGCCTACGGTCAAGTCGGCATGAAAGACGTCACCCGAAAGCGGCGTTCGGCGGTCGTCAGTAGATGGCGAGGCATCATTTGCGCTGTGCCGATGGCCGGAATGATCGTCCTTGTGTTGCTGTACTCGTTCAAGCAGCCCTTGTATCGTTTGGCCAGCCTACCCCCCTGGGTGGTGTTCATGGTGGCAGTCGTCCTTGGTGCAATGTGCTCTTCGCACGCATCGGGGCGATGGGCAGCGTTCTTCGGGGTGCGCCACTTCCATCGCTATCCACCACTATGGATGGCTGGTTCTGTGGGTGCATCACTTGTGGTGCTACTCGTCGGCTCGAATTCAGCAATCCACGAAAGTCTGCACTTCAATGCGGACGAGTCGGCGGCACTCAATCTGGTTGGTCAGATAGCCGTCGTGGTCAACATTTTCGTTGGCACTTGTCTTGGTTTGATTGCGCACCTCCGGAGCCGCCAGTCCGATGAACAAGGCCCGAACACTGCCGACTCCGCCCAAGCCACAGCGCGCCCTCGGCCATCAAAATCGTTCCAAGGCATCTGTGCGTGGCTAGCGAAAGACGACCCGATCACTTCTAGGGATGACGACGAGTTTGCCTTGAGCCGAATCGCTCGACGAATAGCGAGGAGGCTTCAGTGTCGAGAAGCGCCAGCTCAAGCGGTCGTTGGTGGACTCGGATCGGGCAAGACTTCTCTTATGCGACTCGTAGAGAAGGAACTCTCTCTCTTGGCCAAGAGAAGAGTCCGATTGGTTGCAGTGCCGCTTTGGCCCTACCAAACGACGAACGCCGCTGTAGAGGGGATAATTCGCGAACTTGTGAAGACTCTTGGACAGGACGTAGGTACGGCAGAGCTGGTAGGGCTGCCTGCATCATACGTTGCCGCTATAAGTTCGCTTGGAGGTGTGTGGACGGCTTTGGCTCATCTTCAATCAAGGGCAACGGATCCTCAAGAGACACTCGAACGCATAGATCGCGTAGCCAAGGGAATTGACAATCGCTATGTCGTGTGGATTGAAGATCTCGAGCGATTTGCTTCTGGAAGAGCGAGGGCGGACGGACCAGAGACTGCAGCGGAAGCAGAGCGCCTTAATCCGATTCGGGCGCTGCTGCACGGACTTGATCAGCTCGATTCGATCTCAGTGGTTGTTGCCACGACGCGTCTGCAGTTGGGGTTTGACTTGGAGAAGATTGCACGACATATCGAGCAGCTCCCTCTCCTCCCAGAGGACCAGGCGGCGGAGATAATTGGCGCGTTTCGTCACGGGTGTCGGAGTGAATTTGATGACATTGAGTCGGCTTCCGCTAACGCTCGAAAAGCTCTTGATGCGCTAACCGATCGGATGCAACGTGAAGCCAATCGAGCTGTGCTAGGGAGAGGTATCCACGATCTAGGCGATGCATTGATTGCGCTCTGCCCAACGCCACGGGTGCTCAAGCAAGCGTTGCGGGCAACGCGAGATGCGTGGACACAGCTTCACGGGGAAATTGACTTCGATGACTTGCTTTGCATGACTATTCTGCGCACAGCAGAACCAGACGTGTTTGAACCTATGTCTCAGCATGTCGATGCGCTTCGTGATGCACCAAGTGCACACGTGTCGAGGGAAAGGCGAGAGGAAGCAAGGAAGACGTGGAGTACCGCTTTCGACGAACTGCGCCTCGATTCAATGACCCGAAAATCGGTCGATCGAATTATCGAATTTGTGTTTGGACAATCCAACGTCGACGGTAAGCCGCAGGGGATCGGTCGTTCGCAGCCTGTGGACTACTGGGTTCGGTTTCTCGCAACGCCAGAACTAGACGACGGCGAGCGTGTCCAGAACGTGCTGCGGACAATTCAGACTGGGGACGATAACGCGATCCTTGGGCTGATCGAAAACAGAGAGCGTACACTGATACTGGAGCAGTTCGAACGATTCGAGACAGAAAAGTTGCAGCGGCTTTTTCGCTTGGTGGTCGAGAAACGCAGTCATGAGTCAGCCGCCTCATGGGAGTCAGGAGACCCGCCGGGATTCATCCCGATCTGGAGAATGCACCTGAAGCGGTCTCGCGCCGGAATCCTTTCGACTGAAGTGGTCTGCGACGATGTGCGCGCCGCGCTTGACATTGCTGCTCCTCGAAGTCTTTATCTCGCAGCGAAACTCGAGGAGTATTTCGTGGTTCCCAGCGGGCACATGTGCCTACTTGGGCCACAAGGTGACCCTAATGTGGAAGGCACGAAATCCCACCTGCGGCGGAATGTCGTATCGTCATACAGAGGCAATGCCGCTCAACTCGTCAGCAGTCTTACCGGGGCCCCATTCCCAACGTTGCTGTGGATCTGCTGGGGAATCGATCGGGTTCGAGCCAATACGACCAGCGGGTTGCCGTTCCCCGAGTGGCCGGATCTAGCCCCGACAGTCCTTGAGGCGGCTCGCCTTGATCCAAGAGTAATGCTGCCCCAGATTGCGTGTCTGGTGGTATCGACGTCTACAGAAATGTCGGAGATGCTGGAGCCCATCGAAAAGGCTGAGTTCAATGCGGCCGGTGCTGCTGAGCTGTTTGGTCTGGCGGATGCCGTCCTCGACTTGTTTGCGGGGCAGGACCTGTCGCAATTTGACGACTCTCCACCCTCGAGACGACTCATTGGCACGGTTGTCAACTATGAACGCCGCTGAACTGGCGCGCTTCGAGTTGGGGATGCTCGACGTCCGACCCTAGCGCTACTTGCCCGTCGAATCCGTTGCCAACGACACGACAAGCTCTGGATGCTTTGCTTCACGCGCTCTGAGATCGGCAACGATCGCCGACGGGTCATACCCAAAGGACTGCGCGTAGGTATCGCGAGTTGCTCTCACTTCGTCAATGATGGGATCGTGCACCGCAGTCGAGGCCTCTGCGCTCACGCCAACAATTCCTGTGGGGTGCAGATCATTGGGGGCTGGTGGGCACGATTGCGACATAACGCCTCAAGCTTACCACGGATTTGTGCGTTGGCGATGTGCGCGCAATTCCAAGTGAGCAGGAAGTCCATTCGATGTACCGCCGCAGCTGCAACATGTAGCGCGTCGACGAATGCCTTGGGAGGGAGCGCCCCCGCGACGAGGAAGTGCCTTGCCAAGTCTTCGACTTCGTGTGTGATTTGCAGGATGGGCAGGCTGGCGACTGCGGCCATGCGCCGTTCTGCTGCTGCGGGATCCCCGCTGCTGGCCTCAGCGAGAACGGCTTCAGAAACGAAAAGCTCGAAGCGTGTTCTGCTGGTCCACCACACGTGGGTGAGCTGCTGGTGGGTTGCAACCAAGATGTCGCGACTCGGAAACGACGTCAGGTAACTGACGACACTTGTTTCTACGTAGACTCGGAGCGACATGTCAAACCTGGCGACCCCAGTGCCTATGCATCATGCTCCAAGCCATCTGTTAGGACAATGAGAAAATCAAGGCAACAGATGGGCGGCACCATGAATCAGCGAGCAAGGCGACAAGAGCGCGAACGCCCGCAATAGCCACTGGCAATTCCTTCTGCACCAGCTCAGCTGGCAACGGCAGCACCGCGAAGCCTAGAGAGCGGATCAATTTGTGGGCCAGTGACAAAATCGAAATGAAATCGATCGCTTAGACAAGGGGATCGACAAGGCCACCAATTCCATGATCAAACGCTTGGCCGGAGGCCTTCGCAATGTTCTGGGATCCCCCTGTCGAGCTGTCTGCTGGTGAGAAGTTCATCGCTAAACGATGTGAGAAACGCAGGGTGTTCGTTTTTCTGCGCGAATTGCGCCATGCGCATATTCGACGCGGAGATGCAGGCCAAGCTCAACGAAGCGTATTGCGCGGCTTCACGCGGGAAGGAGCGTGTGTGTCCGGCGCAGCTGGCATTGGCCGCCTTGCTACAGGCAGCACTCCGTGTACCTGATCACGAAGTCGTTGAGTTGACGGTGATGGACAAGCGTTGGCAGATGGTGCTTGATTGCTCGGGTCAGGAGCTGCCACTATTTTCTCAGGGGACGTTTTTCAACTTTCGCCAGCGAATGATCGAACACGGTTTGGATAAGGCATTATTCGAGAAGACTATTCGGCTGGCTCGTGAAACTGGCGGATTTAGTGCGACCCATTTGCGCACCGCATTCGACGCAAGTCCGCTGTGGGGTGCCGGGAGAGTAGAAGACACATTCAACCTGATTGGTCGGTCCGCGCTGCACGTCGTGCGAACAGCAGCACAACGCCGAGGAATGACCGTCCAAGACGTTGCCAAAGAAGCAGGGATTCCGGTGGTTGTCGCCACCAGTATCAAGACGGGTCTCGTCATCGACTGGGATGAACCCAATGCTCGGACCAACGCATTGCGACGCTTACTGACACAACTTCAGTCGCTTGGAGCATGGCTTGCGAAAGAGCTAACACAGGAACTTTCCGAACCGCCATTAGCCGAGCAGTGGGCATTGGTGCAGAAGCTAATTGAGCAAGACACGGAGCCACGAAGGCAGACTTCACCATTGATGTGGAGCGTGGCACAATCCGCTGTCCCAACAGCGTCGTTGTCGAGGCGCGCCAGGGATGCGTCGCGAAGTTTCCCGCTCGCCAGTGCACGACGTGCTCAAAGCGTGAGCAGTGCACACTCGCAGCCCCGAAGCACGGCCGTTGCATATCGCTCCATGCCAAAGAAGACTTCCTAATACAGTTGCGCAATGAAGCTCACACGGTCGAGGGTCGCGTGAGCCTCCGACAACGAACCGCTGTCGAACACAGCCTTGCAACGCTCCACAACCGTCAGGGCGAACGGGCGCGGTACCGCGGTCTACGCAAAAACCTCTTCGACCTCCGTCGCCATGCCGCTGCTAACAAATCTAGGCGTTATTGACGGCTTGAGGATCGCGGCCTAATTGGTCAGCTCTCTAGCATGTTGCGATAGAGAGTTAGCGCAAACAGTGGAAGTTGCGCCAAGAGCACAAGCACCGTCAACCGCAGGCCGGCGATGTCTTCTGCGATTCAATACGACCTACGCAAACCAAAGCGTGTAAAGGTACACGACCGGGCTCACGAACATGAGCGCATCGATTCGATCGAGCATGCCGCCGTGGCCTGGGATGAGCACGCCCGAGTCCTTGACGCCAACCGAGCGCTTCAGGAGTGACTCCACGAGATCGCCAAGTTGGCCCAATAGGCCTGCAACTAAGCCCAATAACGCCGCGTGAAGCGGCGGAATCGAGCGCAGGTAACCAAACGAGGCAATCAGCCCAGCGAGGATGGCAGCCCCGAGTGCGCCATAGAGCCCGGCGCGAGTTTTACCCGGGCTGACCGCGGGGTAAAGTTTGGCTTTGCCAAAGGCACGACCGGTGAAATATGCGCCGGTATCGGCGAACCAGGCGATACTCAGCGACAAGACGACGTAGCGCGTGCCCGCGTCGCCGAGATCGCGGCGCAGTAGCGCGGAAGTGACGAGCATGGCAGCGACGTAGCTTGGGCCACCGGCTGCGGCCATCAATTGCAGACCGGCCTTTTCGATGGTTTGAAATCGAAAGAGCGGTACCAGCAGGGCCACTACGGGAACACCAACGAGCAACGAGAGCAGCAGGCGCGGCTCGCCGTGGCCGAAGTAGATC
>Ga0302321_100001407_pt1 | contig 20557 bp, 18 predicted proteins | sample Fen_T0_1_FD_202505 | JGI IMG/M metagenome (GOLD analysis project Ga0302321, IMG submission 202505) | Peat permafrost microbial communities from Stordalen Mire near Abisko, Sweden - Fen_T0_1 | ecosystem: Environmental > Terrestrial > Soil > Wetlands > Permafrost | place: Sweden: Abisko...
ATGGGCGGCCATGCATTATGCCGCGTGGGCATTGCTTCATCGAGCGAACCCCGCTCAAGGCGACTATCCGTTGCTGGCGCTGATCATTGCGGGTGGCATGTTCTGGCTGCTGCTGTCGATACTGCTCTCGCAAACCATGGCGCACTCGGTGTCAGCATTGTTTGACCGGGGCGACCTCGATTTGTTGCTGTCCTCGCCATTGACGCCGCGCGCGGTGTTTACGGTGCGCGGCCTCGGCATCGCCGTTAGCGCGTGCCTGCTGCCGGCCTTCCTGCTGCTGCCGATGGCACATATCGGTCCCTTCGTCGGCTGGCCCGGACTATTTGCGATTTACCCGGTGGTGATGGTGATGGGGCTGATTTCAGCCGCCGCCGGCATGCTGCTGACAATGAGCCTGGTGCGCTGGCTGGGCGCGCGGCGCGCAAAGACTGCAGCACAGGTATTGGGCGCCTTCATCGGTGCGGCATTCTTCCTGCTCGCGCAGTCGCAGAACCTGCTACCGCGTGAAACGCGTCAGGCCCTGCTGAACTGGGGCAGGCAACAGGCGGAGGAAGGTGGATGGTTTGCCGCCGACAGCTTGCTGTGGTGGCCGGCCAGGGCGGTGTTCGGCGATGTGCTGCCTCTCTTCGTCGTGACGCTGGCCGGCATCGGCGGATTCTGGCTGGTCGTCAATATTACCTACCAGCGCTTCATCCTTGGCAGCCAGGAAAGCCTTGCCGGCGGCCGCACGCCCGTGTCGGCATCGATCGGGCCGGTGACGTTCCGCTCCGGGCTTTCGCAGCTCGTGATTCTCAAAGAGTGGCGCATGATCCTGCGCGATCCCAACGTCATCTCGCAAACCTTGCTGCAAATCCTGTACTTGATTCCGGCCATGTTTCTGGGTTTTCGCGCGGCGACCGGCATTTTATTGGTGCCGGTCCTGGTGATGATCGTCGCGATGTTGGCCGGCAATCTCGCCTGGCTGATGGTCGCTGCCGAGGACGCGCCGGAATTGGTCGGTACTGCGCCGGTATCGCTCGCGCGAATTCGCTGGCTGAAGGCGGCTACCGCCGTCCTGCCGATTCTCGCCCTACTGCTGCCTCTGTTCCTGTGGTGGCTGTTGCGCGATCCCTACGCCGCCTTTGCTTTATATTTCTGCTGTACCGGGGGCGCGCTAAGCGCGGCGCTATGTCAGGTCTGGAATCCGCGCCAGGGCAAGCGCAGCGACCTGAAACGGCGCTACAAGGAGAGCCGTCTGGTCAATTTGCTCGAGTTGCTGGGCAGTTTCGGCTGGGCCGGTATGGCCGCTTGCATGAATGGCCATTGGGCCTGGGCGCCGATCGCTTTGGCAGGCATCGCCGCCGGCCCCGGTTCCGCGTGGTTACTGGGCCGCGAAGCCCGGCGAGAGGGCGCTCTCGCCTGAGCCTCGCGCGAACTTACATGCGGCCGATCGGGTTCCGCATCACGCCGATGCCTTCGATTTCCGTTTCCAGCAAGTCGTCCGGCTTCAGCCATTCCGGTGGCGTGCGTGCGAATCCCACACCTTCCGGCGTGCCGGTGGAAATGACATCGCCGGCTTCCAGGGTCTGGCCCAGCGAGAGGTCGTGAATGAGGCGCGGCACCTTGAAATAGAGGTGCTTGGTGTTGGAGTCCTGCTTGGTGACACCCGAGACGCGGCAACTCACCTTCAGGTTGCTGTGATCGAGGGCATCGGCGGTGACGATGCAGGGGCCCATCGGGCAGGTGCCGTCCAATGACTTGCCCTTGTCCCATTGGCCGCCGTGACGACGCTGAATGTCGCGCCAGGTGACGTCGTTGATGACGGTGTAGCCGAATACGTGCTTCATCGCATCGGCTTCGGAAATGTTCTTGCCACCGGTGCCGATGATCACACCCAGTTCCACTTCCCAGTCGAGCTGGGTGGACACATTGGCGTCGTAGGGAATGACATCGTAGGGACCGTTGATGGCGGTTGGCGCCTTGGAAAAAAACACCGGCCACTTCGGGATCTCGCGTCCGTCCTGCAATTTGGAGGCGCCTTCCTCGAAGTGTTCGAGGTAGTTCCAGCCCACGCAGAATACATTCTTGCTGGTGCGCGGAATCGGCGACTTCAGCAGCACCTTGTTCATGACGATCGGCGCAGTCTTCGGCGCGCCTTCGATTTCTTTCAGGAGCGCCAAGGTCCCGGCACCGCCGGCGATGATATCCAACATGGTTGCCACTTTGGCCGAGCTGCCGCGCGCGGCGGCTTCGGCGGCGACGTCCAGCAATTCGTCCTTGGCGGTTTGGATGCCGGTCTTGAGTTCCTGTGAATTGAGAGGCTGATAGGTGACTAGACGCATAAGATCTCCAGGTTAACCGTAAAGCGATTCGAGATTGTGCAATGGATGGTTGCCGCCCGGCCAGCGCGGTGCGAAGAAAGCGGCGACGGTGTTATCGTCGACTTCGGCCAAGGTGGCGGGCTGCCAACGAGGGCTATTATCGCGGTCAATGATGACGGCGCGAATGCCCTCCATCAAGTCGCCGTGCTCGAAGCAGTGGTAAATCATCCCCAGCTCCATGCGAAAGCACTCGGCCAGCGGCATTTTGGCGCCGCGGTTGAGTTGCCGGCGGGTGACTTCCAGCAAGGTCGGCGAGCGTTTCAGCAGGGTTGCCGCGATAGTCTCCGCCTCGGGGTCGGCCTGAAGGGAAGCGAGAATTTGCGCCGCACTGTTCTGCGGGGCGAAATGTCGTTCGATCCGGTTTCTCTGCGTGGCCAGCGGTGCCGGTCCTGCGGGCGAGGCGTGCTTCTCAAGCAATGCGGCAATATCGTCCACGGGTCGCGTTGTCCACGCTAGCGCGTCCAACTCGGCGACGAGAGCCGTGATGGCTTCGCCCGTCATGTAGCGGTCGGCCAGGCCCGCTTCGAGTGCGTCTGCGGCGTGGATCATGTTGCCGGTCAGGCCCAGGTACAAGCCGTATGGCGAGCGCGACAGGAAGTAGCTGCCGCCCACGTCGGGAAAGAGGCCGATGCCGGTTTCCGGCATGGCCATTTTGGTTTTCGGTCCGACGATGCGAAAACCGGAGCCTTGTGAAATACCCATGCCGCCGCCCATGACGATGCCGTCCAGCAGACAGATCACCGGCTTCACATAGCGATGCAATTGATAGTCGAGCCGGTATTCGTCGATAAAGAAATCGTGGTGCAGGGCGCCGTTTTCCAGCGCGCTTTGGCGCAGCGCGCGGATGTCGCCACCGGCGCAAAAGGATTTCTCTCCGGCCCCGCGCATCACGATGGCCTTGACCTTGTCGTCGCGCGCCCAGCGTGTGAAAAGTTCCGCCATGCCCTTGATCATGCCGTAGGACAGGGCGTTGAGCGCCTGTGGACGGTTGAGAGTCAGGTGGGCAACGTGATTACGAATCTCGACGAGGAGTTCGCCGTTGGCGATGGGTTCGGACATGTGCGATGGCGGTTAAGATTCCCAAAACTCCTCCCTTTGGAAAAGGGAGGCTGGGAGGGATTTTGATGGAAAGTAGTTCGCATCGGCAATCGGAGCGCCGAAAATCCCTCGCTGCCAACTGCGGCTGGTTGATGACAGGTGCAATTTCAAATGATAAAAGGCAAATCCCCCCATCCACCTTCTTCAAAAGGGGAAGTACTTCGATTCAGGCTCCTGTGGGCCATCGGCCATCAACGGTTCTGCCAGCGCGGCTTACGTTTCTCCAGGAACGAATCCACACCTTCCTGGCGATCGGCAAACTCGAATAGGTCGACAAAGCGCTCGCGCTCCAGCGCAAGGCCGGCGCGGCGCGGTATGCCGTTGCGCGCGTTGTGAATCAGCGATTTGCAAAACTCGACCGACTTGGGGGAAAGTGTCGCAACGCGTTCGGCCAAAGCTTTGGCGGCTTCCAGCGATTTGCCTTTTTCGACCACCTCCTGCACCAGGCCGATGCGCAACGCCGACTCCGCGTTGACGCGCTCGTTGGTGAGGATGATGCGCTTGGCCCAACCTTCGCCCACCAGCCAAGGCAGGTTTTGCGTGCCGCAGCCTCCGGGAAGCAAACCAACGGCAGGCTCCGGCAAGGCCATCTGTGCGTGCGCCTCCATGATGCGGATATCGCACGCCAACGTGCATTCCATGCCGCCGCCCATGGCATAACCATTGATGGCGGCAATGGTGACGAAGCGAACGTTCATCCAGGTCTCGAAGGCATCGCCAAAGGCGGCGATGAAAGCGCGTGCCGCCGCTTTGCCGGCTTCATCCCCGGCCTGGAAGCGCTTCAGGTCGGCGCCCGCCGAGAAGAATTTCTCACCGGCGCCGGTGATGACCGCAGCGTAGATATCCTTGTTGGCCTCCAACTCCAGCGCCAACGCCTTCATGGCCCGCAACGACTCCGGCGTCCAGGTGTTGGCCGGCGGATTGTCGATGGTGATGATGCAGGTGTGGCCTTCGATTTTATGGGTGATCATGGCGTTGACTCAAGAATTGGTCTGTCATTCTGAGCGTGGCGAAGAATCTCATCCGCTAGCCCATGGTGCTACGGGATGAGGTCCTTCGCTGCGCTCAGGACGACACTGTTATTAGTCCTTTTTGTACAACTTGATGATGCTGGAGAAATCCAGCCCGCCATTGCCGTTGGCGCTGTGCATCTGATAGAGCTGCTGTGCCGCCGCACCCAGCACCACCGGCTGTTTGGCCGCCTTGGCCGCTTCCGTCACCAGCGTCAAATCCTTCAGCATCAAATCCGCGCCGAACCCGCCGCTGTAACCGCGCGAGGCCGGCACGTTTTCCAGCACGCCGGGATAAGGGTTGTAGGTGTCCGAGCTCCAGCAGCGTCCGCTGGAGGTATTGGCGATGCCGGCGAACACCTTGGGATCCATGCCCAGCTTGGCCGCCAGAGCCATGCCTTCCGAGGTGGCGATCATCTCGATGGCCAGCATCATGTTGTTGCAAATCTTGGCGACCTGTCCGTTGCCGGTGCCGCCGCAGTGAACGATGTTTTTGCCCATGCCTTGCAGGATAGGCTTGGCCCTGTCGAAATCGGCAGTCTCACCGCCCACCATGAAGGTCAGCGTGCCTGCCTCGGCGCCGCCGGTGCCGCCGGAGACCGGTGCGTCGATCATGGCAAAGCCCTTGGCCTTGGCGTCGAAGGCCACCTCGCGCGAAGTTTGCGGGTCGATGGTGGACGAATCGATCAACAGCGCGCCCGGATCGGCGCTGGCAATGATCCCCTGCGGAAAGCCGTAGACGTTGCGTACGTGGGGCGAAGAAGGCAGCATGGTAACGACGATATCCACGCCCTTCACGCAATCCGCAACCGAGCCGGAATGGGTGGCGCCGAACGGAACGATCTTCTCGATCAGCGCGGGTACGACGTCGAATGCCTTGATTTGGTGCCCCGCCTTCAGCAGATTGCGGCACATGGGATTTCCCATATTGCCCAAGCCTATGAATGCAATTTTCATTTTGTCCTCGTCTGTCGCGGCACGCGCCGCGACGAGTTAGCGGGCGATTAGCTGGATGAGGCCACCCGCGAACAGGGTCATGAATCCCAGCAAAGTGACCATGGCCAGGACCTTTCGCAACGCGGTATCGCCTTCCTCGACGATGCCCCAGCAACTCGGCCCCACTAGCAGCGCGAACACCGACATCATGATGCCGAGGCTGGTGATGCAGGATCCAATATTACCGGTGCGGAATGCCTGACAGGCAGCGTAGGCCATGAATACCCACAAAACCGGCGCCAGCCATTTGATAATACGAAGTTCCCATTTGCCGAAAGGCAGATCGAGCAGTTTTTTCGCGGTCATGTGATCGCTCTTATTTCATCGAGATGGTCGTATTCACGCCGGTGTTGGTCGTCGCGTCGTCGAACCAGCGCGCCGTCACCGTCTTCACCTGCGTGTAGAACTGGATCACCTGCTTGCCGTACGGTCCGAGGTCGCCTAGCTTGGAGCCGCGCGAGCCGGTAAAGCTGAAGTAGGGCACCGGCACCGGGATCGGCACGTTGATGCCGACCTGCCCGACGTCGATTTCGTTCTGGAATTTGCGTGCGGCCGCACCCGACTGCGTGAAGATGCCGGTGCCGTTGCCGAAGGGATTGGCATTGGTGAGGGTGATGGCTTCATCGAGGGTGTCGACCGAGACGATAATCAGCACCGGCCCGAAGATTTCTTCCTTGTAGACAACGTGGTGCGGCTTCACGCCGGAGAAAATGGTCGGCGCGATGAAGTTGCCGCTGGGATAGCCTTCGATCTTCGGATTGCGGCCGTCGAGTTCCAGCTTGCAGCCTTCCTGCACGCCTTTTTCGATCAGGCCTTCGATGCGTTGCCTGGCCTGCTTGGAAACGACCGGCCCCAGGTCGGCGCCGGGCACGGTGCCGCCGCTCACCTTCAGCGACTTGGCCTTGGCGACGATGTCGGGGATCCAGTCGTTGGCCTTGCCTACCAGCACTGCAACCGAGGTCGCCATGCAGCGTTGCCCTGCCGCACCGAAACCCGCGCCGACCAAAGCATTCAGCGACTGGTCCTTGTTGGCGTCCGGCATGATGATGGCGTGATTCTTCGCACCCATCATGCACTGCGCGCGCTTGCCGTGGGTCGAAGACAGGTTGTAGACATGTTCGCCGACGTGGCAAGAGCCGACGAAGGAAACCGCCTTCACGTCCGGGTGCGTGCAGAGCGCATCGACCGATTCCTTGCCGCCGTGCACCACGTTCAGCACGCCCGCCGGCACGCCGGCTTCCAGCGCCAGTTCGGCCAGCAGCATCGGCGTCATCGGGTCTTGCTCGGAGGGCTTTAGCACGAACGTGTTGCCGCAGGCGATCGCCATCGGGAACATCCACAGCGGGATCATCGCCGGGAAATTGAAAGGCGTGATGCCCACGCACACGCCGATCGGTTGGCGGATGAAGTAGGTGTCCACTCCGCCCGCCACGTTCTCGGCCATTTCGCCGAGCGACAGGGTGCCGATGGAGCAGGCGTGCTCGACCACTTCCAGGCCGCGAAATACGTCACCTTCGGCATCGGGCAGGGTCTTGCCTTGTTCGGCGGTGAGGCAGGCGGCCAGTTTTTTCATATCGCGGCGGATCAGTTCCTGCAGTTTCAGCATGATTCTTGCGCGCGCGCCCAGGGGCGTGTTCTTCCAGGTCTTGAATGCGTCCGTGGCGGCCTGGACGGCTTCGCCGACCTCGGCGGTATCGCACATCGGCACGCGGGCAATCACTTCCTGAGTGGCCGGATTGACCACGTCGCGCCATTGGGTGGCCTTGGACTCGACGAATTTGCCGTTAATCAGGAGCTTTACTGTCGGAACGGGTTGGGTTTGCAGTACGGCGGCCATGGTGTTCTCCTCGATTCGATGCCGACAGGGCGGGTAATAGGCAAATTATACGTCCGGCAGCCGCAGCAGGCGGTGCACCGCGCTGCTGACTGCTAGCGTATTCCGCGTAGCGCGGCCAAGGCGCGGCCCGCTACTGAAGGCCTGCGCACGCCGGGAATGTCGGTCAGTTGGCGGGAAATCCAGGACTTCAGCGGCCCCACCTTGTCGGCCGCGCGCAAGAGTCCCCTGCGCACGCGTCCGGCCGCCGCGCCATCGTCGGTGTAGAGCTTGACGAGGGCGTTGGTGCCCAGGAATATCGGCAAGGTGGCGCGCCGGTGAATGCGCTGGTAGTGGAGCAGCGCCGCGGTCGCGCCGATGTCGCTGCCGGCGGCGCGCGCCGCCGCGATCGATTGCGATAATACCTCGACACCGTACAGCCCGAAATTAAAGCCGTGTGCCGTAACCGGATGCATGCCTACGGCCGCGTCGCCGAGCAAGGCAAAACGCGGCGCCACGAATTGGCGTGCGTATACCGCCACCAGGGGATACTTGTGGCGCTCGCCCAATAATTGCATCTTGCCGAGCCGATGGTCGAAATAGCCTTCCACCAGCCCGGCAAACGTGGACGCCGCCATCTCCATCATTTGTTCGGCGTCGCGCGTGGGCAGCGTGACCACCACCGAGCACTGCCTGCCGTTCAGCGGCAACACCGCCAGCGTATGGCCCGACTGGAAGCATTCGTGCGCAATGCCGTCGTTGGCCAGTTCATGCGACATGCGGCAGACAATCACGGCACGGCCGAAGTCGTGCATGTGCGCGGCGATGCCCATGCGGCGGCGGTTTTCCGAAAAGCGGCTGTCGGCCGCCACCATCAGTCTGGCCTCCAGCGTGCGTCCGTCGGCCAGCGTGACCTCGCCTAGCGCGCCGTGGCTTCGCAAGCCGGTGACATTTACGCCGGCGATCACTTCGATGGCCGGCCGGCCGGCGAAGGCTGCGGTTGCCGCAAGATAGGCTGCGCGCCGGATCCAGTGGTTGGGGACCAGGCAACCGAGGGTGTTGATGCCGGTGCCGCCCGGAGGAGAGAATTGCAGGAATTCTGCCGGCTTGCCTTGCTCCACGCGTGCCGAACGAATCATCGCTACTTCTTGCGCCGGCAGGTATTGCCAGATGCCCAGCGTTTTCAGGATGGCCATCGACCGGTGGGTCAGCGCGATATCGCGGCCGTCCGGTGGCGGCTCGGCGAGTACCTCTTCGGCAAGCTTTTCCACAATGGTGACCTGCAAGTCGAGATGGGCCAGAGCCGTGGCAAGCGCCAGGCCGGCGGGCCCGGCACCGATAATGATGACGTCACGGTTATTTTCCATGCTACTGAATTCCAGACGAGCGAGAGGAGAGAGGAGGACAGGGCAGGGCGTCTTCGGCGGCAGCGCTCATTTTCGGCCGCGGCAAGGCGGGCGTCTTGATACCGATCAAAGGCCGTCCATCCCGGCGTCCGGCCCGAAAACTTACAAATAGTTACCGGCCAGGCCCAATTCCGGTCAACGCCGGCCGTCAGTGGGCCGTTTTTCACGGGCATTGCCCTAACCAGGAGATTCGCCATGAAATCCACCATGACCCTTGCCTTGCTGAGCATTCTCGGCTTGGCCGCCACATCGGCATTTGCCCACGAAGACTTCGCCACTGTTATTTCGGCGACGCCGATCATGCAACGTGTGGCGGTACCAACCCGTCAATGCTGGAACGAACAGGTTGCCGCCGTGGAAGAACGTCGCGTGCGGGTGCCCGGGCAGGTGGAATACAGCGAGCCGCGCGCAAATTCCGGAGCCGGCACGGTGCTGGGCGCCATTATCGGCGGCGTGGTCGGCCATCAATTCGGCAACAGCACCGGCGGACGCGATCACGGCACCGCGGCGGGTGCGGTGATCGGCGGACTGGTCGGCAACAGCATCGACCGCGACAATGCCGAAGGCGGTGTGCGCCGCGTATCTCGGGATGCATATAGCGTGGAACGCGTTCCGGTCACGCGCGAGGTGCAGCGCTGCCGCACCAACACCGAGTATCGCGACCAGGTGGCAGGCTACGACGTGCGCTATCGCTACGGCAATCGCGATTATCTGACCCGCATGGACCGCGACCCGGGCCCGACCATACGCGTGAACATCGAGGTGCGCCCGGATTTCCGCTAGGCGACGCCTGCAGTAGAAAAGTTTCGACTCTTGCTCGGATAAAGGGCGGCATATGTCAAAGGCGGCGCGCTGGCTTCTTGTTGCTCTCTGCATGGGAACTGTCCAGGCCGCGGCGCCACAAGCGCCGCCGGAAAACCGTCTGATCGACTACGAAGGCTTTCTCGCCGGCGCCCGGGAAGTCGCCGCCCTGCGCAAGGAAAGGCGCGTCGGCGAAGCGGAATTCATCCGCATGTCGCGCGAACCCGGCACAGTGATACTCGATGCGCGCAGCGAACAAAAGTACCGGATGCTGCACATCGACGGCGCTAAAAATCTCAGCCTGCCGGACATCACCGAGAGCGAACTGGCGAAAGTCATCCCGGAAAAGAAGACGCGCATCCTGATCTATTGCAACAACAACTTTCTCAATGAAGTAGCCGCCTTTCCCACCAAGGCCATCCGGGCGTCGCTGAACCTATATACGTTCAACACTTTGCATAGCTACGGCTACTCGAACGTTTACGAATTGGGCCCGCTGATCGACATCCGATCCAGCAAGCTGGTTTTTGCCGGGGAGCTTTTGGCGGCCCAGCGCTAGCAGCGATTTTCCGTCTGCGAAAATGCCGCACCCCATTGGCGTGCGGCAATTTTTTGGCCGTGCGTACTACAATGGCGCGATTCCGCCCGTGCGGGCATCCCACCCATCGTCAAGGCGCACATCATGTCCCGATTGCTCAGCCGTCTCGCAGGTTTATGCGCGCTCGTTGCCATTTCCATTGCCGCCGCGACCGGGGCCGATTTGTTGGTCACCAATGTCAACGGCTATACCTTGTCCGGGAAGGGCGAGCTGCAGCGTTTCGATGCCTTGCTGGTCGACCAGGGCAAGGTGGTCGCGACCGGCAAGGCCGCCGAGCTGGCCGGCAAAGCCGGTACTGCCAAGACGGTCGACGGTCGGGGCAAGACCTTGCTGCCCGGATTGATCGATGCGCATGGACACGTGATCAACCTGGGCTTCAGCAAGCTGCGGGTGGACCTCGTCGATGCGGCGACGCTGGCCGAGGCCTTGCAGCGCGTCAGGCAATATGCGGCGCAGCACCCGGGTACGGGCTGGCTGCGCGGCAGCGGCTGGAACCAGGTGATCTGGAAACTGGGGCGATTCCCCACGGCCGCGGAGCTGGACACCGCGGTGGCCGACCGCCCGGTATGGCTGCGTCGCGTCGATGGTCACGCCGGCTGGGCAAATACATTGGCGATGAAGCAGGCCGGCATCACCCGCGACACGCGTGACCCTGCCGGCGGCCGGATCGAACGCGACGCCAAGGGCGAACCGACCGGCGTGCTGGTCGATGGCGCCATGGCGTTGGTTACCGACAAGATGCCGCCGGCGTCGGATGCGGAAGTCGCGGCCGCGCTGGATGCGTCGCTGGCCGAACTCGCCAGAGTGGGATTGACCGGCGTGCACGACGCCGGCGCCGGCGCGAACGTCATCGCGCTATACCGGCGCTACGCCGATCAGGGCAAGCTGACTGCGCGGCTCTACGCCATGATCAGCGATGCCGGGAAGGATTTCGATCAATTGAGCAAGGATGGTCCGCTGCTGGGCTACGGCCACGATTTCCTGACGGTGCGCAGCGTCAAGCTTTACGCAGACGGCGCCCTGGGCAGCCGCGGCGCCGCGCTGATCGAACCCTATAGCGACGCGCCGGACAATCGCGGCCTGCTGTTTCATCCGCCGGCCGAAATGAACGCCCTGATCGACAAGGCCGTGTCCAAGGGTTACCAGGTCAACGTGCACGCCATCGGCGATAACGGCAACCGCGAGGTGCTGGATGGCTTCGCCGCCGCGTACAAGGCGCACCCGGAGGCTAGGGCGCTGCGCAATCGCATCGAACACGCACAAGTGGTCGCACTGGCCGACATTCCGCGTTTCAAGGAGCTGGGCCTGATCGCCTCCATGCAGCCTACCCATGCGACGTCCGACATGAACATGGCCGAAGATCGCGTCGGCCACGAGCGCATCAAGGGCGCCTACGCCTGGCGCCTCTACTTGAAGCAGGGGACGGTGATCGCGGCCGGCTCCGATTTCCCCGTCGAGTCGCCCAATCCCTTCTTCGGCCTGCACGCCGCCGTGACTCGCCAGGACCACCACAATCAGCCCGCCAAAGGCTGGTATGCCGATCAGGCCATGACCATGACCGAGGCCCTGCGCGGATTCACGCTGGATGCCGCCTACGCCGGACACCAGGAAAAAACGCTGGGCACGCTGGAACCGGGCAAATGGGCGGACTTCATATTGATTGACCGCGACATTTTCAAAGTGCCGCCTGCGGAAGTCTGGCAGACGCAGGTGCTGGAGACCTGGGTGGGTGGTAAGCGTGTGCGTTGATTCCGTTTCATCTCGATTGTGCACTGGGTAGGATGGAAAAATCCTTACCACAGAGACACAGAGAGCACAGAGAAGAGCATTGAGAGGTCCGGCTTTTCTCTGTGTCTCTGTGGTTCAAGGCTTCTATCAGCCTAACGAGTAAGAATAGAATAAGCGCCTGCCCCGATTTCTCTTGTGCAGTTTTTGCCTATTCCTCGAACGCGAACAGCACGGCGTCCGCCGGCACCATCTCACCGACCTGAAACGAAACGCGCTCGATCAAGCCATCGCGCGGGCTGACGATGGTGTGCTCCATTTTCATCGCCTCCATGATGATCAGCGCCTGGCCCTTTTTCACCTTGTCGCCGACGTCCGCCATCAGCTTGACCACGCGCCCCGGCATCATCGCGGTGAGGCGGCCTTCGTTGGCGCTGTCGTCGCCTTCGAAATGATAGGGGTCGAACAGCGTCAGTTCGGCGCGCTCGGTCGACGTGATCACAGTGAAATGATCGCCGGACCTTACCACCGTGGCGACTTGCTTGTGCGGGCCCAGCGTCACCAGCAAGCGGTCGTCGTCGCGCAGCCGCCACGCCAGCGGCAATCTGGTGGCGCCGTGGCGGAAGTAACGCACACCGCGCTCCAGTTCGACGTGGCAGTCGATTGGCGCGTCTCCGCTGGCCGGCTTGAATTCGATCAGGCGCGAAGCGATGCCGTTCAGGCGCCAGCCGATGTTGCTGGTCCAGGGATCGGCGTCCAGTGAAGCTTCCTCTTCGATCAGCACGCGTACGCAGGCAGCCGCCAGCGTGAAATCGTCGATGGCAAGCGCCGCCAGCAAGGCGTCCTTGTGCTTGGGAATGAAACCGGTATCGGTATCGCCGGCGAGATAGGCCGGGTGCTGCAACAGCCGCTGCAGGAATCCCAGATTGGTGGTGAGACCGATCACGGCCGTTTCGCCGAGTGCGGCCTGCATGCGCCGCACCGCTTCCGCGCGATCTTCGCCCCAGGTGATGAGCTTGGCGATCATCGGGTCGTAGTAGAAGCTGATGGCATCGCCACTCACCACACCGCTATCGAGCCTGACGTCTCCCTCGCTGAGGGCCGGCGTGGCAAACACCGCCATGCGCCCGGTTTCCGGCAGGAAATCGCTGGCCGGATTTTCGGCGCACACGCGCACTTCGATGGCGTGACCGCCGGTGAGGATTTCGTCTTGCGTAAGCGGCAGTTCCTCGCCCGAGGCGACGCGCAACTGCCATTCGACCAGGTCTTCGCCGGTGATCATCTCGGTGATGGGATGCTCGACCTGCAGGCGCGTATTCATTTCCATGAAAAAGAATTCGCGGTCTTCGCCGGCGATGAATTCGATGGTCCCCGCGCCGCGATAGGCAATGGCGCGTGCCGCCGCCACGGCCGCATCGCCCATCCTTTCGCGCATGCCGTCGTCGGCGTTGTCGAGGAAAGGCGAAGGGGTCTCTTCGAGGATTTTTTGATGACGACGCTGGATGGAACATTCGCGTTCATACAGGTGCACATAATTGCCGTGGCTATCGCCGAACACCTGGAATTCGATGTGGTGCGGACCCAGCACGTAGCGCTCGATCAGCACCGCATCGTCGCCGAAGGCATTGCTGGCTTCTCGCTTGGCCGCTTCCAACTGCGCCATGAAATCGGCGGACTTCTCGACCAGCCGCATGCCTTTGCCGCCGCCGCCCGCCACCGCCTTGATGAGCTGCGGGTAGCCGACTTTTTTCGATTGCTCGGCCAGGAAAGCCGGGTCCTGGTTGTCGCCGTGGTAGCCGGGCACGACAGGGACGCCGGCCTTTTCCATCAGCGCCTTGGCGTGGCTTTTGGAACCCATTTTTTCGATGGCGGCAGGCGTCGGGCCGATGAAGGCGATGCCGGCTTTTTCGCAGGCCGCCGCGAAGCCTTCGTTTTCCGACAGGAATCCATAGCCCGGGTGGATGGCTTCGGCGCCGCATTGTTTGGCGATGGCAATGATGACATCGCCCTTCAGGTACGAATCCGCCGGACGCGGGCCGCCGATCAGGAAGGCCTCGTCGGCCTGCAATACATGCTGCGCCGAAACGTCGGCCTCCGAATACACGGCTACAGTACGAATACCCATGCGTCGGCAGGTCTTGATGACGCGGCAGGCGATTTCACCGCGATTGGCGATGAGGACTTTGCTGAACATGACTAGGGAGCCTCTGAACAAGTATTGGGGTCGCGCGCGCTCTTGGCGGGATTGGCTGCTAGGTGCGCGACGAAGTGAATGGTACTACCCTTCACCAGGAGCCGCAGTTGCCAACAGCGGACGCAGCCATCCCGCCAAGAGCGTGCCCTCCGGGTTTTGACGATATTGGCCCATTTGCGTTGTTGCGAAGCTGGGTGAATATATCGAATATTCACCCAGCTCCGCGCCTAGCATATGGGCCAATCTCGTCAAAACGCGATCCCCAATACTTGCCCCAATACTTGTTCAGAGGCTCCCTTTACGCCGCGAGAAGTTGATAGGTGAGCATCAGCCACAAGACGCACAGCAACGTGCAGCTGGTGACGAACGCGTAAAAACGATGCATGACGACGTTGCTGGTGCAATGGATGTAGCTGTGCGCGTAGCGTGCCGCAACAAATCCCCAGGCCGTTGCGAGAAATGCCATCGAATGGAAGCCGATGGCGTAGGCCGCAAAAATCGCCACGTAAAACAGCACCGGCAGCTCGAACAGGTTGCGAAAATTATCCGGCGCACGCGAATCGAGGATGGTGGCGGCCATCTGTGTGGAGGTAGCGGTTTTCTGCGGGTGTACGCGGTTGGTTTTGTAAAACGCGATGCGCCGGCGCAACATGGTCGCTGCCACCATGCAGGTGAGCAGGAACATCGCCAGCAAGGGATACAACAGCGTCTTGTTTTGCATCATGACTTTTCGATGTTCCAGCCGGCCTTGCGCTTGGCCAAAAACGCACCGATGCCTTCCTTGCCTTCTGCGCCGGCGCGAATCCGCGCGATGCGTTGCGCGGTATCGGCAATCAAGGCCGCATCGATCGAGCGTCCGGCGACAGCGGAAATCAGCCGCTTGGCCTCGCCGATGGCCTGCGGCCCCGCCGCCAGCAGCGAAGCACAAAGCTTCTTGATCGTTTCGTCCATGGCCGCTTCGTCCCGGCAAAGTTCGTGCAGCAAACCAAGGCGATACGCTTCGGCTGCGTCGAAACGCTCGGCAGTGAGAAAGTAACGATGCGCGGCTCGCTCGCCAATGGCGGCGATCACGTAGGGTGAAATCACTGCGGGAATCAATCCCAGTTTCACTTCCGAGAGCGAAAATGCCGCGTCGCCGGTGCCCACAGCAATATCGCAGCACGCCACCAGGCCCACGCCACCGCCATAGGCCGGGCCTTGCACGCGCGCGATGGTCGGCTTCGACATCGCATGCAGGGTGCGCATCAATTCGCCCAAAGCGCCCGCATCGCGCAGGTTCTCGTCGTACGAATAGCCCGACATGCGCCACATCCATTGCAGGTCGGCGCCGGCGGAAAATGATTTGCCCGTCGCCGAAAGCACCACCACGCGCACATCTTCGCGAGCATCCAGCGCCTTCAGTTCGCCGGTGAGATCGGCGATCAGCGTTTCATCGAAGGCGTTGTGCCGTTCCGGGTTGTTCAATGTGACGATGGCGATGGGGCCGTCGATTTCGGTGGCTACATGGCTCATTTCAGAAAACCGGTCTCTTTCAGAAATGGTTCTACCAGAGGCCTCCACACTGACACGCCGTCCCGGGCGCCGAAAAGAGCATGCCCGTCCTTGCCGAACGCGGGCAGGGCGATCATTCGTGCATTGCCTCCCTGGGATTGGTAATTGTCGAACATGCGCCCGGCGAGTCCGGGCGCGAAGTAGGAATCGTTCTCGGCGTAAATCCACAGCGACGGACGCTTGGCCTCCTTGCCGTAGTCGCCTGCCGCGCGCACCAACTGGTCGGGCGAACAATTTTCGTTGGGCCGCAGATTCTTGTGGCCGCCACGGCCGCCGGCGAAATTGAGGACGGCCTTGGCGCCGATGTCGGTGCGGGTGGCCGCCGCCAGCACCGCCCAACCGCCGGCGGACTGGCCGACCAGCAGCACCTTGCTCGAGTCCACATACGGTAGCGCCGTCGCGAACCTGACGGCGGCAGCGATATCCTTGGCGCTTTCCAGGCCGCTATCGTAAAAGCCCGGGTTGTAGCAGGGCGCGGATGCCTCGGCATAGTGGCCGCCCGTGGCCCCGTAGCCGCGCCGGGTGGGTACCACCACCACGAAGCCCCACTTCAGGAATTGCTCCGCAGGCACCGGGTATTTGGGGTCCATCTTGGCCCGCTCCGGCGCACCACCAGGCGGGCTGCCGTGGTTGATGATAGCGACCGGGAAGGGGCCCTTATTTTCTCCGTCCGTCGTGGGTCTGTACATCCAGCCCTTCAACTTGATCCCATCCGCAAAAGGAATCTCGATCGCCTCCGGCGTGGCGGCACCGGTGCCTACGCAGGCGAGCGCGCAGCAGACGGCCGCACCCCGCAGGAGAGCGCGCATGCGGCGATGAGTCTGAGTCGTTGGTCGGTGCATGGCCGTGAGACGCCTTACATCCGGAACACGCCGTAATCGGTCTTGTCGATCGGCGCGTTCATCGCCGCCGAAAGTCCCAGTCCCAAGACCGTGCGGGTCTGCGCGGGGTCGATGACGCCGTCGTCCCACAGGCGCGCGGTGGCGTAGTACGGATGGCCCTGCCGCTCGTATTGTTCGCGGATCGGCGCCTTGAAAGCCTCTTCCTCGTCCTTGGACCACGTACCCTTCTTGCCTTCGATGCCGTCGCGCTTGACGGTGGCCAAAACGCTCGCCGCCTGTTCGCCGCCCATCACCGAGATGCGAGCATTGGGCCACGTCCACAGGAAGCGCGGATTGAAGGCGCGGCCGCACATGCCGTAGTTGCCGGCGCCGAAGGAGCCACCGATCAGCACGGTGAACTTGGGTACCTTGGCGCAGGACACGGCGGTGACCATCTTGGCGCCGTCCTTGGCGATGCCGCCGGTTTCGTATTTCTTGCCGACCATGAAGCCGGTGATGTTTTGCAAAAACACCAGCGGGATACCGCGCTGGTTGCAAAGCTCGATGAAGTGCGCGCCCTTCAGGGCCGATTCCGAAAATAGAATGCCGTTGTTGGCGACGATACCGACCGGGTGACCCCAAATGTGCGCGAAGCCCGTCACCAAAGTGGTTCCATACAGGGCCTTGAACTCATGAAAGTCGGAACCATCGACGATGCGCGCGATCACCTCGCGGATGTCAAAAGGTTGGCGCGAGTCCTTGGGGATGATGCCGTACAACTCTTCGGCGGCGTACAACGGCTCGACCACTTCGCGCATCGCCACGTCGGGAAACTTGTCGCGGTTCAAGTGACGCACGATTTCGCGGGCGATGCCGAGCGCGTGCTTGTCGTTCTCGGCCAGGTGGTCGGTGACGCCCGAGGTGCGCGAATGCACGTCGCCGCCGCCCAGTTCCTCGGCCGTCACCACTTCACCGGTGGCGGCCTTCACCAAGGGCGGGCCGCCGAGGAAAATGGTGCCCTGGTTCCTGACGATGATGGATTCGTCGCACATCGCCGGCACGTAGGCGCCGCCCGCAGTGCAGGAACCCATCACACAGGCGATTTGCGGGATGCCGGCGGCGGACAGATTGGCTTGGTTATAAAAGATGCGGCCGAAGTGTTCTTTATCCGGAAACACCTCGTCTTGCAACGGCAAAAACGCGCCGCCGGAATCGACCAGATACACGCAGGGAAGATTGTTTTGCAGCGCCACTTCCTGTGCGCGCAAATGTTTTTTTACCGTGAGGGGATAGTAGGTGCCGCCCTTGACGGTGGCATCGTTGGCGACGATCACGCACTCGGTGCCCTCGATGCGGCCGATGCCGGTGATGACGCCGGCCGCCGGAGCATCACCCGGGTCGTCCTGGCTGCCGCTTTTTCCATATACGCCCCAGGCGGCCAGCGGCGAGAGCTCCAGAAACGGCGAGCCCGCGTCGAGCAGCGCCTTGACGCGATCGCGTGGCAGCAGCTTGCCGCGCGCGGCGTGCTTGGCGTTGGCTTCCGCGCCGCCGCCTTCAGCAACACGGGCGGACTTGGCGCCGAGTTCGTCGACCAGGCTGCGCATCTGCGCGGCATTGGCGGCGAAGCCGGGAGAGTGGACGTCGATTTTGGTTTTTATATGTGGCATGGTCGCTTCGGCTTAGGATGACGCGTGTACTATTTGTTGTTCTGGCGCTCTTTTTCGGCGAGTTTGAGCCAGTCCTCCTGGTCTCCCCAGTCGCGCTTGTGACGATTGCCCGCGGCGACAATGGTATCGAACAATTCATTGGCCTGCGCCGGTCGGCCGCTGTTTTTTAACAGCAATCCGTAGCGGTATTTGGCCTCGTAGCCGACGTACTTGTCCTTCAAATCGACGTAAATGCGTTCGGCCTCGCCAATATTGCCGAGAGCTTCGAAAACGCGGGCAAGCAACAACGCCACTTCCTCGCGATGAAATTTTTTCTGCGCGCGTTGCAGTTTTTCCAGTGCATTCTTGGCGTCGCTGAATTGGCGGTTGTAAAAGTAGGCGCGCGCCAGCCCGAACAACAAGGGTGGATCGTCGGCAAATTGTGCCGTCATGGCGCTCAGATACAAGCGGATGGATTCGTCGAACATGCCGCGGGCCAGGCACTCGTCCGCCAACGCCGACTTATTTGCAACACTTTCGCTGGTGGCCAATTCCTCGGAGCGGCGCTTCAATTCGGCATCCGGATTCAAAGCCTTGGCGATATCGCGTATTCCGGCGCGCAGCTGACGTTCTTCCCGGGAATCGGGGAATACCTCGAAAAAATAATACGCGAGGCAGCCCACCACCGGAAAAAACATGATGAACCAAAGCCATTTTTGCTCGCGGCCGGTTTTAAGGGCGTGAAAGGCGAAAGTAAGCTGGATGATTACCACCAATGGGGCCAGAAAACGGATCAAGCTCTTTCTCCCTTGGTTTGTCCTGCTTGCGCTCTCAGGCGCCGGTCAGGTTGCGTGCAATCAGCATGCGCTGAATCTCGCTGGTGCCTTCGTAAATTTGCGTGATGCGCGCGTCTCGATAATAGCGCTCCACCGGATAGTCTTCCAGGTAGCCGTAGCCGCCGTGAATCTGGATGGCCTTGCTACAGACCCATTCCGCCAATTCGGATGCGTACAGCTTGGCCTGCGAGGCTTCGCTTAAACAGGGCAGGCCTTCGGTGCGCATGCGCGCGGCATGGTGAATCATCAGGCGAGCAGCGTTGATACGGGTATGCATGTCGGCCAGCATATTGGCGATGCTCTGGTGCTCGGCAATCTTCTTGCCGAACTGGGTACGCTCGTTGGCGTAGGCGAGTGCCGCTTCCAATGCTGCGCGGGCAATGCCGAGCGCCTGCGCGGCGATGCCGATGCGCCCGCCCTCGAGATTGGAGAGTGCAATGGCGAGACCCTTGCCGCGCGGCCCCAGCAGGTTCTCCGCAGGTACGGCGCAGTTATCCAGCAATATGGCGCAGGTGTCGGAGGCGCGGATGCCCATCTTGTGCTCCGGGCGCTGCACGTTAAAGCCGGGGGTGTCGGTGGGCACGAGGAAAGCCGACAGGCCCTTCTTGCCGAGCTCGGGATCGGTGACGGCGAAAACGATGGCGAGTGCGGCGCGTTTGCCGTTGGTGACGAACTGCTTGGCGCCGTTCAGCACCCACTTGCCGTCGACCAGCTTCGCAGTGGTCTTGAGGTTGTGGGCTTCGGAGCCGGCCTGCGGCTCGGTGAGACAAAAGCAGCCGATCTTCTTGCCGGCGGCGAGGTCGCGCAAATACATTTCTTTTTGCACGTCGCTTCCCCAGGCGAGGATCGGTCCGCAGCCCACCGAGTTGTGCACGCTCATCATGCCGGCGGTGGAGGCGTCGCCCGCGGCGATTTCCTCGATGGCCAGCGCATAGGCGGTGTAATCGGAAAAGGAGCCGCCCCATTCCTCGGGCACCACCATGCCGAGCAGGCCCAGTTCGCCCATTTGCGCTACCACGGCATCGGGAATCCACTTGTCCTTGTCCCATTGCGCGGCGTGGGGTGCCAGTTCGTTTTGGGCGAAGTCGCGCGCCATGTCGCGGATCATGCGCTGGTCATCGCTATAGAAATCGGGGGTTGCTTTCATGAGCATGGTGGCTCCGGCGCTTTCGAGGCGAGAATTGTGTTCCAGCCGCTCGCGGGTTGCGTGGATTTACTTGGTGTCGCCTTCGATCTTCTTGTTGGCGTCTTCGGCCTGCTTGTCCATCGTCTTTTGCACGTCCTTGGCCTTGTCGTAGCCGGCCATCGGCGTGGCGGTGAGGGCGTTGCTGCGGACCGCTTTGGAGGTGGCGTCCTTGTCGGCCTGCACTTGTTCCGCAGACTTGGCTTGTTCCTTCTTGCCGCACCCTGCGGAAAGCGTGATCGTCGCCACGGAGGCAATCATCACCAAGGCGGTCGTTGCGGTGGCCAACAGGGGACCTCGATTTACCATGGAAACTCCGTGCCGTCGTAGTTGATGAATTTGCCGTTGGTGTTGGCAGAAGCTGCCGCGATGACTTTGCGCATGCCGGCGATGCTGGTCTCCACCTCGATATCGGCGCCGGCGCCGCCCATGTCGGTTTTTACCCAGCCGGGGTGGAACACGAACGAAGTGACACCCTGCGGGCCCCATTCGAGCGACGCGGCTTTCATGATGGCGTTG
>Ga0302321_100001409_pt1 | contig 20553 bp, 11 predicted proteins | sample Fen_T0_1_FD_202505 | JGI IMG/M metagenome (GOLD analysis project Ga0302321, IMG submission 202505) | Peat permafrost microbial communities from Stordalen Mire near Abisko, Sweden - Fen_T0_1 | ecosystem: Environmental > Terrestrial > Soil > Wetlands > Permafrost | place: Sweden: Abisko...
GCGGTTCGAGCGGCAGCTCCGGGATGAGCGTCAGTGCCGGGACGAGCGGCACTGCCGGGATGAGCGGCACTGCCGGGATGAGCGGCACTGCCGGGATGAGCAGCACTGCCGGGATGAGCGGCACTGTCGGGATGAGCGGCAGCTCCGGTTCTGCGCAAAGTGGTGCCGGCGGTGCCAGCGCGGGCGCAGGCGGCGGGAGCGCGGGCTCGGCGGGCACTGGCGCGGGTGCCGGCGGTTCGAGTGCTGGCGCGGGCGGCGACAGCGCGGGCGGCGGTAGTGCGGGCTCGGCGGGCAGCGGCGCGGGTGCCGGCGGTTCGAGCGCAGGCGCGGGTGGCAGCTCCGCCGGGAGCGGCGGTTCGAGCGCCGGGGCTGCAGGTAGCGGTGCCGGTACCGGCGGTTCGAGTGCGGGTGCGGCCGGCAGCACTGCTGGTGCCGGCGGTGGCAGCGCGGGGACGGGCGGCAGTACCTCCGGCGCAGGCGGCAGCTCTGCGGGCGCTGGCGGTTCGAGTGCGGGCTCCGGGGGCAGCGGCGGCAGCTGCCCGGCACCGAGCGGCACCACCTGCACTACCGCGTCCAACTACTGCGCTACGTACGCTTATATCGTCGGTGACAAGGTGAAGGCCGTCTGTCTGGTGGATACCGCGGGCTGCATCAAAACCAAAAATTGGCTGTTTACGTGCACGGTCGCGGGTTGCGGCACTCACGCTCCGGGGACTACCGACGGCCAAGGCTACTGGACTATCACCCAGTGCAACTAGGGCTGGGCGTGCGCGTGCAGTTGCCTTAGCGGTGCACAGCGCTGCTGAGGCGCTGGTCTTCGCACGCTTGACGCTTTGGTCTTCGCACGCTTGACGCACGGTTGCTCCGGCGTATTTCGCAGCCATGGCGAGGCGGGGAATTGTGTGTGTGCTGGGACCCACACCTTGGCCACGCGGTCCTGGTTGATGCACAGCTCGTTGCCCGAGCGGCTTTGCCCCGGGGTGTGCGGTTGGTGGTGGTGTCGCAGATCGGTTGCAGGCACAGCGCTGCCACCAGCCTGCGTGACGCGGCCGGGGCGTGACAGGTGGAGACAGCGCGTGTCAGACGAATGCTCATCGAAAGATTTGCAGGAAGGGCGAGTCTCGCCCCTTGAGGTCGAATTTTTGTCGATGTGCATCACCGCCGGCGGCGATGATGCCGGCCAGCGCTTAGCGGCAAGCCTCCGGCAAGCGGTTGTCTAGGACGCGGCAGGAACCAGAGCTCACGGCCGAGACGCAGCTGTGCGCCTGCGCTCCGTCGTGGTTGACGGTCTTGCCTCTGATGGTGAAGCCCCTGGGGACTTCTTCTAAGGACGGCCGCGGCCGTTTGCTTGAAAAAATGATGGTTTGCCCGATTTCGGGCAAGCAATTTGACGGCTCGGCACGAGGCGTGACACAGTGCTTGGGTGAGCATCGGAGTCGATGACGCTGAACGCCGCCTGCGTGCGCTGCTCGGTCTTTCCGAGCAGCAAGCGTCACGCGCGGTGGACGAGGTGTTCGATGTTCTGCGGCTAGACGTCGATGAGTTCATCAGCGCTCGTCACGCACAGCTGCAAGCACAAGGTGAGCAGAACCCGGTCATCTTCGAGCGCATTGCCGGCGAACTCGCGCAGCTTCGCTTCAGGGCCCCCACGCTCAGCACGCGGCAAATCCGGCGTCGCATTTATGGCTGAGCGCTGAGTTGATAGGAAGAACATCAAATGTGCGGAATCATGGGTTACATCGGTCGCGACCCGGCTTGGGAGATCGTGATGAGCGGTCTGCGACGTCTCGAATATCGGGGCTACGATTCGACGGGGATCGCGACCGTCTCGGACAAGCGCTTACGCGTCGCGCGCCGAGTCGGGCACCTCAGTGCGCTGGCTGAAGCTCACCCACAAGGCTTGCCAGGAAACGTCGGCATCGGGCACACTCGGTGGGCGACGCACGGCGGCGTAACCGAAGCCAATTGCCATCCGCATGCGGATTCGAAGCAACGCATCGCCGTCGTGCACAACGGTATCATCGACAACGTAGAGGCTTTGCGTGCGGAGTTCGTGGCCAAGGGCGTCACCTTCCGCTCGGAGACGGACACCGAGGTGCTAGCCGAGTTAATCGGCGAAGGGGTCCGGGCCGGGGGGAGCCTGCGGGACGCGGTGGTCGCCGCGATGAAGCGGGTCGAAGGCACCGCTGGTTTGGTTGCGCTGGATCAGCAGGATCCGGAGCGGCTGGTCGCGGCGCGCATGGGCAGCCCGGTAGTGGTTGGGCTGGGTGACGGGGCGACCTGGGTCGCGTCCGATGCCATCGCGCTCGTGCCCTACACCGAGCGCATGATTGTGCTCGACGAAGGCGAAGTGGCGGAGCTTACCGCGACCTCGATCAAGACGGTGGATCTCGAGCAGCGCGATCGCGAAAAGCGGGTCGAGAAGATCTTGCACCGCGCCGATGACGCAGACATCGGCAAATACGATCACTTCATGATGAAGGAGATCTGCGAGCAGCCAGCCGCGCTCGATCGCTCGATGCGCGGACGCCTGGACTCGGTGCTCGGCTCGTCGCGACTGGGCGGGCTGCAGACGCACGAAGCACGCTTGTTCGACATTCGCCAGGTCGTGTTCCTCGCCTGCGGCACCAGCCTGTACAGCGCGCAGGTCGGGGCGTACCTGCTGAACCGGTACGCGCGCATGCCGGCCGTTGCGGAGGACGCGGCCGAGCTGTCGGTCAAGAACCCGATCGTCGACCGCCAGACGCTGTACGTGGCCATCTCGCAGAGCGGTGAGACAGCCGACACGTTGGCGGCTTTGCGCGAGATCCGCATGCGCGGCGGCCTGTGTGCGGGCATCACCAATGTGGTCGGCAGCTCGCTCTCTCGCGAAACTGATCTTGGTATTTACGTACACGCCGGCCCGGAAATCAGCGTCTGTTCGACCAAGGCGTTTACGGCGCAGGTGCTGGCGACCGAGCTCTTGGCGCTGCGCTTCGCCCGCATGCGCGACCTCTCCGCAACTGACGGACGGCTGTGGGTGAACGCGCTGGAGTCGATTTCGGCTCAGGTGGGCTTGATGCTGGAGCAGGCCGAGAGTTGCAAAATGCTGGCTCAGCGCTTCTATCAGTCGCGCTTCACCATGTTCGTAGGCCGCGGTGTGAACGTGGCCGTCGCCTGCGAAGGCGCACTCAAGTTGAAGGAGATCGCTTACCTTCCGGCAGAAGGGCTATCGGGTGCAGCGATGAAGCACGGCCCACTGGCTCTGATTGAACCGGGCAGCCCCGTGTGGGCGCTGGTGCCGCCGGATGAAACTCGCGACCGCATGCTGGGCAACGTGCGCGAGCTCAAAGCGCGTGGCGCGTTCGTGATGGCGATCGCCGCCGCGAACGACGAGGAAACGCGCACCTTGGTCGACCAGGTGATCCCCATGCCCCCGCATCACCCAGCCGTTTCCCCGATGCTGAACGCGATCCCACTCCAGTTGTATGCGTACTATGTGGCTTTGGCCAATGGCTTCAACATCGACAAGCCTCGAAATCTCGCCAAATCACTGACCGTCATGTGAGGGCGATCGCTCCCTGCGCGGGCGGGTGTGTCGCGGGAACGGAGCGCGCTTGGAGGTGCGTTGCGGGATCGTGATCGCCCCTTCTAGTCAGGGTAGCCGGGTCGCGGGCTTGGCGGCGAGTGCTAGGCCGAATTCGCGCGGATCGGCGTAGGCGAAGGCCAGCTTGCCCTGGATCAGGATTTCGTTCGCGTCGCCGATTGCGCTGCGTCCCGGCTTGAGCTTGTGCCCGCGCCGCGTCAGTTCGCGCAGCTCGGCGGCCGGCGGTGCGTTGTGCGGCTCGTAGCGCAGCAGGTCGGGAAGGAAACCGTGGTGAAGGCGCGGCGCGTCGACCGCGGCGCTGAGTGATTCCCCGTGGTCGACGATGTGCCGCAGCACTTGCACGATCGTGTTTGGGATCGTGTCACCGCCGGGGGTGCCGAGCAGGAGCACCGGGTCGTCGCCGTCGAGCACCATGGTCGGCGCCATCGAGCTAACGGTGCGGCGGCCGCCGACTGGTTGATTGTCGCCACTGGCGGCGAACGAGGCGACCGAGTTGTTGAGCACGACGCCGGTGCCGGGCAGCACCAGCTTCGCGCCGTACGAGGCGGAGAGCGTGGTCGTGCAAGAGACGACCATGCCCTCGGCGTCGATCACCGAAAAGTGTGTGGTGTGCTCGGATTCGGCCGAGGTGTCAGCGGGCGGGGGACGCAAGCTGGTTGAGGGCGTGGCGTGCTCTGGGTCGATCGGCGAGGGGACGAGCCAGGCCTGCGGGTCTAGCCAGCGTGCGCGTTTCGCAGCCGTTTCTGCCGCGCTGAGCGCATCGGGGTCGATCACGCCGAAGCGCCGCTCGACTTGTGCTCGACGCGCGGCTTCCACGAACAGATGAAGTTCGGCGGCAGAGTCGTGGGCAAGGGTCTCCGCGTGGAGTGCTTGCAGCATCAGCAATATCTGCGTGACTGCGACGCCACCGGCAGAGGGTGGCGGCATCACTTCTACCGAGAGCCCGTGATAGTCGAAGCGCAGCGGGTCACGCCACTTGGCTTGGTAGGCCGTCAAGTCTGTGCTCGTGATCAGGCCACGCGCGAGGTCGCGGAGCGCGCTGGCAGTGGGCCCGGTGTAGAAGCCGTCGCGCCCTTGGTCGGAGATCCGCTTCAGGGTGGCCGCCAGATCGAGTTGCACGAGGCGCGCGCCGGCCGGGAGCGGCTTCTTTTCTTTGCCAAAGATGGCGCGCGCGGCTGGATCGAGTGAGAGCGCGTTGAAGCTGCCCGCGAGCAGTGCGGCTTGGTGGGCGCCCACCGTGTGACCGCGCGCCAGCTCGATTGCCGGCGCGATCACTGCCGCGCGTGGCAAGCGACCGAAGCGATCGTGCGCGAGTTCGAGGCCTGCGACGCTGCCCGGCACTCCGACCGAGACGGAGCCCATTCCACCCGCGCGTTGCATGGCATCGAAGCGCGCCCGGGTCAGCGCGAACGGAGCGCTTTCGCGAAAGTCCAAGGCCGAGGTGGGCCCGCCCTTGGGACGTACGAGCAGGAAGCCACCGCCGCCCAGGTTGCCCGCGCTCGGGTGGGTGACGGCGAGCGCATAGGCGACGGCCACGGCCGCGTCGATCGCGTTGCCGCCATGCTCCAGGATCGCAATGCCGACGCGCGTGGCGTGCGGCTCGACGCTGGTCACCGCGCCGAATTCCGCGCGCACCGCGCGTGGTCCGCCATCCGCAGTGAACCGCGCACGGGGCACGGGCACGGGCACGGGCACGGGCACGGGCACGGGGGCTTGGGCTGGCCTCGGCTCGGGTTCGTTGCTCGGGGCGCGCGTGCACGCGAGCACGGCCAAGGCAATCAACGTTGCAGAGCGACGCACCGGCAGGAGCATACACGCCGGCCCCAAAAACGCGCTAGTCTAAGCAAACCATGGATCCGGTCCCGACCCCGCTGCAGATTGCCATCATCACCATCAGCGACACGCGCACGCTCGAGACCGACAAGAGCGGTGGCCTACTCATGGATCAGCTCCTGGCCGCGGGCCACATGATTGCCCTGCGCAAGATCGTCAAAGACGATTTGGACCTGATCCGCAGCGCGCTTTCGTTCGGTATCGATTCGCCGGCGATTGACGTGGTGATCACCACCGGCGGCACGGGCATCACGCAGCGGGACGTGACGCCGGAAGCCTTGGCGCCGCTGGTGACCAAGGCCATTCCGGGGTTCGGTGAGTTGTTTCGCTGGCTCAGCTACGCGGACATCGGCGCTTCCACGATTCAATCGCGGGCCGAGGCTGGGCTGTGCGGTACGACGTTGGTCTTCATGTTGCCGGGCTCGACGGGCGCGGTGCGGCTGGCATTGGAAAAGATTTTGCTGCCGCAACTCGATTCACGCACCAAGCCTTGCAACTTCGTGGAGCTGCTACCGCGCGTGCACTCCGAGGGCTGAGTCAGTGCACCAGCAATAGCCCCGGATCGTGCCGAGCCCATTCTGCGAGATCGCCAGCCGCCACGGCAACCACCGGCACCCCGAGAGCGCGCGCTTCGCGCACCACGCTCGGTGCACCTTCCTGGGCCGAGGCGCTGAGCAGCACGTCTGCCGCGGCGATCCAGCGTAAGGCCTCGGAACGCGGCAGGTAGCCGGTGAAATGCGCGGTTGGAAAGCGGGCTCGCAACGACGGGAGCTCGGGCCCGTCGCCGACCACCACCGCGCACAGGTCGCCCTGCAGCGCGAGTGCTTGCAGCGCAAGGGCGACGCGCTTTTCGGGGATCAGGCGGGCTACGATCAGCGCCAATGGCTTGGCTTCGGGGATGCCGAGTGCGCGGCGTGCCACGCTGCGTGTGGGCACGTCTTCGACGTCGATCGGGCTCGCCTCGACGCGTAGCGCGGACGAAAGTTCTGGGTTGGCCGCGCGTAGGGCGTCTGCGAGTTCGGCGCTGGTCACGCGCAGGCTGGCATGCCGCGCGAGCCACGCGCGTGCGATTGGCGTGCGCAGCGCACTTGGCAGTCGGCAGAACAAGCGTACGTCCGAACCGTGTCCGACTAACTCGAGCTGAGTCGACGGTTCGGCAGCGAGCGCGATCGGCCACGCGCATGGCACGAGAAAGTGCGCTTGCACGCGCGTGAACGGCGCCTGTCGACGCAACGCCGAGCCCGCGCGCACGCAAAACTCCGCGGCCCCGAGCCAGCGCGTGGGTCTCTCTTTGAGACGTACGAGTGCGCCAGGCCAGCCGAACGCGCCTCGATCGGCAAGCCAGTGCAGCGCAGCTCCGTCGCTCGAGGCGCTTGCCGGGCCAGGCGCGAACACGTGCACCTCGTGCCCGGCGCCGAGCAAGCGTTTCACTTCGCTGTGCACGAAGTGCCCCGCGGCGTCCCCGCGCTGGCTAGGGTACGAAGTCGTGACGATGGCGATGCGTTCGCTCAAGAGCGAGGCAGTTCACCGAGGGCCTTCACGGCCTCGGCCCCCTGAGCGGTCAGCATCTCCCCCAGCGTGCGCAAGTAGCGGAAGCTGTAGATCCCCGAGCTGTGGCTGTCTCCCCAAGTGAAGGAGAGGGCATAGTTGCCGACCCGTTCGATATCACGCAGTTCCTCGTTGCCCCCGGTCTGGAAGCGAATCGCGCCCGAGTGCCCCTGGCAACCCGCGCACGGACAATAACCCCTCAATATTTCATGGGGATAGACCATGATTTGGCCGTCGGCCCAGGTGACTTCGAAGCTTCGGGCGCCGTGCGGGGCCTTGATGGCGGTCGGTTTGAATTGTGGTTCCATGCGAAAAAACGAGTTCTGCGGGGTGGATCGGGGCTTGCCAAGCCTCCGAGGGTCTGTCATACCCACGGCCCCTTGGCGAATACCAGCGAATCGGTTCAGTGCAGGCCTCTCGAGGTCCAAGTCGGCGACAAAGGCATTGAGCGTGCGATCAAGCACCTCAAGCGCAAAATGGCTGCGGAGGGCATTCTGCGCGAGCTGAAGCGCCGTCGCCACTACATGAAGCCGTCGATCAAGAAGCGTAAGAAGATGAGCGAAGCCGCTCGTCGTCGCCGCAAGCGCCTTAAGACGGACGAGATCCCGCGCACGATGGGCTGATTGCGCGGTTTGGCCTGAGGGGCCAGCGGGTCGCTGCCAAAAGCAGCGGCGAAACTTGGCCCAACTCGCGGAAATTGCTGAGTGTAGCCAGCATGGCTCTCGCGCCGGCTGCATCGACGGTAGCCTTTCCACGACCTCCGATCCGAATTCGTAGCATATTGGCACTTGGCCTGGTTGCCTGGTGCCTGTTCTCGCTCGTGCCGCGAGCGCTCGCGGGCTACCGCGTCCACACGCTCGCAACCAGCGTGGCCGACTACGCCGTGTGCATGGCGGGACCGACCGGTCCGGCGTTGTTCCGTGATAACCCGAATGAGTTTGCGCGGCTCGTGCATCGCCGCATCGTCGCGGCTGGTTCGGGCGAGCGTCCGTTCGAGAAGTGTGCCAAGCACGCCTTGGCGATTACTGGTTCGCAGGAGGTGGCGCGCAAGCATGGGCTCAGCGCGGCGAGCTTCAGCGACTTTGGGCTGACTGGGATCGAGAGCACGTTCGGCCTTTCGGTCACGAGCGAGCCATTGGTTTCGGCGGCGCACGCGGCATGGCCGTTCGTGCGTGGCTACACGGCGCTGGTGAAGCCGTCGCTCGGTGCGTTCGAGGCCATTCACCCGGTGGGATTGCCGAGGCCGGGCGTCGGACGAGGGATCCCGGCGTGGCGCGGCGTGTATCGCTCGGTCAAGCGTACCCCTGAGGCGCTTTGGCTGGCTTTTGGCAAGGGTGCGCACCTCTCGCTACTCAAGAGCACGGACAACGGGCTCACTTGGCGCCCGGGCACCTTGGCATCGACCAGCGACTTTGCGGAGCGCTGTATGACCGGCGATGGCCGTGCATACGAGGTGGCAACGAGCGCCGATCACGACGTGCTCGAGGTCAATTCGATCGAGCAAGACGGCACGGCGCACGCCACGCAGCTCGCGCCCGAGAGCAGCACGGTTTACGCTTTGGCCTGCGATGAGCGGGCGCTGGTGCTCCTGGTCCGCGCGCAAGGCGCCAAACTGAGCGAGCTATACAATTGCCCGTTCGCGAGTCGGTGTTCGGTGATGCCCGGTCCGCGTCCGGAGGCTTCGCCCGGACTCTTCGAGCAGATCTTGGATATCGCGCGGGTGCATGGCACGACCGTGCTTTCGGTGACCAACCGCGACATCGTGCGCGTCACTTCGAGCCGCGACGAGGGGCGCACCTGGACGCCGTTTTACGTCGCCTTCGACACTTCCGAACACCCCGAGGTACGCGCCGACGTGCGCACGCCTTCGCGACTGCTCACGGTCGACGGACGCGTGTTTCTGTACGGAGGCGGCAATCGCTCGACGCAATCGTACAGCGTGCTCGTCTCGGACGATCACGGCGCCAGCTTCCGCACGCCTTGAAGCGCTTTGCAGCGTGGACCTTTGGATCGAGGCTTGTACGAAGACGAAGCCCTCGCGGCGATGAACTCATACTGTGTTCACAATGTTCACAAAGTACGATTTCATCGCCGAGCACTGCCTCCGGAGCGCGGCTGCGTTCTTGTGCCGCTTTCGTAAGCCGAGCGTCTAGCGGCGCGCGATGCGCGCCAAAGAGCGGCCGACCCAGTCATGCTTTTTGACGGGTTCGGTGCTGGGATCGGTTTCAGCTGCCAGCACGCGAAGTGCGCGGATTTCGAGGCGTGCGCTCTCGGCTGCCGCCGGCTCGCCGTTGGCCTGCGCGGCGCTAGCGATGCGACGGAAGGTGGCTAGGGCGGCCGCCCAGGCGTGGCCTTCGACATAGTGCTGTGCCAGCTCCTGCAACGCCGCGCTATTCGGCTCGAGCTCGACCGCGGCTTGTAGATCGCTGAGCGCTTGTTCGCTGCGACCGGCGGCGCGACGTAAGTGCGAGCGCTGAACCAGCGCTTGCGCGCGGGAGTCGCCCAGTCGGATGGCTTCGGAATAGATCAGTTCGGCTTCACGGGCGTCGCCCATGCGTTCGCGCAAGGAGGCCAACCGCAGGTAAGCGTCGCCCAGGGTGCTGTCGATGGCGATGGTCTCGCTGTATTCGCGCAAGGCGCGAGCGATGTCACCGCGTCGCTCGAGCTCAGTCGCGCGCTGGTAGTGACTGTCAGCGAGCCGACGCGACCAGTTCGCGCTATTGGCCGCTGAAACCTGCGCCTGGGCCGGTCGCGGCGCGCTTGCGATGCACACCAGAAGCAGCGCCGCCAGCGCCAGCCGCGCTGTGTGCGGATAGCCGCGAAGCGTGCGTCCGAGTGACCACATCCGTCCAGCAATTTCGGCCAAAATCCGCGATTGCGGCCGCGGCACGCCTGTTGCTGACTGGGCGGCAAATCCTATGAATCTCGCTGCCAAGCTTGGACATTCTCGGTTCTCGCGCTGGGCGCTGTCGCTCGGTGCAATGCTGATGGTCGGTGCCGCGTGCATGGAGGGCGCCAAGAGCCCCGTGAAGTCCGCGAATGGAGCGCTCGCGCCAGGAGCGGCCGCGCGCGGCGGGAAGAATAAGGACGGCGCATTCCGCGTCGTATTCGCGGGCCCGCAGGGTGAAGCGAACGAGGTCAGCGAGCTCAGTTTGGTGTTCAGCCGTCCGCTCCGCAAGCTCGACCTGGCCGGCGCTCCGCCGCCAGCGATCGGGATCTCGCCGCCGATCGCCGGCCGCTGGCTGTGGGTGGGCACGCACGCCCTGCACTTCGTGCCGGAAACGCCCCATTTGCCAGGCTCCACCCAGTACACGGTGAGCGTGCCCGGCGAGCTGCGCGCGCTCGACGGTTCGAGCTTGGGCAGTCCCTATCAGTTCGAGTTCAGCACGCCGCGCCTGAAGCTGGTCGACTCGGAGCCCGGGGCGGGCAGCCGGGGTTTGGAACCGGCCACGAAATTCACACTCCATTTCAATCAAGCGGTCGATCCAGAGAGGTTCCGCGCGCTCACCAAATTGACTGCGACGCACGACGGCAAGACCGAGGCGCTGGCTTTCTCGGTGCTGCGGCCGGATCCGAACCAACCCAAGCGGCTGGAGCTGAAACCAACGCGCCCGCTGCCCATTCATTCCGAGATCAAGCTCGCGGTAGCTGAGTCGTTGACTGGCCTCGAAGGCCCGTTGCCCGTCGCCGCGGCTTTCGAGATCCCGGTCGAAACCTATGGACCGCTCACGGTCGACAGCGTCAATTGCGATCGCGAGACGCCCAAGGGGCAATGCGCGCCTGGTGGTTCGTGGTCGCTCGAGCTGAGCAACGCCGTGCCGTTGAAGGACTTGAAGCGAGCGCTGTCCATCACGCCAGCCCTGCCACTGCGTTTCGAGAACTGGACCGACGAATCGACGCCCGTGTCTTACCTGAGCATCACGGCGCCCTTTCAGGCTGGCGCCAAGTATGCGCTCCAGGTCGCTGCCGGCCTGCATGACGTCCATGGTCAGAGCTTGGCCCGAACTTTCGGCAGGGACATGAATATCGACGACTATTTCCCGGCCGTCGAGATCGGCGTGCAAGGGCATCTGCTCGATCCGCAAACCGCGACCACGGTGCCCGTTGGCTCGCTCAACGTAAAAAGCTACGGCTTGAGCACAGCGCCGCTCACTGCCGAAGACGCCCTCCTGTTGTCGAACGAAGACGAGCCGGATAAACGTTGGCAATTGTTTCGCGCGTTGCCGAGGACGCGCGTGCGCTCGATCAGCCCGGGTGCCGGCCTGAATCGAGTCAACAAAGAGAACTTGGCGCTCTCGAGTCTGCTCGGTCCGAGCGCGCACGGCGCTTTGGCAATCGGCGTCGAGTACGAGCGAAACCCGAAGGACTACCGCTCGCTGGAGACATTCAAGATCGTGCAACTGACCGATTTGGCGATCACCGGCAAACTCTCACCCGAAGGATCGCTGGTTTGGGTGACGCGCGTTTCGTCTGGCGAACCGGTGGCCAAGGCGACCGTGCGGCTCTTGGGCAGCAGCTCCGGTGAACACCGCTACGAAACCGATGCCCAAGGCATTGCCAAGATCGGCCCGCAAGATTTCGCACCCAAGCTCGACGAGTCCAACGGCGATGCCTCCGCGATTTTGGTCGTGCAGAGCGGCGACGATTGGGCCTTCGAGCGAGCGCGGGATTTTCTGTCTCCCTGGCGCTTTTCGGTGCCCTTCGATTGGTCGGGCAAGGAGCGCAACTACGGTATGATTTTTACCGAGCGCGGAATTTATCGGCCAGGGGACGAAGTGCAAGTGAAGGGCATCGTGCGCCGCGAACAAACCAGCGGCAACGCGACGCCAGCCGGCGAAGAACTCACGCTCGAGCTGTATTCGCCTGACTCCGAGAAGACGCAGTCGCAGACGATCAAGCTCAATCAGTTCGGCACGTTCGCTACGCAGCTCAAAGTTCCGGAAACCGGACACTTGGGCGCTTGGCAGATCCGGGGCCAGATGGCTGAGGACGTGATCTACGAGTCCTTCGACGTGTCGGAGTATCGCCCGGCCGAGTTCAAGGTTGGCGTCGAGAGCGAACGCCCGAGCTACATCCGCGGCGATACTGCACGCTGGACGGGCCACGGCGACTATCTGTTCGGCGCACCGATGGCCAAAGCGAGCGCGCGCTATACTGTTTCACGAGCACCCAGCTACTTCGAAGTGCCGAACTCTGCGGGGTTTTCCACGAGCGCTGCGGCGTATCATGCAGATCTCGAGGATCAGGGGCTGAATACGAGTCAGCTGGTCTCGCAGAACGGCACTCTGGATGAACACGGCGCCGTGGCCTTCTCTCACAAGCTCGACTTGCCGGCGCAACGCGGAACGGAGCTGCTCAGCGCCGAAGTCGAAGTGAGCGACGTGTCACGTCAGAGCATCGCTGGCAATACATCGGCAATCGTCCACCCCGCCGAGTTTTACCTCGCATTGAAGGAGCCGGAGGACTACTTCGCGGCGGCGCCGGGCAAGTTCGCCACCACTGTTTTGGCCTTGTCGCCCAAGGGTGAGCGGCTGGTTGGGAAATCGGTGAAGGTGGAGCTGATCTCGCGCCGCTGGACGTACGCGCGACAAAAACAAGGTGACAACGACTCGCAGCTGCTCAGCAAGGTGGTCGATCGCGTGGTCGGCTCATGCTCGGTGACGACCGCGCAGACGCCTGCGCCGTGTTCGGTCGAGCTCAAGGAAGCGGGCTACCACGTGCTCCACGCGACAGCCAAAGACGCGCGCGGCAATAGCGCCGAATCTGCGCTCAGCGTGTACGGCATCGGTGACAAGGGCACCGGCTTCGGCGACAGCGATCGCTTGAGCGTGGAACTCAAGAGCAACAAGCTCACCTACCAGATTGGTGAGACCGCGCGCGTGCTGATCAAATCGCCGTTCCCGGAGGCCGATGCTTTGGTCACCATCGAGCGGGCAGGGGTATACCGTTCGCAGCGCCTGCGCCTTCACGGCCCGACGCCCACGATCGATGTGCCGATTAGCGAGGATCTCAGACCCAATGCCTTCGTGTCCGTGCACTTGGTGCGGCCTCGCAAGGTGAACGAGAAGAGCACGCTCGGCGCGCCGTTTCGCGTGGGCTACACGGAGCTGCGCATCGATCCCGAGGCGCGCCGCTTGAGTGTCAGTGTGCGTCCTGACAAATCCGATTTTTCGCCCGGTGCGGAAGTCAGCGTCGACGTCGAGCTCAAGGATCGCGCCGGTAAACCACACGCTGGCGAAGTGACGGTGTACGCCGTAGACGAGGGAGTGTTGTCACTGATCGGCTACAAGGTGCCCGATCCGATCCCCGTGTTCACCGCGCCGCGTCGACTGAGTGTCGCCACCCTCGAAGCGCGCGACGGGCTGGCTCGAATTGGGCTCCAGGCACTGGATGGCGCAATGGGCGCGGACAAAGGCCGCGACGGCGGCGGTGGTGGACTCAGCCCGGCGCGTCGGGATTTTCGTCAAACTGCCTACTTCAATCCGAGTGTACTGACGGACGCTGCGGGCAAAGCGCGGATTCGTTTCAAGCTACCCGAGAGCCTGACCACGTATCGCATCATGGCGGTTGCCGTGGGGGACGGTGATCACTACGGCTTTGGCGCCGCTTCGGTCACCACTAGCAAGCGACTGATGGCGCGGCCGGCATTGCCGCGCTTCCTGCGCTCGGGCGACAGCATCGAGGCCGGTATCGTGATTTCGGCCAAGAATTTCGACCCCGGACGAGTCACGGTCCAGGCTCGCGGTACTGGCATTACTCTAGTGGGCGATGCGTCGCGCAGTGTCAGCCTGAGTCGCGACCAATCGCTCGAGGTTCGCTTCCCGTTCCGCGCCGAGAATGCCGGCAAGGCCAGCTTGCGCTTCGACGTTAGTGCTGGCGCCGAAAAGGACGCGGTGCTCGTCGAACGGCGAATCGACTCGCCCGCGACGCTCGAGGCGGTGGCATTGTACGGAAAGTCCCAAGACTCGGTAGCAGAAGCCTTGGGTGACTTGTCGACGATTCGCTCGGATGTGGGCCAGCTCGACATCAGCGTGGCTTCCACGGCGCTGGTCGGTCTCGGGGCGGGGGTTGATCAGCTGGTTCAGTACCCGTACGGATGCACCGAGCAGCTGTCCAGCATGCTGATCCCGCTCGTGCCGCTGCGGGATCTTGCGAGAGACTTCAAGATCCCGCTGCCGCTCGACCTGAACAAAGTCGTGCCGCGCACCGTGGCCGAGATCGTCTCACGGCAACGCGGCGACGGCGGCTTTGGCTTGTGGTCGAACTCGACCCAAAGCTACCCTTGGGTCGGCGCCTACGCGCTGTTCGTGCTCGGCCAGGCCAAGTTGCACGGGACAGCCGTGCCCCAAGACGTGTTCGACCGCGGTAAAGATTATCTGCGGCGCTACCTGGCCGAGACTACCGAGGACGAATACCGACTGCCCACACTGGCCTTCGTGCTGGACGTGCTTTCGGACATGGGCTCGCCCGATGCTGGCTATCAGCAGAAGTTGTTCGAACGCCGAAAGCAGTTGCCGCTGTTTGCCAAGGCTCTCTTGCTGCATGCGATCGCCGTCAGCAAAGGCCAGAAGAAGCTCTCCGATGCGCTTCTCCCGGAGCTCGAAAACGCACTCCGGATCGAAAACGACGCAGCCTTCGTGGGCGAGAACACGGGCGATGAATACGCAGTGTTGATGGATTCCCCGGCGCGCACCTCGGCGCTCGTGCTGCGCGCCCTGCTCAGCGTCAAACCGGATCACCCTCTTGCGGGGGAGCTTGCGCGGGGGCTGCTCATTCAGCGCGTTGACGGCACCTGGCGCAACACTCAAGAGACGGCCTATGCCTTGCTCGCCCTCGATGCTTACCGCAAGGCACAAGAGAAGGCCGTCCCTGATTTCCAAGTGAAGGCGTTGCTCGGGCAGCAATCGGTGTTGGACGCGGAATTTCGTGAGCGCAGCCTGAGCGCGCAGCAAGCTCGAATCGCGATCGGCAAAGTGGCCGACTCGAAGAGCGCGTCTCTGATTTTCGAGAAACGCGGCTCGGGCACGTTGTTCTACCAAGCGCGGCTACGTTACGCACGCCGCAGCCTGCCCACGGACACGCTCGATCAAGGGTTTTTCGTGCAGAAGGGCCTGCGTTCCGTGACCCCCGAGGGATTGCCGCAGGCCTTGACCAGCATCGCCGATACGGCCGCGCCGCGCTTTCGAGGCGGCGATTTGGTCATCGCGGATCTGGTGATTGTGACGCCCAGCCCGCGCGACTTCGTGGTCGTAGACGACCCGCTGCCCGCCGGCTTCGAAGCCATCGACAGCCACCTGTCGACCAGCTCGAGCACGCTGGATGTGGGGGAGTCCAATGGTTACGGCTCGTGCACCGACTGCGATTCGGAAGAAGCCCGCGATGACCTGGCAGCGGGTCACACTTTCTTCGAGGGGTATTCGCAACGTGAGCTGCGCGACGATCGCGTGCTGTTCTTCATCGATCACATGGCGGCGGGCATGTACCACTACCGGTATCTGGCGCGAGCGACCACGTTCGGGAAATTCGTGATGCCGTCGACGCGCGTGGAGGAGATGTATACGCCCGAAACCTTCGGTCGCAATGGAGCCGGCCTAGTGAGCGTAGAATGAGTCGGAGGAGGCGCCTGCTCTTGGGCTTCGCACTTGCGAGCCTGCTGCCGCCGTTAGCGCTCATGCTGTGCGCGGTCCGCGAAGAATTGCCCCGAGCGCTCGCTGATTCGAGCGCGGGGGTCAGCACACAAGTCATGGACCGTGACGGACAAACGATCCGCGAGTTCCGTTCCAAGGACGGTAAGCTGTCGTCTCGGGTAACTCTCGCCGAGCTGTCACCGGTGATCGTTCCGGCGCTGCTCGCGGCTGAAGACGCGCGCTTCTATCGCCACCCTGGGATCGATCCGGTGGCGATGCTGCGCGCGTTCGGCCAAGCCTTGCTCGCGCGCAAATTGGTTTCCGGTGCGAGCACGCTGACACAACAGTTGGCGCGCGCGGTCGTGCTGCGGCCGCGGACTGTGTTCGGCAAGTGGCGAGAGCTAGCGATTGCTCTGCGCATCGAACGGAGTCTAACCAAAGCGCAAATCTTGGAGGAGTACCTCAATCGCGTCGATTTCGGCCCGAATTTGCGAGGCATCGATGCGGCCAGTCGGCGCTACTTCGATAAGCCGGCAGCACAGCTGGATTTGGCCGAGGCCGCGGCACTAGTGGCCATTCCGCGGGGGCCCACGCTCTATGACCCCACCCGAGGCACGCGCGCGTTGCTCCGTCGACGCGATCGCGTACTCGAGCGCATGGTCGGCCAAGGACTAGCGAGTGCGGATGCGGCGCGTATGGCTCAGGCAGAACCCTTGCATTTGACGCACGGGCTGACCCAAGGTGGCACCGAACACTTGATGCAAGGATTGCTCTCGGGTGCGCTGGCGCCCGAGTTGCGCGGGGAGCGCGTGCAACGCTTGGACAGCAGCATCGATTCCGGTCTGCAGCGCGAGGTGGCCGAATTGTCCCGGCGAGCGGCGCGCTACGGCGCCGAGGTCGGCCTGAGCTCGGTCTCGGTGGTGGTGATTGAAAATGCCACGGCCGAGGTGCTGGCCTACGTCGGTTCGCCCGATTTTTACGCAGAAAAGGCGCTTGGTCAGAACGACGGAGCGCGCGCACTCCGTCAGCCAGGCTCGGCGCTCAAACCCTTCGTGTACGCCGCGGCCATGACTCATCTGGGGATGACCGCGGCCACCCGTTTACCAGATCTGGAGCTGCGCTTACCGACCTCGGAAGGCGTGTACTCCCCTCGTAACTACGACGGACGCTTTCACGGGCCGGTGTTGGTGCGCGACGCCTTGGCCAACTCGTTGAATGTGCCAGCGGTGTACACCGCCTCGCGTGTGGGGCCGGCGCAGGTGTTGGACTTGCTGCAGCGAGCCGGCTTCAACTCCCTGTCCGACAGCGCGGAACACTACGGCGCTGCTTTGGCTCTCGGCGATGGCGAAGTGAAGCTAACCGAGTTGGGGCAGGCGTACTCCATGCTAGCGCGAGAGGGCGCTTTCTTACCGCTCCGTTTCTATCGCCGCGCACTGCTGGCCAGCGGGGCTGAACTGTCCCGCAGCGTGCCTCGTCCGAGCCCGGTGATCGATCCGCGGATTGCTCGTATCTTGATCGACATTTTGGCCGATGATCTCGCGCGAGCGCCCGAATTTGGCCAAGCGGGCCCCCTCTCGTTTCCCTTTCAAGTGGCGGCAAAAACCGGAACATCCAAGGGCTTTCGCGACAATTGGACGGTGGGATTCACGCACGAAGTGACGGTCGCAGTATGGGCCGGCAATTTCGACGGCACACCGATGACCGGCTCGACCGGGATCACCGGCGCAGGTCCCTTGTTTCACGAAGTCATGCTGGCTGCCATGCGGGGCCGCACTCCGGCACCACTGCTCGATCACTCGGGGCTCGCGAACGTGGAGGTGTGCGAACTGAGCGGGCAGCGCGCGGGCGACTCGTGTCCGCATCGACGGCGCGAGTGGTTCACACCCGGCAGCGAACCGAGCAGCAATTGTGACATGCACGAAGTCGTGGCCATCGATTCTCAGACCTCACTGCGCGCAGGACCTGCCTGTCACGACCACGTCGAACGAGTGTTCGAGCGCTATCCGCACGAGTACGAGAACTTCGCTCGCCAAGCCGGTCGGCCCCTGGCCCCCCGTGATTTCTCGGCGCGCTGCCCCGGCCCTGGGGGTGTCGCCCCGCGTGGCGCGCCCGAGCTGGTCTTCCCGAGCGCCGAAGCGGAGTTTCTGATCGATCCCGGGCTGCGCAGCGATCAGGAAATCATGCTCGAAGCACGCAGTCCGAGCGAGCGGCTCACGTTCTTCGTCGATGACCGACCGCTGGGCACGCTGCGCGCGCCGTTTCGCCTGCCTTGGCGGCTAAGGGCGGGCGTGCATCGCGCACGCGTGGCGACGCCCGACGGGCAGCAGAGCGACCTAGTCGCGTTCCAAGTCAGGTAGCGGCGCTCACGGCACGTGCTGCGTCGCGCCGGGATTGCTGCGCACACTGGCTTGAATGAGCCAAGCGCCGCCAAGCAGCGCGCTCACGGCGACCACTAGCAGCGCCACGAGCACGATGGGTTTGGAAGCAGTGAACGATTTCGGGGGCTCGGGGACTGGCGGCGCTGGTGGAAGCGCGGACGCGGGCGCTAGGACCGGCCCAGGGGTCATCGTCTCATATTCGCCTGTCGCCCGGCGGCGCCTCCGCCCCGGCACGCCCATCCGTGCTTCCGCTTCGCGCCAAACACCGCTGATCGGCGAGTCCGCCGCTACGACGGGCGGTGCAGGCGTCAGTGGGGGGGCGGGGATCGTAGGGGTGGGGTTCGTGGGCCGCGAAGCGGCTCGCTCCGGCTTTGGCGGAGGTACCGTGCTCGACCGCGCGCGGCGAGCGGCGCTCAAGTCCGGTGGGCGCAGGGTCGTTGCTGTCTGCGCGATGTTCGGGACGCCCGGAGGGGGTGCTGCGCGAAAGACACGAGTCGTGTCGGAGTCCGCCGCCGGCTCCTGCAACGCCTCGAGTTGCCCGCGGCGGCGTTGCCGCTCCGGGCCCATCAATCGTTCGAGTTCCGCTTGAACCGCTTCACGGCTGGCGATCAGGTGCGGCGGCAGCGCCGACAGCGCACTTGCCAATGCGGCTAACGTTTCAGTACCTGGGCCGCCACGGATGGCGCGGGCCAAGAGCTCGCTGAGCTCATTGGGCAGCTCGTGAGTTTGCCACGAGGCTGGGTTCCCGTTCATCAGCCGAGCGCACGCCAAGCGTGCAAGCTCGACGGCCGCGGCGCGCACGTCGGAGGCTGGCGCGCTCATGCCCGCCGTGACCGCCACGTAAGACGCTCCGGTCGTGGTCCGTGCGAGCACGGGCGCCACCAAGAGTTCGGACATGAAGAGCTTGCCCGAGTCCGAGATCCAAATGCTCTCTGGGTAGAGGCAACGTGCGCCGCCGACGTTTTCGCCGAGCAGCAGCTCGGCTTCCGCGGTCACGGTCAGTGCGTCGAGCACGACCCGCACGGCGACCGGTGCAGCAATGGGCGTTCGCTGACGAACTGCTGCCTGCCCGAGCTCGAACAGGGTCACTCCGGAGGCGTATTCGCTCGCGAGGTACCAGGCGTCTTCGTGTTGATACGTCCCGAGTAGCTTGGTCAACCGCGGGTGGGCGACGCGCTGCGCGAGAGCCATCGCGGCTTCGAGCTCGCGCGTCGGCAGACTCGCGAGCCGACGCATCGCGACCAGCTGTGAAGGCCTCTTGCCGTCGTTCAACCGCCCGAGATGCACGGCGCCTGCGCCGCCTCGGAAGAGCTCGAACAGCGCTTCGCACTTGGGCGGCGCGGGCGCAGGTAGCGTGGCTGGCCCGGCCGCGGCCGCGGGCGGTGCAGACGGAACGACCGAAGAGCGTGGCGGTAGTTCGCCTACATCGTCTTCTTGCACGCTCGTGCTCCGGGCCATTTCATTCCTCACTACTTGCGTTGCGCGCTCTACAGAACGGCCGCACGCGCGCGCTACTAAAGTGCCATAAGAGCACTTGATCGTGTGGGCCCAAACGGGCAAACTACGCAATTAATCATGGTCGTGAATTTCGCTCGTCTCACTGGCGTCGGTATTGGCTTGTGCTTCGCATTGGCAGGCAGTGAAAACGCTTGGGCTCAGGCTGAAGCGGCGCCCGCGCCTGCAACTGCGTCGAGCGCTCCCGCGTCGCCCGAGGTTTTGAAAGAGGCCGGCGAACGCTACGCGCGCGGCTTGACCCTATACGGGGACGGCGAGTTCCTGTTGGCCTTGGTGGAGTTCGAGCGCGCCTACCAATTGTCCAATAATTTCAAGGTATTGTACAATATTGGTCAAGTCCGCATTCAGCTCGGTCGGTACGCAAAAGCCAAAGAGGCGCTCGAAGATTACTTGAAGGCTGGCGGCACGAACCTCAGCGCGGAGCGCACCCAGGCAGTGAACAAGGACCTGGCAACGTTGGCCGAGCGCACCGCGAGCTTGAACGTCATGACTAGCGAAGCAGGAGCGGAGATCTCGCTCGACGGTAAGATCATCGGTACCTCTCCGCTGTCGGCACCGGTAATCGTCGATGCCGGTGAACACACCTTGCTGCTGCACAAGACCGGCTTCTACGATCAAGCGCAGTCGATCACGCTGGCCGGGCACGATCAAGCCGATCTCACCGTCGAGTTGAAGGCGATCCCCGTGGCGACACAGGCCAAGTCTGGTGACGGCCGAATCGCGCCGATCGCTTCGAGCAAGCCATCGCACACCGCGGCCTGGGTAAGCTGGGCGGCCACCGGAACGCTCGCGGCCACTGCAGGCGTCGTCGGCTATTTCGGGATTTCCAAAGCCAATGAGCTCGAGTCGATGCGCACCGATTACGGGGTCACGCGCGGCGAGCTCGACAAAGCCCAGAGCCAAGCGCGCACGCTGCTCGCGATCTCCGACGTCACGGCGGGGCTTGCGGTCGTGGCTGGCGGCGTAGCCCTGTACCTCACGCTGAGCCGCTCGAGTGAGAAGCCCACTCCGTCAGGCGTCGCGTTGGGTATCGCGCCTGACGGAGTAAGGTTGCGCGGCTCGTTCT
>Ga0302321_100001410_pt1 | contig 20548 bp, 15 predicted proteins | sample Fen_T0_1_FD_202505 | JGI IMG/M metagenome (GOLD analysis project Ga0302321, IMG submission 202505) | Peat permafrost microbial communities from Stordalen Mire near Abisko, Sweden - Fen_T0_1 | ecosystem: Environmental > Terrestrial > Soil > Wetlands > Permafrost | place: Sweden: Abisko...
GAAGCGTTGGACCACGCGAGTCGCGAGCGATTTTCGGTGGTCATCACTGACCTGAGCATGTCCCCAATGAGCGGCTTCGAGCTGTGCGAAAAGCTCGTGAGTCGGGGGAACGAAGCGCCGATCATCGCGGTCACGGGCCACGCGAATATGGACTTCGCCGTCAGCGCGTTGCGCGCAGGAGCCTATGATTTCCTGGCCAAGCCAGTGGATGAAAAGCTACTTGGCCTGTGCGTGGCACGTGCCGCGCAACATCAGCGTTTGCAGCACGAGGTCAAGAAGCTCCATTCGGACAAGGACCTCTCCAGCGCGAACCACCTGATTGGCGATAGCATCGCCATGCGTCGCGTATACGAGACAATTCGACGAGTCGCTGCGAGTGATGCATCCGTACTGATTCAGGGCGAGACGGGCACAGGCAAGGAGCGCGTTGCCCAAGCGCTCCACGCGGCTGGCACTCATGCCGACGGCCCGTTCATCGCCATCAATTGTGCGGCGCTGCCGGCAGGCTTACTCGAAAGCGAGCTGTTCGGCCACGCGAAGTCCGCATTCACTGACGCCAAGGCAGCCAAAGAGGGCCTGTTCGTTCGTGCCTCGGGGGGCACGTTATTTCTCGATGAAATCGGCGATATGCCGTTTGAAATGCAGTCGAAGCTATTGCGCGCTTTGGAAGAACGCACGGTGCGTCCCGTCGGCGCGAACGACGAGGTGCCGTTCGTCGCGCGCGTGGTCGCCGCGAGTCACAAGGACTTGCAGGAAGAGGTCACGGCCCGACGCTTCCGCGAGGATCTGCTGAATCGGATCAATGTCGTTCAAATCGATGTGCCCCCGCTGCGTGAGCGAACCGGTGACGTTTTGAAGTTGGCAAGCTTTTTCTTGCGCCGATCGTCCGAGCGCAGCGGTAAGGGGGAGATGTACCTGCCTCCCGTGGTCGCCGAGCGGCTGCTTGCGTATGATTGGCCAGGCAACGTACGTGAGCTCGAGAACTGCATGGAGCATGCAGTAGCGCTGGCTCGCTTCACTCATTTGAGCATCGATGATCTGCCGCCTCGGCTTCGCGCGCAGCGCACCGGGCGGCTGATGCTACCGGCGGATGAGCCCGGGGAGATAGTACCTCTGGACGAGCTGGAACGCCGGTACATCGTGCGCGTGGTCAAATTGTTGGAGGGCAACAAGTCACGCGCGGCTCACGCGCTGGGTCTCGATCGCCGCACTTTGCATCGCAAGCTCGAGCGCTATGCGTCCGTGGACGCGACCTCAGAGGTAGAGGAGCACAGTTCTAGCAACGGACTTGCTTCATGATTGCTTCGGCTTCGCGTACCTCGGGTCTCGATATTCCATTCGTGGAAATGCCGCCCCAGCGCGAGGCGGTGGTGCTGCAGCACGAGCCAGACGCGAGCGAGCTCGCAGCGGGCGCCTTCATTGCGGATCGCTATCGCGTACTGCGCAAGATCGGGGAAGGAGGCATGGGTCTCCTATATGCCTGCCACGACACGCTTTTGTCCCGTGAGGTGGCGGTCAAGCTGATGCGTCGCAGCTTGGCTGCGGAGCCCTTGATCGCCGAACGACTGATGCGCGAGGCGATGCTTGCCGCGCAACTCCGGAGGCATGTGGCCCAGGTGTTCGACTGCGGCATGCTGGAAACTGGCGAGCCTTACATCGTGATGGAGCTACTTTCTGGGCGCGACATGTACGCGGTCCTGCGCGAGTTCGGTCCTGTCACTCCGAAGGAACTGGGCGCTGTGATGCTGCAAGTTTGCGACGGCTTGGCGGAGGCGCACGAGAAGGGCATCATCCATCGAGATCTGAAGCCGGAAAACCTGTTCTGCGCTGTCGAACCGGACAGCGGGGTCGTAGTCAAAATCGTCGATTTCGGCGTATCGAAACAGGTCTCTGGCCGCCGAATGCGCGCCCAAACCAATCCCGGAGAGAGCGTGGGCTCCCCGCAATACATGTCTCCGGAGCAGATCACGTCTCCCTCGGAGGTCGACGCCCGCACTGACATTTGGTCGCTCGGCGTTGTGATGTATGAGCTGTTGACCGGTGCACTCCCGTTCATGGGGCCGGGTACGGCTCAAGTTTGTGCAGCGGTCCTGACCGAAACCGTTCCGCCCATCTCACAGTATCGGAACGACGTGCCGCCCGCGCTCGAATTCATCATCCGGCGTTGTCTCGAGAAGGACCGCGAGCGGCGCTTCCCCGACGTTTCGCAACTAGCCGCCGCCCTTGCGGCGCTCGACTCCGATGATACCCGTCCCTCACGTTTCACCTCCGTCCGGCCGCAGGCTGCAAATGATCTGCAGGCTGACGCGACGGTGGAGCCCAGGCGGCGTCCGCGCCGACGTTGGGTTGGACTGGTATGCAGTTTGGCGGTTCTGACCGGCTGCGCTGCGGTGCTGGAGCAGGGCGTCCGTCAGGGCCGTATTCACGTGCCCACCAAAGCCGAGCTGCGTCAGGTTCCGTCTCGAATCGCGTCCTGGCGGTTTTCGTTACCGTCTCGCGCGCCTGCGTCGGATCGGTGAAGATAGTGGGGGTTGGCTGTTGCGGATTGTCGCGCGCCCGCAATGCAGCCGACACAAGCGCAAGCTGCGCATCTGGCCGACACACGTTCGACACGGAGTTGAATCGCGATCAGCAAATTGCGACTGCGTTTGTCCCAACTAATCCCCAGCCTGTGTATTACTCGGGGATTTGCGAGTGCCAGCCTGACTCAGGCGAAGTCCTCGAACTCCGAATCCGAGTTGGAATCGCTCGTCGAGAGCGGCACTGCGTGGCGTACGCCCGAGCGTTCCTCCGACTCGCACGCTTGGTGATTCATTGCAATTTGTCGCTCTGCCAACACCGGTCCGAATTGCGTCAAAATGGCGGAGAGTTCTGCATTGCCTCGGGCGTCCCCCGAGCCCGACCAAAGTGTGAGTCGGCCACCTCGAGCCATTTGGACGCCCAAATCTTCGATTACCTCGCGCCGAGCGGCGGAGCTGAGCCGGTCGTTGCCCGGGCCTGTGTAAACGTCTACCCGGTCGATCTGCGCGTCTTCCTTGCGCAAGCGTTGCGCTCGCTTTCGAACGCGTTCGGTGAAATCGGGCGCGGCCTCGTCGCTCTGCTGCGCCACCACGATCCAGTCGTCTGCCCCCAGCGCGTGGCACGACGCCCATGCTATCGCTGAAGCTCCTCGCTCGAGGACCGTGAGGCGTGCTTTTCGTGACATGGACATTTTCGGGGAGGCTGCTGCGCGAGAGCAGGGATCGTGCCAGTTGCATGCGCCGCGACGGCCTCGGATCGGTCGGCAATTATGAGGGGCGTAGTCAGACCTACAGTGCCTTGGCGCGGGACACTTTGCCCCGTGACGGCGCGGAACTGATGCAATCTAACCCTTTAGCCTGCGGCAGAAGCGAATCGCGACCAGCGTTGGGTTCCGCCGAGTTGCGAGCGCTCGCCGGAGGGGTCGGGCCTAGTAGGACGGCAACCCAGTGCAGGTCGCTGGTATTCCAGAGCACGATTTTGGCGATCAAAGTCAACGGCACCGAAAGCAACGCGCCGATTGGACCGAGCAGCCATCCCCAAACGAACATCGACACCAACACGATCAGAGGGGACACGCTGAGCGAGCGCCCCAGCGCGTTCGGCTCAATCAAGTTTCCGATAATCATGCTAAAAACCGTTAGCCCGCCCGCTACTACACCTGCGCGTCCGACGCCGTAGGCGGTCAGCGCGATGAATATGGGTGGCATCGCGGCAACCATGCCGCCCACGGTGGGGATAAAGTGGAGCGCGAAAGTGACCAACCCCCAAAGCGCAGGGTTTGGCACACCGCAGACGGCACACCACAGTCCTGCGCAAACGCCCGTGGCGGCGCTGGTGGCAGTCTTTACGCTCAAATAGCGCTGTATCTCAGCCATCGTGCGCGACACATCGCTGAAGGTGCTTGGGGACCATCCGAGCGCGGCGTGCAAACGCTTGGGCATCGTGGTCACTTCCAGCAACATGAACACGATTAGCAAGAGCACGGTCAGTAACGCCGACATTACCGTCGGCAAGCTCACCAACACGTAAGTCATCGCCTGTTGCAGCAGCGAATCCAGTCTAGAACCGTATAACGATTGCGCCAAGGCATGCTGGTGATGCGCCTCGAGCCAAATGGTTGCTTGAACTTGCACTTGGTGCAGCGACGAGACGTACTGAGCTGCTGAGCTGCTGAGATTCGCGAGCGCCAATACCAAGAGAGCGCCCACGCCGCCCAAAAGCCCAATCACCACGAGCAGTGAAATGAACACGGCGCTCACGTCTGGAATGCGCGAACTGTGCACCCAACGAAAGATCGGCTGCACGGCGATCGCAATGCACGCGGCGACCAGAAAGGGGGCAACCACTGCGGCCGCAAGCTTGATGGCGGCGGCCACAATCGCGGCGGCCGCCAATACGATCAGCGCCTGTGCGCCTTTTCCGATATCATTGGCAGCCATCGGTCGTCTTAGGCTCAGCCCACGCCGGGCGAGTAGCTCGGCGGATCACTGGCCGGGAACGAGTCGAACGACGCGGCGTCGACTATGTCGTGCTCACCGTCGTGAAAGCGCTTCTCGAGATCCGCCCGATGCGTGAACAGCTTCTGCGCGAACGTGCTCAGCTGTTTCACACTCAAGCCCGACACGCCCCTGACGATCAACAGACCGCCAGCGGCGGCCAGCAGCACCCGCGTGACGGACTTTCCGCGGCCCGTCAGCGCTGCCGCGCCGCTCAGAATGAGCCCAGCCGCTGCACTGCCAAGTCGTTCGTTGCGTCGACGCGCATCTGCGCGCTGATGGAGAGCCAAAATGTCTACCGTGTTGTTCTCAGGCATGGGGATCAATCCTTTTCGCGGAAGGTTTCACTGCTACCGCCAAGTGGCCACAAGCAATCAAGCAGGATGGGGCGTCAGGAGACAGCGCCGCGTTGGTTGGTGGTGGTTGCGAATTGGCTCGCTCTATCGGTCAAGCGATGCCTGGCGTGGTCGACTCCGTGCGACAGACGTGCACGAAGTTGGGCGCCCGAACTGGGTGCCAGCAGTAGCGCGATTCCCGCGCCGATTGCTGCGCTGACAGTAATTAAGCCGATCGCCGGTAAGAGTTGCGACGACCAACTCGGCCGCCGTTCCAACCCAGCTACGCCCAGGGCTTCATCCAGGCTCAAGCCCCGAGCTGCCTCGATGAGTTGTCGGGCGCCAATCGCCGAGCCCATAGCCGCCGCGGTTTTGGTGAAGTCCATCGGTCGCTCCTGTCTGATTCTGGCTGAGGCTCGCGAGAAATGTCACGAGCAGTGGGCACTCAGCAAGTGCAGTGCCAACAGCCATCGGCGCCATTTTTTCGGCACAGGTGCCGCACGTGGCGGGTCTACGCGAAGCCCGCGCACGGGCTCTCCGGCTCAGTCGGGACATCTCGCCTCGGGGGTGGGGCGTCGCGCCACGAAGCGTTCTCCTGCTGACCTCGATCGACCCTGAGATTTGGATAGGAACCCAGAGATCCGCAAACATCCTGCGCTGGCATGGCGTCTGCACAGCGAGCAGCCGATGCTCCAATCCGTCGGACCGCAACAACCTGCCCCCAATGCCAAACTAGGGGACCTCGTCGAGGACGCACTGCATCAAGCGAAGACCCTGGTACAGGCCGAATTTTCGCTGGCCCGCGCCGAGCTCAAAGGCGAGTTGAACCAGGCGCTCGGTTCAGCGCTGCTGATCGGATCGGGTGTGATGTTTCTGCAGGCTGCTCTGGTGACCTTGGGTGTCCTTCTCGTGCTTGCGCTCGGGGTCAGCATTGCCGCCGGTCTGGTCGTGGTCGGTCTGATCGTGATTGCCAGCGCGCTCTTGGCGGTTGGTATTCGCTCCGCTCGGCAAGGGAAGCTCCGGCGGACGACCGCTCGATTGACCGCGGACGCCAAGCAAGTCTTGGAGACCGCCAAATGAGCGACAGCACCGCGTTGGACACGAAGCGCGCCGACGACGCACGAAGAAAGCTGCTGCGAGACATCCTCGAAATCAAGAAGATGGGAAATCAGATGATCGAAAATACGGAAACTGCGATCCACAAAGCCCCCGCGATGCTTGGGCTCGGCCTCGGCGTGGCGGCGCTGGTTGGCGTTGCAGTGTTGGCGAGCCGGCGTCAGAGGCCGACATTCCCGGGGTTTAGGCGCGAGCGATCCTTTCTTGCGGAGGCAGCGCGCAGCGCAGCATTGTCGGCGCTCGGAATTCTGAGCGGGCGACTGACCCAGCGATTGCTGACCAACGCCTTGGATGACAAGCCGACCACCACCTGAGCTCGAACGATACCCCGATGAATCATTGGCGCCGAGCCCAGCCGCGTGTTTCGCGGTCGGGCTCGGCGCCTTTGCGCGCGCTCCTCAAGCTCTGGCTCCACTGTGCGACAAACCAAGCTTGAGTGCCCGAGCGATGCCGTGGGTTTCGGTCTGCGCAGGTAACACCCTTGCCTGGATGAAACTTTGTGTATCGGAGTCGAGCTCCGGGAGACGCGCACGGTACTCGTTGAGGCCGTGGTCTTCGCCCTCTTCCAGTGCGCCAATGGCGGCTTTTTCGCCGATCACCGTGGCGGCGCCCTCGACGGCTTTGGCGAATACACCCCACGCTCCAGACGACTCTGGCGGCGTCCCGCCCAACAAGTGAATTCGCCAACCCAGCAAGTGCACCCGATTTTGGTGCGATCGCTGGCATTGAATCAGCTGTGGGCGAAAGCCGCCGAGCGAAGCGGACGACAGCGCGGTGTTGTATGTCTCCACCGCGGCCAGTTCGCCCCGACAGAGCGCCTCTAGGTTGCTCAATGCTTTTTCGTTTCCCAATGCGTCGATCATGGTTCGTCTCCCTTTTAGCGCACGCGTGCCGAAGTCAGCGAACGCTTGCCCGAAGCGAAGCACAGCGCGTACCAAACGGAATCGCTGTCGGCACGCCGCGTGCTCTGGAGTCTGCCCGCCGTCAACGTCAACCACAGAGCATGAAACGAACGATGCGCATCAACACGAAACGAACGATGCGAATCAACGACCAACAAATGCGACGTAGCGCGGAAAGAATCCAAGAAGAAGAGCGCTAGCCATCCGAAGACACGGGAAGGGTATGCTGCGCCCTCTACCGTCTAGCTGTCGTCTAGCTGCCCAGTCGCTGGCAGTTACCTCAACGGAGGCTCATAGGAGGCGCGGGGAGCAGCGGATGGCCCTGGGCAAAGCGCTCGAGCGCGCCGCCGCTGAGGCGAAGGAGGGCCCTCGGCGCGCGGCAACGATCGGCTCGAGCAGTCAGGTCAGGCCCGCAACTGAGGCTGCCGGAGCGCTGCCGTCGTTGAGGCGCTTTGCCTCAGTGTGACAGCGCCGCGCGCGGTTGAGCCCTCAGCACAGGGCAAGTTCTGGGGCGTTTTCGCGCGAATATTTGGCGGCGCAGGCTTTGCATTCTGGCGCGGCACCGGAGGCAGCCTTGTCAGAAACATTCGACATTCCCCCAAAACGCCCCCCCGCCCGATCCGATAAAGCTGCCCGCCCTGATAAGCCAAACCCCGCCAAGGGCGAGTCTTCGACTAAGCGCGAGTCCACGACGGCCAGGAACGTGCGTTTGGTCGAAGCGCTGTCGGCGCTCATGCACGGGGACTTCAGCCGCCGGCTGCACGCACGAGAAGGAGTGGCCCGGGACATCGCAGATGCATTCAATGCGCTCGCCCAACAACTCGACTCTTCGACGCGCGAATTTTCTCGCGTCGCGCGGGTGGTTGGCCGGGATGGCGACATGACCGCGCGCGTCGAAACTCACGACTGGAGCGGCAGCTGGGTTCTGACCGGGGATTCGTTCAACGCGCTGATCGGCGACTTGGTGCGTCCCTCCACCGAAGTCGCGCGCGTCATCACGGCGGTCGCGTCTGGAGACTTGTCACAGAAAATGGCTTTGGAGATCGAAGGCAAGCCGGTGCGCGGTGAGTTCCTGCGCATTGGTGCGACCGTGAACACCATGGTCGATCAGCTCAATGCGTTCGCCAATGAAGTCACTCGCGTCGCGCGTGAGGTAGGTACCGAAGGCAAGCTCGGCGGCCAAGCGCACGTGCCAGGTGTCGCCGGTACTTGGAAAGATCTGACCGACAGCGTGAACGGCATGGCCACGAATCTGACCACTCAGGTGCGTGGCATTGCCGGGGTGGTCACCGCGGTCGCCAATGGAGACCTGTCGAAGAAGCTCGTGGTCGAGACCAAGGGCGAGATCTTGGAGCTGAAAAACACCGTCAATACCATGGTGGATCAGCTGAACGCGTTCGCCGGTGAGGTGACGCGCGTGGCGCGCGAAGTGGGCACCGAAGGCAAGCTCGGCGTGCAAGCGGAGGTGAAGGGGGTCAGCGGCACTTGGAAGGGGCTGACCGACAGCGTGAACGCCATGGCCGGCAATCTCACGGTGCAGCTGCGCGACGTGTCGAAGGTCGCTACCGCAATCGCCAACGGTGATCTGACGCAGAAGATCACTGTCGATACGCAAGGCGAGATCTTGCAAATCAAGAACGTGATCAATCAGATGGTCGACAGCCTCGGTACGTTCGCCGCGGAAGTGACACGCGTCGCGCGTGAGGTAGGAACGGAAGGCAAGCTCGGTGGCCAAGCCCATGTGCCCGCGGTCGCCGGCACTTGGAAGGATCTGACCGACAACGTGAACTACATGGCCGGCAACTTGACCGACCAAGTGCGCAACATCGCGCTCGTGACGACTGCTGTCGCGAATGGAGACTTGTCGAAGAAGATCACCGTAGACGTGAAGGGCGAGTTGCTCGAGCTAAAGAATACCATCAATACCATGGTGGAGCAGCTGCGAAGCTTTGCTGCCGAAGTGACGCGCGTTGCCAAGGAGGTAGGCACAGAAGGGAATCTGGGAGGACAAGCGAACGTGCCCGGCGTCGCAGGTACGTGGAAGGACCTGACCGACAACGTAAACTATATGGCCTCGAACTTGACTGGCCAGGTGCGTAACATCGCGCTCGTCACGACGGCAGTCGCCAATGGCGACTTGTCGAAGAAGATCACCGTCGACGTGGAAGGCGAAATCCTGGAGCTGAAGAACACCATCAACACCATGGTGGATCAGCTGCGCAGCTTCTCCGGTGAAGTGACGCGCGTCGCGCGCGAGGTCGGTGGAGAAGGCAAGCTGGGCGTGCAAGCTGCGGTGCCCGGCGTCGCCGGGACGTGGAAGGACTTGACCGATAGCGTGAACTACATGGCGAACAACCTGACCGATCAGGTGCGCAACATCGCCTTGGTCACCACGGCGGTCGCCAACGGAGATCTCTCACAGAAGATCACGGTCGACGTGCGCGGGGAGGTCTTGCAGCTGAAGAACACCATCAATACCATGGTGGATCAGCTGCGCAGCTTCTCCGCGGAAGTCACCCGCGTGGCGCGCGAAGTAGGCACGGACGGCAAGCTCGGCGGTCAAGCGTACGTGCCGGGCGTCGCAGGCACATGGAAGGATCTGACCGACAATGTGAACAGCATGGCGTCTAACCTCACCACGCAGGTGCGCGGCATTGCCAAGGTCGTGACCGCAGTGGCCGACGGCGACCTATCCAAGAAGTTGGTCGTGGAAGCCAAGGGCGAAATCGCCGAGCTGGCCGAGACCATCAATGACATGACCGAGACGCTCGGCATTTTCGCCGAACAGGTGACCACCGTGGCCCGTGAAGTGGGCACGGAAGGCAAGCTCGGCGGCCAGGCTCGCGTGCCCGGCGTGGCCGGCACTTGGAAAGATCTGACGGACAGCGTAAATAGCATGGCGAGTAATCTCACGACTCAGGTGCGCGGCATCGTGAAGGTCGTGACCGCCGTCGCAAACGGTGACTTGACGCTGAAATTCTTGATGGAATCGCAGGGCGAAATCGCCGCCTTGGCCGACACCATCAACACCATGACAGACACCTTGCGCGTGTTCGCCGAACAGGTGACGACGGTAGCCCGCGAGGTCGGCACGGAAGGCAAGCTCGGTGGACAGGCCAAGGTGCCGGGTGCCGCGGGCACCTGGCGCGACTTGACTGACAACGTGAACCAGCTGGCCAACAACCTCACTGGCCAGGTGCGCGCAATCGCGGACGTGGCCACCGCAGTGACCGAGGGCGATCTCACTCGGTCCATTACGGTCGAGGCCCAGGGCGAGCTCTTGGCGTTGAAAGAGCGCGTCAACCAAATGATTGCCAATCTCCGTGAAACTACCGAGAAAAACCGCGAGCAGGATTGGCTGAAGACCAATCTCGCCAAATTCAGCGCGATGATGCAAGGCCAGAAGACGCTCGAATCGGTGTCTCGCTTGATCATGAGCGAGCTGACGCCGCTCGTGGGCGCGAGCCACGGCGCGTTCTTCATCTCCGCCGAACCCGACGAAACGCTGCGGCTGACGTCCAGCTACGCTTACAAGGAGAGGAAGCACGTCTCCAATCGCTTTACCCGCGGGGAAGGCCTGGTTGGACAGTGCGCCCTGGAAAAGAAGCCGATTTTGCTGACCCGCGTGCCGTCCGACTACATTCAAGTCAACTCCGGCCTGGGTGAGGCGCCGCCGCTCAACATCCTGGTCTTGCCTATCTTGTTCGAAGGCGAGGTGCGCGCGGTGACGGAGCTTGCCAGCTTCGAGCCGTTCAGCCCGATTCATCGCATCTTCTTGGATCAGTTGTCGGAGAGCATCGGCGTGGTGCTGAACATGATTGCCGCCAACATGCGCACCGAGGAGTTGCTCAATCAGTCGCAGTCTCTGGCCCAAGAACTTCAGTCACAGTCCCTCGAGCTGCAATCGCAGCAAGACGAACTGAAACGTTCCAACTCCGAACTGGCGCAGCAGACGAAGACGCTCAAAGCGTCAGAAGAAATGCTGAAAGAGCAGCAAGAGGAGCTGCAGCAAGTCAATGAAGAGCTGGAAGAAAAGGCGGCCCTACTCGCCGAGCAGAACAAGGCAGTCGAGCAGAAGAACCGCGAAGTCGAGCTGACGCGCAAAGCAATCGAGGAGAAGGCCGAACAGCTCGCCGTATCCTCGCGCTACAAGAGCGAGTTCTTGGCCAACATGAGCCACGAGCTGCGCACACCGCTCAATAGCCTATTGATTTTGGCCCGCCTGCTCAGCGACAACAAGGAAGGCAAGCTATCGGAGAAGCAGGTCGAGTACGCCAAGACGATTCAGGCTGCTGGCACCGATCTACTGAATCTGATCAACGAGGTGCTCGATTTGTCCAAGGTGGAAGCCGGCAAGATCGAGATCTACGCGAGCGATGTGCGGATCGACGAGGTGACGGAGTACTTGGAGCGCACCTTCCGCCCCATGGCCCAGCAGAAGAACGTGGGCTTCCAGTTGAACGCGGATCGCGCCAGCATCGACACGCTGCGAACCGACGGTCAGCGCTTGCAACAAGTGCTGCGCAACTTGCTCAGCAACGCGTTCAAGTTCACCGACACGGGCACGGTTTCGATTCGCATTGGTTTGCCCGAGCCCGGCGTAGTGCTGCGTTCGGACGTCCTGCGCGCAGTGCCTGAAAACGTGATTGCGTTCAGCGTTAGCGACACGGGGATCGGCATACCGGCCGACAAGCAACAGCTGATCTTCGAGGCTTTCCAGCAAGCCGACGGCACCACCAGTCGCAAATACGGTGGTACTGGACTCGGACTATCGATCAGCCGTGAGCTAGCACGGCTCTTGGGTGGCGAGATCCACGTCAAGAGCACGCCCGGCAAGGGCAGCACATTCACGCTCTATCTTCCGCGCGAATACCAGAGCCTAGACTTGCCGGGTGAGACCGAGGTTAGAGAGCTCCCGGAGCTGTTCGAGGAAGAGGGCTCCTTTGGCGGCGTGCATGCCGCGGAAATTCCAGATGATCGTCAGTCGCTGCGACCGGGCGACCGCGTGCTGTTGATCGTCGAAGACGATCTGGCATTCGCCACCTTGCTGCTCGACGCGGCGCGCGAGCGCGGCTTCAAAGGCATCGTCTCGCTGCGTGGCGACACCGGCTTCGCACTCGCGCGTCGCGTCCGGCCCGACGCCATCTTGCTCGATATCGGCCTGCCGGCGATGGACGGCCTCAGCATTTTGGATCGCCTCAAGCAAAACCCGGATACCCGGCACATTCCGGTGCACATCGTCTCCGGTACCGACCGCCGGCGTGACGGCCTGCGCTTGGGCGCACTCGGTTACGCCCAGAAGCCAGTCAGCAAAGAGGCACTGGACGAGGGCCTGTCTAGCATTCTCAGCTTCTTGTCGCGCAAGTCCAAGAGCCTCTTGATCGTGGAAGACGACGACATGCAGCGCTCGAGCATCGTGGAGCTGATCGGCAACGGTGACGTCACGTCGACCGCGGTCAGTTCCGCCGAGGAGGCTTTGGAGCTGTTGGCCGCACAGCACTTCGATTGCATGGTGCTCGATTTGGGACTGCCGGGCGCAAGCGGCTTCCAGTTGCTGGAGCGCGTGAAGACCGAAGAGTCCCTACGCGACCTGCCGGTGATCGTGTACACCGGACGCGAACTGTCAGCCGCGGAGGAAACACGTCTGCGCAAATACGCTGAATCGATCATCCTCAAGGATGTGCGCTCGCCAGAGCGATTGCTCGACGAAACCGCCCTCTTCTTGCATCGCGTCGAGGCGCATTTGCCCGAAGAAAAGCGACGCATCTTGCACACCGCTCACGGCCGAGAGGCGGCGTTTCAAGGGGCCACGGTGCTGGTCGTCGATGACGACGTGCGCAACATTTTTGCCGTCACCACCGTGCTCGAGGGCCAAGGCATGAAGGTTGTCTTCGCTGAAAACGGCCGCGACGGCATCGAGCTACTTCGGAAAACGCCAACCGTATCCCTGGTGTTGATGGACGTAATGATGCCGGAGATGGACGGTTACGAGACGATGCGGCAAATCCGCCGCGTGCCGGAATACCGCACGCTCCCGATCTTGGCGTTGACCGCCAAGGCCATGAAGGGCGATCGGGAGAAGTGCTTGGAGGCCGGCGCGTCCGACTACATTACCAAGCCCGTGGACCCGGACCGTCTACTATCGATGATGCGGGTTTGGATGTATGCGCCGAGCGTGACGGGGTGATGCAAGGCGCTCATGGCGGCATCGAACCATCCCGGCGACGTCGATTCCGCAAGCGAGGATGGCGCGCGCCGCAGCTTCACCACGGCGAGCACGGAGCTCGAGCGCTTGGAGATGGATCTCTTGCTCTTGGCGATTTATCGCCATCACGGCTTCGACTTTCGTTCGTATGCCCCGGCCTCGCTACATCGCCGTATCCGAAGGCACTTGGAAATTGCCCGCGTAACCACGATTTCGGGATTGATCGAGCTGATTTTGCACGAGCCCAGCGCGCTGCAGCGATTGTTGCACGATCTATCGGTGAACGTGACGGCTATGTTCCGCGACCCGACGTTCTTCGCGGAATTCCGCAGCTCGGTGGTGCCGCTGCTCAGGACCTACCCGACGGTTCGCATCTGGCACGCCGGTTGTTCGACGGGCGAAGAGGTGTACGCCATGTCGATCTTGCTCGAGGAGGAAGGGTTGTACGATCGCTGCCGCATCTATGCGACGGACATGGACTCGACCGTGCTCGAGCACGCGCGTCAGGGGATATTTCCCGTGTCGCGAATGAAGGAGTACACGTCCAACTATTTCTTGGGCGGCGGGAAGCGCTCGCTCAGCGACTACTTTACCGCGAAATACGACGGCGCATTGTTCGCCCCGCGCCTGGCCAAGAACGTGCTTTTCACCCAGCACAACCTGGCGATGGATCGCGGCTTCAGCGAATTCAACGTGATCGTCTGTCGCAACGTGCTGATCTATTTCGATCGTACGTTGAAGGATCATGCTTTAGGCTTGTTTTCGGAGAGTCTATCCACGTTGGGCGTGCTCTGCTTGGGACGCAAAGAATCCTTGCGTTTCACGGCGTTCGAAGATCAATTTTCGGCTCTTTCTGCGCGCGAACGGATCTATCGGAGGAACAAGTGAACGCGCGCTACGATCTGGTAGTGATGGGCACCTCGACGGGCGGCCTGCACGCGTTGACACGCTTGCTTTCAGCCTTGCCGGCTAGCTTTCCGCTACCCATCGCGATCGTACAGCATCGCTCGCGTGACTCGGACGAGCGGCTCTCGTTGCTGCTCCGGGGAGCCTCTCTCATCCCCGTCCGTGACGCAGAAGACAAGGAACCGCTGTGCAGTCCCGGAGTGTACTTGAGCCCGCCGGACTACCACCTGTTGGTGGAGCTCGATTGCATGGCGCTTTCCACCGAAGAACCGGTGGCGTACAGCCGACCGTCGATCGACGTGCTCTTCGAATCCGCTGCGTACTCGCACGGTAGCGCAGTGATTGGCGTGCTCCTCACGGGCGCCAACCAGGACGGAACGCGCGGGTTACGAGCGATCAAGCAGCGCGGGGGCTACGTGATCGTTCAAAACCCGGATTCTGCAGAAAGCCCGTTCATGCCCAAGCATGCGCTGAAAAGTCTGCTTCCGGATCGCGTGCTGAACCTGGAGCAGATTGCCGACGAGTTGATAACCCGTGCCAATGAAACGAGGCTCGCGTGAGCGAAGATCTGGCGCCAACCAGCGCGGAGCCGAAAGTTGGCGGTTTACCGCCGGCCAAAATCCTGCTCGTCGATGACCAGCCGAAGAATCTGCTCGCGCTGAGTGCGATGCTGGAACCGCTCGGCCAAGAAGTGGTCCAGGCGAGTTCCGGCAGAGAAGCGCTGCGCTACCTGTTGCGGGACGAGTTCGCCTTGGTCTTGCTCGACGTACAGATGCCCGTTCTCGACGGCTACGAGGTCGCCGAACTAATTCGGGCTCGCGAGAAATCGCGCGCCGTGCCGATCATCTTTCTGACCGCGATTCACCGGGACCAGAGGCTGGTGGCGCGCGCGTACACGGTGGGCGCCGTCGACTACATCCTGAAGCCGATCGACCCAGAGATCTTGCGTAGCAAGGTGGCGGTGTTCATCGAGCTCTATCAGAAAGGCCAGATCATCCGCCGTCAGGCCGATGAATTGAAGCGTGCGACGGACCGCGAGTTCGCGGAGTTCAGACGCCTCAGCGAGTACCGCTACACGATGCTGGCGGAGTCCATGCCGCAAATCGTGTGGACCACGGACAGCCAAGGCCTTCTCAGTTACGGCAATGGTCGTTGGTTCGAATGCGCGGGCCTTCCGGAGACCGAAGAGCTTTCTTGGCGGAGCATCGTCCACCCACACGAATATTCAGAGTTTGCGCGCGGTTTCGCCGATGCCATCGCCGACGATCGAGCGTGGGAGGCGGAATTTCGCTTGGGCGATGTGGCCGAGCGCCGTTTTCGTTGGCACTTGGTGCGCATGTTGCCGGAGCGCGACGCGAGTGGCAGCGTCAGCGCCTGGGTGGGCACCGGCACCGACATCGATGCCCGCAAGCGCGCAGAGCAGGCGCTGCAGATGCTGGCCAGCCTGACTCGCCGCTTGGGGGAGCTCAATAATCGCAGTCATGGCCTCGAACAAGTGCTTGCCGCTACCTTGCCGGTGCTCGGGGACTCGGCCGTGCTTTATATGCGTTCGGAGGAGACCGTGACCAAGCGCGCGTCCGCCAGCCTGTGTGCGGACTTGAACTTGGACGATCCACGCTTCGACCTCGGGCCATCGACCGTGTGTTTCGACGGGGAGCCCGAGGTCTTGGCAAATGTCTCGGAAATTTTGGCGCACGTCGGACCTTTGCGTGCCGGCGAGCACGTCTGGTTCTTGCACGAGCTCGGTGTCTCGTCCTACATCTGCTGCCCGTTGTTCGTTCGCGAACGGGTCATCGGTAGCCTCGTGTTCTTGAATCGCGATCCGGAGAAGCACTACCTCGATTCGGATGTCGAACTCGCCAAGGACGTTGCGGGGCGCATGGCCACCGCACTCGACAACGTTGGACTATACGAGCTCGCGCAGAGCGAGCGCGCCAAGCTTCAGGAAGCCAACCGCGCCAAAGACATGTTCCTGGCCACTGTCTCGCACGAATTGCGGACTCCGCTCAACGCGATCGTCGGTTGGGGGCAGATGCTGCGCGGAGGCGGCCTTTCGGCGGAGACCGCCCAACGCGCGGTCGATACCATCGAACGCAACGGGCGCGCCCTGGCGCAGCTGGTGGCCGATTTGCTGGACGTCTCGCGGGTAGTCTCCGGGAACTTGCACGTTGACGCGGGACCCGTCGATCTGCGCGCCATTGTCGAGGCGGCGCTCGACGCTGCTCGGCCGCTCGCCGCGAGCAATGGGGTCGAGCTGGAAGCTGAGCTTCCGGAGCAGCCACTGGACACCGTGGGTGATGCGACGCGCTTGCAGCAAGTGGTCGGAAATATTCTGGGCAATGCACTCAAATTCACCGGCAAGGGCGGCCACGTCGGCCTCTCCTTGAGCGTCCAGGGTAACTTCGCTCGTCTGGAGGTCAAGGACGACGGCCCCGGCATCGCGCCGGAGTTCCTGCCGGTGATGTTCGAGCGTTTCAAGCAAGCCGACAATGGTGCCCATCGCGCTCAACGCGGGCTCGGGCTCGGGCTCGCAATCGTCAAGCACTTGGTCGAGCTGCACGCCGGCTCGGTTTCGGCCCACAGCGACGGGCTGGGCAAGGGCGCTCGCTTCGTGGTTTCTCTGCCCCTCAGCCTGTCACCTTCCCAAAGCGACGAAGGAGCGGTCTCCAAAAGCCACGACGACGAAGTAGTCGCAGACTCTCAACGACCCGTAGCCGCCGCGGAGCGAGGCGCGCTGTCTGGAATTTATGCCCTATTGGTCGAGGACGACCCGGATGGCTGTGACTTGATGCAAATGATGCTACGTCGCTTCGGCGCCGAAGTAACCGCAGTTTCTACGGCGGCAGCCGCACTCGAATCGGTGCGCGAGCGGCCTCCGGACGTACTCGTTTCCGACATCGGTTTGCCGGATGGCGACGGCTTTCAGCTCTTGAAGCGCGTACGCGAGTCGAACCGAGACCTGCCGGCCGTCGCCGTCACCGCGTATGCATCACGCCAAGACGTCGCCAAGGCACTGGCCGCGGGGTTTCAAGCCCATGTGGCAAAACCGGTGGAGCCGGAGCAACTCAGCGCGGCTGTGGCCCAGGTTTCTCGACGGTAAGCTTGGCGCGCCGCGCGCCGCGCGCCGCGGCCGTGAGCGCCGCGACGCGCAGCAAGCTTTGGCGCGGTCATTCACGCCGCGCTGCGTCGCCCAAAAAGGAACGACACCAACGCGAACACAAGGAAGACGAAAAATAGAATTTTCGCCACGCCAGCCGCGCTAGCAGCCAGCCCGCCGAAGCCAAAGACGGCTGCAAGTAGCGCAATTACGAAAAATACCGCTGCCCAATACAACATGACCCAATCCTCCGGGTGGAAACGTGTACTGTGCGTGGCGTTGCAGCGTCCGTGCCAGTTTCCCCGCCACATCCGGCGGCTCAGCTTCTGATCGGAAAAATGCCCGGAATCAGCGCCGATTGGAGCTGACGCTTGCGACAAAAAGCATCACGGGTCGACGTGTTTTGCAGCTTTGGTGACGAAGCGCCACAGAAACAGCCGGATAGCCTGACATTTTCGGGCGAAAAGCCATGCGCGCGCCACGGACAATGCGTGGGAACGAGCTTTGCAGAGGGCAAATACCATGAGTGACTTCCGCAAGATCGCCTTCGTCGGAAACTACTTGCCGCGCAAATGCGGTATTGCAACTTTCACCCATGATCTGCGAAACGCGGTTCAAGGGGCGATGCCAGACGGGCAATGCTCGGTAATCGCGGTCAGCGACGGCAAAGAGAATTACGAGTATCCAGACGAAGTTCGCTTCGAAATGGCGGAGCAAAATCCCGACGACTACTTGCGGGCGGCGGAATATCTGAATCTGCTGAACGTCGACGTCGTTTCCTTGCAGCACGAATTTGGGATTTATGGCGGGGCGAGTGGCAGCTACTTGCTCAACATGCTGCGCCGCCTGCGGATGCCGATCATCACCACGCTGCACACCATTCTCAAACAACCGAGTTTGGAGCAGCGACGGGTGATGCAAGAGTTGACCAGCTTGTCCTCGCGGCTGGTGGTGATGTCGGACTGCGGCCGGGCGATCTTGAAGGAGACCTACTCGGTTCCGGATCGAAAGATCGACGTTATCCCCCACGGGATTCCGGACATGGCGTTCGCCGACCCGAATTTTTTCAAGGATCAGTACTCCGTCGAGGGGCGAAGAGTACTGCTCACATTCGGGTTATTGTCGCCGAACAAGGGCATCGAAAAGATGATCGAAGCCCTGCCGTCGATCGTGGCCGAGTTTCCGGACGTCGTGTACATCGTGCTCGGCGCGACTCACCCAAATCTCGTCCGTGAGCACGGTGAAGTCTATCGCGAGAGCCTGCAAGCGCTGGCAGAGCGGCTCGGCGTGTCCGAGAACGTACGATTTTTCAATCAGTTCGTGGAGCAGGAGGAGCTCAAGCGCTTTTTGGGTGCGGCCGACATCTACGTCACGCCATACTTGAACGAAGCTCAGATCACCTCCGGTACGCTCGCGTACGCCTTCGGTTGCGGGAAGGCCGTGGTTTCAACTCCGTACTGGCACGCCGAAGAGCTGCTTGCGGACGGTCGCGGCGTGCTGGTTCCGTTCGGAGATTCGGAAGCCATGTCGCGCGAGATCTGCGGGCTCCTGCATGACGAGGGGCGCCGCCATGCCATGCGCAAGCGCGCCTACATGGCTAGCCGGGAGATGGTTTGGAACAAGACGGCCGAGCGTTATCTGGCGACTTTCGGCGCAGCGCGCAAGAATCGCAGTGAGCGCTCATTGAAGGTCGTGCCGCGCCGCACCGCGGATTCGCGTGAGCTACACCTGCCCGAGCTCGGTTTCGAGCACCTGAAGCGCATGTCCGACACGACCGGCATGCTGCAACACGCACGTTTCACACTCCCGAACTATGCTGAAGGATATTGTATCGACGACAATGCGCGCGCCCTGATGCTCACGGTGCAACTGGAGAAGCGTGGCGTAGGCGGTGAGGAAGTCGCCGCCCTGGCCACGCGCTATGCAAGCTTCGTCGACTACGCGTACAACGCCGAACTCGGGAAATTCCGAAACTTCATGGGCTACGACCGATGCTGGTTGGAAACCGTGGGCTCGGAGGACAGCCAGGCGCGCGCGCTCTGGGCGCTCGGTACCTGCGTCGGGCACACCCAACGCCGTGAGTTGCGGGCGTGGGCGGCGGACTTGTTCATGCGCGCACTTCCTGGCATCGCGGAGGCCACTTCGCCGCGCGCGTGGGCGTTCGCGATTTTGGGCATCAAAGAGTACCTGCGGCGGTTACGCGGCGACCGCCGCGCGGCCAATATGCAAGTCGAACTCGTCACTCGCTTGGTCGGGCTCTATGAGCAAGTGAAGACGCCGGATTGGCATTGGTTCGAAGATGTCGTTTCCTACGACAACGCGCGTCTGGCGCAGGCGGTAATTTCCACGGCGGGCAAGAACCCGGAGATGAAGGCCACCCTCGACGTCGGTCTCAAGTCGCTCCGTTGGCTGCTCCAAGCGCAACGCGCCGAACGCGGTCATTTTCGCCCCGTCGGCTCGAACGGATTTTATCGCCGAGGTGAGCCACGCGCTCGTTTCGATCAACAACCGCTGGAAGCGCACGCTACGGTGTCGGCCTGCAGTGAAGCCTACCAAGTGACCGGTGACCGCTTCTGGGTGATCGAAGCTCGTCGCGCATTTGGCTGGTTTTTGGGTCAAAATGACCTCGATACGAGCGTTTACAATCCGGACTCCGGCGGTTGTCGCGACGGCTTGCACGTCGACCGCGTAAATCTGAACGAGGGTGCGGAATCCACGCTGGCCTTTCTCAGTGCGCTGGTCGAAATCCAAGCACTCGAATCGCGTGTGGTCGGTTTGGACGAGGCACCGGAATCGGGCGAGCGCGGCCTTTCTGAGCTACGCAGCGCCGCGAATCAGAACGCGACGTGATACCATCTCGACTATGATCGTGCGTCGAACGAATATCGTGATCCGCCCGAATGCGGCGCGGGTGCTGTTCCGTCCATTCAATCAAATCGACGAAGCTCGCGTCGTACGGATTTTCGCACGCGTGATGTCACTGCAGGATGATCAAGTCACCCAGTTGCTCGAGCACGTGATGCACGAGTTCCGCGGGCGCCACCATCGCCTTCAGCAATTCTTCTTGCTTCGTTTCGAACAGATGCGGCGCTTCATGGTCAGTGATCTGCCGTTGACCGAAGAGCGGCGCATGCTGATCGGCTCGTATTTCACCCAAGAGTATTCGGTGGAGTCTGCCGCACTGTTCAACCCGTCTCTGGTCTGGCACCCCGACCAAAGCAATCTGGCCGAGGGTTCCCGCCGCTTCGTGCTCAGTTTACGTTCAACCGGGGAAGGGCATATCTCGTCGATCACGTTTCGCTCTGGAGTGATCGACGGCAACAGTGAGATTGCGCTCGATCCGGTCACACCGTTCGTGACCACCCCAGAAACGGTGCCTGATCCGTTCTACGACAAGTTCTTGTTCGAGCGAACGCTGTTCGAGTTGGGTACTGCGGACGCATTTTCGCAGCGTGTTCTGGGGCGTCTGG
>Ga0302321_100001411_pt1 | contig 20547 bp, 23 predicted proteins | sample Fen_T0_1_FD_202505 | JGI IMG/M metagenome (GOLD analysis project Ga0302321, IMG submission 202505) | Peat permafrost microbial communities from Stordalen Mire near Abisko, Sweden - Fen_T0_1 | ecosystem: Environmental > Terrestrial > Soil > Wetlands > Permafrost | place: Sweden: Abisko...
GCACTACAGGACTGGGCGTCCTTCCTCGACTCGATCGACGTCGCGCACTCACCGGTCATCGAAGCGAGCCTGGGCTGGCTTCTCGTGTTCCACGACCCGGATGGCATCGAGCACCACCTCTACACCAGGTCCGAGCACGGCATCGATCACTCCGACTGCCCCGGCCACGGTCGGCCGGTCATGACCACCAGCTGACGGAATCAGAGACCACGTCTGAAGAACGCAGCTAGGCGCTCGGGGTGCGGTCCGCGATGCGCTTCATGATGCGGGTGAGGTCGGCGACGTCGCGGTCGTCGAGCGCGTTACCGACGACCTGCTGCAGCCACGCGTGATGACGGTCGCGTGCCTTCCGGACCAGCGACCTGCCACGCGGTGTGATCCTCGCGAAGGTCGACCTGGCATCGCTGGGGTCGGGCTCGCGTTGAATCAGCTGCGAGGCCTCCATGCGGTCCAGGAGCTTCGAGAGTCCCGACGGTGAGAGCACGATCGACGAGGACAGCTCGGTCAGTCCCAGACGGCCACCCGCAAGGTCCAGCTGCATCAGCACGTCGTAGCGCGGCATCGTGAGGCCGCTGTCGTGACGCATCTGGGCCTCGACCTGGTCCCAGAGCCGCGCGTACGTGCGGACGAGCGCCATCCAGGCCGGCGTCCAGCGTTCCACTGTGTCGGTCGTCATGGAACCAGCATACGTGAAGTACTTGACATGCCAAGTGTCCGGGGAATATTACTTGTCATGCCAAATACCACCTAGACTCCCCAGGAGCGTGTCATGAGCACCACGAACTACGCAGTCGTGCACTTCTTCCCCGGAGGCACCTCGGCCAACTACGAGGCGTCGATCCACGCGGTCCACCCCGGCGAAGGAGTCCTCCCCGTCGGCCAGGTCTTCCACGCAGCCGGCCCCTCGGAAGGCGGCTGGACGATCCTCGCCGTCCACGAGACCCAGGAGACCTGGGAGTTCTTCCGCGACACCATCCTGATCCCCCGCATGCAGCAGGGCATCGAGGGCGGGTTCCCGACCCCGCCCACCGAAACCACCATCGACCTCTACAGCATCGTCAACTAGCGATGAGCGGGGCCGCTGACCGGACGGGGTGTGCGGCCTCACGGCGGCAGACAGACCAGCGCACGGACGGTTCCGCCCCGCCGGCACGGCGCAGCGCGACACACTGCATTCCGACCGCACACGGTCGGCCCACGAAGGAGATGGCGATGATCACTGCGACCATGGCGGTCGCCACGATCCCGGTCACAGACCTGGAACGGGCGAAGCGGTTCTACGGCGAGATCCTCGGCCTGGAGTTCCTCTGGGAGACGCCCGTCTCCGTGCGCTTCCGCACTGGGACCGTCAGCGAGATCTCGATCTTCAAGCGCCCACCTATCACGACCGAGCACACCCTCGCCCGCTTCGAGGTCGACGACGTCGAGGCCGAGGTCGCAGCGCTGGTCGACCGCGGCGTCACGTTCCTCGACTACACCGACGGACCCTTGGCCACGACCGGGCACATCGCCCAGCTCGGTCCTGCACGTTGCGCGTGGTTCCTCGACCCCGACGGCAACACCCTCGGGATTCGCCAGGGCTAGCACGAAGGACCTCGGGCGCGCGGGCCTCGAGATGCCGGCGTGCTCCGCTAGCTGCCTGATGGCATCGGACGCTCTCGAGTGTGGGCTCCCGGGAGGGCTGCCGCGTTGCCCAGGTCGGTCACGGAGCCGTCCGGCCCGACCGTCACGACGGTGAGGTTGCCGCTCGGCCGCTGGACCCGGGTCGCGAGGATCTCGGCGTTGCCGAACCTGAATGCCGGCATCCAGAGCCCGTCGTCGTTCGCGCCCTGGTGGGTCAGCTGCGCGACTCCGCTGCCGTCGGGTCGGACGGAGAAGAGGTTCTGAGGTGCCTGGGTGGGGTCGAGCGGGTCGTGTCCACCCTGGGCGAAGACGATGCGGTCGGCCTCGTGGTCCCAGTCGGGGTACGACGCGTACGTCGTGAACGGTCGGATGTTCGTGAGCTGGGGCTTGCTCGCCGTCAGGTCGACGACGGCGATCGCACGGCCGGTCGTCTGTTCGGTGTCGTTGCCGTCATCGATGAACCGGGTGATCTGGACGACGAGCGACTTGCCGTCAGGTGACCACCGTGGACCGTCGACGTAGTTCGCCCCGCTGGTGGACAGCACCGTGACGACGTCTTTGGTGGTGACGTCGACCGTCTGCAGCTTCGAGCCGGGGTTGTGCCCGTTGACGTTGTCCACCCGCGCGAATGCGATGCGCTTGCCGTCGGGCGACCATGCCGGGGAGTCGGCGTCGCGACACGGCGCCTGGCAGTCGACGATCCGCTCGATGTCGGAACCGTCCCAGCGCGACACCCAGATGTCCCGGGTGCCGTCCGGCTCGTCGGTGACGAACGCCAGGCGTTGTCCGTCTCGCGAGAAGTCGGCGTGCCGCGCAGTCGCCGACAGGTCGCCCACCGCAGCCTGGTCACCCGTGCCGTCGGGCAGCACTCGGTGCAGGCCGGTCTCGGACTGGTAGACGATCCAACCCCGCCGATCGGTCGACGGTGTCGTGCTCGAGGTGGCTGGTACGACGGACTGCGCGCCGGTGCTGCTGGAACTGCACCCCGCGAGCAGAAGTCCTGCAAGGGCGAGCGTGGCAGCGATCGGTGTGGGTGGGCGCATCTCTCCCCCTGGAGGCACGACGGAACGGTCTACTTGACAGTGGGCCGGAGCCTGGGGTGGGTGCCGAACATCGGTCCCGACGACGTCGCCGATGTCAGCCTTGACCCGTCGAGCGCGATCACCGCCATCGTCGGGTTGCCGAAGTCGTCGCCCTCGACGGCGGTGAACATGATGTGCGAGCCGTCGGGCGTGAAGGTCGGCTGGGTGGCTCGGGTCTGCCCCTTCGTGAAGTGGGTGATCTGGGTCAGGTGAGACCCGTCGGGCCGGACCGTGTACAGGTTGGACGGTCCGGTGAGGTCCGGCCACACCCGGGTGTAGAACAGGACGAGGTCCTGGCTCGGGTGCCAGTCCGGGTAGGTGGCCCCCAAGCTCAACGCCGTGATCACCCTCGCAGCGGCCACGTGGTCGGTCACCGGCACCGTCGCGATGGCCGTCCCGGTGATCGTGCCCGTGGGGCCCAGGTTCGTGTAGTGCTGGACCTCGAACACCAGTGTCCGGCCGTCGGGTGACCAGCGTGGCCCGGTCAGGTTGTCCGTTCCCGCCGCTCGTGTGATCGTCCGGATCCGGCGCGTCTGCAGGTCCAGGACCGCGATGCGCGTGTTGACGTTGAAGTTCCCCTTCGCGTCGAACACCGCGAACGCGAGGGACCGGCCGTCCGGCGACCAGGCCGGGTCGTCGGCCTCGAGGCACGGAAGCTCGCAGTCGAGAACCCGGTCGAGCTGCCCGCCGTTCGCGTCGGACACCCACAGGTCGCGAGTGACGAGGTCGGAGCCGTCCTGCCGTGCGTCGTCGGCCGCGAAGGCGATGCGCTGACCGTCCGGGCTCCAGTCCGGGTGCACCTGCCAACCCTTGTCGGGAAGAGGCACGTCAGGAGTTGCCCAGTGGTCCCCGGTGCCGTCCGGCCGGACCATGCGGTTGCCGGCGCGCCCACCGTCGCCTCCCGTGATCGGGCCTTCGTCGACGATCCAGGAGTCGGCGACCCCGACGCGATCGCTCGCAGGGGAAGCCGCGCTTCCGCTCGGGCTCGACGCCGACACGGAGCTCGCGCCCGAGCTCGCCGGACGCGTGGTGCTGGGCGAGGCACTCGTCGACGAGCACGCGGCCAGAGCCACCAGTGCGATCGCCACCCCGAACCGACTCAGCATCAGATTCCCCTACTCGTGTGCTTTCTAGGGCAGTTGGTCCACGACCGAGGACGGCACCCAGCCAACGAAGCTCCCGTCGAGGTGAAGCCCGCGCCTGCCATCAGGGTGCAGGACGTACTCGGTGAACGTGGCGGTCTTCGCTGTGTCCGGGGAGGTGACGGACGCCGCGATGAGCATGGCGTCGTCAGGGGAGTTGGCGATGATGCCCCAGCCGTTCGAGGGTGGGCTGTCGACGGGCGTCGAGCTGATCGCACGTGTGTGCCGGGTGGCGTCGGCGCGCGCGAGGGTCACCGCCGGTGCTCCGGTGGTGTTCGTGAGCAGCAGCCAGGCGGCGTTCCCGTCGGCGGTGAGGCTGGTGTCGACCAGCCGCAGCGGTGCGAGGTCGTGCGCGTACCAGGTCGTGGCGGTTCCGCCGGAATCGCTGACTCTCAGGGTCTGTGAGTCACCCGCTTCGGTCTCCAGCGGCCCGCACGGATTGCATGCGCCCTGCGCGATCCAGCTGCCGCCCGCCGCGATGTACCTCGAGGAGCGGAACCACAGTGCAGGCACCCCGGGGCGTAGCGGCGAGCCGTCGATCGGGGTCACTGCGCTCGGACGGTTGGACTCGTCCATGTACAGCAGACCGGTGCTGTTGGCGGCCCAGACGGGATCGGGGCCGCCGCCCGGAGGTCTCGACAGCGGCAGGGTGCGCATCGACCCGGTGGTCGGGTCGATGACGACTGAGCGCGCCTCGGGGTTGTCAACGGTGGCCATCATGACGACGAGGAGCCGTCCGTCGGGGCTCCACGCATGCTGGTCGACGTAGCCCTCGATCGTGCGTGGTGGCGTCGAGGGATGCTGCAGGTCCAGGAGCGACATCGAGTCGCCCGCCATCGACGTACGGGAATGGGGCCCAGGGTTGTCCGTCGAGAGCCAACCAGCGGTCGACACATACGTACTGGGGAGGTTGGCGGCTTTGAGACCGGAACCCTTGAGGTCGCGCGACCAGCGCACGGTGCCTGAGCCGTCGAGGGCCACGACCGTGGTGCCTTGCAGGACCATGACGTCGAAGGGCCCGGTCGGGGGTGGGACGGGTGTTGGGCCCGAGACTGACGGTGTCGGGGTGCGGCTGTCGACGGGCTCAGGCGCAGCCCCCAGATGGGGGCGGACCGCGAGCGCCCCCACGATCAGCACCAGCACGATCATCGCCAGGACGGACCCCTGCTGGGCGATGGTCCGTCGCCGACTGGCGACGGGGATCCGCGCGAGCCCTCCGTTGACGTCGAACGTGCCCGCTGCGGTGTCACGCAGGTCCTGCGCGGCGGACCGGGCGAGGTCGTCGATGCTCATGAGGACGCCTCCTTCCCGAGCCGGTCCACAAGCGCGGCACGCGCTCGGGTCTGGTGGACCTTCACCGAACCCTCCGAGCACGCCATGGTCGCTGCGATGTCGGCCACGCTGAGGTCGTAGACGTAGCGCAGCGCCGCGGCCTGGGCCTGCCTGCGAGGCAGTCGCCGCACCTCGGCCCAGAACGCCTCGTGCCGCTCGTCGAGCTCCGGCGCGGGCGGCGGCTGGGACGCGAGCCGCAGGACCGCGCGGGTCTCGGCACCGCGACGTCGCAGCAGTGACGTGGCGTGGTTGGCGCAGACGCGTCGCACCCACGCCTCGGGGTTCTCGTAGGCCGCGACCTCGGGCCAGCGCCGGTAGGCCGCCAGCATCGCCTCCTGCGCGAGGTCGTCTGCCGCAGCGGACCCGCTGAGCGCGCGGGCCAGCGCGACCAACCGGGGCATCTCCCGGCGGTAGAACTCCTCGTACGAGCGGGCCCGCGGGTCTACCGGGTGCGGGGACGGAGCAGCTGCGTGGTCGTCGGAGATGACCTCGGCCGAGGCGTCGCCAAGGACGGTCGCCGGTTCCACGGCGGCGTCAGGCCAGCTCCGCATGTCGTCCACACAGGAATAGTCGCGGCAGCGACCCGTGGGGATGACACATCTTCGAACATCGTCGATCCCCCACACTGACCCGCCGCGGCCGTCAGTCCCGAGTCACGGACCGTTGATCCCGGGGATGATTCCGCCCGTGACCGTGCTCAACTTCGTCCCGGCTCGCTCCGGATCTCTGGTCTACGGCTACCACTACGACTACCAGAACCCCGCCGCGGAGCCGAAGCAGCGGCGGCGTGATCGCGGCAAGACGACCGGCGCGAGGCATGTGGCAGGCTCTGCCCCGGCGGCCGCCCCGATCGTGCCCCGGTGCTCAACCCCACGCCGAGGCCCGCCCTCCCGGTGCCGGTGCTTGCCGACACCCCGCCGGGGGCCGGTGACCGGATCGGCCTCGAGAAGGCCGACGATGCTTCCGATGACGAGTCTGCTCGACGCCCACACCGGGGCACCCGGCGTACGTCTGCCGAGCGGGAGTCCGCCTGGGAGACGCAGGTTGCTGTGCAACCGTCGGACCACGGCTCCGCCCCGGCGCCCGCGACTCCTCTCACCAACGCTTCGGACGGCAACGGCCACCACCCGACCGCACCGCTGCCCGAGCCAGCGTCCAACGGGCACTCTCCGGTCCCCGGTGTGCCGGGCCCACGGCACCAATGATCAACCGGCGTCCCCCGTCAACGGCTCGACGGTTGCGCCGGCGTCGACGCCACCGTCCGCGCCCGTGTCCTCGGAGTCCCACCGTGCCGCCGGCCGAGTAGCCCACGAAGACGGCACGGTCGACTCCCGCGTGGTCGAGCACCGCGAGCACGTCGGCGACGTACTCCTCGATCCGGTGCTCCTCGAGCCGGGTGGGACGGTCGCTGCGGCCGTGACCCCGGTGGTCGAGGGCGAGGTGCCGGTACGTCGGCAGCGCGGCCGTGTACTGCGCGAGGCTCCACATGCGTCCGTCGCCGCCACCGCCGGTGTTCCAGAACACGCAGGGGCCGGCTCCGGAGTCGGAGTAGTGCAGCCGCACGCCGTCTAGCTCAACGCTGGGCACGACGCTTCATCCTCCCGAGTCTCGGATCGCCGACCAGTCTGCCGCGGAATCCCGGCCGCCCGGGACCAGGACCTCTGGGAGCGGGACCGGGCCGACGGCGACGCTCCTGCCTATCGCCCGCACCCGTCGGGCCTGATCAAGGAGTGGACCCATGCCTCCTAGCTACAAGGTCGCCGGCGCGATCGCGCTCGTCGTCGGCGGCGCAGCGGTGCTGCTGCAGACCATCGTGACGCCGTTGACCGGTGAGATGACGGGCGCGGAGCTCGTCGCGACGGTCACCGAGCACCGCACGGCGATGGGGTGGGCACTCGCGCTGGACTTCCCCGTGCTGCTCGCCGCGCCGTCGTTCCTCTTCATCGGACACCTGGCGCAGGCCCGGACGTCGTTGCTCGCCTCGATCGCGACCGTGTTCCTGTTCTTCCCGTTCGTCCTCAGCCTGCCGGCCGTCGGCGGCCTGGACGGCCTGGCCTTCCTCGCCGGCGCCGAGCCGGACAAGGCGGCGGTGGCGGGCCTCGTCGACAGCTGGGAGGGCTCGACCTGGTTCGTCCTCAGCCTGCTTCCCTACCTGCTGCTGCAGATCGTCGGCGCCATCCTCATGGCGATCGCCCTCGTGCGGGCGGGGACCGTCCCGTCCTGGGCCGCCATCGCGACAGGTGTCTGGCCGCTGCTCGGCGTCGCCGGCCAGATGAGCGGCGTCCGCATCCTCAGCATCATCGGTTACGCGCTGCTCTTCCTCACCTGGGCCGTCTTCGCGACGATCCTCGTGCGTGGTCGCCAGCCCGCTGCGGCGGAGCCGGCTTTGGTCACTGCCTGACAGCCGGTGGTGCGAGCGGAAGAATCCGTGGCCATGAACCGCTGGGCGGTCGCCGTGGGCCGCGTGGGAATCGCCCTCGCGGCCCTCGGCGCGGCCGTCTCGCTGGTCCTGGTCGCGGGGTGGGACCACGCTCCCTATCCGATCCTCATCGCCGTCGAGACGATCCCGATGCTTCCGCTCGCGATCGTGGGTGCGAGCGCCGTGCACGCGGCGCCGCGCAACGTCGTCGGGTGGTTGCTGCTCGTCGCCGGAGTGTTCATGCCCCTGGCCACGGCGTCGTACCTCTACTCGCGGGCGGCCTTCGACCTGGGCCACGACCTCCCTCTCGCGAACCTCGCCGGGTGGCTCGACGGCTGGCCGTGGGTGCCGGCGCAGCTCGGAGTCGCGCTCTTCGTGCCGCTGCTGTTCCCCGACGGGCGGCTCCCGTCGAAGCGGTGGCGCGTCGCGATCGGCATCAGCATCACGGTGTGCGTGCTGCTGCTCGTGTCCACGCTCCTCGACCCGTACCTGCTCGACTGGCCGCAGCTGCACAACCCGACCGGCATCGGCGGCGGCTTCGGCGATGTCGCGCACGGCCTGATGGAGGTCATCGTCCTCGTCGCTCCCCTGACGCTCGCCGGGGCGATCGGGTTCGAGATCAAGCAGCGCAGGGCGACCGACCCGGCCGCACGCGCTGCGGCCAGGCTCGTGCGACCCGCGGTGTGGCTGCTCACCGCGTCGTGGTGGGTGTGCGTGGTCATCTCGTCGTCGGGAGCGCCGTCGCTCTACGCGCTGCCGTTCGAGTCGCTCGGCGTGGTCGCCGTCGGCGTCACCTGCTGGCTGGCGATCCGGCGCTACGGCCTCTTCGACGCGCGGCTCGTCGTACGACGCAGTCTCGTCTACGGCGCCCTGAGCGCCTGCATCCTCGTCGTCTACGCCGTGGTGGCGTTCCTGCTCGCGCGGATCGGCGCCTCCGGCGCTGCTGCGCCCGTCGCGCTCGTCGTCGCGATCCTGATCGCGGTGCCGTTGCGCGACAGGCTGCAGCGGGTCGCGAACCGCCTGGTCTTCGGTCTTCGCGACGATCCCGTGGCGACGCTGCTCTCGCTCGGCGACCAGCTGGAGCGGGCCGCCGTGGCCGACGACGTGCTGCCGGGAGCCACCCGGTCGCTGCAGAGGACGCTGCGGCTCCAGCACGTGGCGATCCTCGACGGCGACACGGTGGCGGCCGAGGCCGGGCGACCCAGCGACGGCCGGCGGGTCAGCCTGCCGCTGGTCTACGCCGGCGAGACCGTCGGCACGCTCGTCGCGACCCAGTCCGAGGGCGACACGCCCATGGACGCCGAGCGGTACGCGCTGCTCACCGGCATCGCGCGCCCGGTGGCCGCAGCACTTCGCACGACGGCGCTGAGCCGCGACCTCGCCGCGTCGCACGAGCGGCTCGTGTCCGCGACCGAGGAGGAGCGTCGTCGCCTGCGACGCGATCTGCACGACGGCCTGGGTCCCGCCCTGTCGAGCGCGGTGCTGGGCGCCTCGCGCGCCAAGGCTCTGCTCGCCACGCGACCCGATGCCGCGGCAGCGCAGCTCGAGGCGCTCACCGCCCAGCTGCAGGAGGCCGTGGCCGACGTGCGGCGGCTCGTCTACGACCTGCGCCCGCCTGCCCTCGACCATCTCGGCCTCGTCCGGGCGCTGGACGAGCAGGCGAGGTCGCTCGGCGACTTCACCGTCAGCGGCCCGACGTCGATGCCCTCGCTTCCGGCAGCGGCCGAGGTCGCGGCGTACCGCATTGTGATGGAGGCGATGACCAACTCCGTCCGGCACGCGAGCGCCACCAGCGGCTCGGTGGAGATCCGGGTCGACGACGGACTCCATATCGTCGTCAGCGACGACGGCGTCGGCATCCCGGTCGGGTATCGCGCGGGGGTCGGCATCACGTCGATGCGGGAGCGCGCGGCGGAGCTCGGCGGCACCTGCGTGGTCGAGGCCGGGCCCGACGCTGGGACGGTGGTGAGGGCATGGCTGCCGACCTAGAGGGCATCACTGTCGTCGTCGTCGACGACCACCCCATGTTCCGAGCCGGTCTACGGCTGCTCGTGGAGGAGGCCGAGGGACTCGTTCTCGCGGGCGAGGCCAACGACGCCGAGTCGGCGATCGCGGTCTGCGAGGAGGTCGTGCCCGACGTGGTGCTGCTCGACATCAAGATGCCCGGCTCGAGCGGCATCGACGTGACGCGGCACATCTCGGGCACCCTGCCGAGCGTCGCCGTGCTGATGGTGACGATGCTCGAGGACGACACCTCCGTGTTCGCCGCCATGCGAGCGGGCGCCCGTGGCTACATCCTCAAGGGCGCGACAGCTGACGACATCGTGCGGGCGATCCGCACGGTCGCCGCCGGGGAGGTCATCTTCGGAGCCGCGCTCGCCCGCCGCATGGGCCACTTCTTCACCGCCGGCCGCGACGGCGACGCGCATCCCTTCCCCGAGCTCACGACACGGGAGCGCGACGTGCTCGGCCTCATCGCCGACGGCCGCTCCAACACCGACATCGCAGCCGCCCTCGGCCTGAGCGAGAAGACGGTGCGCAACAACGTCACGAACATCTTCGCCAAGCTGCTCGTCGCCGACCGTGCGGCCGCCGTGGCGAAGGCGCGCACAGCCGGCCTCGGCACATCCGAGCCGACCCGATGAGGACCCGATGAGGACCCTCGAGGACCAGTCGGTGAGAACAGTCCGCCCGAGGAGCACTCACTGGTGGGCAGTCGGGCTGACCCGCTCAGCTGTCCACCACTCGAATGTCTTGTCGTACCAGCGATCGCTGATCCCTCGGTGGGTCATGCCCAACCGTCGCATCACCGAGAACGACGCCTCGTTCCCCTCATAGGCGATGGCGTTGACGACGGGAAGCTCGAGGTCGTCGAACGCGTGATCCAGCACGGCGCGGGACGCCTCGGTCGCATACCCGTTGCCCCAGTGATCCGGGTGGAAGTGCCAGCCGATCTCGACGTCGTCGGTCATGACGCGCCCTGCCCCAGGTAGAGGCACCAGGAGCACCGTCCCGACCGGCATTCCCACGGCGTCCGGCACCACCGCCCATAAGCCGAAGCCCGGCCGCTCGACACTGACGCCTACCCATCGGCGCAGGCGATCGCGGGTCGCGCTTTCGGACTCCAACGGCTGCGGCGGTCGGCTCAACCACTCGACGACGGCCGTTCGCCGGTAGATGTCGAAAGCGGCCCGCACATCGGCGTCGTCGTCCGGATCCCATCGCCGAAGGGTCAGCCGTTCGGTGCGCGTCTCCACGCGGGCGAGTCTGCCCGATCCTGCTCAGGTCGGGCACCATTGGCTGGCGGATCATCGAGGGACGTTCGGAGGGGTTCATGGTCGAGTTCTCCGCGGAGCTGGAGCTCAACGGCAAGACCGCCACGGGGATCGAAGTGCCGGCGAACGTGATCGAGTCGCTCGGCGGCGGGAAGCGCCCCGCCGTCGTCGTCGAGCTCGGCGGCTACTCCTACCGCACCACCATCGGAGTGATGGGCGGGCGCTACTTGATCCCGGTCAGTGCAGAGCATCGTGGCGCCGCGGGGGTTCAGGCAGGTGACCAGCTCCGTGTCACGCTCACCCTGCATGACGCACCTCGTGACATCGAGGTCCCGTCGGTCCTGGCCGAGGCGTTGAAGGCCAGTCCTGACGCCGGTCGAGCGTTCGAGGCCTTGTCGCCTTCGAACAAGAAGCGCCATGTCCTCTCGGTCTCCGGTGCGAAGACCGACGAGACACGCCAACGACGACTCGCGAAGGTGATCGATGAGCTTGAGTCCGGCGCGTCGTAGGCCCCCGCGGCAGGGGGATTGCGTCGTAGCCTCACGGCATGGCGGACTACGGACTTGATGCCAACCTCGTTCTGCCGGACGGCGGAGTCCTGGAGTACTGGGAAGGCGGCGACCCCAACGGGCGTCCGGTGATCTTCCACCCGGGAACGCCGGCGTCCCGGTTGCTAGGGCGTTGGGGACACGAGCCGGCCGCTGCGAGCGGTGTGCGGCTGGTATCGGTGAGCAGACCCGGATATGGCGGTTCGACGCCGGTCACCAGTGCGCCCAGCTTGCTGGCGACCGGACGTGACACCGCCGCCCTGGCTGCCGATCTGGGGATGCGGGAGTACGCGGTGCTCGGTGTCTCCGGTGGCGGGCCGTTCGCGCTGGCCACCGCGGTGGCCGACGCCGACGCGGTTCGCGCACTGGCCGTCGTGGGCGGTGTCGGTCCGTGGCGTCTTCTCGACGAACCGAAGGCGGAGGACCGGGAGGATCGCGAGTACCGCGACTAGCTGGCACAGCTCGACGACGGCGACGTGGCCGGCGCCTGGGCGGGTGTTCGTTCGACAGCCGAGCGCGAGATGAGCGTGCTGAGACCGCTCGACGACCATGCCCGCGTCGATGCGATCCTCGACGACCCGGCAAGCCCCCTGTTCCATGACGACGCCTATCGGGCGCTCTGGGCCGCGAACATGGCTGTGGTTCTCGACGGCCTGGACGGCTATGTGTTCGACAACCTCGCCTGGGGTGGCACCTGGGATGTGGACCCGCACGACGTTGTTGCCCCGACGGTGGTGTGGGACGGCGAGGGCGAGGGTGCACGCGGCGGGCGCTGGTACGCGGACGAGATTGCGCACTCTGGTCTGATGATCTTCCCCGGCGAGGGGCATCTGGCCGGCGGTGCTCAGGACCATTCTGAGCATCTGGGCGTGACGCTTGGTCTGAGGGCGGCGCAGGCTCCCTGAAGGGGGGTGTCGCTGTGGCCGCGGCACCCCACCGGGCGCGCGTCACCGGCGCGGCCAAGACGACAATGGGCCAGCGGAGCGGACTCAGCCGATCGGCTCCCAGCCAGGTGGTCGACGGCCTGCTCGCCCCGGTCGGGGGTGTGCGATGAACAGCCTCAGAACCTCCCAGTTCGTGGTCATCGCGACGGTCGCGCTGCTGCCGGCTGCATGCGGCAGCGCGGGGCAACAACCGGCGAGTACGACGTCGACCGGCGGGACACCGTGGACTCCGACCGGAGTGTCGTCATCGAGTCCGGCATGCGACCACCCGTCAGCGACCCTGCCGGCGACGGACTGGCTCCAGGTGACGGTGAACGGACTCGTGCGCTACGCCGTCGTGCGCGTGCCTGCTGACGCCCGGCCTGCGCAACCTCTCCCGGTCCTGCTGTCCTTCCATGGCGCCGGGTCGGACGTCGCCACTCAGGAATCCATCGACGAGTTCTCCAGCCACCCCGGCTTCGTCGTGGTCTACCCCGAGGGCAGCCTCGTCGATGCGAACTCGGTGGTCACCAACGTGAACGGATGGGACAGCGCGGGCAAGAAGGTCGACGAACCCGCGTTCGTCGCCGCGCTGCTCGACACGCTCGGCAACGCCGTGTGCATCGACCCGAGCCGCGTGTTCGCCGCCGGGCACTCCAACGGCGGGATGCTGGTCACCACGCTCCCGTGCGCGTTCCCAGGGCGGATCGCCGGGATCGCAGCCGTCGAGGGTGGCTACGACTTCGTCGCCTGCCCGCAAGGGCCGCCGACGCCCACCCTGGTCTTCCACGGACTGAACGACAAGGTGGCCCCGATCGCCGGGAACTCGGTCTTCGTGCCGGTGGCTGACCTGATGGCTGCCGCGGCCAAGCGCAACGGATGCACCGCTGGGCCTCAGACAGCCGCGCACGGCTCGACCGCCATCACACTGAGCTGGACGGGCTGCGCCGCGCCGACCGTGCTCTACGAGTTGAAGTCCCACGGCCACGCCTGGCCCGGACACGTGCTGCCGATCTCCGAGTTCACCCTGGAGAGCGCTATCGCGTCCGGCAGCGGAACGGTGGGCAGCGGCCTCACGCTCAAGCAGATGGCCGAGAACATGCTCCTGACGAACACCCAGGTCGACGCCAGCCAAGTGATCCGGGACTTCTTCACCGCAGGCGCGTCATAGTCGCCAAGGTGGGTGGGACGCGCGCGGGCCGGGTTCGCGCCGAAGGCGAAGCTCGGTGCGGAAGGGCTGGTAACCGAACGACTCGTTGAGTGCCAGGATGCCGGCGTTGCCGGTCTCGTTCTCGGTCCACACCTCGCGGCCACCGCGTCGGGCGACCTCGGCGTGCAGGTGCTGCTTGGCGAGCCTGGCGAGCCCCCGGCCCCGGTGGTCGGGCAGCACCCCGGTGTAGATGACGTGCCAGGTGTCGCCGTCGTGCGGGCAGGCGCACGCGAGCGCCACCGGTTCCGAGAGAACGCTGACCACCACCCACACGAGCCCTGGCCACCAGTCACTGAGCTGCTCGTGGGTCACGATGAATCCGGCCGCACGCTCGGGCGAGGTGTTGGACGCGTCGATGAGCGCATCCACGTCGGGCAGCAGGGCCGTCAGGTCGGCGTCGTCGACGACTCGCGAGGACACCCCGACCGGTGCGACCGGCGGCGTCGGCTCAGCCAGAACCAGGCGGGAGGCCACGGCGCGCTCGTGCACGCGGAAGCCCCAGTGCCCGGCGATGTCGACCGACGGATCGCCGTCGCGTTCGGGCACGGGCCTCACGCTGGGCAACCCCCGGATCCCGAGATGAGGTTCGACGGCCACGAACAGCCGGCTGCCGACCCCCCGACCGCGGTAGCGCTCCTCGACGAGGATCAGCACGCTGTCGCAGCCTTCGTCGTACGTCGGAGGGATTACTGCGGCGCATCCGATGGGGATGCCGTCGAGCTCGGCCACCAGTCGCACGGCACGGCTGGGCACGGGCTCGGCGAGCACGTTGCGAAGCTCGGCCTCCGGAAGGGCCTCCGGGTACCAGCGGTAGCGCAGTGCGACGAGCCAGTCGAGGTCGGCGTCCTGGTAGTCGCGTACGCGCAGGCTCACCCTGATCCCCTCATCTCGCGGCGGGCAACGTGACCTCGCGCGAGGGTGCGTCATCGCCGCTCTCCCCCGAGGCAACGCCGATCACCCTCCCGAGGGAAGCGGTTCGCACGCCTCGTGGAGGGAGCCAGGGGTACCTTCCTCGTGGTGCGAAAGGGCTGTCAATGGGGGGGCGCAGCCGGCAGCGCGCGCTCCATGAGCGTGGAGCTGACACTCCTGCTCGAATGCCGGTGGATACTCGGGTGGCAACCCGCACAGCGACCGCATCGTCCGTCGCTCCGAGGGAGGAAGCTCATGACCCGCAACATCGTGTTCACGCCCCAGGCGGCGGCGCCCCCGCCGACGTACAGCCAGGCGGTCAAGGCCGCGGGCCTCGTCTTCGTCTCGGGGACGGCCCCGGCAGACCCGGCCACGGGCAGCCTCATCGGCGACACCATTCACGAGCAAACGCGCCAGTGCCTGATCAACGTCAGGGCGATCCTTGAGGCAGCGGGCAGTTCGCTGGACAAGATCGTCAGCGCCACCGTGGTGCTCGCCGACGAGGACGACTTCGCCGGCATGAACGAGGAGTGGCTTCGGTGGTTCCCGTCGGACCCGCCGGCTCGCCAGGGCGCAAAACTCCCCGCCCGTATCCCTGGTCTCAAGGTGTCCGTCGCAGCGATCGCAGAAACCTGAAGGCAGGCACCGCCTTATCACCAACTGCGACCCGATGTTCGACGACTCTGCACCTACGCCTCAGGCCTGGCGTCAGTGCGCAGGCGGTGGTCGTTGCGGGTGAGGTCGCCCATACTCGGATCCAACCGCGCGGATGCCGGGCGCGCCACCGTCGTTCGCCGATCAGTTGATGATCTCGCCGCGCTCATCGGCGCGGATCGCCGCCAGCCGGTCGCGCCATGCCTGGAGCGCCGCCGGGGTCAGCCTCGTCCAGTCGGTCACCTCGCCGACGATCCTGAGCGGCTCCGTGCTGCGGTAGGAACGGGTCGGGTTACCGGGGAACTTCTTGTCGGTCACGTTCGGGTCGTTCTCGAACTCCCCGGTCGGCTCGACGAGGTAGACGCGCGGAGCAGCTTCGCCTGCCGCCAGTTCCGCGGCGAGTCCGGCACCGTCGGGCAGCGCGGTGAAGTAGATGTGGTTCATCACGACCTCGGGCCGGTAGTTCGACCGGAACCCGGCCATGAGAACGTCGCCGACCCGCAGATCTGCTTTCGTGCCATGGAAGAACGGACCCTCGTCCAGCACATCACTCACCGCCACAGGGTACGGCGGCGAGTGCGTCGGGCTCGAGCGGCTGGGCGCGCAGCGGCGAGGGGCTCGGCGGCGTCACCAGGAACGGCTCAGGCGTTGCCGCGGACGAGGGCGATGAGGCGGTCGAGGACCTTCGGTCCGCCGGCGGCGATGCCGTCGTGCTCGTACTCGTTGGTGATCCACGGGCGAAGCCCCCGGACCCGGCGTGCGGTGTCCTCGGAGCAGGCGCGCGGCACGTACATGTCGTCGACGTAGATCGCCGCCGCGCACGGGACCTCGTTGGCCGCGAGGACCTCGGCGTCGTACAGCCGTGGCCACGGTCGGGCGGCGAGCAGGTGCGCGGTCTCGCGGAAGGGCGTGAGCGCGGCCATGTCATCGAACATCCACGGGTAGATGTGCTCGCCCGTGAGCAGCGTCGGGTCATCGGCGTAGGTGTCCGGAAGCCCGCGCTCGGCGGCCCACGCCGTGGTGATCCCAGAGGCGTAGCAGGACTCGTGGATCACGGCGTACAACGGGTTGCGGGCGAACTCGGTCGCGCGCTCCACGTCGTGCAGGAATGCCGAGCTCGTCGGTGGCAGCTCGAGGATGTGGTGCAGCCGTTCGGCTCCCGGGCCCATGCCCAGGAGGATCCCGAGCTGGCGGAGGCGTGCGTGCGTGAGCCGGTCACCGCCGGGAAGCCTGATGTCGTCGGAGGCGACGAGAGCCGCCAGCGAGGCCATCCGATCGCGGTCGTCCGGGTAGCGCTCGTAGAAGCCTGCGGTCTTCTCGGCGACCGTGCGATAGGTCTCGCGGTAGACCTCGTCGATCCCGGCGTCCAGCGGCGGCAGGCCCCCGGTGATGAACGCCTCGCGCAGGGACTCGGGATGTGCCGAGAGGTAGGCCATCGAGCAGAAGCCGCCGAAGCTCTGCCCCAGGATCGACCACCGGTCCACGTCGAGCGCGGTCCGGAAGCACTCGGCGTCACCGACGATCGCGTCGGCGCGGTGGTGGGCCAGACGGTCCGCCAGCGCCGCCGGGGCCGAGTCGAGCGCGTCCCGGACGCCGATGGGCGTCGAGCGGCCCATGCCACGCTGGTCGAGCAGCAGCACGCGGTAGTCCGCCAGCGCCCGAGCCAGCCACTCCGGACTGGCAACCGAGTCCGGGCGTGGTCCTTCGAAGCCGGGACCGCCCTGGAAGAAGACCAGCCACGGCTGGGCGTGCGACGCCTTGTCCACCGCCACGACCGCTCGCGCGAACACGTCGATCTGCTCGCCGTCGGGCACCGCGTGATCCAGCGGCACCGACAGCACGTGCTCGGTGACGACCAGGCCGGGTTGACGGTAGGTGCGCGACTCCATGACGCCTCCTCGTGAGGGTACGACGCCGAAGCCGGACCGCGATGCTCGTCCTGCCGATGGGCGTCGACGCTCAGCCAACCACGGCAGCGGGTGCCGTCTGTGCGACGTGCCGCTGCTCGCGCACCCGGTGACGCGCTCAGACGGTGTGTGCCACGTCTGGGCCGCAGCATCTGCTCGCACGGAACAGAACCGACAAGTCGCGTCTGGTCATCGCGTTGGTCCGCGCGTACCTTCATCGAGCGGCGATCGCAGCCACGTCGACACGACTCGCGAGAGGTGTGACATGACGAAGTACGTGATCTCGTTCGGTGCCCGCGCGATGGACCACATCCCCGAGCATGAGATGCCCGCTGTCGCCAAGGCCGCACACGCGGTCTGCCAGGAAGCCATCAACGCCGGCGCCTACGTCTTGGCGGGGGGCCTGGAGGATCAGCCGTCGAGCATGGTGTCCCCCGACGGGACGGTCACCGGAGGGTCGAACCCAGAGGCCGTCAGCGGAATCACGGTCGTCGAGGTGCCCACGCGTGAAGAAGCGCTGGCTTGGGCTTCCAAGATCGCCGCCGCGTGTCGTTGCGCCGTGGAGGTCCGGGAGATCGGGTCGGACCCCGAACTGGACGCGATGCTGCGCGGGCCCGCTTCCTAGCGCCCGCGCGAGGACGGCACATCTGCGCGGTCGATCGCCCGCTTCCCCGGAGCGAAGCTCTCATCGGCGCTCCCGAAGCCGAGTCGATCCCGGCTGCGTGAGCCTCACCGCTGGTGCACCGGCTCGGAACGCCTTCTCCCCCGACCGGGAGGCGGCCTTCGCCTTTCAACGTGCCGTGGTGTAGCCGCATCAACCTGCGCGGAAGATCGCGACCGGGTCGACTACGGCCCCCATGGGCGGGCTGAGCACCTGACGCGCGGTCTCGCGGAGCGCCTTGGGTTCCCATCCACGACGGGCTGCCTCGCCGTAAGCGGTGTCCAGGCACGGCTGCAACTGGTTGATGAGTCCCTCCACGACCGGGTCGGCTGATTCACCGGATGGCGGCAGGTGACTGAACAGAAGCATCCGCACGACCAGCATGACCGTGTAGTGCTTCCTCAGGTCATCGTCACTGAGTTCCGCCAACCGGGTCGTGTCGGCCGTGCACTGGGTGATCCACGCCTCGAGTTCATCCAAGCCGACCGTCTGATCGCCCACGCTTACAAGCGTACTCACGGGCCAACGCGGTGTTCCGGATGATCGGCGCAACCAGAAGTTCCCTCCATCACACGCCGATCCTGTCGCTGACGCGGGCGGTTCTCGCCGCCATAGGGTGCACCCGATGTGCCTCTCGCCCGTGGGCGCTCCGGATTCCTGCGCCCGAGGTCAACTCCTTGCCAGCGGGGAGGGCCGCTGGGACGCTCCCCGTTGTCAGGTCACAGCGGTTCCCCGACATCGGGAGCGCCGGGTGCTCGGAGACCGACGGTCTGCCTCGTCCCAGGAAGCAGTCGGTGAACGACGACCAACGCAGGAAGAGGCACTCCACATGACCCGGCTCGGCGGACAACGGCCTCCCGTGCTCGTACTGGCCGTCGGAGGAGCACTGGGATTCTGGCTGGCTAACTTCGCCATCTCCCTGACTCCGCTTGCCGCCGACTACCGCGCCGCTCTGTCGATTGCCTACCTGCCGATGCTCCTTGAAGCCCTCCTCGGGGGCCTGATCATCGGGACCTGCGTCAGCTACTGCTTGCTTCGCTTCTTCGACGGGATCCCGACGAACAGCCCGATGGCGAAGTCCCTCGTACTCAGCTTCGTCGCCTTCGTCTGCGTCACCCTCGTCCTCGAGGTTCCGGCCAAGTTCCTGACCCCCATCAGCGATGCAGTGCACAACTTCCTCATCGCCAGCTTGTTCAACGCGCTACGGATCCTCGCCCTGGGAGCAGTGATCGGCCAGCCATACAGCAGGCTCGATGAGCGCATCCGAACGTGAAGGCAGGGATGCCTGGGCGGGCAACGCGACGAGACCGCAACCGCAGCTCTGTGCCGTTCTGCATCGCCATCCGACGACCGAACGGGCACTCTCCCTGACGTGGGGACTTCGGCTGGATCAGGTATCCGCTAATCGCGCAAGCGGTCGAGTGGGGCGTCGCTAGATCGGACCGCGTTGTGGTGATCTCCACCGACGGGATGGCTTACTGGGCCGGAGCAGATCCGGTGCCCGAGGATGTCGCCGGTCGCTGGCCACCTGGTTCGTGACTCCGGCGGACCGCCCGAACCTAGGTGGCGATCTCGATCGCATCTCGGACGTGGCTTCATGAGTCGGCCGGGCGGTGGCGGGTTCCGGCGAACAATCGAAGGCCCCCTGGGATTTGCGGATGATTCCGCGCGCTCAAGGTGGCCCTCGACTTAGTTGTCCACAGGGCTCCAACTAGGAGAACCCTTGTCTCTGTGGCCAGGGGCGGGGTCGAACCGCCGACCTTCCGATTTTCAGGCGACTAATCCCCGTCCGGCTGGGGGTATCCGAGGGTGTCGCAGGGCTCTGACCTGCGGGTTTGTCCGTCGCCTGCTTCCACGAGGTGGCCCGTTCTGAAGCGTGTTGTGACAAATCTGTGACACGTCAGGGCGCCAGGACGGCCACTGGCATGCCTCAGTGCGGCCGCTCTCCGGCGCCGATGCCTATGGCGTCAGAGCGATGGTTGACGGGTGCCCGAGGCCGTCAGGCGTGGGCTTCAGTGTGGCCGGGTAGTGCCCGTCAGGCGCCAGGTTGCTCCGCGTCCGGTGCCGTCCGCGACGAGGAGTCCGTCCTTCTTCAGCGTCTCGAGCGCGAGACGGATCGTCTGGTCGCTGACGCCGGGCAGTGCGAGGCGGACGTCGGAGATGCGGAAGATGGTGGCGGCCTCGTTGAGCACGTAGCCGCGAACTCTGTCCTGCTTGGTGCCGGTGGACCGGCTGTCCGCCGTCCGTTGCTCGAATCTCGCGTACGCCTGGGCGAGCTGGTCGACGAAGTAGCTCAGCCAGGGCCACGGGTCGTTCTTCTCGTCATGCCATCCGCGGGTGGAAGCAAGGAGCGCGCCGTAGTACGCGTCCGCGGATTCGGCGATGAGCTGCTCGAGTGAGACGAAGCGGCCGACCTGGTAGCTGGCATCGTCGAGGAGCGCGTTGGTCAGCACGCGGGCGACGCGACCGTTGCCGTCAGCGAACGGGTGGATGGTGAGGAGGTCGAGGATGAACAGACCGATCAGCAGCACGGGATGGTGGCGATCCTGCGCGACGGCTGCCTGATAGCGCTCGATGAGCTCGGCGGTGTAGAACTCGGTCTCGGCGGCAGGGACGGGGACGAACCGCACCTCGACCGATCCGTCGGGCGACCGATCGACGACGAGGTTGTCATCGCTCTTGAACTGGCCGCCGGCCAGCTCGGTGTACTCGAAGAGCTCTCGATGCAGGTGCAGCAGGAGACCGACGTTGAGTGGTCGCCACTCACCGGTGAACAGGTAGTCCAGGGCCGAGCGGTAGCCGGCGAGCTCCTGCTCGCTCCTGCTTCGCAGCACCGGTGCCTTGTCGTCGATGATCTTCGCT
>Ga0302321_100001415_pt1 | contig 20527 bp, 8 predicted proteins | sample Fen_T0_1_FD_202505 | JGI IMG/M metagenome (GOLD analysis project Ga0302321, IMG submission 202505) | Peat permafrost microbial communities from Stordalen Mire near Abisko, Sweden - Fen_T0_1 | ecosystem: Environmental > Terrestrial > Soil > Wetlands > Permafrost | place: Sweden: Abisko...
TCGGGCGATGGGCGGCCCACCGGCGCGAGCGTAGCACGCGTGGGGGCCGAGGTAGCCGCCGGCTTCGGCGCTCGACCTGCACAGGCGCGGGCGTATGATCGCGGCCGATGCGCGTAGGTCCTTGGTTGCTCGTGCTGGCGGCGGCCTGTCATCGCGCTACGCCGCACGAGGAGGCGCCGCCGGGCGCGTCTGCGGCGGGGACGGCGCCGAGCGTGGCCCCGGCCGGCGGGGCGCCGGGCATGTCGCTAGGGGGGGCGGCTGTGGCCCCGGTGGGCGGGGCGCCGGGCTGCGCGCTCGCGCCGCTGCCACTGCGGCTGCCGGCACCGCCGCGGCTGGTCGCGATCGGTGATCTGCATGGCGATCTGGCGGCGGCGCGCGCGGCGCTGCGGGCCGCGGGTGCGATCGACGATCGCGATCGCTGGGTTGGCGGCGCGCTGGTGGTCGTGCAGACCGGCGACGTGCTCGACCGAGGCGACGACGAGCATGCCATCCTCGATCTGATCGGCCGGCTCGAGATCGAGGCGCGGGCCGCCGGGGGCGCGTTCATCGAGCTGCTCGGCAACCACGAGCTGATGAACGCGGCGGGCGATCTGCGCTACGTGACGCCGGCGGGGCTCCACGACTTCGATGGCGCGCCGGCGCCCGCGGCGGCCGCGTCGGCGGGTGCGCCGGCGGGGATGCGCAGCCGGCTCGCCGCGCTCGGGGCCGGCGGCAGCTACGCCAGGCGGCTCGCGCAGCACGCCGTGATCGCGATCGTCGGCGATACGGTGTTCTCGCACGCCGGGGTGCTCGGCAGCTGGGTCGGCCGGGTCGACGAGGTCAACCGGACCACGCGGTGCTGGCTCGATGGCCAGGCGAGCCAGCCGCCGGTCGCGCTGACCGCCGACGACGGTCCGGTGTGGACCCGCGCGGCCGGCACGCCGAGCGTCGACTGCGCCGCGGTGACCGAGGCGCTCGCCGGGCTCGGCGTCCAGCGGATGGTCGTGGGGCACACCGTGCAGGGCCAAGGCATCACCTCGGCGTGTGGCGAGGCGCTGTGGCGGATCGATGTCGGCCTGTCGCGGCACTACGGCGGGCCGATCGAGGTGCTCGAGCTCACGCCGGGCGCGCCGGGCAAGGTGCTGACGGGCGCGCGCGGCTGACGCGCGGGACCGCGCGCGCGGCTACCTGCGGCGGCGGCGGATGGCCTCGCGCCCGAGCCGCACGAGCTCGTTGGCGCTCGGTCGCACGAGCAGGAACGCCGCGCCGACGTAGACCATGGCGCCGACGGCGATCTGGGCGACCAGCGAGACGAAAAGCGGCGCCCCGGCGCGCTCGAGCCCGCCGGCGAGCGCGACCACCGCGACGAACATCGGAAGGCACGGCAGCAGCGAGCGCGCCACGGCGCTCAGGTACTGACCGGCCGGCAGCGGCGTGACCCGGCCGGCGGCGAGGATCGTGGCCACGCTGTGGAGCGCGAAGCCGATGCCGGCACCGACGCAGGCGCCGTTCGGGCCGCCCACGGCGCCTCCTGCGGCGACCAGCGAGAGCACGAGGATCGCGCGCAGGAAGCTCGAGATCATCACGATGCGCGTGCGCTGGACGGCCTGGACGTAGGAGATCACGGCCCACGGCATCGGGCGGAACACGGTCATCACGCTGAGGATCGTCAGCATCGGCGCGACGATCGGCCGCCACTGGTCGTTGAAGAACACCGCGGCGGCGGTCGGGGCGATCGCGCCGAGGCCGACGCCGAGCGGCGAGACCACGAGGCTCATGAGCGTGGCAGCGCGGACCGCGGCGCGCTCGCGCTGGCCGGGCTCCATGCGCGCGAACGACGGCATCAGGACCTCGCCGATGTGCTCGGCGACGTTGCTGATCGGCGTCTCGGCGAGGTTGTACGCCGAGTTGTAGCCGCCGAGGATCGTCGCGCCGAACATCCGGGACACGATGGCGTTGTCCCACTTGCTCGTCGCGGTGTCGGTGACGATCGCGATCATGATCGGGATGCCGTAGCCGAGCAGGTCGCGGACGTCGCCGGCGCGCAGCCGCGCGCGCACCAGCCACTCGGCGCGCGGCGCGGTGGCGAGGAACAGCGCCGAGGTGACGATCGAGCGGGCGACGGCGCCCAGCATGATCGCGTAGGCGCCGAACAGGTGGAAGGTCGCGAGCGCGGTCGCGGTGAGCGCGAGCTCGCCGGCGCCGTTGATCATCGCGAGCGTGCGGAACCGGAGCGCGCGCATGAGGATGCGCTCGGGGACGTAGCGCACGCGATCGAGGATGAGGTTGGCGACCGCGTAGCCCAGGACGTACTGGCCGAGCGCCGGCGCGTTGAACACCTGGCCGATCGCACCGCGCAGCGCGTAGACGATCGCGGCCGCCGCGACGCCCAGGGCGAGGTGGAGGATCGCCGCCTGGGTCGCGACCTGCGGGGACGCGCGCTTGGCGATCAGGTACTGGCCGAACGAGAAGCTCGTGAACGCGCTCGCCGTGGTCACCGCGATCGACGCCGCGTTGACCGCGCCGAACTCGGCCGGCGAGATGAAGCGCTGGAGCACCAGCGTGCCGACCAGGCCGAGCACGCGGGTCGAGACCCCGAGCAGCATGTACCAGGCAACGCCGCGCGCAGCTTGCCGTCCGATCGACATCGCGGCTAGCCGAACCGCTTGGTGATCCAGCCGGTCACGGCCGCGAGTAGCTGGGCCTGCGCGGCGAGCTCGGTGAACGTGTGATTGGCGGACGGGAAATACGCATGATCGATCCGGCCGCGCAGCGCCGGGAACAGCTCGAATAGCTGATCTGGATGATTGTAGCGCGCGCCGTGGATCCCCGAGTACACCGCCAGGACCGCGACGCCGCGATCGGCGATCTGCGCGAGCTGATCGCCGAACACCCCCACCGGGGGCAGCTCGCGGCCCTCGCCGGGCGGGGCATCGACCGGGTAACGCCCGAACCGCGACGCGACTCTGCGCAGCTCGCGCGCTGCAAAGTCCAGTCCCGTACGCACCAGTTCGCGCGCGCTGCCGCTTTTAGCGGCACGCTGGCGCAGATACCGCAGCTGGCTGCGGCGGGTAGGGTAGGCCGGCGGATCGACCAGCACGATGCCGGCGACGCGATCGTCGGCCAGCGCGGTGGCGATCGAATTGTCCGCCCCGGAGCACACGCCGAACAGCACGAAGCGTCGGACGCCGAGCGCCTCGGTGAGGCCGGTCATCGCGGCGCGGGTATCGGCGACCGCGCTCTCGCGAAAGCTCGCAGCGTCGGACGAAGCCAGACTGTCACCGATGCCCCCCAGATCGATCCGGAGCCCGCGGAGGCCGGCCGCGGCGAGCCTGCGCGCCAGCTGCACGTGCAGCCGGTGCGGCCCCACGCGGTGGAGCACCCCCGCATTGAGAATGATCACGGCGGTGGCCGCGGCGCGCGACGGCAGGTCTGCGGGCCCCGGTGAGGCAGGGTGGCTCACGATGCCGACCAGCTGGCCGGCAGGGCCGAGCCGCAGGGCTTCGTCGCGCACGATCGGCGCGCGCGGCTGTGGTCCTTGCCGCTCGTGGGTTGCTGTCATGCGGTGAGCAATTGTAAACTGGTTCGCGTTGCGTGGGGTGAGCATCGAGTATTTCGGAGCGGAACGTCAGCTGTTCGGCGCGCTCCATCTTCCGCAGCGACTGCGTCCGCGCAGCACGGCGGTCCTGCTGTGCAATCCATTCGGAGAGGAAGCTTCGCGCGCGCACCGCAGCTACCGCGTGCTGGCGACCCAGCTCGAGCGCGCCGGTTATCCGACCTTGCGGTTCGACTACTCCGGAACCGGGGATTCTCTCGGTGACAGCGGCGCCGCGACGATCGACGCGTGGGTCGGCGACGTGGTGATCGCGGCCGACCGGCTGCGCGCGGCCAGCGGGGCGTCGCGGCTCGCGATCGTCGGGCTCGGTCTCGGGGCCACGCTGGCGGTGCTGGCCAGCGCGCGCGGCGCGATCCGGCCGCGGCATCTCTTGTTGTGGGATCCGGTGGTCGATGGCGCGGTGTATCTGCGCGAGCTGATCGCGCAGCACCGCTCGTACATGAGGTCCGAGATCGGCGCGGGCTGGCAGGACCGGCTGCAGATCGCCGCGGATGGCGCGCCGGCCGAAGCGCTCGGCGCGCCGATCGGCGCCGTGCTGGGCGCGCAGATCGCCGCGATCGATCTCACGGCGGTGACGGCGGGCGCCGATCAGCTCACGGTGATCGCGACGCGCGCGACGCCCGAGCTCGCGCGGCTGCGGCCGCGGATGCCGGCGTCGGTGCGCTGGCTCGACCTGCCCGAGAGCCCGGCGTGGAACAGCGACGCGGCGCTCAACGCGATGACGGTACCGATGGACATCGTGCAGGCGCTGGTCGCCCGGATCGAGGAGATCTCCCCATGAGCTTGGTCGCCGATGCCACCGATGCGGAGCTGTTCGATGTGGTCGTGCCCGCGGCGTCTGCCGGGGCCGCCGAGGGCGAGGTCTGGGTTGTGCTCGAGCCGGGCGACGCCGCCGCGCTCGCCGCGCTCGCCGCGCACATCGGCGTCGCGAGCGACGCGATCTGGCGCGCCGGCTGGGGGCTCCTGCTCGCGCGGCTCGCCGGCTCGCCGCGCGCGCGGATCGCCGTCCCGGCGGCCGGCGGCGCGGCGTGGCGCAGCGTGGCGATCGACGCGCCGATCGCTGGCGAGCTCGCGCCGTGGCTCGCGGCCGTGGCGGCCGCCGCGCCGCCGGTGACCAACGGCGTGCACGCGCCGCCGGGGCCGACGCCGCAGAGCGCGTGGCGGACCCTGGCGGTCGCGCTCGCGCCCGATCCGGATCCCGAGGGCGGGCCGGCGCTCGTGTGGCAGGCCGATGGCCCGCACCGGGCGCTCGCGCGGTTCGCCGAGGCGCGGATCGATCGCGCCACGGTCGAGCGACTCGGCACGCTGCTCGCGGGCCTGATCGCGGCGATCGGCCGCGATGCGCGGCTCGAGGCGATCTCGCCGCTGGGCGCCGCGGAGCGGGCGCGCGTCGTCGTCGAGTGGAACCAGACCCAGGTCGGCTATCGCACCGAGGCCACGGTGCACGGGCTGTTTCGCGAGCTCGCCGCCGCGCACCCCGAGCGCGTCGCGATCGTCGCGGATCCCGGCGCGATGACCTACGGCGAGCTCGATCGCGCGTCCGACGCGCTCGCCGAGCGGCTGATCGGCGCGGGGGTCGGCAGCGATCAGGTGGTCGCGCTGTGCCTGCCGCGCTCGATCGAAGCGGTCGTCGCCGCGCTCGCGATCCTCAAGGCCGGCGGCGCCTACCTGCCGCTCGACCCCGACCACCCGGCCGAGCGCCTGGCGTTCGCGGTGTCCGACGCCGGGGCCCGCGTGCTCGTCACCGACCGCGCCCGCGAGCGCGCGCTGGCCCAGCTCGCCGCGCGCACCGTGTTCGTCGACGACGCCGCGCGCGAGCTCGCCGCCGCGCAGCCACGCGCCGAGCGCGCCACGCCGCGCACCCGGGCGTACGTGATGTACACGTCGGGCTCGACCGGTCAGCCCAAGGGCGTGCAGATCGAGCATCGCTCGATCGTGCGGCTGGTCGGCCGGCCGGCCTACGTCACGCTCGATCCCTCGACCCGGTTCCTCCACGCCGCGCCGCTCGGGTTCGACGCCTCGACGCTCGAGCTGTGGGGGCCGCTGCTCCACGGCGGCGCCTGCGTGATCTACGCCGATCCGGTGCCGACCGGCCGCGGCCTGGCGCGCGCGATCGCCGCGCACGGCGTGACCGCGGCGTGGCTGACCGCGGCGCTGTTCAACTCGGTGGTCGACGAGGATCCGCGGTTGCTCGCGGGCCTTCGCCAGCTGTTCACCGGCGGCGAGGCGCTGTCGCCCAGCCACGTGCGGCGCGCGCTCGCGGCGCTGCCCGACACCGAGCTCGTCAACGGCTACGGCCCGACCGAGTGCACCACGTTCACGACCACGTTCTCGATCCCCCGGTCGCCGGCCCCCGCGGGCGGCGCCGAGCTGCCGATCCCGATCGGCCGGCCGATCGCGGATACCCAGGTCTACGTGCTGAACCGCGCCGGTCAGCCGGTGCCGATCGGCATCGTCGGCGAGCTGTATGTCGGCGGCCTCGGCGTCGCCCGCGGCTACCTCGCGCGGCCCGCGCTGGACGCCGAGCGGTTCGTCGACGATCACCTCGGCAGCGGCCCGCCGGGCCGGCTGTATCGCACCGGCGATCGGGTGCGGTGGCGGCCCGATGGCGCGCTCGACTTCCTCGGCCGCGCCGATGGCCAGGTCAAGCTGCGTGGGTTCCGCATCGAGCTCGGCGAGATCGAAGCGCGGCTCGGCGCGCTGCCCGGCGTGGCGGCGTGCGCGGTGATGGTGCGCGACGACGGCCCGAGCGGCAAGCGGCTGGTCGCGTACGTCGTCGCCGCGCCGGACGCGGGCCCGGCCGCCGGCCCGCCGGCGCTGCGCGCCCAGCTCGCGCGCGCGCTGCCCGAGTTCATGGTGCCGTCGGCGTTCGTCGCGCTGGCGGCGCTGCCGGTCACCGCCAACGGCAAGCTCGATCGCGCCAGGCTGCCGGCGCCGACCAGCGCGCGCCCCGAGCTCGCCGAGCCGTACCGCGCGCCGGCCAGCGCGCGCGAGGCGACGATCTGCCGGGTGTTCGGCGAGCTGCTCGGCGTCGACCGGGTCGGCGCGCTCGACGGGTTCTTCGAGCTCGGCGGCAACTCGCTGCTCGCGCTGCGGCTGCTCGCCCGGCTGCGCGAGGCCGGCGTGCCGGAGGTCGCGCCCGCGACGCTGTTCGCCGCGCCCACCCCGGCGGCGCTGGCGCGGGCGATCGAGGGTGCGCCTTCTGCCGGGGCGCCCCGCCGCGCGCGCGCGGCCACCGGCGACGCCCGCGAGCCGATCGCGATCATCGGCATGGCCGGCCGGTTCCCCGGCGCCGCCGACGTCGACGCGTTCTGGGACAACCTGTGCGCCGGGCGCGAGTCGATCCGGATGTTCGCGCCCGACGAGCTCGATCCGAGCATCCCGGCGGCGGTTCGCGGCGACCCGGCCTACGTCGCGGCGCGCGGCGTGCTCGACGGCGTGGAGCTGTTCGACGCCGCGTTCTTCGGGATCACGCCGCTCGAGGCCCAGCTGCTCGATCCGCAGCACCGCCACTTCCTCGAGATGGCGTGGCACGCGCTCGAGCACGCCGGCTACGTGCCCGAGGCCGCGCCGGGCCCGATCGGGATCTTCGGCGGCATGTACAACGCGACGTACTTCCAGCGCCACCTGATGCCGCGGCCCGACGTCACCCACCGGCTCGGCGAGCTCGCCGTGATGCTCGGCAACGAGAAGGACTACGTCACCAGCCGCGTCGCGCACCGGCTCGGGCTGACCGGTCCGGCGATCAGCATCCACACCGCGTGCTCGACCTCGCTGGTCGCGACCGCGATGGCGATGGACAGCCTGCGCGGCGGCAGCTGCGACGTCGCGCTCGCCGGGGGCGTTTCGATCACCTGCCCGCCCGCCAGCGGCTACCTGTTCCAGGAAGGCTCGATGGCCTCGCCCGATGGCCACACCCGCACGTTCGACGTGGCGGCCGGCGGCACGGTGTTCTCCGACGGCGTCGCGGTCGTCGTGCTGCGCCGCCTGTCCGACGCGATCGCCGACGGCGATCCGATCTACGCGGTGCTGCTCGGCGCCGCGGTCAATAACGATGGCGCCGCGCGCGCCAGCTTCACGGCGCCCAGCCCCGAGGGCCAGGCCGCCGTGATCGCCGCCGCCCACGACGCCGCCGGGATCGACGCGCGCACGCTGTCGTACGTCGAGGCCCACGGCACGGCGACGCCGCTCGGCGATCCGATCGAGATCGAGGGGCTGACCCGCGCGTTTGGCCGCCACACCCAGGATCGCAACTTCTGCGCGATCGGCTCGCTCAAGAGCAACGTGGGCCACATGGTGATCGCGGCGGGCGCCGCCAGCCTCATCAAGACCGCGCTCGCGCTGCACCACCGCGCGCTGCCGCCGTCGATCAACTTCACGCAGCCGAGCCACGCGATCGACTTCGCGCGCACGCCGTTCCGGGTCCAGCGCGAGCTGTCGCCGTGGCCCGCCAGCGCCGGGCCGCGCCGGGCGGCGGTCAGCTCGTTCGGGTTCGGCGGCACCAACGCGCACGCCGTGCTCGAGGAGGCGCCGCCGCGCGCCGCGTCGAGCCCGCCGCCGCGCGCGGTCGAGCTCGTCGTGGTCTCGGCGCGCACCCAGCCCGCGCTCGCCGAGGCGTCGTCCAACCTCGCGCGGTGGTTCGCCGCGGCGCCCGACGACGCCGCGGCGTTCGCCGACGTCGCCCACACGCTGCAGATCGGCCGCCGCGGGTTCGCGCACCGCCGCTACGTCGTCGCGGCCAGCGCCGCCGAGGCGCACCGGCTGTTGACCGCGCCCGAGCCCGGCAAGGCCGGCAGCCGCGAGCTCGGCGCCGAGCTCCCCGACGTCGGGTTCGTGTTCCCGGGGCAGGGCGCGCAGTACCCGCAGATGGGCTGGGGCCTGTACCACAGCGAGCCGGCGTTCCGCGCCGCGTACGACGAGTGCTGCGCGATCCTCGAGGCGATCGCCGGCGGCGACCCGCGCGAGCTGCTGTTCTCCGAGGATCCGGAGGCGCTGGTGCCGACCAGCGTGACCCAGCCGGCGGTGTTCGCGCTGGAGTATTCGCTGGCGCGGATGTGGATGAGCTGGGGCGTGGTGCCGAGCGCCTTGATCGGCCACAGCATCGGCGAGTGGGTGTGCGCCGCGCTCGCCGAGGTGATGCCGCTGGCCGACGCGCTCGGGCTCGTCGTCGAGCGCGGTCGTCGGATGCAGGCGCTGCCGGCGGGGAGCATGCTGTCGGTGCGGCTGCCCGCCGCCGAGCTCGAGCCGCGGCTGCCCACCGGCGTGGCGATCGCCGCCGAGAACGCGCCGGGGCTGTGCGTCGCGTCGGGGCCGAGCGACGCGATCGGTGCGCTCGAGGCGGCGCTGACCGCGGCCGAGATCCCGGCGCGCCGGCTGGTCACGTCGCACGCGTTTCACTCGGCGATGATGGATCCGGTCGTGGAGCCGATCGCGGCGCGGATCGCCCAGGTCCGGTTATCGCCGCCGCGCATCCCGATCCTGTCGACGGTGACCGCGCGCCCGCTCAGCGCCGCCGAGGCCACGAGCACGCGCTACTGGGCCGAGCACCTGCGGCGCCCGGTGCGGTTCGGGCCGGCGGTCGCGGCGCTGCTCGCCGAGCCGCGCCGCGTGCTGATCGAGATCGGCCCGCGCGCCACCTTGAGCACGCTCGCGCGGCAGGCCGTCGCTGCCGGGCGCGCGCTGCCGCCGGCGATCCCGTGCCTCGCCGATCGCGCCGAGCGCGAGCCCGAGGCGGTCGCCGCGGCGCTCGGCCAGCTGTGGTCGCTCGGCCAGCCGATCGACTGGGCGGGCTACCGCGCGGGCGAGCGCCGCCGCCGCGTGGCGCTGCCGGTGTACCCGTTCCAGCGCCAGCGCCACTGGGTCGACGCACCGGCGGCCCCGCTCGCGCCGCCGGCGATCGCCGCCGGCCCCGGCGCGGTGCCTGCCCCCGGCGCGCGGCTCGTGCCGTCGATCAGCGCGTCCGCCGGCCTCCCCCTCAGCGTCCCCGCCTTGGTCCCCACCACGGAGCTTGCCGCCGCCATGTCCACCGCCGCGCTTCCGCCCGCTGCTCCCGCTGACCGCCGCCCGCGGATGCTCGCCCTGGTGTGCGAGCTCGTCGAGGAGGTCTCCGGCATCGAGGTCGCCGAGGTCGATCCGGGCACCCCGTGGCTCGAGCTCGGGCTCGATTCGCTGACGCTGACCCAGCTCGCGCTGCAGATCCAGCGGACCCACGCGATCAAGGTCACGTTCCGCCAGGTCATGGAGAACTACCCGACGATCGAGAGCCTCGCGACGCTGCTCGACGAGCGGCTGCCGGCCGACGAGCCCGCCGCCGCGGCGCCGGTCGTGGCTGCGGAGCCGCCGGCTCCCGCGTTCGCCGCGCCCGGCGCGTTCGCCGCGCCGGGCGCGTTCGTCGCCGCCGGCGAGCCCAGCGCGTACGTGCGCCAGGTGATCGACCAGCAGCTCGCCGTCATGCAGCAGCAGCTCGCGCTGCTCGGCGGTGGCGCTGCCGCGGCAGTCGCGCCCGCAGCGGTGGCCGCGGCTGCGCGCCCCGCGGCCGCCGCGCCGCCGCGCCCGGCGCCCGCGCCGATCCCCAGCAAGAACGAGGATGAGCCGCCCGCCGGTCCGATCAGCTACGACGTCAAGAAGGCGTTCGGCGCGATCGCGCGGATCCACACGGTGTCCGACGAGATCACCGCGCAGCAGCGCGCGCGGCTCGACGCGCTGATCGCGCGCTACACCGCGCGCACCCGCAAGTCGAAGGACTACACCACGGCGCACCGCAGCCGCATGGCCGACCCGCGCGTGGTCAACGGGTTCCGGCCGCTGACCAAGGAGCTGACCTACCAGATCGTGATCGAGCGGTCGCGCGGCAGCCGGATGTGGGACATCGACGGCAACGAGTACGTCGACGTGCTGTCCGGGTTCGGCATGAGCCTGTTCGGCTGGCAGGCCGACTTCATCCGCCAGGCGATCCACGATCAGGTCGAGCGCGGGTTCGAGATCGGCCCGCAGCACGTGCTGGCCGGCGAGGTGGCCGAGCTGTTCTGCGACGTCACCGGCGCCGACCGCGCCGCGTTCTGCAACACCGGCTCGGAGGCCGTGATGGGCACGATGCGGATCGCCCGCACCGTGACCGGCCGGAGCCTGATCGCGATCTTCACCGGCGCCTACCACGGCATCTTCGACGAGGTCATCGTCCGCGGCACCCGCAAGCTGAAGAGCATCCCGGCGGCGCCTGGCATCATGCCCTCGGCGTCGCACAACGTGCTCGTGCTCGACTACGGCACGCCCGAGTCGCTCGAGATCCTGAGGTCGCGGATCGACGAGCTGGCGGCGATCGTCGTCGAGCCGGTCCAGAGCCGGCGGCCCGATTTTCAGCCGGTCGAGTTCCTGCGCGAGCTGCGCGCGCTGACCTCGGCGCACGGCACGCTGCTGATCTTCGACGAGGTGGTCTGCGGGTTCCGCGCCCACCCCAGGGGCGCGCAGGGCCTGTTCGACATCCAGGCCGATCTCGCGTCGTACGGCAAGGTCGTCGGCGGCGGGTTCTCGATCGGCGTGATCGCGGGCAAGCGCCAGTTCATGGACGCGCTCGACGGCGGCCACTGGCAGTACGGCGACGACTCGATCCCCACCGTCGGCGTGACCTACTTCGCCGGCACCTTCGTCCGCCATCCGCTCGCGCTCGCGGCGGCCAAGGCGGCGCTGACCCACCTGCGCGACGCCGGCCCGGCGCTGCAGGAGCGGCTCACCGCGCGCACCCAGCAGATGGTCGGCGAGGTCAACGCCTACATGGCCGAGCTCGGCGCGCCGTTCAAGCTCAACACGTTCGCGTCGCTGTGGCGCAACGTGTTCACCGAGGATCTGCCCTACGGCGACCTGATCTACGCGATGCTGCGCGATCGCGGCATCCACATCCTCGATAACTTCCCGTGCTTCCTCACCACGGCGCACACCGACGAGGACATCGCGACGATCGTCGCCGCCTACAAGTCCGCCGCGGCCGAGATGGTCGCCAGCGGGTTCTTCCCCGCGGCGCGCCCGGTGGTCGCCGCCGCCGAGGCCGGCGTGCGCGTCGTGCCATCGACCGAGCCGCAGCGCGAGGTCTGGCTCGCCGATCAGCTCGGGCCCGAGGCCTCGCTCGCCTACAACGAGTCGGTGTCGCTCGACCTGCGCGGCGAGCTCGACGTCGCGGCGCTGCGCCACGCGGTGCGCCAGCTGCCGGTCCGCCATGACGCGCTGCGCGCGACGTTCGGCGCCGACGGCGTGACGCTGCGCGCCGGCGATCCCCCCGAGCTGGAGGTTCCGCTGCGCGAGCTCGACGGCCTGGCGCCCGACGCCGCCGCGGCCGCGCTCGCGCAGATCACTGCCCGCCACGTCACCGAGCCGTTCGATCTGCAGCGCGGCCCGCTGATCCGCGCCGAGCTGGTGCGGCTCGCGCCGGATCACCACGTGCTCGTGGTCACCGGCCATCACATCGTGCTCGACGGCTGGTCGTACTGGGTGCTGGTCAAGGATCTCGCGGCGCTGTACGGCATCACCACCGGCAGCCGCAGCCAGCCGCTCCCGCCCGCGCCGTCGTTCCTCGACTACGCCCTCGCCACGGCGGCGGCGGCCAGCTCGCCCGAGATGCGCGGCAACGAGCGCTGGTGGATCGATCAGTTCGCCAGCGGCGTGCCGTCGCTCGATCTGCCGACCGACCGGCCGCGCCCGCCGGTGCGCACGACGCGCGCCGGCCGCGAGGACCACGTGCTGCCCGCCGCGCTGGTGGCGCAGGTCAAGAAGACCGGCGCGGGGCTCGGCGCCAGCCTGTTCGCGACGCTGCTCGCCGGGTTCGACGCGCTGCTCTACCGGCTGACCGGGCAGACCGATCTCGTCGTCGGCGTGCCGGCCGCCGGCCAGGCCGCCGCGGGCCTCGAGGGCATGATCGGCCACGCGGTCCACATGCTGCCGCTGCGCGTGAAGCTCGCGCGCGCCGATCGGTTCGCCGATTGCGTCGCCGCGGCGCGCCGCGCGATGCTCGACGCCTACGATCACCAGGACGTCACGTTCGGCCGCGTGCTGCAGATGCTGCCGCTCGCCCGCGATCCGAGCCGGCTGCCGCTTGTCAGCGTGATGTTCAACATCGACCAGGCGCTGACCGGCGAGGGCCACAGCCTGCCGGGCATCGCGCTCGAGCTGGCCTCCAACCCGCGGCACCACGAGACCTTCGAGCTGTTCATCAACGCGGTCGATGGCGGCGCCGCCGGCATGCGGCTCGAGTGCCAGTACAACCGCGACCTGTTCGATGCCGCCACGGTCCGGCGCTGGCTCGCCGCGTTCGAGGTGCTGCTGCGCGGCGCCGTCGCCGATCCGGCCCAGGCGCTCGGCCGGCTGCCGATCCTGGCCGAGGCCGATCGCCGCCTGCTCGCCCGCTGGAACCACACCGAGGCCGACTACCCGCGGACCGCGCGGGTCGAGGAGCTGATCGCCGCCACCGCGCGCCGCGCGCCCGAGCGGATCGCGGTGCGGACCGCCGGTGGTACGCTCACGTACGGTCAGCTCGCGCGCCGCGCCGCCGCGATCGCCGCCGAGCTGCGCGCGCCCGGCGTGGGCCCGGGGGCCCGGGTCGGCCTGCTCGTCGACCGCGATCTCGATCTGCTGCCGGCGATCGTCGGCACGCTCGCCGCGGGCGCCGCCTACGTGCCGCTCGATCCGGCGTTTCCTGCCGATCGCCTGCGGTTCATGGTCGAGGACGCCGAGCTCACCGCGATCCTGACCACCAGCGCGCTCGCCGCGCGGTCGGCCGCCGTGATCGGCGCGGTGCCGGCCGTGATGCTCGACGACGTGCCGGCGCGCGCCACCGCGGCAGCCTCGAGCCCGGGGATCCCGCTGCCCGGCAGCGCCGACGCCGCGGCCTACGTCATCTACACGTCGGGCTCGACCGGCAAGCCCAAGGGCGTGTGCGTCCCGCACCGCGCGGTCGTGAACTTCGTGACCAGCATGGCGCGCGAGCCCGGCCTGACCGAGGGCGACGTCGTGGTCGCGGTCACCACCCTGTCGTTCGACATCGCGGTGCTCGAGCTGCTGCTGCCGCTCGTCGTCGGCGCCGAGATCGTCCTGGCGAGCCGCGACGAGGCCAGCGATGGCACCGCGCTCGGCGCGCTGCTCGCGCAGCACCGCGCCACCGTGCTGCAGGCCACGCCGGCGACCTGGCGCATGCTGATCGAGACCGGCTGGCGCGGCGGCGCGCTCAAGGCGCTGTGCGGCGGCGAGGCGATGCCGCGCGATCTCGCGGCCGAGCTTTGTTCGCGCACCCGCGAGCTGTGGAACATGTACGGCCCGACCGAGACCACCGTGTGGTCGACGATCCACCGCGTCGGCGACGCCGCGGCGCCGATCCTGATCGGCCACCCGATCGCCAACACCACCGTGCACGTGCTCGACGAGGATCTGCAGCCCGTGCCGATCGGCGTGGTCGGCGAGCTGTTCATCGGCGGCGACGGCGTCACGCTCGGCTACCTGAACCGCCCCGAGCTGACCCGCGAGCGGTTCATCGCCGATCCGTCGCGCGTCGAGCCCGGCGCGCGGCTGTACCGCACCGGCGACCTCGGCCGCTGGCGGGCCGCCGGCGACCCGAGCGGGGCCGGCGCGCTCGAGTGCCTGGGCCGCACCGACTTCCAGGTCAAGCTGCGCGGCTATCGCATCGAGCTCGGCGAGATCGAGGTCGCGCTGGCGCGCCACCCCGCGGTCGCCCAGGCCGCGGTGATCACGCGCGAGGATCGCCCGGGCGACGTCCGCCTGGTCGGCTACGTCGTGCCGCGCGAGGCCGGGGCCCCGGGCGACGAGGCGCTGCGCGACCACCTCGCGCGCGCGCTCCCCGAGTACATGATCCCGGCGCGGTTCGTCGCGCTCCCCGCGCTGCCGCTCACCGGCTCGGGCAAGGTCGATCGCAAGGCGCTGCCGGCGCCCTCGGGTCCGGCCTCCGCCGGCCACGGCTCGGCGGTCGCGCCGCGCACGCCGAGCGAGGAGATCGTCGCCGCCGCGTACCGCGAGACCCTCGCGCTGCCGCGGCTCAGCGTCCACGACGACTTCTTCGCGCTCGGCGGCCATTCGCTGCTGGTCGCGCAGATGACCGCGCGGCTCGCCCGCACGCTCGCGCGCGCCGTGCCGATGCGCGCCGGGTTCGAGCACCCGACGGTCGCCAGCCTCGCGGCGTGGCTCGACGGCGCCCGCGTCCGCGAGGTCGACGCGCCGCCGAAGATCCCGCGCCGCAGCTCCACCGCGCCGGCGCCGCTGTCGCTCATGCAGCAGCGGCTGTGGTACCTCGAGCAGCTCCAGCTCGGCCGCACCGTGTTCAACGTGCCGTCGGCGCACCGGCTGCGCGGCCCGCTCGACGTCGCCGCGCTCGGCCGCGCGTTCACCGCGCTCGTCGATCGCCAGGCCGTGCTGCGCACCGCGGTCGGCACGGTCGGCGACGCGCCGGCCCAGCTGGTCGCCGATCGGGTCGACACCGCGATCCCCGTCGAGGATCTCTCGGCGCTGCCGGCCGAGCAGCGCGAACCGCAGCTCGCCCGCCGGCTCGACGTCGAGATCGCTCACGTGTTCGACCTGACCCACGCGCCGCTGTTCCGGGTCCGGCTGTTCCGGCTCGGGCCCGACGACCACGTGCTGTTCTTCATGGCGCACCACATCGTGTTCGACGGCTGGTCGTTCGACCTGCTCTACGAGGAGATGGCGGCGCTTTACGCCGCCGAGCTCGCCGGCGCGCCGGTCGACCGACCGCCGCCCGCCATCAGCTACGCCGACTTCACGGTGTGGCATCGCGACTGGCTCACCGGCCCCGAGCTGACCCGCCAGATCGACCACTGGCGCGCCAAGCTCGGCGGCGCGCCCGACGCGCTCGACCTGCCCACGGATCACCCGCGGCCCGCGGTGCAGAGCGGCGACGGCGCGACGGCGTGGCTCGCGCTGCCGGCGGCCACCGTGGCCGGGCTGCGCGCGGTCGGCCTGCGCGAGGGCGCGACGCTGTTCATGACGCTGCTCGGCGCGTGGGCGGCGCTGCTCCACCAGCTCACCCGCCAGCCCGAGATCCTGATCGGCACGCCGGTGCGCGGCCGCAACCTGCCCGAGCTCGAGCCCGTGATGGGGTTCTTCGTCAACGCGTTGCCGCTGCGGCTGCGCGTCGACCCCGACGCGAGCTTCCTCGAGCTGCTCCGCCGCGTGCGCAGCGAGACGGTCGAGGCGTTCGGCGCGCAGGACGTGCCGTTCGAGCACCTGGTCCGCGTGCTCGACGTGCCGCGCGACGAGAGCCGGTTCCCGATCTACCAGGCGTTCTTCTCGTACCAGGACGCGCGGCAGCGGCCGCCGCGCTGGGGCAACCTCGCGCACACCAACGTCCCGGTGTTCCAGCCGTCGGCGGCGCAGGACATCGCGCTGTGGTTCCTCGACGGCGCCGATGGCCTGGTCGGCGGCCTCAACTACAACACCGACATCATCGACGCGGCGACCGCCGAGCGCTGGCGCGCGCGGTTCCTCGCGCTGGCCGCTGCGATCGCGGCCGATCCGCAGCGCTCGCTGCGCGGCCTGCTCGAGGTCACCGGCGAGGAGCGCGCGCAGCTCGTCGCGTGGAACCAGACCGCCGCGCCGCTCCCGGCCGACGCCACGCTGACCGCGCTGCTCGCGCCGATCGGCCGGCACGGCGATCGGATCGCGGTGCGGTTCGAAGCCGGCGACGTCAGCTACGCCCAGCTCGCCGCGGATCGCGATCGGATCGCGGCGGCGCTCGCCGCGCGCGGCGCGGGTCCCGGCGACGTCGTCGCGCTGCTCGTCGACCGCACCCCGGCGATGCTGGCGGCGCTGCTCGGCACGCTCGCCGCAGGCGCGACCTACCTCCCGCTCGACCCCGGATTCCCGCCGTCGCGGCTCGCCTTCATGCTCGCCGACGCCGACGCCAAGGTCGTGATCACCGATCAGGCCGGCGGCCCTGCGGGCGAGCTCGCGCTCGACCCGGCGCGCGTCCTCGCGATCGGCGGCGCCGAGCTCGCGGCGACCACCGCGCCGCCGCCGGCGGTCACCGTCGGCCCCGACGCCGCGGCCTACCTGATCTACACCTCGGGCTCGACGGGCCGGCCCAAGGGCGTGCGGATCCCGCAGCGCGCGGTCGCCAACTTCCTCGCCAGCATGGCCGAGCGGCCGGGGCTCACCGCCGCCGCGCGGCTGGTCGCGGTCACCACGCTGTCGTTCGACATCGCGGTGCTCGAGCTGCTGCTGCCGCTCGTCACCGGCGCCGAGATCATCCTCGCCACCCGCGAGCAAGCCACCGACGGCGTCGCGCTGCGCGACCTCATCGAGCACCACCGCGCCACCGTCATGCAGGCCACCCCGGCGACCTGGCGCATGCTGATCGAAGCCGGCTGGCGCGGCGGCCCCAGCTTCACGGCGCTGTGCGGCGGCGAGGCGCTGCCCCCCGAGCTCGCCGAGGCGCTGCTCGAGCGCACCGGCGCCTTGTGGAACATGTACGGCCCGACCGAGACCACCGTGTGGTCGACCTGCGGGCAGATCGCGCTCGGCCAGGGCAGCATCGCGATCGGCCGGCCGATCGCCAACACCACGGTGTGGATCCTCGACGACGCGGGCGGCCTGGTGCCGATCGGCGTGCCGGGCGAGCTCTACATCGGCGGCGCCGGCGTCGCGCTGGACTACCACGCGCGCCCCGAGCTCACCCAGGAGCGCTTCGTCCCCGACCGGTTCTCGTCGACCCCGGGCGCGCGGCTCTACCGCACCGGCGATCTCGCGCGCTGGCGCGGCGACGGCCAGCTCCAGCACCTCGGCCGCACCGACTTCCAGGTCAAGATCCGCGGCTACCGCATCGAGCTCGGTGAGATCGAGCTCGCCCTGGCGCGCCACGTCCAGGTCGCCGAGGCGGTCGTCGTCGCGCAGCCCGGGCCGGGCGGCGAGCAGCGCCTGGTGGCCTACCTCGTGTCGCGCACCCCGGTGGCGCCGTCGGCGCAGCTCCTGCGCGACCACCTGCGCGCCTCGCTGCCGGACTACATGATCCCGGCGGTGTTCGTGCCGCTCGATCGCCTGCCGCTCACCCCCAACGGCAAGGTGTTTCGCCGCGGGCTGCCGGCGCCAATCGAGGCGGCCGCCGCGACCGAGGCGTTCAACGCGCCGCGCACCGCGGGAGAGCAGATCGTCGCGACGGTGTGGCGCGAGCTGCTCGGCGTCGAGCGCATCGCGGTCACCGACAACTTCCTCGATCTGGGCGGCCACTCGCTGCTCATCATGCAGGCGATCGCCAAGCTCGAGGCGCGCACCGGCAAGCGGGTCAGCCCGCGGGTCTTCATCTTTCAGACCCTCGAGCAGATCGCCCGCGACTACGACGCGCCGCGCGCCGAGCCGCCCAGGCCGCCCGCCCGGCCGTCCACGCCGCCGCCGGCCGGCCGCCTGCAGCGCTGGCTCTCGGCGCTGATCCCCAAGTCGTGAGCCTTGGGCTCGGAGCGACCGCCGGCGAGGATCGCGTCCGTGGCGATCGCCCTCGTCGACAGCCCCACACCTACCGTGACTGGCTGGTCGAAGCACGTGCGCACGAGCGAGCGATCGCAGAACGCAGCGACCGTCTGACCACGGCCATCGTTCGGGCCAAACCCGATCCGGCCGCACCGCATTGCTGCCGCAGCGCCAGCCACACGCGTCCTCGCCATGCGACTGCGCCGCTCGCGCTCAGCTGCCATCGTGCACGAAGTAGTACCCGCTGTACGCATCGATGTCGCGGCCGCGGGTGAACGGGATCTCGCAGTGCTGTTCGCGATTGGCCCAGTCATCGACGAGCCGGTAGCCGAGCGCCGTGACCTCGCCGACGAACTCGGCGCGGTTGTAGATCCGGTAGGCGTGAAACGCGCGCCCGGTCGACTGCACGGTGACGAACGACGCGCCGTCGTACACCGGCAGCTTGTTGACGATCAGGTGGCGCGGCAGCGCGCCGATCTGCCCGAGCAGCGACGGCAGCGACGCCTCGACGTACTGTAGCGACCCGGCCGCCAGGAAGATCGAGCAGCCGCGTGCGTCGCCGAGCTCGCTCGTGAACTCGAGGCCCTCGCTCGGCCGCTCGCGCGCGAGCGCGGCGCCGACCTGCGTGATCGCCGGCACGTCGTACACCCGCCAGCGCATCCCAGCGGGGTACGCCAGATAGCTCCGCCAGCCATGGAACGCGACCCCGACGTGGCCGCCGAAATCGAACACCAACGAGCTCGCGTCGAGCAGGCCCTTCATCCAGAACAGCACCGCATAATCGCTCTGGTTGGCCTTCTCCATGCGGTGGCGGTACATCCCGGCCAGCGCGGCGTGGTCGTAGCCTACCGGCTCGCCCGGCGGGATCTCGGCCTCGGCCTCGGCAAAGCTCCGATACACGCCGCGGAACCGATTCGGCGGTCGCTGCGCGAATTCCCGAGCGTAGTCGCGGTTCAGCACCTGACCGATACCCGGGAGTCGCCACGCATTGCGCACGGCGCGTCTCGTGAGGGCGAAGATCGTCACAACTTTCTACGTATCATACAACGCAATGAGCCCACCGCGCATTCACGTCGACCCTGCCGGTTTCGATCCCTGGCGGATCCAGGGCGTCCGTCATGCACTCTCGGACCATCCGCTGCTGCAGATCGGCGCGCTCATCGAGCTGGGCAAGCGCCAGCAGGCGCGCAAGCTGGTCCGCACCCACAGCGCCGCCGCGACGGCCGGCACCAGCTTCGCCGACGCCCCGAACCTGCACCGCAACGAAAAAGACGCGGTCGCGACCCTGGGCGACATCGAGCAGGCCAACGCCTGGATGTCGCTGCTCAACGTCCAGGCCGATCCGGTCTACCGCGCGCTGATCGACGAGATCCTCGACGAGCTGCGCCCCACCATCGACCGCCGCGATCCGGGGATGTGCTACCGCGCCGGCTGGATCTTCGTCTCGTCGCCGGGCGCCATCACGCCGTTCCACATGGACCACGAGCACAACTTCATCCTCCAGATCCGCGGCAGCAAGCGGCTCTACACCTGGGACCCGTTCGATCGCGTCGTCGTCTCCGAGCGCGCCCAGGAGCTGTTCCACGATCAGCACTCGCGCGAGCTCGTCACCTGGAGCGAGGACTTCCGCACGCGGGCCCGCATCTTCGACCTCGAGCCGGGCCTGGGCGGCTACATGCCCTCGACCAGCCCCCACATGGTCGAGAACGGCGGCAGCCCCTCGATCACGATCAGCTTCACCTACTACACCGACGCCACGCGCCAGCGCGAGCTGCTCTACCGCGGCAACGCCCGCCTGCGCCGCCTCGGCCTCGCCCCACGCCCGGTCGGCGCCTCCCCGGTCCGCGACCGCGCAAAGCACGCCGTGCTCGCCGGCTTCACGCAGGCCAAGAACGCCGTCCGCCGTGCGCTCGGCCGCGCCATCCGCGAAAACGACCAGCCCTACGCGCCGGCCTAGGAAAATCACGGCTGCGACGGAAGCCACATCGCGTCGCGCACGCTCCCGCGCGTGACATCCCGCACGTCGCTTTCCAGCAGCCGTACTTTGCGCGCCATGGCAGCATCCCCCCTGGTGGATCGCGGTGTTCGCTGCCATACATTCCGCAGCATGGGCGTAATCATCGTACGAGGGGAATGCTGATGAGACGATCGCTCGGTCACACAGTCGCTGGTCTGTTCGTCGTGGTGGTGGGCTGCGCAGGCCCCTCGAAGCACCCCGACTCCACCCCGCCCGACGCATCGCTCGGCGCCAGCATCGATGGCGGGGCTGTCGATGGTTCGATCGACCTGCCGGGCCACACCGCGGGCATGCCAGGCCTCGGTGCGCACTCGCTGCGGTTTCAAAGATATCACGAGATGAATCAACCCGTGACGGTGCTCGACAGTGCGGCGATGACGACCCAGCCGGCCGGGAGCCTGATCGTCGTCGGGATCGGGCGTGGTCAGCTCGCGCTGTTTGATCAG
>Ga0302321_100001416_pt1 | contig 20522 bp, 18 predicted proteins | sample Fen_T0_1_FD_202505 | JGI IMG/M metagenome (GOLD analysis project Ga0302321, IMG submission 202505) | Peat permafrost microbial communities from Stordalen Mire near Abisko, Sweden - Fen_T0_1 | ecosystem: Environmental > Terrestrial > Soil > Wetlands > Permafrost | place: Sweden: Abisko...
GGCTCACCAGACGGTCTTCGACGCCGTCATCGACCTGTACGGCCGGGGCGAGCCGGCGGACCCGGTCACGGTGGCCAGCGAGCTGAACAAGCGCGGTGAGCTCGCCCGCGTCGGTGGCGCGCCCTACCTGCACAGCCTGATGAGCTCGGTGCCGACGGCCGCAAACGCCGGGTACTACGCGCGGATCGTGCGTGAGCGGGCGGTGCTGCGCCGGCTGGTCGAGGCCGGCACCCGCATCGTGCAGATGAGCTATGCCGAGACCGGCGAGGTCGACGACATCGTCGACCGGGCGCAGGCCGAGGTGTACGCGGTCACCGAACGGCACGCCAGCGAGGACTACGTCCCGCTGTCGGAGATCATGGAGGGCGCCCTCGACGAGATCGAGGCGATCAGCTCCCGGGGCGGAACCATGGTGGGCGTCCCCACCGGTTTCACCGATCTCGACCGACTGACCAACGGGCTCCACCCGGGGCAGCTCGTCGTGCTCGCGGCCCGTCCGGCGATCGGCAAGTCCACGCTGGGCCTCGACCTGGCCCGTTCCGCGTCGATTCGCCACGGCCTCTCCAGCGTCATCTTCTCGCTGGAGATGGCCCGCAACGAGATCACCATGCGGCTGCTCTCGGCCGAGGCGCGGGTCGCGCTGCACCACATGCGCAGCGGCACCATGAGCGATGACGACTGGACTCGCCTGGCTCGCAAGATGAGCGAGGTGGCCAGCGCTCCGTTGTTCATCGACGACTCCCCGAACATGTCGATGATGGAGATTCGCGCCAAGTGCCGACGGCTCAAGCAGCGCCACGATCTCAAGCTCGTGGTGGTCGACTACCTGCAGCTCATGACCAGCGGACGGCGGGTCGAGAGCCGTCAGCAGGAGGTCGCCGAGTTCTCCCGCTCACTGAAGCTGCTCGCCAAGGAGCTCGAGGTGCCGGTCGTGGCGATCAGCCAGCTGAACCGCGGCCCGGAGCAGCGCACCGACAAGCGACCGATGATGTCCGACCTGCGCGAGAGCGGTTCGATCGAGCAGGACGCCGACGTCGTCATCCTGCTGCACCGGGAGGACGCCTACGAACGCGAGTCGCCGCGCGCCGGCGAAGCCGACCTGATCGTGGCCAAGCACCGCAACGGCCCCACCTCGACGGTGACGGTTGCGTTCCAAGGGCACTACAGCCGGTTCGTCGACATGGCCAACAGCTAGGGCCTCCGACTCTGGCCCCGCAGCTGGCTCCGTGCTGCGCTGGAGGTGTCGAGAGGAGGTCCGCCATGCGCAAGATCTTGATGGTCGTCGCCCTGTTCGTCATGGGTCTGTTTGCGTTGTTGGCGGGCCTGTTCATCATTGGCGAGGCGGTCGCTGATCCCGGCGGCTGGGTCGGCGTCGGTCTGATCGCGCTCTGGCTCGTTCCCCTGGTCGTCCTCGTCTGGTTTGCCTGGCAACGACCGGAGTCGGCGACGTGGTTGCTGGGCGGGCTTTCGGTCCTGGCGGTCGGGCTGCTGGCCTGGTCGGCCTTGGACCCGACCCGCTGGCATGACTTCCAGAACGCCAACGGCCCCGTGCTCGCGATCGGGGTCTTCGCGGTAGCCGTTCCGCTGACGGTGCTGGGTTGGCACCGTCCGCTCGCAGCCGGTGGATGGCTGACCCTGCTGGGTCTCACCCCGCTCGCCGTGCTGGCCCTGGCCGGTGCGCCGTCGAGAACGGATGCGGTGCGGCCCGAGCAGGGACTCGTCGTCCTGGCGATTCCCGTGGTCCTGACCGGTGTGCTGCTGCTGATCGCCGGGCTGATCGACCGGGAGCACAAGCCGCGGCCGTCGAGTCGGACGTCCGACGGTCCGAGGACGCTGCCGACCAAGGTCGCCTGACCCGAGGAGAGTCCGTTCAGGAGGGTCGGGGGCCCAGGCGCAGCAGCCGAACGGTGGTCGGTCGCATCCCGCGGCGCTCGTAGAACCGCTGGGCGTCCTCGTTGCCGACCATGACCGCGATCGACACGGTGGTCGCCCCGAGCGCGGCGAGTCGGGCCTCTGCGGCATCGAGCAGGGCCGTTCCCAGCCCGCTGCCGCGCTCCTCGGGCACCACGGCCAGGCTCTCGACCTCACCGATCCGGTCACTGGTCGGCCACGTGTCGTCGGCACCCTCGTGGAAGTAGGCGAGCGCGTAGCCGACCGGCCGGTCGTCGCGTCGGGCCACCAGGACGAACGCATCGTCGTTGCCGAGCAGCTCGGTGTACAGCGCACGACGTCTGGGCCACGACGACGTGCGGTCGACGAGCGGCAGCTGCGCGGACCCGATGTGGGCGTGCCAGTCGAACAGACTGAGCCACAGCGGCTCGAGGTCGTCGATCAGTTCCGGGCCCCCGAAGGCCAGGTCGATCCCATCGACTCCGCTGGCGAAGGGTTCACCCATCCCGCGATTGTGGTGGGTCGGTGCGCGGTGGTCACGCGTCAGGGTCGGCCGCGGTGGCGGTGGGACTTGCTGAGCGCCCGCACCCTGGCCGCCTCGACCCCACGAAGCCGCGCGTCACGCCGCCGGGCCTGGTAGTCCGCCTCCCGCTGGAGCTTGCGCCACGAGCGCAGCCTTCGCTCGTCGAGCACCCCGGCATCGATGGCCGACAGCACCGCGCATTCGGGCTCCGTCTGGTGTCCGCAGTCGCTGAACCGGCAGGCGGCCGCGAGGGCCTCGAGGTCGGAGAACACCTGTTCCAGCGACTCCGTGTCCGCCAGGCCGAGGGTCCGTAGCCCGGGAGTGTCGATGACCACGGAACCGTCGGGGAGCACGTGGAGCTCGCGATGCACGGTGGTGTGGCGGCCTCGTCGGTCGGCGCGGATCGCCTGCGTGGCCATGACCTCCGATCCGGCGAGGGTGTTGACCAAGGACGACTTGCCGACGCCCGACGGCCCGATGATCGCCATCGTCACACCCGGTGTCATCAGCGTGGCCAGTTCGTCGACGTCCTGGTCGCGCGCGCTCGTGCGGGCCACCACGACTCCGGGTGCCGCTGCGACGACGTCACGCAACCAAGGTGCCAGGAAGTCGCCGGCGCGGTCGGTCTTCGTGGCGACCACCACCGGCGTCGCACCCGAGTCCCAGGCGAGCGCCAGCAGACGTTCGACGCGCGACAGGTTCGGGGCCGCGTCGAACGGCTCCGCGACGGCCACGAGGTCGATGTTCGCCGCGAGCACTTGGCGGTGCGAGCTGCCCGGGGACACCGACGCGCGGGTGATGGCGGTCCGGCGTGGCAGGACGTCGTCGACGAGTGTTCGCCCGTCGTCGAGGTGTCGGATCCGGACGAAGTCACCGACGCACGGTTGACGTTCGGGGTCGGTGGCGGCGGCGTTCGCCAGCGTCGACGAGATCGTGGCCCGGCTGCGGCCGGACTTGCTGAGCAGGTCGACGACACCGCGATCGACGCGGGCGATCCGTGCGGTGGTCGGTGTCTGGTCGTCCGGCTGCTCGGCCGGGTGTTCGTCAGGCTCGAAGAGGTGCGGCAACGGAGGTCCTCAGGTCAGCGCGTCCACGCCGCCGGTCAGGACAGACGTCAGCCGGCAGGGAACGCCACGGAAGGGAGATCGGATCGGCTTGCGGTTCGCACGGCCATGACTGCCCACCTCCTCCGTCGCACGTTCGTCTGGTCGAAGGGTAGACACGGTCCGACGAGCCGCGCCAGCGGATTACCCGTCGTGCCCTGGCGGTCGGACCGTCGGACCGTCGGGCTCGGCGGCTCAGAGCGGGTCGGCCGGGCTCAGCGAGGGGCGGCGGTGGGGTCGGCCAGCAACCCGGCGACGTATGCGACGAGTCCGTCGCAGGCGGCCTCGACCTGGTCCATCACCACGGCGAAGTCCGCGGTCCCGCCGTAGTAGGGGTCCGGCACCTCGAGGGAGTCGGCATCGGGATCGAACTCGCGCAGCAGCCGAACCGCATGGGCCCGGTCCCGATCGGGGGCCATCCGGCGCAGCGCCCGCTGGTTGTCCAGGTCCAGGGCCACGACCAGGTCACGCTCGCCGAACCACTGGGGATCGAACACCCGCGCGATGTGCCCGTCGGGGTAGCCCCGTTGGGCCAGGGCCTGTCGGCTGCGGCGGTCGGCCGGGTCGCCCACGTGCCACGCGCCGGTGCCGGCGCTGTCGACGACCACCGCGTCGCCGAGACCGGCGTCGTCCAACTTCGCCCGCAGGATGGCCTCGGCCATGGGTGACCGACAGATGTTGCCCATGCAGACGAAGATGACGCGGTAGGGGCGCGGAATCGACGAGGTCACCCAGGGATTGTCGGCGTCGTCGGAATCGAAATCAAATCCATCCGGATCTTTATTTTCGAAAGTTCAGTGATTGTCTCGCTTCCGTTTCAGGGCTAAGGTTTCCGTCCAACCAATCGAATCCCTGGCCAAGGAGCGCTTCGTCATGACCCTCCTCGATCGCGACCGGCTGGCGGTGCTGCTCGCCCGCGAGCGTCAGTCCTACGTCGACGCCAATCCGCGCAGCGCCGCGGCCTTCGCCTCGGCCCAGGGCTCGCTGTTCGGCGGCGTCCCGATGACCTGGATGGTCAAGTGGTCCGGCGGCTTCCCCCTCTACCTGGACCACGCCCGAGGGGCCTCGATCAGTGACGTCGACGGACACACCTACGTCGACTTCGCGCTCGGTGACACCGCAGCGATGGCGGGGCATTCCCCGCAGGCCACCGTGCTGGCCGTCCAGGACCGGGTGGGGGTGGCCGGTGGCATCACGACCATGTTGCCCACGGCCGACGCCGAGTGGGTCGGCGCCGAGCTCCAACGGCGGTTCGGCCTGCCCCTGTGGTCGTTCGCGCTGACCGCCACCGACGCCAACCGCTGGGCGCTGCGGCTGGCCCGCATGGTGACCGGTCGGCCCAAGGTGCTCGCCTTCTCGTACTGCTACCACGGCAGTGTCGACGAGACGGTCGTGATCTCCGGTCCCGACGGTCAGACCCTGGCCCGGCCGGGCAGCGTCGGGCCGCAGGTCGACCCGACCCAGACCACGCGCGTCGCCGAGTTCAACGACCTCGCGTCGGTCGAGTCTGCGCTGGCGCACGGCGACGTGGCGGTGGTGATCACCGAGCCGGCCCTGACCAACATCGGGATCGTGCTCCCCGAGCCCACGTTCCTCGAGGACCTCCGCGAGCTGTGCACCCGGTACGGCACCTTGCTGCTGATCGACGAGACCCACACGTTCTCGGCCGGCCCCGGTGGCATGACCCAGCTCCTGGGTCTGCGACCGGACATCCTGGTGATCGGCAAGTCCATCGCCGGCGGCATCCCGATCGGCGCCTACGGCATCACGCGGGACATCGCCGACGCCGTGACGGCGCACCCCGAGGCCGACCTCGTCGATGTGGGCGGTGTGGGCGGCACCCTGGCCGGCAACGCGCTGTCGATGGCAGCGGCGCGCGCCACCCTCGGTGAGGTGCTCACCGATTCCGCCTTCGAGCACATGATCGGGCTCGCCTCCCGGTTCACGGCGGGCGTGCAGCGGGCCCTCGACGGTCTGGACGTCCCCTGGTCGATCAGCCAGCTGGGGGCCCGTGCGGAGTACCGGTTCGCCCGTCCCGCACCGCGAACCGGGACCGAGTCGGCCGCGGCCGGCGACGACGACCTCGACGAGCTCATGCATCTGTACCTGCTGAACCGCGGCATCCTGATGACGCCCTTCCACAACATGGCGCTCATGTGTCCGGACACGACGATGGCTGACGTCGACCGGCACACCGAGGTCTTCGGGCAGGCCGTCAGCGAGCTGTTCGGCCCATGACCGGAACCCGCCCCAGCGCGTTCGACCTGAGCGGGCAGGTGGCACTGGTCACGGGCGCGGGCAGCGCGACCGGCATCGGATGGGCCTGCGCGCGACTGCTCGGCGAGCTGGGGGCGCGGGTCGTCGTGACCTCCACCACCGACCGGATCCGGGAACGAGCCGTCGAGCTCGTGGCGCTGGGGGTCGAGGCCGTGGGGGTGCCGGCCGACCTCACCGACAGCGAGCAGGCCGAGGCGCTGGTGGAGTCGACCGTCGGTGCGTTCGCGCGGCTCGACGTGCTGGTGAACAACGCGGGCATGACCAGTGTGGACGATCCGGCCAGCTCCGGTGCAGCCGTGGCGACCAGCGACGAGGTCTGGCGCTCGGGAATCGCCCGTAACCTCGACACGGCCTTCTTCGTGTCACGCGCGGCTCTGCGGCCCATGCTCGGGGCCGAGTACGGGCGGATCGTGAACGTTTCGTCGGTGACCGGGTACGTCAGCGGGATGGCGGGTGAGCCCGCGTACGCGGCGGCCAAGGCCGGGATGGTCGGCCTGACGCGAGCGATTGCGATCGAGGTGGCCGCCCGAGGGATCACCGCCAACGCGGTCTGTCCCGGGTGGATCGAGACCGGCTCGCAGCCCGAGCACGAACATCGCCAGGGACTGGCGTCGCCGGTCGGTCGCTCGGCGACGCCGGACGAGGTCGCCAGCGCGGTGGCCTGGCTGGCGACCCCGGGGGCTTCCTACGTGACCGGACAGACGATCGTGGTCGACGGTGGCAATGCGATCGCCGAGGAACGCGCGGTGCCTGACCGGACCGGGTTCACCCCTGGAGGGCCATGAGCAAGCGAGTGACGCTCGACGCAATCGACGGCACCATCATCCGGGCGCTGCAGCGTGACGGTCGCGCGTCGTATGCGGAGCTGGCGCCACAGGTGGGTCTGAGCGCCCCCGCGGTGCGGCAGCGGATCCAGCGACTCACCGAGTCCGGGGTGCTGCAGGTGGTGGCGGTGACCGACCCTCTGGCACTGGGCTTCCCGGTCATGGCACTGGTCGGGATCAGCGTCGACGGTGACATCCGGACGGTCGCCGATGCCGTGGCCGAGCTGCACGAGGTGATCTACGTGGTCTTGACGTCCGGCTCGTTCGACCTGTTCGCCGAAGTCGTGTGCCGCACCATGGATCAGCTCTTCGCGGTGGTCAACGACCACCTCAAGGCCATTCCCGGTGTCCGCGACACGGAGTCGTTCGTCTACTTCGACATCCACACCCACCGCTTCACCTGGGACGTGCCGATCCCTCCGACCGACCTTCGCTAGTCGGCTGGCATGCTGCCGCCCATGGCGAAGGTCCCCGTCGTGCTCGAGATCGGATCGAAGCGGACGTTCGCCTGCGCCCTCGACTGGCCCGGGTGGGCCCGTTCGGCGCGATCGTCGCTGGGCGACGAAGCCGCGTTGGCTGCGCTGATGCAGTACGCCGTCCGCTACGCACCGATCGCTGACCGGGCCGGCTACGGCGCCCGGTTCGACACGGTGGCGCGCGCCGCCGACCGCTCGCTGACCGTGGTCGACCACCTGGCCGGTGACGCGACCACCGACTTCGGGGCTCCGAGCCGGTCCACCGAGCTGGAGGAGCCCGCTCTGGTCGAGGGCGACGCGCGTCGGGTCGTGGCCCTGCTCGATGCCGGCTGGCAGGCACTCGACGAACTGGCCGCCTCCGCCCCGGCCTTGCTGCGCAAGGGTCCGCGCGGTGGCGGGCGCGACCGGGACGCCGTCGTTGCGCACGTCGTCAACGCCGAGGTTGCCTACGCGCGCAAGCTCGGGCTGCGCCAGGTGAGCCCGCCCGACCCGCAGAGCCCCGCCGAGGTGGACGACGTTCGCCAACGGATCCGTGGGGCGCTGGCTTCGGGCCTGCGTGAAGCTGCGCCGTCGGACGCTCGGCGCTGGCCGCCGCGCTACACCGCCCGTCGGATGGCGTGGCACGTGCTCGACCACGTGTGGGAGATCGAAGACCGCATCGAACCAGGACCGAGGAGCCCATGAACGCCTTCACCGTCGACGCCGTCGATGCCCGCCGACTCTCCAGCGGCGAACCCTGGCTGGAGTTCGTCCGCAGCGCGTCGTTGTCCACCGGCCTCTACGTCCTGCAGTCCGGGGAGACGGATCTGCAGACCCCCCACGACGAGGACGAGATCTACGTGGTCGTGTCCGGCACGGCCCGGTTCGTCGCGGACGGCGACGCTGTCGACGTCGCGGCGGGCACGGTGCTCTTCGTTCCCGCCCACGAGCCGCACCGGTTCGAGGACGTGCACGGACCGCTGCGCCTGGTGGTGGTCTTCGCCCCGCCGGAGTCCTCGGCCGACCCCGCCTAAGCGGGCGCCGTCAGCCGGACGCCACCTGGGCCAGCGCCACGCCGACGACCACTACGAGAGCTCCAACGACCTGCGCCGGCGCAAGCACCTCGCCCAGCCAGAGCCAGGCGATCAGGGCCGCGAGCACCGGCTCGGCCGTCGCGACGATCCCGGCGCGCGTTGCCGGAACCTGACGGAGCGCGCCGATCTCCAGCAGGAACGGCGCAACGGTGCCGAGGAGGACGATCCACACCACCAACGTCCACGCGGGCACTGCCACCGACGACAGCGCGCCCGGCACGTTCACGTCGTGTACGAGTGCCGACCATGGGACCGTCCACCAGGGGTGGATCGCCGACCAGAAGACCGTCGCGACGAAAAAGGCCCACATCGCCAACGACACGGTGTCCCGGCCACCCACTGCCTTCTCACCGATGATGAAGTACGTGGCCAGCGACACAGCCGCGCCGAACCCGGCCACCGTTCCGACTACGTCGAGGGTCAGCCCGTCCCACACCTGGGCCACCAGGGCGAGTCCCACGAGCACGAGCGCAAGCGCGAGCCACAGTCCCCGGTGCAGCACCTTGTGCTGCACGAACTTGGCCCACAGTGCCACGAGCAGCGGAGCGGTGAACTCCAGCAGGAGGGCGACCCCCACCGGCAGCCGCGCGATCGCGACGAAGTACAGCCACTGGACCATCGCGATCGCGACGACTCCGTAGGCGATGAGCATGCCCCACTCACTGCGCCGCACCCGCAACCGACCGGCGTCGATCACCAGCACCATGAGCAGCAGCGCGACCGCACACCCGGCGCACCGCATCAGCACCAGCGACTGCGAGTCGATGCCCGACTCCAGCGCGACCTTGGACACCGAGCCGTTGACACTGAACAGGAGAGCCCCGGCGATCACCATGACGTAGCCGATCGGCCGGCCGCGGGGTAGGACGCTGCCCGGCTCCGGTCGGGCCCCCGGCGGCGGCAGCTCCGCGGCGGTCTCAGTCACCGGCGCAGCCTAGGGGCGCCCACTAGGTTGCCCCACGGAGGTAGGCACCGTGACCGCTGCGCCCGAAGGACCCCGTGACCGGCTCGCTGCGATTCCCGCGTACCGGGCGGGACGCCGCGCACCCGACGGCGCCTACAAGCTGAGCAGTAACGAGAACCCGTTTCCCCCGCTGCCGGGTGTCCTGGCCGCGATTGGCGACCTCGCCGCCGAAGTCAATCGCTACCCCGACTTCGCCTCGACGGCACTGGTCGATGCGCTGTCGGCTCGACACGGCGTCGACCGAGCCGCCCTGGCGGTCAGCACCGGTTCAGTGGCCGTGCTCCAGGCCGTCTGCGCCGCCTACGCCGGCCACGGCGACGAAGTGGTCTTCGCGTGGCGCTCGTTCGAGGCCTACCCCATCGTCGTCGCGTTGTGCGGCGCCACTGCCGTGCCCGTTGCGTTGCGGGATGACGAGACCCACGACCTCCCGGCGATGGCCGACGCGATCACTGATCGGACCAGGGTCGTCATCGTGTGCAGCCCGAACAACCCCACCGGTGCGGTGGTCGACGCCGACGCGCTCCGCGACTTCCTGGCCCGGGTCCCCACGCACGTGCTCGTCGTCCTCGACGAGGCGTACGTCGAGTTCGTGCGCAACGCACACGCGGTCGATGGTCTCTCCCTGCTGGCTGGGCGGGGCAACCTGGTCGTCCTTCGCACGTTCTCCAAGGCCTTCGGCCTGGCCGGCTTGCGGGTCGGGTACGGGGTCGCGGCGGAGCCGATCGCGACCACGATCCGCAAGGCGCAGACCCCGTTCGGCGTGAGCACGGTGGCCGAGCGGGCCGCGCTCGCGTCGCTTGCCGCCGAACCGGAACTGCTCGATCGGGTCGACGTGATCGTGCGGGAACGGATCCGCGTCGTCGAGCGGCTCCGGGAGATCGGGTGCCCTGTGGGGGACTCGCAGGCCAACTTCGTGTGGTTGCGCCTGGGGCCCGACGCGGTTGCGTTCGCGGCCGCCTGCGAAGAGGCTGGGATCGTTGTCCGACCGTTCACCGACGAGGGAGTGCGCGTCACGATCGGCGAGCCGCCGGCGAACGACCTGCTGCTCGACGTGGCCGAACGGCGTCGCGACCTGGTCGCGCGCCCCCGTTGACGCACGCCGTGGTCAGGCGGTCTCACCCTCGATCGGCTCCCGCCGCTCGCTGCGCACCACCATCGCGACTCCGATCACCGCGAGAACACCCCCTACCAGCAGGGCCACGGTCACCGACTCGTCGAGGATCAGCCAGCCAAGGCTGACCGCGACCACGGGGTTGACGAAGGCGTACGTCGTGACCAGCGAGACGGGCGCATGCTGCAGCAGCCACACGAACACGCTGTACGCGACCAGAGATCCGAAGACGGTCAGGTACGCGAACGCGACCCAGGCCCGTGTCGGCACCTCCGACACCTCGAGACCACGGAACTGTCCACTCGTGGTCGCGATCACGAGCATCGTCAGCCCACCGGTGCACATCTCGTACACGGTGGTCACCGTCGCGTTCACCGGGAGCGTCAGTCGGCGCGTGAGGAACGTGCCCGTGGCCCAGCACACGGTTGCGAGCAGCAGGACGCCGACGCCCCACGGACGGACGCTTCCGTCGGCCCCGGGGCGGGCGAGCACGGCAATGCCGGCGAACCCGAGGACCGTGCCCATCCAGGTGAGCCGTCGTGGATGATCCCGGCCGAGGAAGTACCTGAGCAGCACGACCCACAACGGCATGGCCGCGACCAGCAGTGCGGCCAAGGCGCTCGGGACGACCTGCTCGGCGATGGCCACCCCGCCGTTGCCGCACACCACGAACAGCAGGCCGAGCAGCATGGACGAGCCGAGCTGCTCACGGGTCACGCGCAGCGCCGCGCGGCCGTGCCGGAGCAGGACGACGGCCGCCAGGATCGTGCCGGCCAGCACGAAGCGGGCGCCCTGGCTGACGAACGGCGCAACGGTGAGCGAGAGCACCCGGATGGCCAGGTAGGTCGTCCCCCAGACCACGTACACGACCCCGAGGCCGACCCAGATCGCGGCCGGTCGCGTCGCCTGGGGTCGTGGGGCGGTGATCGTCACGCCGTCAACCTGTCAGGAAGTCGTCCCGCCGACTGGCGGAGATCGGACCTCCCAGTCGGGTCGATCTCAGGACTCTGGACCGTCCGATTCGGGACCTTTGTCCGCCGGGTGAGCCGGGGATCCGCGGGAGGGTGGCTGGCGGACGGGTGGAGAGCCACCGGTCGTGGACAGGAATGCTTCGGAGGACCACGTGAACGCCCTGGACCTGGCCCGATGGCAGTTCGGGATCACCACCGTGTACCACTTCTTCTTCGTCCCCATCACGATCGGGCTGATCTGGCTGGTCGCCGGATTCCAGACGGCGTGGGTGCGGACCGGCAAGGACAAGTACCTACGGGCCACCAAGTTCTGGGGGAAGCTGTTCCTGATCAACTTCGCCATGGGCGTGGTCACCGGCATCGTCCAGGAGTTCCAGTTCGGCATGAACTGGAGCGAGTACTCGCGCTTCGTCGGAGACATCTTCGGCGCACCCTTGGCGATGGAAGGCCTCATGGCCTTCTTCCTGGAGTCCACGTTCGTCGGTCTGTGGATCTTCGGATGGGACCGTCTGCCGAAGAAGGTCCACCTCGCCACGGTGTGGCTCGCTGCGTTCGGCACGACGCTGAGCGCCTACTTCATCCTCGCGGCCAACGCGTTCATGCAGCACCCCGTGGCCTACCGGGTCCCGGCCGGCTACTCGCCGTCCCAGCCCCCGGCCACTGGGGAGCGCGCCACCTTGACCAGCATCGTCACCTTGTTGACCCAGAAGACCGCACTCATCGCCTTCGGGCACACGATCTCGGCGGCTCTGCTGACCGGCGCGGCATTCATGCTCGGAATCTCCGTGTGGCACCTGACCCGCGGCCGCTTCGTCGACGTCATGCGGGCGTCGCTGAAGCTCAGCGGGATCACCGCGATCTGCGCCATGGTTGCCGTCGGGCTCACCGGTCACCTCGACGCCCAGGTGATGACCCAGCAGCAGCCGATGAAGATGGCTGCCGCCGAAGCCCTGTGGGACACCACGAGCAACGCCGGCTTCAGCATCTTCACGCTCGGCAGTCTCGACGGGTCGCAGGAGGTGTTCTCGCTGCGGATCCCCGGAGTGACCTCGCTGCTGGCCACGAACTCGATCCACGGGACGGTCGAGGGCTTCAACGACCTGCAGGCCGCGGCCGTCGCGAAGTACGGTCCGGGCAACTACAAGCCGAACATCCCGGTCACCTACTGGTCGTTCCGCTTCATGATCGGCGGCGGCGCGATCGTGGCCCTGTTCGCGGCGTTGTCGCTGTGGTTCTTCCGGCGCGAGCGCACGTTCGAGAGCAAGTGGTGGGGCCGGTTGGCGCTGCTGATGGTCGTCACGCCGTTGTTCGCGAACTCGTTCGGCTGGATCTTCACCGAGATGGGTCGTCAGCCGTGGATCGTCTACGGCCTGCTCCTGGTGGCGAACTCCGCGTCCATCGCGGTGAGTGCCACCGAGGTGTGGATCTCGATGATCGTGTTCACGCTGCTCTACGGAGCGCTCGCCGTCGTCGAGGTGTGGCTGCTCGCCAAGTACGCCAAGGCCGGACCGTCGGAGGTCACCTCAGACGATGCCGATGCCGGCTACGACAGCCGCAACACCGACCAACCGTTGACGTTCGCGTACTAGGAGATCGTGATGACGCTCGCTGACTTCTGGTTCATCCTCATCGCGGTCCTGTGGATCGGCTACTTCTTCCTCGAGGGATTCGACTTCGGCGTGGGGAACCTCCTGCCGGCCCTCGGACGTACCGAGGACGACCGCCGCCTGATGATCAACACGATCGGTCCGGTGTGGGACGGCAACGAGGTGTGGTTGCTCGTGGCCGGTGGCGCCACGTTCGCCGCCTTCCCGAACTGGTACGCCACGTTGTTCAGCGGCTTCTACCTGGCGCTCCTCGTGATCCTCCTGGCGTTGATCCTGCGCGGCGTCGCGTTCGAGTACCGCGGCAAGGTCGACTCGGACGTGTGGCGGGCGCGTTGGGACTGGGCGATCTTCTTCGGATCGGTGCTGCCGTCGGTGCTGTGGGGCGTCGCGTTCGGCAACATCGTCCACGGGGTCCCGATCAATGCCAGCGGCACGTACACGGGCAGCTTCTTCACGCTGCTGAACCCCTACGCGTTGCTGGCCGGCCTGGTGACGGCCGGTCTGTTCACCACGCACGGGGCCACCTACCTCGCGCTGAAGACCAGCGGCGACCTGCGCAACCGGGCACACGCCCTGATGCCGCTCCTCGGCCTCGTCACGGCGGTGCTTGCCGTGGTCTTCCTCGGTTGGACGCTGCTCACCGCCGGCGAGCCGGTCACGTGGGTCACGTCGGTCGTCGCCGCGGCAGCGCTGCTCGGTGCGATCGCCATGAACCGCGCCGGGCGTGACGGCTGGTCGTTCATCCTCACCGGCGTGACGATCGCGTTCGCGGTGACCACGTTGTTCGTGACGTTGTTCCCCGACGTCATGCCGAGCTCCACTGACCCCGCCTACAGCTTGACGGTCGTCAACGCGTCGTCCACGCACTACACGCTGAAGGTCATGACGGTGGTCGCGTTGATCTTCACGCCGATCGTCCTGGCCTACCAGGCATGGACGTTCTGGGTGTTCCGTCGGCGCCTGTCGACCTCGGACCTCCCGCCCGACGCCGGTCGTCAGGTCGAGACCGCCGCCAGCAGCTGAGCGCCCTCCCGGGGTCCGTACGCGGACCCCGGTCGGGTCCTGGGTGGCCGAGCAGCCGCATCATGGTCGCTGTGCGCCCCGTCGACCCCCGCCTGCTGCGCCAGGCCCGATCCGCGCGGGTGTTCCTGGCCCTCACGGTGGTCATGGGATTCGCCACGGCCATCCTGGTGGTGGCCCAGGCGCTGCTGCTGTCGCGCTGCGTCGTCGGTGTCTTCCAGCGCGGCACGTCGCTGTCGGACCTGAAGCCGCAGATCGCCCTCCTCGTCCTGGTGTTCGTGTCGCGTGCCTGCGTGGCGTGGCTGCAGGAGGTCGTCGCCCAACGGGCGAGCGCCGGCGTCAAGGCCGGACTCCGGCGGGATCTGCTCGAGCGCGCCACCCAGCTCGGTCCGATCTGGCTGTCCGGGCAACGGCGTGGGGAGCTCGCCGTGCTCCTGACCCGCGGGCTCGATGCCCTCGACGGCTACTTCGGGAAGTACCTGCCACAGCTCGTGCTGGCGGTCATCGTGCCGTTGACGGTCCTCGTGGTGGTCGCGAGTGAAGACGTCGGGTCGGCCGTCATCATCTTGCTGACCCTTCCGCTGATCCCGGTGTTCATGGTGCTGATCGGCTGGACCACCCAACGTCAGCAGGACCGGCAGTGGCGAACGCTGGAGCTGCTGTCCGGGTACTTCCTCGACCTGGTCGCGGGTCTCCCGACGCTGAAGGTGTTCGGGCGGGCCAAGGCTCAGGCCGACAACCTGCGCGACGTCACGACGCAGTACCGGAAGCGGACGATGTCGGTCCTGCGGGTGTCGTTCCTCTCGTCGTTGGTGCTCGAGCTGCTGGCCACGATCTCGGTGGCTCTGGTCGCCGTGTTCATCGGCGTCCGCCTGGTCGCCGGCGACCTGTCCCTCTCGGTGGGCTTGTTCGTCTTGATCATCGCTCCGGAGGCGTATCTGCCGCTGCGTCAGGTGGGACTGCACTTCCACGCCAGCCAGGAAGGACTGTCGGCGGCACAGCGGGCTTTCGAGATCCTGCAGACCGAGCCTGCGGCTGACGGTTCCGGGTCAGCGGTGCCAGACCTGCGCACCACGACGGTCCGGTTCGATGCGGTCGACGCTGCCTACCCGGCGCGCGACGCCGACGCCCTTCGGGGGTTCTCCCTCGAGATCGCGCCCGGCGAGGTGGTCGCGCTGGTCGGACCGAGCGGTGCCGGCAAGTCGACCGTCCTGCAGCTGCTGGTGGGTCTGCTGGCCCCGACGGCCGGCCAGGTCGAGCTGGTCACTGGACAGCAGGTGCTCCCCCTGCAGTCGATCGCGCGGGACGCCTGGCGCGCGCAGCTTGCATACGTGCCGCAGGCGCCGGCGTTCATCTCGGCGTCGGTTGCCGACAACGTCCGGTTGGTTGCCCCGCTCGCCTCCGACGCGCAGGTGCAGCGCGCACTGGAGCTGGCCGGTGCATGGGACTTCGTCGCGGCGCTGCCGGAGGGCATGACCACACAGCTCGGAGACCGTGGGGCTGGTCTGTCCGCGGGTCAGCGGCAGCGGTTGGCCCTGGCCCGGGCCTTCGTGCGCGACGCGTCGTTCATCCTGCTCGACGAACCGACGGCCGGCCTCGACGGACGGACCGAGGAGCAGATCATCGACGCCGTCCGGGCCCTCGCAGTGGGTCGGACCGTGCTGCTCGTGGCGCACCGACCGGCTCTGGTCGCGCTAGCCGACCGCGTCGTCCGGGTGGACCCGCTGCCGGCCGACCTCCAAGCGGCGGCGGCGCGATGAGTGAGTTCGTGCGGCTGCTGCGGGTCGCCCGCCCGGTGTGGGGCCGGCTGATGCTCGCCGTGGTGCTCGGCACGTGCACCGCGCTCGCGGCGATCGGCCTGATGGCGGCGTCGGGATACCTGATCTCGCGAGCCTCTCAGCAGCCGCCGATCCTGACGTTGACCACCGTGATCGTGTCGGTGCGCTTCTTCGGCATCAGCCGGGGGGTCTTCCGGTACCTGGAGCGACTCGTCGGCCATGACGCCGCGTTCCGCGTGCTGGCCGACCTGCGGGTCGACGTCTTCCGGCGGCTCGAGGTGCTGGCCCCGAGCGGGCTGGCGGCCTACCGCAGCGGTGACCTGCTGGCTCGGCTCGTCGGCGACGTGGACACCTTCCAGGAGTTCTACCTGCGGGTGGTCCCCCCGTTCGGAGTCGCCACGGTCGTCGGCGTTCTGGTCGTGGTCGGTGAGGCGTTGCTGGTGCCCGCGGCCGGGGTCGCCGTGGCCGTCGGCTTCGTCGTCGCGGCGGTCGGCGTTCCGTGGGTGAGCGTGCGCGTCGGCCAGCGTGCCGAGCGTCAACTCACTGGTGTCCGCGGTGAGCTGAGCGCCGAGGTCGTCGAGCTGCTTCAGGCGACGCCGGAACTCGTCGCCTCGAGTGCCGCCGACGCCCGTCGGGCGCACGTCGACGCGGTGGACCGACGCGTGCAGGACACCGAACGACGGGTGGCAGCGGGTTCGGGGGTGGGTGCGGGCCTGACCGTGCTCGTCGGCGGCCTGACGGTGACGGCCTGCTTGGTCCTGGGCACGATGGCCGTCCGCACCGGTCAGCTGGACGGGGTATGGCTCGCGGTCGTGGTCCTCACGCCGTTGACCGCCTTCGAGCTCGCCAGTCCGCTGCCGTCGGCGGCCGCCCAGGCGGTGCGGGTGCGCGCGGCGGCGCAGCGGGTGTTCGCCGTGGTCGACGCCCCGGCGCCGGTCCACGAGCCGTCGGTGCCGGCGGCACTGCCGGAAGGACCGTTCACGATCCGGCTGGAGCAGCTCGGTGCGCGGTGGCCGGGGCAGAGCCGCGACGCGATCGCCGACGTGAGGCTCGAGGTGACCCCCGGACGTCGGGTCGCCATCGTCGGCCCGAGCGGGTCGGGGAAGTCCACGCTGGCCAACGTGTTGCTGCGCTTCCTCGACCCGCGCACCGGTTCGGTGGAGCTCAACGGCGTCGACACCAGGAACCTCGACGGCGACGCCGTGCGCAGCGTGATCGGACTGCTCGGTCAGGACGCCCACGTCTTCGACACGACACTGCGCGAGAACGTGCTGCTGGCCCGCCGTGACGCGTCCGCCGAGCAGGTTCGTGCTGCGCTGGCGGATGCGCAGCTGCTGTCGTGGGCCGAGACGTTGCCCGACGGGTTGGACACGTTCGTGGGGGAGCACGGGGCGCAGCTGTCCGGTGGCCAACGACAGCGGCTCGCACTGGCCCGAGTGCTGCTCAAGGACTTCCCGGTCGTCATCCTCGACGAGCCGGGCGAGCATCTCGACACCGAGACTGCGGACGCCCTGGTCGCCGACCTGCTCGACGCCACGCACGGCCACACGACGCTGGTGATCAGTCACCGGTTGCACGGCCTGACCGGCCTCGACGAGATCGTGGTCCTGAGCGAGGGTCGGGTCATCGAGCGAGGAAGTCACGCGGAGCTCCTGGCTCGAGGGGGTTGGTACCAGCGGACGTGGCAGCGCGAGACCGACGTCGCGGACTTGCTCCTGGCCACGGCGGTGCAGGCATAGTGATCTCGTGACGGACGAGCCGACCGCCCCTGACACGTCCGACGTCGCCTCGCTCGACCTTGCCGCCCTGCTCGGCGAGGTGGTCGAGCGGCTCGAGGACATGCGGGACGCGAGCACGCACCTGCAACGACTGCTCGAGGCGGTCGTCGCCGTGGCGGCCGGCCTGGAGCTGGGGCAGACCTTGCGCCGGATCGTGCAGGTGGCCGCCGACCTGGTGCAGGCCCGCTACGGCGCGCTCGGCGTGATCTCTCCGGCGGGGGGTCTGTCGGAGTTCGTGGTGGTCGGTCTCGACCGCGAGCAGCTGGCGGTTCTCGATCACCCGCCGGTCGGACGCGGAGTGCTCGGCTTGATCATCGACGACCCGCGGCCGTTGCGGCTCGACGACGTGATGGTGCACCCGTTGGCGGCGGGGTACCCGCCCGGACATCCACCGATGCACACCTTCCTGGGCGTTCCCGTCCGCGTGCGCGGTGAGGTCTACGGCAACCTGTACCTGACCGAGAAGCAGGACGGCGGCCACTTCACCGCGGTCGACGAACAGGTGGTCGTGGCGCTGGCCGCAGCGGCCGGGGTCGCGATCGAGAACGCCCGGCTCTACGCCGAGGCCCAGATGCGCGCCTCCTGGTTGCGGGCCTCGTCGGAGATCGCCACGTCGGTGCTGCGCGGCGTCGGCACCGACGACGTGCTGGCGCTGATCGCCACGCGCTCACGCGAGGCAGCCCGGGCCAACCTGGCCGCCATCGCGCTCCCGAGCGGGCCCGACCAGAAGATGCGGTTCGTCCACGCCTCGGGCCTGAAGGCGCAGGACATCATCGGTCGGACCACCGACGAGGTGCCCGACGACGAGACGCCGGCCATGGTCGTTCCGATGGTCACCGGCTCGCGCACGCTGGGCATGCTGCTGCTGGCCATCCGGCCCGACGGGCGGACCCTCACCAGCGAGGAACGGGTCATGGCGCAGGCGTTCGCCGACCAGGCAGCGCTCGCGCTGACGCTGGCGGAGGCCCAGCACGAGCACGAGCGGTTGGCGATCCTCGAGGACCGCGACCGGATCGGCCGGGACCTGCACGACTTGGTGATCCAGCGGCTGTTCGCCACCGGAATGATGCTCGAGGGCGCGCGTCGGCTCGTCGACGACCCCAGCGTCGAGGGCCGGATCGACCGTGCCGTCCAGGAGCTCGACGCCACGATCCTGGAAGTGCGCTCGACGATCTTCGCGCTGCACGAGAGCGGGCTCGACGAGCCCACCGGACTGCGCGGCCGCCTGCTTCGCGAGGTCGGGGCGGCAGCGCACGGCCTCGGCTTCGAGCCGACCTGTCGGTTCGACGGGCTGGTCGACTCGGTGGTGCCGGCCGAGACCGGCGAACAGCTCGGTGCCGCCCTGCGAGAGGCCCTGTCCAACGTCTCGCGCCACGCGAAGGCGCGTTGGGCTCGGGTCTCGGTCTCGGTCGACGACCGGGACGTGGTGCTCATCGTGACCGACGACGGCGTCGGGATCTCGGCGGCCGGCGAGCGGCGCAGCGGGCTGGCGAACCTCCAGCGCCGGGCCGAGGACCTGGGCGGCTCGTTCCGGATCGAAGCGGTGGGCGACGACGGGTCGGGAACCCGACTGGTCTGGCGGGTCCCGGTCCGCTGAGCGTGGGCGTCGGGCGGTTCAGGTCTCGGGGTGCTCGCCCAGCCGGGCGATGTAGGCGGCCGCCTGGGTGCGCCGCTCCATGCCGAGCTTGGCCAACAACGACGACACGTAGTTCTTGACCGTCTTCTCCGCCAGGTGCATCTGCGCGCCGATCTGGCGATTCGTCAGGCCTTCGCCGATCAGTTCCAGGATCCGCCGTTCCTGATCGGTCAGCGCATCGAGCTCGGTGTTCTTGTGCTGCCCGTTGCGCAGTCGGTCGAGCACCCGGGCCGTGGCCTGGGGGTCGAGCAGCGACTTCCCGGAGGCGACCTCGCGGATCGCCGTCACCAGGTCCGAGCCACGGATGTCCTTGAGCACGTAGCCCGCGGCCCCAGCCATGATCGCGTCGAACAGCGCCTCGTCGTCGGAGTACGACGTCAGCATCAAGCAGTTCACCTCGGGGAGGCGAGCCCGGATGTCCCGGCAGACCTCGACGCCGCTGCCGTCGGGGAGCCGGACGTCGAGGACCGCCACGTCGGGCCGGACGGCGGGGATCCGGGCGAGCGCCTCGGCCGCGGTGCTGGCCTCGCCCACCACGTCGAGGTCGTCCTCGAGGGTGAGCAGCTCGTGGAGCCCGCGGCGGACCACCTCGTGGTCGTCGAGCAGGAACACCCGGATCAACGTCGGGGTGCTGGGGTCGGCGGTGTCGGTCACCCCCCCAGTCTGCCGGGTTCCGTCCCGCCGGCCCGGGTCGGGCGGAAAAACACCGGAGGGGCTCAAGGTGCATCCGGCCCCCAGTCGATTACTATGTGTAGTGATTCGCTTACGCAGCGGAGCAGGCGCCCAGGGGTGGGGACGCTCGAGGTGAGAGGAGGCCCCGGCCATGGTTGGCTGGCCCGCCTCGCTGGCCGCGGCCAAGACGGCTGCGGTGGTCAGCCTTGCCGCAGCTACGGTCACGAGTGGCGTGGTCACGCTCGGCTTCGTGGCTGAGCACGCCCTGCGCGGCCCGGCGACCCCGAGCCGGGTGAGCCAGGGCCTCCCCGGACCCTGGAGCGACGGACCGGTCGTGGTCTCGTCCGGCGGCGGCAGCTCGCCCACGTCCGCCTCGCCCTCCGGCTCGTCCCCGACGCGCGGTTCCACACCCGCGGCGTTCAGCTCGCCCTCGAGCCCGGAGGGCACGACCGGGCCGACGGCGCTGCCCACCGGTCGAACCGACGGGGGACCGTCCTCCGGGCCGACCTCGGCGCCGAGCCACACCCCGACGCCGGAGCCGAGCCAGTCGCACCCGCCCAGCCATGTCCCGACGCCGGACCCGAGCCACACCCCGACGCCAGAACCCAGCCACACCCCGTCACCCCCACCCACGCCGAACGGGCACGGCGGTGGCCGGGGCGGCTGGGGCGGTCATGACCACGGTGGCGGCTGGGGTGGCGGCAGCGGTGGTGGTCACGACCACGGCGGTGGCTGGGGTGGCGGCAGCGGCGGTGGCCATGACCACGGCGGTGTCTGGGGTGGCGGCAGCGGCGGTGGCCAGGACCACGGCGGTGGCTG
>Ga0302321_100001417_pt1 | contig 20515 bp, 16 predicted proteins | sample Fen_T0_1_FD_202505 | JGI IMG/M metagenome (GOLD analysis project Ga0302321, IMG submission 202505) | Peat permafrost microbial communities from Stordalen Mire near Abisko, Sweden - Fen_T0_1 | ecosystem: Environmental > Terrestrial > Soil > Wetlands > Permafrost | place: Sweden: Abisko...
TGAGCAAGATTGCCAGCGAGGGCGGGAAGGCAAGGGCCAGGAAGCTATCCGCTGCGAGGCTCAGCGAGATCGCAAGAAAGGCCGTTGCCGCTCGCGAACGCAAGAGAGCACAAGCAAAGAAAGGGGGATGACGAAATGCGCAATAGAAAGCAAAACGGGCAAGTGGTCCGCATCAGTGACCGCTGGTTCGTGCGCTATTGGGAACGTCGCAACGTGGCTGGCAAGGTGCAAAGAAAGCGAGTGAGCCATGTTCTCGGTCCCGTCATAACAACCGGGAAGAGGCCGCCAGCGGACGTGATAGCCGAAGCTGACCGCTACATGGCGACAACAGTCAATGCCGGGGCAGTCGCTGCCGAGAGAATCGTTACCATCGGCGATTTTGTCGAGCGAGTCTATCTGCCCTGGGTCGAGCAGTACAAGCGACCCTCAACCTTGAAGGGCTATCGGGATGTTTGGGAGGACCACCTCAATCCGCTCTGCGGAGAGGTGTGGCTCAAGGACACTCGTACCTATCACGTTCAAGGTTGGCTGAACGAAATCGGCAGGGCCGCAAAGCTGGGCCGCAACACGCTGAAGCACATCAAGAGCGTGATCAGCGGGATTTTCACGCTGGCGAAGCAACAGGACTATTTTCGAGGGGAGAACCCGGCTCGGGATACTGCAATCAGTCCTACCGCGCCAGAACCGCAGGAAACGTATGCCTACACGCTGGAGGAAGTGCAGACGATACTGTCGGTACTCCCTGAGCCAGCGGCTACGCCTTTTGCAGTCGCCGCGTTCATGGGACTGCGACACGGCGAGATTCAGGGCCTGCTGTGGGAGAACTTCCGAGACGGCGAGATGCACATCTCTCGCTCAATTTGGAATGGTCACATCACTGCACCCAAGACGCGAAAGGGTCGTGCTCCAGTTCCGGTCATTCGGCAATTGGCAGAGCGACTCGAAATGCATCGGCTGCGCTGCGGGAATCCGCAAGTGGGACCGATCTTCGCCAACAGCCTCGGCAAGCCACTCAACATGAACAATGTACTTGGGCGAGTGATTCTGCCGAATCTAGATCGCTGCGAGTCGTGCCACAAGGTCAGCGCGGGCCACCGGGACACAGACCATCCGTTCAAGCGCGATGGCAAAATTCCCGAATGGTACGGCTGGCACGCAGCGCGGCGAGGGCTCGGAAGCAATCTGTACCGCTTGGGTGTGCCGGACATGGTGATCCAGCGGATTCTGCGTCACGCGAACGTGAGCACAACGGCGACGTACTACATCAAGACTGCTGCCGATGATGTCCGCAGCGCGATGGCGAAACTCGAACAAAACGTGTCTCTTACAACGCTTCAGGACACCTTCGGGACACTAAACCACGACTCTCGCGTCGTGCCAGCCTCTGTAAACTGACGTGAGATAATGGGGTTACGTCGCATCGGCCCCGTAGCTCAGATGGATAGAGCAGCGGTTTCCTAAACCGAAGGTCGCGTGTTCGACTCACGCCGGGGCCACCACGCTAGCCTTCCCCAATCGCTTGCGCTCTCCTATCATGGACTGTGCGCCTGCTGCTGGAAATCTTCGGTCAAACCCTCCGGACCCTCTGGGCGCACAAGCTGCGCTCCTTCCTGACCATGTTCGGGATTGCCTGGGGCGTGGGATCTCTTCTTCTGCTGGTAGGTCTTGGGGAAGGCTTCCGCTCGGGGAACAGAAAACAATTCAACGAACTCGGTGAAGACGTCATGTTCGTCTGGGGCGGGAAAGCTCCAGCCTTGAATGGCAGTTTCACCAGCATGCGCTGGTACCGGCTCACCTATAAGGACTACGAGGACGTGCTGGCGAGTTGTCCGGACATCCGGGCGGCCAACCCGGTGATCTCGCGGGGAGACATCCGGGCGGTCAGCGAATTTTTCCAGAGCAGCGGCCAACTGAACGGTGTTCTGCCAAATTACGACAAGATCCGCTACCTGCCGGTGGGCGACGGGCGCTGGCTCAACCAACTGGACAACGATCAGAAGCGGGCGGTGGTCGTGCTCGGTGATGAAGCCCGCCGGTTGTTATTTCCGGGCCGTCCTTCCATTGGCAGCGTTATTTTGCTCAACGGAATCCGCTTCCAGGTCGTCGGGACGGTCAAACGGGTTGGGCACGGCAACAACAACGACATCAACCTTCGGATTTTCATTCCGTTCAACACCATGCACCAGTATTTTCCGCCAATCAATGTGGGCGAGGTAGACGACCCGATTTCGTTTCTGGTTTACCAGCCGAGGCTGCGGGAGATTCATGAAACCGCGAAGCTTCAGGTTCACAAGGTGATTGCGCGCAACCACGGCTTTCCCTATGACACACCCGATGCTTTTGACGAGTGGGACAGCATTCGCACCGCCGACCAGGTGGGAAAGATTTTCGACGCCATGAATATGTTTCTGGGCAGCGTGGGGCTGGTGACGCTGAGCCTGGGTGCGATCGGCATCATCAACATCATGCTAGTCGCAGTCGCGGACCGGACGCGCGAGATTGGATTACGAAAGGCTCTGGGCGCAACGAATCGCAGCATCATGTTTCAGTTTTTTACCGAGGGCGCGTTTCTGACGCTGCTCAGCGGAGGTATCGGCATCGGGGGAGCAGCTGGGTTTATGGCGGCGCTATCCAGGTTGCCGTCGCCCCCAGGGTGGGATCCTCCAACTCTTGTGCCTTCCAGCGCAATCCTGGCATTGTGTTCGCTGACGGTGGCGGGAGTCGCGGCCGGCCTGTATCCGGCGCGGCAGGCGGCTGCGTTGGAGCCGGTGGATGCGTTGAGGAAAGAGTAGTCATGAAGCGCGACTTGCTCCAACAGGGCGGCGGGACGATGCGGAACGACTTGCGGGAAACCATGCAGGCCTTGCTGGTCGTGGCCCTGCACATCGTCACGGTGGTGCGTGACATCCTGCGCGAAGCCTATGGCGCGATGCGCCACGACGTGCGCAAGACGGTGCTCACCATGCTCGGGATGGCATGGGGCATCGCCACCGTGGTTTTGCTGCTGGCCTACGGCGAGGGATTCGGGCACGCCATCCAATCGATCTGGGACAGCTACGGTTCCACGGCAGTCGGAATTTTTCCCGGTCGAACGTCGCAACAAGCGGGCGGCAACAAGGCGGGAGTGCAGGTCCGTTTCACCGACGATGATGTCGAAATGATCCGCAATGTCGTCCCGCTGGTGAAGCATGTTTCTCGCCACCTGGACATCACTGCGACCGTTCAATCGGGCTCGCGTTCCTTCAGTTTCACGGTCTTCGGCATGGACCCAGGCATTCAGGACATCTGGAATCTGAGTGTCGAGTCAGGGCGGTTTATCAACGATCAGGACAACTTCAGCCACGCCATGGTTGCCGTGCTGGGTTCCGAGGCGAAAGACAAGCTCTTTTCCGGGATGCCGGCCGTGGGCGACAGCGTTCGCATCAACGGCGTTTCGTTTCAGGTTGTCGGGGTGATGAATGCGCGCATGCAGGAAGCCGACAACGACGATAACCGCGTCATCTACATTCCGTTTCACTCCATGGATACTCTGATGAGTACGCACTACATCGGCGGCCTGTGGCTTGACTCGTTCGGCCTGAACCACACGAAGGTGACCCAGGCCATCCGGGATTCACTGGCAGCCGCGCATGGTTTCAAGGCCGATGACGAGCGGGCGCTGCACGTTTTCGATGCGCAAAAGCAACTCGAGCAATTCCGCGTCATCACGATCGGCCTGAAGGTTCTGTTGGCGTTTATTGGCACGCTCACGCTGGGGATTGGCGGCATTGGGCTGATGAACATCATGCTGGTTTCAGTGACGCAGCGGACCCGCGAGATCGGGGTGGAAAAAGCGCTGGGGGCACGCAGGCGCTACATCCTGTTCCAGTTTCTATCGGAAGCGATGGTGATTACCGCGGTCGGCGGAGTGATCGGCATTCTGCTGTCTTACGCAATCTCGTTTTCCGTGGGCACGCTCACCTTGTACAGCGCGATGGCGAAACATGCCGAGGCGGGCGACATCCGGCTGGTCGTCGCGCCCAAGATTCTTTTGATTGCCACCGCGATTCTTGGACTGGTTGGAATCGTGAGCGGCATGATCCCGGCAATGCGCGCGGCAAAACTGGATCCGATCGAGGCTCTGCGCTACGAGTAAGGCCGTAGTCAGTAGCCAGCCAGAATCGCTCGAACGATCTTCCAAGTCGACTTCATTATTCCTCCCTCATGTGGTTACTTCGACTGATTACCACTGGTTACCACTCAGGAGTTTTTGGCTAGGCTCACGGCATGCTATGGCAATCGTGTGAAATTGATTTCACTTCGTTCCCCAACCGCAGCCAGAAAACGTCTGATTTTGCTGCTTCTCCGTGGTTCCTTGCTTGCGCTTATGGATGCCTATCATGGCACCCATTCGATACACGGTTCTCGCCCTCGCGCTACTGGCTGGTTACTCGGTTTCCGCCCAGCAGTTTGTAAATTACCCTGACGCACCGTCTACGCACAGATTTCTTGATCGGCACAACGTTGTCGCCTTTAGCGCTCTGGCTGGACTCGTCGCGGTGGATGCCGTTACTACACAGCAGTTGACGACTTCCTACCGCGCGGTCGAGGGAAATCCGCTGTGGAGGCCGCTGGTACGGCAGGGTTGGCAGGGAGAAATGGCGGCATCAGCGCTGGGATTCGGCGCGGCCGTAAGCATCGGCTACACCTTCCATAAGATGGGCCACCACAAACTGGAACGCTGGGCCAACTGGACAAGCGTCGCGATCGAAGCTGGAAATGACGCTCACAATCTTATGTTGACCTGGCGGTAGACAGAGTAGCGAGAGGCGAGTGGCGAGTAGCGCGTGGGGCCGAACAGTCGCCCGCCTTCTCGCTACCTCGCAGTGCCAGTACGTCCGTTTTTACTCGCGACTCGCTTCTCGCCACTCGCGACTTCCAGGGGGCGTCTCCCATAAGTCACTTCGGATGGGGCACATGGTTACCGTATAATTACAGGCAGTGCTCAAATACTCAATCGTGGTACCTCTCCACAACGAGCAGGAGAACGTCACCGACCTGTACGCTCGGCTCAAGTCCGTCATGGAGGCGAGCGGCGACCCCTTCGAAATGGTGTTGGTGGACGACGGCTCGACTGATGGAACCTTCCCGCTTTTGCGCGAAATTGCCGCGGTGGACAGCCGCGTCACGGTTGTAAAGCTGCGCCGTAACTTTGGGCAGACCGCCGGTCTGGCCGCGGGCTTTGATCATGCGCGCGGGGAATACATCATCGCCATGGATGGCGACCTGCAGCACGACCCCGCCGATATCCCCTTGTTTCTGGAGAAGATTGCCGAGGGGTACGACATCGTCAGCGGGTGGCGCAAGAACCGGGTGGATAATTTCTGGCTGCGCCGTTTCCCCTCGCGCTGCGCTAACTGGCTGATGGCCAAGCTGAGCGGCGTGGATATCCACGATTTTGGGACCACCTTCAAGGCCTACCGTCGCGAGATTCTGGACCAGGTGCCGCTGTACGGAGAATTACACCGCTTTATTCCGGCGCTTGCTTCCTGGCACGGCGCGACGATCGTTGAAGTCCCGATCAAGAACGTGAACCGGGAACGCGGTGCGTCGCATTACGGAATTTCGCGGACGTTCCGGGTTTTTTTCGATCTGATTACGATCCGGTTTCTGCTGAAGTATCTTTCGCGGCCTCTGCACTTCTTCGGGACGGTCGGAATGTTCAGCATCATGGCGGGTTTCAGCATCGCCGGATGGCTGATTCTGCAAAAGGCCTGGCATCACAGCGACATCATGTATCAGCACGGCCCCCTCATGATGTTTGGCGCCGTGTTGTTGCTGGCGGGATTGAACATGCTGGCCATCGGGCTTCTCGGCGAAATGCAAGTACGCCATTACCACGAGCCTGCCCAACGGGCGCCGTACTCCATCGAGCGCCTGCTCAGGGCGCAGAGCGAAGAGAGCACCATCTCGGAGTGAGGTCAGAGGTCAGATTGCAGAAGTGAAAACTCTCGGTACGATCAATGTTGCAGAAATCTAAGAGATCTTACCTCTGCAATCTGACCTCTAACCCCTGACCTCCCATCACACCTTCCTGTGACCTCCGTTCCTGACACGCTCTGAACCTGAGGCGACAATGGAGCTACCGGCCAAGCCAGCCGCTGAGGCGCTATAATGCCATCCGCAGTTATGGAACCCACAACACAACTCGAGCTTCGCCTTGCCAGCCGGATGTCGCGGCTCGGTACCGAAACCGCCTTTGAAGTCCTGAACAAGGCGCGCGCGCTGGAACGCCAGGGCAAAGACATCATTCACCTGGAGATCGGGGAGCCTGACTTCGACACCCCTTCGAACATCGTCGAGGCAGCCGTGGGTGCGCTCCACAAAGGGTGGACACACTATGGGCCGGCAGCCGGCCTTCCGGATTTGCGCCAGACGATTGCCGAATATGTGAGCCGGACACGCAAAGTGCCGGTTGCGAGCGACGAGGTTGTGGTTGTGCCGGGTGGCAAGCCAATTATTTTCTTCAGTATCCTGGCATTAGTGGATGCAGGAGATGAAGTTATCTATCCCAATCCTGGCTTTCCCATTTACGAGTCCATGATCAACTATGTGGGCGGGAAGGCGGTTCCGATTCCGCTGCGCGAGGAGCGCGACTTTTCGCTGGATGTGAAGGAACTGGCTTCGCTGATCAACGACCGCACCAAGCTGATCATCCTGAACTCGCCGCACAACCCGACGGGCGGGGTCCTCACCAAGAAAGACATTCTGGAAATAGCCGAGGCCATCGGCGACCGTAACGTCATGATTCTTTCGGACGAAATCTACAGCCGCCTGATCTACGAGGGCGAAGACTTCTCCATCATGAGCGTCCCTGGCTTCAAGGAGCGCACCATCATGCTGGACGGTTTTTCCAAGACCTATGCCATGACCGGATGGCGCATGGGTTACGGCGTAATGCGGCCTGATCTCGCTCTGCACATCTCGCGCCTGATGACCAACTCCAATTCCTGCACGGCCAGCTTCACGCAGATCGCCGGCATCGAGGCGCTCAAGGGAGATCAGGCGTCGGTAGACAAGATGAGCGACGAATTCAGGCGCCGCCGCGACGTGTTCGTGGCCGGCTTGAACAAGATCAAAGGCTTTTCGTGCCGCATGCCAAAGGGCGCTTTTTACGCTTTCCCCAACATTACGAAGACAGGGTGGCCGTCGAAAAAGCTGGCGGACGCGCTGCTCGATCAGGCCGGGGTCGCATGCCTCTCCGGGACAGCATTCGGCGAATACGGGGAAGGGTATCTCCGGTTCAGCGTAGCGAACTCGCTGGAGAACCTGAACAAAGCGCTGACGCGCATTCAGGAATGGGTGGGAAAGAACCTGCCGTAATACAGTCGTTAGTCGTCGGTCGTCAGCCGTTGGCAAAAGCGATGTTGCGAACGACCAACGCCACCCCGCGCGGGGTGTAGACTCATCTCGCTATGACACATATCGATCATCATCCGCCCGGAAATTTCTGCTGGATCGAACTCGCCACAACCGACCAGAAGGCCGCCAAGAGTTTCTACAGTTCCTTATTTGGTTGGGATCCCCAGGACTCTCCGATGGGCCCTGACGCGTTTTACACCATGTTTAAGCTGGAAGGACGAGATGCGGCTGCCGGGTACACGCTACGTGCGGATCAGCGCGCCCAGGGTGTTCCCCCGCACTGGATGATCTATATCGCGGTGAACAATGCCGACGAATCCGTCCGTAAGGCGGAGCAACTGGGCGGGACGGCTGTGTGCCCCGCTTTTGACGTGAGAGAGTTCGGGCGCATGGCCGTGTTCCAGGATCCTACCGGCGCTCACTTCTGCATCTGGCAGCCGAAACTCAACCAGGGAATCGGAATTGGGCACGTTCCCAACACACTGTGCTGGGCCGACCTGAGCACGCCCGATCCGAAGCGGGCCGGGGATTTTTACTCCGGGCTCTTTAGCTGGCATCTGATGAAAGATGAAAAGGACTCTTCCGGCTACCTGCACATCAAGAACGGTGAGCATTTCATTGGCGGCATTCCGCCCGCCGCGCATCGCCCGCCCGGCGTGCCGCCTCACTGGCTGCCCTACTTCTCGGCAGCCGATGTCGACGCCACTGCGGCAAGAGCGAAGCAGATGGGCGCGAAAATCTGCCTCGCTCCGCTGACGATGGAGGGAGTGGGGCGGATGGCGGTGATTGCCGATCCGCAGGGTGCCGTGTTCGCCATCTTCAAGTCGGCGCGTTAGATGGAATTTCAAGAAGAGATTCAGGGTAAGGGCTCCAGATCCGATAGTCATTTCGAAGCGAGCAGCGCGGAGACTCGTTGAACTCGCAGCCGCAGCCGCGTTTCTGGTATTTGTCTTTGCCCTTGTGTTACCCACGAGTAGGGTGGGAATTTTCTGTTTGATTGGTTCAGCAGCCGTCTTCCTTGCCTGCCTGCCGCTGCTTAGAAAGTGGCCTCACGCTGACTTGATTGAGCGGCGAGATGACGATGCACATCACCCCCACATGTGATTCCCCTCACTGAAGACTGAGACATCCCGGGCTACGCTCCACTTGCAAACCTATGCGCCGCTTCTCGTCCTGCCTAATTCCGGCGCCAGCGAAGGAGCTACCCCATGTCTATCCAAAATTCGAAAACCGGTGAAGTCCTGCGCAAGCTCAGCGTCGATGAACTGAAAGAGCAGGCCAACCTGATGCGCGGGTACAACCTGGTTGTGCTGTGCGCGGCCGGTTCGGGACACGCCGGGGGCACGCTCTCGATCATGGACATCACGGCGGCTCTCTACCTGCGTGTGGCCAACCACGATCCGAAGGATCCCGACTGGTCGGATCGCGACCGCATCATCTGGTCCACCGGCCACAAGGCGCCGAGCCTCTATCTGGGGCTGGCGTTTGCCGGTTTCTGTCCCAAGGAAGATGTGGTCTATCTGCGCAAGTTGTACTCGCCGTACCAGGGACATCCGCACTGGCTGAAGCTGCCCGGAGTCGAGGTGTCCACCGGATCGCTGGGGCAGGGCCTGAGCATCGCCGTCGGAATCGCGCTGGCGGGAAAGCTCAACCAGCAGGACTATCGAACCTTCTGCATCATGGGCGACGGCGAGCAGCAGGAAGGACAGGTCTGGGAAGCGGCCATGGAAGCCGGGCACCACAAACTCGACAACCTGGTGGGCATTGTCGACCGTAACCGCCTGCAGATCGACGGCTGGGTGAAGGACGTGATGAACGTCGAGCCGCTGGAGGAGAAGTATCGCAGCTTTGGCTGGGAAGTGATCACGATCGACGGGCACGACATGGAGCAGGTGGTCGGGGCACTCGAAAAGGCCAAGGTGGGTTGCGGAAAGCCGGTGGTGATCATTGCCGATACCGTGAAGGGCAAGGGCGTCAGCTTCATGGAGAACATTGCGGGCTGGCACGGCAAGACTCCGAACACGGAAGAACTGGCGAAGGGGCTGAAGGAACTCGGGCTCGATGGCCAGATTCCGGTGCAGCAATTGATGGATCGTGCCGCACAATACCAGGAACAAGTCGAGCTCAAACTTGCCGCCGGGATGCCGCGCTTCCAGCGTAATTACTGGTGGAATGCGGACGCGAACATGAGGGTACAGATGAAGCCGACGCGCGTTGGCTTCGGACAGTCACTGGCGGCAAATGGAGACGACCCGAGGGTGGTCTGCCTGGGCCTTGATATTTCTGGGTCGATCACCATCAGCGAGTTTCATGCGAACAAACCGGAGCGCAAGTCGCGCTGGATCAGCCTGGGCATTGCCGAGCAGTCGGCGACGTCAGCTGCCGCTGGACTGGCGAAGGAAGGGAAGCTGCCCGTATTCGGGACCTATGCGACGTTTGCGGCGGCACGCAACCTAGACCAGATTCGCACTTCGATCTGTTATGGCAAGTTCAACGTGATGATTGCGGGTGCGCATGGCGGCGTCAGCGTCGGCCCGGACGGCGCCACGCACCAGGCGCTCGAAGACCTGTTCGCCATGTGCGGGCTACCCAATATGAACGTGGTCGTGCCCTGCGACATCGTCGAGACCCGCAAGGCGACGGACTACCTGCTGCTGCAGCACGTTGGGCCAAAGTACATCAGGTTTGCGCGCGAAGCTACCCCGATTGTGACCGACGAAAAGACGCCGTTCGTGTTCGGCAAGGCCAATGTGATCCGCTTCCGCGGAGAGAAGGCGAATTTCATTGAAGCCTTCGAAACCATGCTGGAGTCCGAGTACAAGAATGAGCATGAAGACCTGACCATCGTTGCCTGCGGGCCCATGGTGCCCGAGGCGATGCGGGCGGCATGGATCCTGAAATCGGATTTCGGCTACGAGACCCGGGTCCTCAATCTGCACACGTTGAAGCCGATGGATACGGAAGCAATCGTGCGCGCGGCCCATGACACAAGCGTCGTCATCACAGCTGAAGAGCATCAGATCGGCGCGCTGGCTTGGCCGGTTGCGAGCGTCATCACGCAGGAACCTTCACTCTACGGAACTCCGGTGATTACGGGCGCGATTGGCGTGAAAGACCGCTTTGGTGATTCGGGAGCGCCCTGGGAGCTGATCAAGGAGTTCGAAGTTTCCGCGGAGCACATTGCGGCCAAGGCGGTGGAGTTGATGGGCGTGAAGAAGGCGAAGGCTGCGGAGCACGCCGGCAGTCCGTTTCTCGCGATGTTGCCGTAGGAGCCTTGCACGAGCTCCTGCGATTGCCGTGTGTATATACACAGTATATATATATGATATACAGTGTATCGACACATGGAGGCGCCCGTGAAGACTCAGATGGTCAAGTGGGGCAACAGCCTGGCCGTTCGGATTCCGAAGCCGGTCGTCGAGCAAGCCAAGTTGAAGGAAGGGGATTCGCTGGAGATCGAAGCCGCTGCCGAAGGCCACGTTGAACTGCGCCGGGCAACCAAGATCCCTACCCTGACACAGCTGATTTCCAAGATCACTCCCGAGAACCGCTATGCCGAGATCTCCGCCGGCAGGGAAGTGGGGAAGGAAGTTGTGGAATGGTGATTCCCTATGTTCCGGAGGCTGGGGACATCGTCATGATGGATTTCGATCCGCAAATTGGCCGCGAACCGGCTATGCGGCGTCCTGCACTTGTGCTCACCGATCAGCGGTACAACCGCGCCAGCGGCCTCGCCATTGTTTGCCCACTTACAAGTAAACGCAAACCCTATCCCTTCGCCCTCCCGATTGACGTTGACCAGGTCGAGGGTGCTGTTCTGGTCGATCAGTTGAAGAGCATGGATTGGGCTGGTCGAAAAGCGGCGTTTCACTCCAAGGCTGAGCCTGCCCTAGTCAGCAAAGTGCGGCAGTATGTCGCGGTCCTGTTGGCGATTCGCTAACCAGCAGTCTGCACGTAGGACGCCTCCGTTTGCTTCACCCACTGCGCGGATGGTACAAACCTCCCGAGGCATCCACTCGTGAAAAAACTTATTGTTATCCCTGTGCTGGCTGTTTTGTTAGGGGTCACACTCCTCGCTGCCGATCGCTCTCGCGTCATTTCTCTTCCTTCCAGCAAGAGGCTGACGCTGCCCGTACCGGGGTATCTCGCACGCACCAACAGCTTTCCGGCCACCATTGCGCTCAGCCCCGACGGCCGCTACGCCGCGTTGCTCAACCAGGGCTATGGCACGCAGGAGACGGGGGCGCGGCAATCGATCGCGATTCTCGATCTCAGCAACAATCAGCTGCGCGATTTTCCGGACGACCGCCTGAGCGACGAAGAATCCACCCGCCAGAGCTACTTCATTGGCCTTGCCTTTTCGAGTGACGGCAAGCATCTGTATGCGTCGATGGGCTCGATCACCGACCCTGAGGGCAAGAAACCTAAGAGTACGGGTAACGGCATCGCTGTGTACAAGTTCGCAGCGGGCGAAGTCACGCCGGAACGCTTCATCAAGATTCCCCCGCAAACGCTTGCGGCGGGGAAGGTGGTTTCGTTTGGCGTGCGCAAGACCGGGGCGGGGACAGCACCTCCTTTTCCTGCAGGGTTTGCTGTGTTGCCCGGCGCGAAGGGCGATCGGCTGCTGGTAGCCAACAATCTCTCGGACAATGTTGTGATGCTTGACGTGAGTTCCGGCGAGATCCTGAAGTCATTTGATCTGAGCCGGAGCCGTTATGTGCCGAGCGCGTTTCCGTACACGGTGGTTGCTAACAAAGCGGGGACGAAAGCCTGGTGCAGTTTATGGAATGGGTCGGCTGTGGCTGAATTGAATCTCGAAACCGGCAAGGTCTCCCGCTGGATTGATTTGCGGAAGCCCGCCGAACCCATTGCTCCCAGTTCTCATCCCACGGCGATGCTGCTGAGCCCGAATGAAGACACGCTCTACGTGGCGCTTGCCAACGCCGACATCGTCGCGGCCGTCGATTTGAAACACGGTGTTGATCTTCGCGACTATTTCGTCAGTTTCAAGAACCACGGTTCCGTCCCTCAAGCCATCGCGCTATCTCCCGACGGCAAGCGTCTTTACGCAGCCAGTGCTTCGGCCGATGCGATTGCTGTGTTCGAAGTCAAAGACGTCCCGAACCTGACCACAAACCCGATCCTCTTTGGCCCGACTGAGGACCCCCTCGGCTTCATTCCAACCGAGTGGTATCCCAGCGCGCTGGCGATCTCCGGTAACGATCTGCTGGTTGCCACGGCCAAGGGCCAGGGGAGCGGCCCGAATGACATGCAAGGCACGCTCAAAGGCGAACGCAAGAGAAAAGAGCATCCGTATATTCCGACGCTGATCGGTGGTTCTATCCAGCGCCTCGGCCTCGCCGACATTGACAAGAATCTGGCAGCCTACACTCGACAAGTCGAAGAGGACAACCTTCTCCGGGCCGATCCGGGTAAGTTCACGTTCGCCGGCGGAAAGAATCCCATTCGCCACGTGATCTACATCCTGAAAGAGAACCGGACTTACGACCAGGTGCTGGGTGACTTGCCGGTGGGGGACGGCGACCCGTCGCTGACCATGTATGGCGCCGACATCACTCCCAACCAGCACAAGCTCGCTCTTCAGTTTGGGGTGCTGGATAACTTCTATGACAGTGGCGAAGTGTCGGGTGACGGGCACATCTGGTCCACGGCCTCGACCACCACCGATTACAACGAAAAGAATTGGCCCATCGCCTATCGCAGCAAAGAGCGCACCTACGACGCCGACGGCACCATGGCGGAAGAGTTGCCGCTGGAGCAGGGAATTCCAGATATTGATGATCCGGGTACAGGTTTCATCTGGGACAACCTGGCGAAACGCGGGCTGAGCTACCGGATCTATGGCGAGTTCGTCCAGGGTGTGTGGTGCAAAGATCAAAAAGCAAAGTCGCCCAAGGAAGGGACACCTTCTCCGACATCGGCACCTTGTCCTTCCGCCGATATCAGGAAAGGTGAGCCGCTGCCGGCCCATATGGGCAATCCGCGGGGCGGGCCAAGTCCGTGGCCTTGGGCGGTGCCGCGGTTGAATCGCGTGCGGCCAACCAAGGTAGCGTTGCGCGAACACTACGATCCGCAGTATCCCGACTTCAACACAGAGTATCCGGACCAGCTCCGCGCCGATGAATTCCTGCGGGAGTTTGATGAGTTCGTGAAAGCGCGGGGAAAGGCCAGGGAACTGCCGCAATTCATCCTGCTGTATCTGCCGGATGATCACACCAGCGGAACGCGTCCGGGTCATCCCACCCCGCAGGCGTCGGTCGCGGACAACGATCTGGCGGTGGGGCGTGTGGTGGAAGCCGTTTCGCACACCGCGTACTGGGACGACACAGCCATCTTCATCCTCGAAGACGACGCACAGGACGGCGCCGACCACGTAGATGCTCACCGCTCGACCGCGTTCGTGATCAGCAAGTATTCGCCGCGCACGGAGAAGGCATTTTTGGATCACAACTTCTATACGACAGTCAGCATGATTCACACAATGGAAGAGCTGCTGGGCCTCCCGCCGATGAACCTCTTCGATGCGCATGCGCCCCTGATGACGCCTCTGCTCTCGGGGCCGGGAACCCAGCCACCGTATACGGTTGACGATAGCAATTTGCGCAATGGCCTCGTGTACAAGATGAACGCGAAGAAGGCGCCCGGAGCGAAGGAGTCGTCGAAGATGGATTTCTCGAGGCCCGACGCCGCGAACGCCGCCCGACTGAACGAAATTCTCTGGCGCAACGCAAAGGGCGACGTGCCCATGCCGGCACCGCAGCACTCGGACTCCACGCCGTAGTCGCGACTCGGCTAAAATGCTTGCGTGGGGTCTCCGATCGAGTGCACAAACCTGCGCAAGACCTACGACGGCAAAATAGAGGCCGTCCGTGGGCTCAGCCTGCGTATTGAAGCGGGGGAGTGTTTCGGCCTACTGGGGCCGAACGGAGCAGGGAAGACCACAACCATTGAAATTCTTGAAGGCGTGCTCGCAGCAACCTCTGGCGAGGTTCGAATCTTCGGTCATAGCTGGGACGAGAACCCCCGCCAGTTGCGGGAATGGATTGGAATCTCGTTGCAGGAAACCCGGCTTTCGGAAAAGCTGAGCGTGCGCGAGACCATTGAGCTTTTCGCCAGCTTCTATCGCGAGCCGCGCCCGACAGCACACGTTCTCGAAGAGCTTCAACTTACTGAAAAAGCAGATAGCTGGGTTGGCAAGCTGTCAGGCGGGCAAAAACAACGGCTGGCGGTTGCTACAGCGCTGGTCGGCAACCCGCGCATCCTGTTCCTCGATGAGCCCACGACCGGCCTTGATCCGCAGAGTCGCCGCCAGCTCTGGGACATCGTGCGCGCCTTCCAGAAGAAGGGCGGCACGGTTCTTCTGACCACGCACTACATGGACGAGGCCGAGCGGCTTTGTGATCGCCTCGCGATTGTGGATCACGGAGTAATCATCGCCGAGGGAACGCCGCCGGATCTGATTGATCGTCTCGGCGGACATCACGTCGTCGAGTTCGAAACCAGCGGCAGTCAGAACGGCTACGGGCTCGATGTTTGGCAGAAATTGCCGGGCGTCGAGTCGGTTCGCCATGAGGACAGTGCAGTTTGCCTCAATGTGCGCGAACCGCATCTGACGATTCCGGCGCTGCTGGCCGCCGTCAACCAGCAGGGGCAGCAACTCGAACATCTCAGCACGCGTCAGGCCAGCCTCGAAGACGTTTTCGTGAACTTGACCGGCCGCCATCTGCGGGAGGATTAAATGCCCACTGAAACCACCACGCCGCAGACTCCGGAGGTTCAAGATCGCGCGCCGGTACCCGCCGCTCCCGCTCGCGTCAATGGCCGCTGGACTGGATACCGGCAGCTGCTCTGGGTTCGCCTGCTCGAACTCAAACGTGAGCCTGAAATCGTGTTCTGGGTATTCGGTTTCCCGCTATTGCTTTCGCTGGGTCTCGGAATTGCGTTTCGCAACAAGCCCGTCGACACGACTTCCGTCGCCGTCGTCGCTGGCAATGACGCGGCAAAGACGATGACGATGCTGCGCGGTTCATCGGGGCACTCCGTCATCCACGCGGCAGTACTCGAGCGCGAGGCGGCTCTGAAGGGCTTTCATTTCGGCAAGTTCGACCTGGTCGTCGAGCCGAATGCCGATGGCAGCTATACCTATTATTACGATCCCGCGCGCCCGGAGAGCGTTTTGTCGCGAGCTGAGATCGACGCGGCGTTGCAGGCGGCAGCGGGACGCAAAGACATCCTCGCCACATCAACCCAGGCTTCCAGCGAGCCAGGATCGCGCTACATCGATTTCCTGATCCCGGGCTTGATTGGCATGAGCCTGATGAATTCCGGCATGTGGGGAATTGGCTTCTCCCTGGTGGACATGCGTCAGCGGAAGCTGATGAAGCGCTTTGTGGCGACACCCATGCGGCGCAGCGATTTCCTGCTCGCTGTTATGAGCAGCCGCCTGGTGCTGATGGTGATTGAAGTCGGTCTGCTGCTGGTTTTCGGCATGCTGGTGTTTCACATGCCCGTGGCGGGATCGATTATGTCGGTAGTCGTGCTCGGCTCGATCGGAGCCGTTGCCTTCGGTGGGGTCGGCCTTCTTACTGCTTGCCGAGCTCAGAAAGTCGAGAGCGTCAGCGGTCTGATCAACCTGGTCATGATGCCAATGTGGATTTTCTCCGGCGTCTTTTTTCCCTACGAGCACTTCCCGACGATGGCCCAGCCCTTTATCAAGGTTTTGCCTCTGACCGCCCTCAACGACGCGCTGCGGGCGACGATCTTGGAGGGCGCTTCGCTGGCCTCGCAGTCAGGACGGCTTCTGGTGCTGGTGCTTTGGGGCGGACTGTCGTTCCTCCTTGCGCTGCGTTGGTTTCGGTGGACTTAGACTACGCTGCCCCTTTTTTCTTTCGGAACTCGTCGAAGCAGTCCAGGAACCGGTCGATATCCTGCTTCGAAATGTAGTACGGCGTGGACAGCCGCAGTTTGTGCGGATCGGCGCCACGAATACGAATCTTCCGTTCCTTCCACAACCAGCTTTCCAGTTCCATTCGAGGTAGCGGCGGAACGTTCACGGTGACGATGGCGCATCGCATCGATGCATCGGGAGAGGTCCATGACTGCGCGCCGCGCTTGATCATGGCAGCCAGAATGTAGTCACCAAGCTGGCGGTGGCGGCGTTCAATCCGGTCCATTCCGATGTCGTTGGCTAACTGGATGGCCGCGCGCAAGCCTGCCAGCGCCGGGACATTCGAGCTGCCGATACGCTGGAAGCGCTCGGCGCGAATCTTGGGATCGTCCCAGCCTTCGGTGGCAATCGTGTTCCACATGCGGTCAATGATCTCGTCGCGGACGTAGAGAAAACCCGATCCCTTGGGTGCCTGCAGCCACTTGTGCGGGCTGGAAGAGTAGAGGTCGCAGCCCAGGTCGTGCAGGTTCAGGCGCATCATGCCGGGAACATGCGCGCCGTCCACCGCTGAGATAATTCCTTTGCTGCGGGCCAGGGCGCTGAGTTCTCTCGCCGGCAACACCGCCCCGCTGAACGTGCTGATGTGGCTGAAGAACAGGACGCCGGTGCGGGGAGTAATGGCGTCGTTGAACAGGTTCAAGACCTGTGCCGGACTATCCACCGGCTTCGGAAGAGTGATCTTCTTGACCACAATTCCGTAGCGCCTGGCGCGCAGTTGCCAGGGCATCTCGCCGCCCGGATGCTCCTGGTCGGTCATGAGCACCTCGTCGCCAGCTTTCAGGTCTAGACCATTCGCGATGTAGCTGTTAGCCTCGGTCGCGTTTCGCAGCAGTGCGATTTCATTGCGATCGCACCCGACAAAAGCGGCCAGGGGATCACGGAACTTATTCCAGGATGCATATCCCCAGATGGGGTAGTCCTCGGGATCGGCTTCGTTGAGTTTTTCCGAGGCTTCATAGGACTCGAAGATGGCGCGCAGCACCGGGGCTGGGCTGGATCCGACCGTGCCGTTGTTCAGGTAGACCTCGTCAGGGGGGATGAGGAATTGCTGGCGCATTTCACGCCAGTAGGCGTCCTCGTTCGAGTTCAACAGGGAGCGATCCGGTAACCCGGAGGGTGCGGACTGCAGTTGAGCCCACAGATTTCCCGGCATGACCAGGCCTGCGGCGAGCGAGGATGCCAGCGAGGAGGTAAGAAAGCCGCGACGATTGAGCATATTGGAGTTCCGCCTGTGAAACGCGAAATGGTACACCCGGAAACATGAAACGCAAGGGGAGAATTGGGGGCTTTTGGCCGGGAGCACGGGAGTGTCGCGGCCGTCACCCGTGGCCTTTTGGGGCGCTCGGAGGACAGGAAGACACCGGGCAAAAATTGATAAGTAACTTTCTACCTGCAATGTGCGTCCAAACAACCAGGAAGTGTTGCAAGGCCCCCTTGCCACGGGGCGTATAATCGGATCACGCTAGCGGTTTCCGACGGGAGATTCCACATGTTGTTCCGTAAATCACTGATTCTGCTACTCTTGTTGGCTTTGGCGGTTCCTGCAGCTCTGGCTCAGGAGCAAAATCCTCCAGATCCGACCCCGCCGCAGGACTCTTCCACAGCCGCCGCGCCAGCGCCAAGCACACCGGCGCCGATTCAGGAGCCGGACGACAGCAAGGTTAAGCACGACGGAAGCAAGAATGACGTGGACGCCATCGGCAACCGTAAGGTCGGGGGCCGCGGAATGGGGAACTGGTACTCGCTGGAAACCGAGATTCGCATGGGCAAGGAGTATGCCCAGCAGGTCGAGGCCAGCGTGAAACTGGTGCAGGATCCGGTGGTGACGGAATACGTCAACCGGATTGGCCAGAACCTGGTGCGCAACTCTGATGCCCAGGTGCCCTTCACCATCAAGGTGATTGATTCCGACGAAGTGAACGCCTTCGCTCTTCCCGGCGGTTTCTTTTACGTCAATTCGGGGCTGATCCTGGCGGCCGACGAAGAGGCGGAACTGGCCGGAGTGATGGCCCACGAAATCGCGCACGTGGCCGCGCGCCACGCTACCCGGCAGATCACGCGGGCGCAATGGGCGAACATCGGAACCATCCCATTAATCTTTGTGGGCGGCGGAATCGGCTACGCGGTGCGCTCGGCCGCCAGCCTGGCGCTGCCGCTGTCGTTCCTGAGCTTCCAGCGCGGGTTTGAAGCGGAAGCCGACTACCTGGGTCTGCAATACATGTACAAGACTGGGTACGACCCGCAGGCGTTTGTCAGCTTCTTTGAAAAACTGCAGGCGAAAGAGAAGAAGAAGCCAGGCACCCTGGCCAAGGCCTTCGCAACTCACCCGCAGACGCCCGACCGGATCGAGAAGTCGCAGGAAGAAATCGGGAAGATCCTGCCCGCGCGCCCCCAGTATGTCGTGTCGACCTCGGAGTTTGATGACGTGAAGTCACGGCTGGCCGTGATTGAAAATCGGCATAAGGTTCTGGACGAGAAGGAAGGCAACCGTCCTTCGCTGCGCCGGACATCGAACAAGGACAAGTCCGCTGGAGATAGCAAGGACAAGACAGACGACGATCGCCCGACGCTGAAGCGGCGGGACGACACCACGCAGAACTAGCCGAAGCATCGGCAAACAAAACCGGCGGCCAATGGCCGCCGGTCTTATTTTGATCGGATACGGAGGAAATGCGCCGCCGGGGCTGAAGCCCTCATTCACTTAGACGGAGAACGCGGCCCTGAAGAGTCGCTTTTCCACGGCGATGCAGGCATTCGCCAATTTAACCGCAGCCCGGGAAGCCGTCCGACTGAGAACCGGGAACTGAGAACTGCCTTCAGGAACCGGCAGCGACTGATTTGACCTCAATCGTGTCGTCTTTGACTTCGCCGGTCACCTTCGCGTTTGACCCTGCCAGTTCATCCAATTTGTCCAGGGCGGACTTGTCTGCTGTCGCCAGCGTATAGACCTTGTCGCCGACCACCAGTGCGTACTTGGATCCGTGTTTCACACAGGCGCGGGTGCAATCCGCGTCGCCTCCGGGCATCTGGTGTTTGGCGCCGCACATGGCATCGCTGACCTTGCCGGTCATGGTCTTATCGGCAGCAAGCGCTGGAACCGCCGCGAGGCCGGCGAAAAGCTGGATGGTCAGAACCGCTGTGGCAAACTTGCTTAGGTTCATCGTTGACTGTCTCCTGAGAAAAAGTTGTCGGTGGTGGTATGGTAACGCACTAGTTAGGATTCGCAGTCAATGTGGGGCGTCGCAAATAGTTTGGGCATCATCTGGGCGTGAAGTGGATGGTGATATCCACGGTCTTGTCCGCCGCATTCACGGATTCATGAATACTGACACCCCAATGCACGCCTGGGGGCAGAAGCTTGGTATTGTCTTCCACGAACTTGTTCGGGTAATCGGCGTTGTAGGGTTCTCCCTCACGCAGCGTCCAAGCCTCCTGCACGCGTGCGGTCGACTGCGAATCCAGGCCCTGCAACTCGAGTTCACCCATCTTGTACTGGTCGCCCTCCGCCACCTTCAGGTCGTAATGCACCGTGTTTTTTTCTTCATCCAGCGCCGGCTCAGGCTTGAGGCGAACCGCCATGTATCCGCGGGAACGGTAAAGCCTGGCAATGCTCTCAAGATCGCGCTCCAGGCGCACGGCATCGGCGGGTTGACCTGGGAAGAGATGAATCAGCGGCTGCAGTTGATTGGCTGGCACCGCCGAGTCCCCGCTCCAGACGGCGTCGGTAACGGAAAAGACTTTGCCCGGCGTTACCGGAAACAGTGCATCTACCTGTACCTCTCCGGCTGTTTGTGCCACAACGCGCGCCTCGGGAGAAGCAAATGAGGCCTTCAGGTATCCGCGTTGAAGATAGACCGGCAGGAAGTCAACCCCCGCGACCTGGGCCAGGGGGGAGCGGAAGTACTCCGCTCCGGTGAGCTTGCGAGCTGCAGCTTTCAGCAGGGGAACTTGGTCCGGCGCCGCCCCAGGGAATTCCACATCGCGGATCAGGAACGCCATTCCCTCTACCCGGTAGGCGATTCCCGTCAGCGCGCCCCCTTCTTGCGGGCTCTCGCGCAGGTAGTTCACACGGCCGGGAACCTGCCTCTCATCGAGGATTGCCTGCAGCGCTTCGGATACCTGGTCAGGCAAGCTGCCACCTTCCGG
>Ga0302321_100001420_pt1 | contig 20486 bp, 12 predicted proteins | sample Fen_T0_1_FD_202505 | JGI IMG/M metagenome (GOLD analysis project Ga0302321, IMG submission 202505) | Peat permafrost microbial communities from Stordalen Mire near Abisko, Sweden - Fen_T0_1 | ecosystem: Environmental > Terrestrial > Soil > Wetlands > Permafrost | place: Sweden: Abisko...
AGTGGCCGCTCACCTGGCCTTCCGTCAATCTGGCACTGGACGCCCTTGGTGGGCACACGACGACCCGAGCCTCCACCCAATCCCGGGGTACCTCCCGCGGCATAGCCGCGGCTCGCGGTCGTGCCGCCAGCGGCGTTTCCACCTGTGCCACCCGAGGCCGGCGTCCCTCCGGCGCTTTTTGAACAGACAGGGAGGCTTGCCACGCCGAGAAACAAGCTACCTGCCAGAGGTGTTCGCCTCTTATGAAACTGCCGTTCTCTTCCTGTCGTGCGGCTGAACGCTCGGCCGCCTACTCGAACGTGATGCCCGAGACAAAGGAATTGATGTCCCAGCTGGCGTCCGAATCGGTTTGGCTGGTGACCGCCTTGCCCTGCACCGTGAAATTCTTGAAGTGGACGCCTGTAATGTTGGCGGACGAAGACTTCCCATGCAGGCTGACGACCTTCTTCACATCCGAGCTCACGTTGGTGAAGTAGGTGTCCTTGTAGACACCGGTATCGGCGGCGTCTCGCCAGTCCGGTGGTACATCCAACGCCAGGTTGATGAGCATGCTGTCAGCGGCTTCCACGCGGATGTCCTCGAAGGTCGTGTTGCTCACCACGGCCGTGTCATAGGCCTCGATGGTCATGGCGCGTCCGGCCTTCACCACGTCCACATCCTTGAAGGCGACCGAGTCCATCGACTGGCCCATGGACTTCGTGCCTATTTTGCAGCCCACGGAATTGTTGTACACGACGATGTGTTGGTGCGTGATGTTCTTGGTGTTGATGACGCCGCTGGCTTCCTCGTTCTTGGTGGCCATGCCGTCATCGCCCGTATACAGGAAGGCATTGCTCAGCAAGCCGTTGGTGGATTCGTCGAAGTCAACCCCGTCGGTTTGGTTGTACAGAGTCGAGCCCGTGGTGGGCCGACAATTGATCACCTTGTAGTTCTGGATCGTCACCTGATCGCTGCGGTAGACGAGGGTATTCCAGTAGCTCGGATCTCGCGACACAATCCCGTCCACGATAATATTGGAGCTCTGCTCAATCTTCAGCAGGTTGGCATTGAGGCTGGCGGCTCGCATGGCGTGTCCATTGGCATCGAGAACCCCTCGCCCCAAGATCTTCGTATTCTTGATTTGATACATCCGGATCAGCGCGTGCTGAGCGCCCTCGATGTTGATGCCGCCGCTGCCGGTGTTGAAATCTGCCGTGGAGCTCGAGCCAGAGAGGATGGCGCCGCAGGGGAGATACAGCGTCATGTTGCTCTTGAGCCACAGCTCGCCGACCTTGTACCTCCCCGGCGGAACATAGAGGATGTTCTGGGTGGCACCCGAAGCAGCGTTGATGGCCGACTGGATCTTCGACGTCACCAGCGTCGCGCCCGTGTTGTCCACCGTGTAGTCGGCCAGGCTCTTCACGTTGACGTCGCCGACCTTCGGGGGATTGGCTTCCTCGGCATCGAGCAAGATGAACAGAAGCTCCTTTGCGTCCGGCTGAAAGATCAGATAGTTGGGACCGCTGCTGAAGGTGACGGTGTTGCCGCTCTTGGTGGCGGCAATTTGCCGGCTCTTGGGACTCAGCTTGAAGGCGCTGAAGGTCTCGCTGACCGTGACGGCGATGGTCGCAGTGCCCGCGCCGGATAGGGAAGCGTGCGCGTAGTGAACATTCATCTCAGCGGCAAAATTGGTCATCTTTTCCACGAACAAGGGCGTACCGTTGGCCGTGATCGAATAGAGCGGACTCTTGGGTGCGCCTGGCAGGTCAGGACAGGTGACCACGCCTGAGGTTCCGCCATCGGTGGTTCCCGTGGTACCGCCGGTCCCGGTGGTCCCGCCGACAGCGGCGTCGCCTGAACCCGAGCTTCCGCCCTTCGCGGAGGTTGTGCCGCCCGTGGCCCCTCCGGTCGTCACGCCTCCGCTTCCTGTCGTCGCACCGCCTGTGGCCCCCCCGAGAACCGTACCGCCGCCCGTTGCGATGGCGCCGCCGGTCACCGTCACGCCTCCGCTGCCACCACTGCTGCCGCCACTGGACCTTCCGCCGCTGCCGCCACTTGTGCTACCGCCTGAAGCGCCGCCCGCACCAGCCGCCCCGTCGCTGTTCCCACCCGAACCGAGGGTGGTAGTGGCGCCCCCAGAGCCCAAGCCACTGCTGCTCGTCGTCCCTCCTGTGCCTGGCACACCCCCAAGACCGCTGGCACCGCCGCTGGCAAGGAGCCCGCCGGTACCGCTCTTTCCACCGGTTCCAGGATGACCTGGCTGTGCCGTCGATGAGCAACCAAACAGGCCAGTCGCCAAGATGCCCAAGAAACAGGTGTAGCTTGCAATCGGACGCGTCATCATGAGTGCTTCCTTGAAATAAGTGCGTGGTCGCGCGTAGGTACAAATGGCATTCATTCTCTATCTCCGGATCTTCGTACTTTGATCTCGGCCAACCTCCTTTTGGATGCAAATTCTGGACTTCGCGATGAGATCAAAGCGTGCGTTCCCGGAGATAGACATGGGTACGATTCGCACGCCGCGCACCGTGACACGACCGGGCGGCGCGCGGACAAAGAAGGGATCCTGATGAACACACGCGGAAGCACGAAGAGCCACAGCACGATGACGGTGGTGATGGGCGTGGTCTTGTTCGTTTCGCTTTCAGCGGGCCGATCGAATGCACAGGTTGGCAACTACGCCTCGCACGCCACCTCCGGTAGAAGCGTTGTGATCACCGGGTCCACTGGCGAAAGTATCCGGGTCACCCCCTATGGCGATTACATCGTGCGCGTTCAGGTGGCGAAAAAGGGCGAGAGCTTCTATGCCGATGACCGCTACGAGATCGTCGAGCGTCACGACTGGGATGGCACGTTGGGCGTCGTCGCCGACGATTCCTCTCTGACCCTTTCGACCGCGGCCGCGGATGGAATTTCGATGTCGCTCGCCAAACAGCCCATGCGGTTTGCATTCTCCCTCAAGGGACAAGCGGCAGCCGTGCTCAGCGAAAGTGGCGGCGTCACCTGGTCTGGCAACACGGTCACCGAGGCGTTCGCTTCTACCACGGACGAGCACTTTGCCGGCCTCGGGCATGAGACCCACGGACATATCAAGAAACTGGATCGGCAAGGAACAAGCCTAACGGTGAAGAGCGGGAGCGAGGGCGCATGCGTGGTGCCCTTCTATCTGTCCTCGCGTGGCTATGGCGTCCTCCTCAACACGACCTTTACCCACACGATCGCCTTGGCCCAGAACAACGCCTATTCCTTGAAGATCGACGGCGAGGGGTATGGCGGACAGATGGACTACTTCTTCATCGCCGGGCCAGCGCTCACCCAGGTGGTTGATCGCTACACGCAACTCACCGGGCGGCCCCGCATGCCCCAGCGCTCACTCTTCGGACTGCTCCTTTCCGACAAGTCCGATCCGAGCAACAACGGCGAACCCTGGTGGAAGGACATGATCACCAAGCACCGCGATGCCGGATTCGCCTTCGATCACCAGGTCAACGACAACGCGTGGCGGGCCTCGAACGAGGCCACCTCCGCGCAGATGAATTCCTGGTTTGAGTTCAGGAAGGACCGCTATCCGGATCCTGCCGAATACAAGAAGTGGTGCGACGACAACGGCGTGACCGTGACCCTGGACATCAACCGGCCGGGCCTCGCCATCACCCCGGGGTGGAGCGACCAACAATACGGAATGCCCGGGACCACGTCGTGTCCCGATTTCACCAACGTCGCTACCCGTAAGTGGCTGTGGAACCTCTTCTTCAGCAAGGCGCTGGATCCGGCGCTGAAGTATCCCGGTGATGCCATCTGGCTGGACGAGTTTGACTACCCGGACCAGGTTCATTCCATGACCCTGTCCAGCGGCAAACGTTGGGCGGAAGAGTCCATCAACTACCACCTGGATCTCCAGAAGGCCTGCGTGAAGGAAGGCTGGGACGTGGCCATCGGCGAGGCCAAGCGTCCCTACTTCTGGAGCCGCGGCATCACCGCCGGTGCGCAGCGGTGGGGCGCGTACTGGAGCGGTGACCTCGACAGCAGCTGGAGCGATATGACCGACCAGGTACGGGCGATGCAGTCCGCGGGAATCTCGGGGTTCCCCTATTTCAATCACGACGCTGGCGGGCACCTGAACTTGACGGTCACCGACGACAACATCTATCGGCAGTGGGACATGGGCTTCGGCAGCTTCACGCCCGTTTGGAAACCGCACGGACCGTCGCACAAGCGCTGGCCGCTTCAGCGCAACAGCACTTGTCAGGCGACCGCCAAGACCTTCATCACGAATCGCTACCAGATGATCCCCTATATCTACTCTTACGCGCGCGCAGCGCAGGCAACTGGCATTCCCATGGCGCGACCGATGTTCCTCGAGGACAAGGACAATGCGACGGCATGGCAGAAGGAGCTTCAGTACATGTGGGGCAAAGAGATGTTGGTTGCGCCCAATTGTTCGGATGGCGGGAACAGCGTCTCGGTCTGGCTGCCCAAAGGCAATTGGTACTACTTTTGGGATGATAAGAAATACGCCGGAGACAAGACGGAAAGTATTTCCGCCGCAACGGGCGTTGTGCCGGCTTTCGTCAAGGAAGGTGCCATCATTCCCATGGCGCCGTTTGCAAAATCCACCTTCTTCATCCCCAAGGACAATCTGCTGGTCCATGCCTACACGGGAGCGGATGGTACATCCTTCCAGCTCTACGAAGACGACGGCGTGAGCGAGAAGTTCAGGACGAAGGACGAGTCTCGCGTGACGGAACTGCGTTTTACCCAGCAAGCTCTCGCCGTAGACATTGGAGTGTCCAAGGGTACGTACACCGGAGCGCCTTCCAGCCGTTCCTACCAGGTCATCTACCACGGACTGTCCGCAGCCGTGGATTTGTACATCAACGGCACGGCCATCCCCTCGTACACCAGCCAAACCAGCATTCCGGCGGGCAAGGACGGCACAGTTTGGGATGCCACGAAGAGCCTTCTCAACGTCTACGTCGCCTCTCGGCCCGTGGACGGTGCGCTGAGGATTTCCACCAGCAGCAGCGTGGGCGGGACAGGTGGCGCGACAGGCAGTGGCGGAAGCGGAGGGAGTGGGGGCGCGGTGGGCGCAACAGGCGGCAGCACTGGTAGCGCGAGCGGTGGTGCTGGTGGCAGCGGCGGCGGTGGGAGCGTTGCCAGTGGAGGCGCGACAGGCAGAGACGCGGCGGCTGGCGCCGGCGGGGCGGCTGGCAATTCCGGTGGCGCCTCGGGCGGCGCGAGCGGCGGTACGGGCGGCGGCTTGGGTGGAAATGGTGGCAGCGGCGGAGCGGCCGGCCGTGATGCGGCGGTGACCGGCGATGGCGCGGGTGGTAATTCTGGCGGGTCGGGTGGAAACGGGAGCGGCGGCGCAGCTGGCAGCGCCAGCGATGGCAGTGGCGGCATTGGAGGCAATGGCGGATCAGGCAGCGGTGGCAACGCCGGGGTCGGGGGCGCATCTTCCACCACCGGAGGCGGAAAGGCCTCCGGGTGCGCTTGCCGTGTCGGCACCAGACGCGGGTCGGCTGGAATCTTGCCCATCGTCGGTCTGTTCGTCGCCGTCGCTGGCCTTCGCAGGAGAAGGTCGACGGGCTCCGGCGCGCGACGGAGGTAGCACCTCTGGTTCGACATGTGTCAACCTGGGACCGTGTTTCTGGCCACTGCGCTTCCCTTTCTTGCAGCCGTCATCGGCCCGGCGGCGGCGCCCGATCCGGCGACGGAGGTCAAGCCTGTTCAGGTGGAGATCGACGCCCCCGCGGGCTGTGCCAATGCCAAGGACTTCCTGAACCACCTGCGATTTCGCACCCATCTCGCTCGCCAGGCCACGGGAGACGAGCCGCATACAACCCTGCAGGTGCGGCTCGCCGAAATGCGCCACTACGTCGTGGGCGAGCTTCGTATATTGGATGATCATGGAGAAACCGACACGCGCAGAGTGCAGGGCGCGAACTGCGACGATGTCGTCCAGGCGCTGGCGCTGGCCGCCGCCGTGGCACTCGATCCCAGTGTCCTGCTCCCTGCGACGGTCACCGTCCCGGCTACAGCGACGACTGCCCCCGCAAGTCCACCGCCGGCCATCGCTCCGGCCGTGGTGGAACAGGTGGACGTCCCAAAGTCCGTAGCCTTACCCGATGCGGACGCTAGCCGGATTGGGCCCCGTTTCGAGCTCGGCGCAGCATCGATGGTATCGGCCGTAGTGTCTTCGGGGCTCAGCCCAGGGGTAGCGGTATTCGGGCGATGGACCCCTGTGCGCAGTGGCGCATTCCGGCCAACGGTGGGATTGGCCGCCCTCTATCTGCGCAACGACCTCCTTGGCTCGCCTGGTGCAGCCCAAGCGAGTCTGGCTGGACTTGCCGCGACCCTCTGTGGAACGGGATGGGGGACCGGGCGCATCAACCTCAAGCCTTGTGCGTTGCTCATGGGCGGTCTGCTTTCGGTGCGTGGGCAACAGTCCATCCGCACGAGCTCGGTCGATCTCCTCTGGCTCAGCGCCGGTGTCGTCGCGCGAACAACGGTAAACCTGGGCCGCGGATTCTCCCTCGACATGGAAGCAGGCGTCAGCGCGCCCTTCTTCAAGCGGGAGTTCTACACCACCCTGCCAAGCCATGTGGTGGAGAAGACCTCAACCGTTTCGCCCGTGGCCGGTGTGGGACTCGCCCATGGCTTGTAGCCCATGCATGGCCCAGCCCCCGGTCGCCTTGTTCGCACCGGCACTTGTTGGTACCCTTGCCAAGGTGACAGTTCCCAAGACGACGAAGTCGCGCCTGAGCCGATTGGTCGATGACCATATCGACTTCGTGGCGCGAATTTTGCGCAATGCCGGGACTGCCGAGGCCGACATCGACGATGAGGTCCAGCGCGTGTTCATCGTCCTGTCCAACCGTCTTGAGGACGTGCAGATCGGCTGCGAAAGGAGCTTCCTGCTGCAAACCTCACTCCACATCGCCGCGCGTTCCCGCCGCACGGTGGCCCGGCGGCGCGAAGTCCTCACGGACGAGCTGATCCAGATCGCGGATCCGGTTTCGACGCCCGAAGAATTGATGGACCGCCGGCAAATGCGGCAAACCATCGATCAGATTCTGGATCAAATGGACCGTGACCTTCGCATCGTGTTCTTGCTCTATGAAGTGGAACAGATGACGGCCGCAGAAATTGGCAACACGCTGAAGATTCCTAACGGCACGGTGGCTTCGCGCCTGCGCAGGGCCCGCGTCGATTTCCGCGATCGCGTCTCCGCGCTTGAGAACGGCCTACACTCCCAGGTTGGGTAATGGACGATCCACAACGCCTATTGGAGGGTACCGGAACCGCGCTTGAACAGACGTTGCTGCGCGAGTTGCGGTCCTACCGCGGCCCGAAGAAGATGCGGGCCCACACCTTGGCGGCACTCGGGGTGACCGGTTCGGCAGGCCTTGCGGCAGGCGGCGCTGTGGCCTGGTGGTCGGGAAAGACCTTGGGAGCCAAGTTGCTCTTGACCGCTTCGGTCGCATCCGTCCTGGTGGGCATCCCTGCCGGCTACTTCATCCTGCGACAAAGCGCGACTCCGCCGGCATTGCCTGCGCCACCCACCGTCGCGACAATGCCACCTGGTCAGCCGTTGCCTGCCCCAGCACCCGTGACGCCTGCGACTGTTCCTGATGCCCCTGCCAGCCCAACTCCCCCGCCGGTCGCGCGGGTGTCGAGAAGAGGCGTGATGACCAGCGCGGATCTGCGCGCCGAGCTCGAAGCCCTCGATACGGTTCGCTCCACCTTGGCACGCGGCGACTTCTTTGGATCGCTGTCCTTGCTCGACGCCTACTTTCAGAAGTTTCGTCACGGACGACTCCAGCTGGAAGCCGAGATTCTGCGCATCGAAGCCTTGGCCAGAAGTGGCCAAGCGGAGGCTGCCAGGTCGTACGCCAAGGAATTCCTGCGGCGCAACCCGAAGAGCGTCCACGCAGCGCGGTTGCAAGCCATCGCAGGAACGTGATGCCCACCCGCCGAGTGGTCCCCAAGTTGGCGCTGGCCCAGGTCGGACTTGCGCTTGCGCTCCTTACGTCGTGCAAGACCACGCTCCACTCCATCGGTTGTGGCGAGAATGGCTATACGGTGAATAGTGGTGCCGCTCTGGGCCCGCTGCACGCCCCTGGTTTGTATCCCAATGCCTTCCGCGACGTGCTCGGCAAGAGCGATGCCGACATCGCTGCCAAGATCGCCGCCACCTTCAACCAATTGTTCCATGGCGATCCATCGAGTGAGGCCATCTACTTCACCACCGGCACCGACCAAGCGTACATCCTCGACGTCCTGCACGGCGATGTTCGCAGCGAGGGCATCGGACTTGGCATGATGATCGCGGTCGAGCTCGGCAAACGGGACGAGTTCGACCGGCTGTGGCGTTACGCGAAAGCCAGCCAGTACGCGAGCGGACCCAGCCAGGGCTATTTTCCATCGTTCTGCAACAAGGGAACCACCGTGTTCGCGTGCGACGATCCTTTCGGCCTTGAGCAGATTGCCAGCGCACTCCTTTTGGCCCGTGGACGCTGGATGAACGCGCCCGGCGCCATCGATTACGCCGAGGAGGCTCGCAACCTCCTCGACATCATTCGCTACAAGCAAGCGTACAACTGCGGAATCGTCGATGGCGTCACTGGCACGTTTGAGCCCAGTAGCAAGCTGGTCTACGACATGCCCAGCGTCGACTCCGCGAACACCTCGCGCCCTGCCATCGCCATGCCCGCCTATTACGAATTGTGGCGGCAAGCCACGGGCGATGCTTTCTGGTCCGAGGCTGCAGCTGCTGGCCGGAGTTACTGGAAGGCCTCGGCGAACGCGACCACCGGACTCCTACCGACACGGGCCACGTTCGACGGAACGCCGATCCCGGGTTCGGACACCTTCATCACCGAGAGCTACCGCGCCCTCTTCAGCATCGTGCTCGACCACCTCTGGATTGGCAGCCAGCCGTGGGCGGTGGACGAGAGCAACCGGCTCTTGCAGTTCTTTGCCGGACAAGGCATCGACACCTACGCGGGGGGATACACCCTAGACGGAAGCACCGTGGTCGATGCGACCCACCAAGACTCTCTTGTGGCCGCAAACGGTGCCATCGCACTCATCGCCACCATCGACCAGCGCGCGGACTTTATCGATGCGACGTGGAATCTGACTCCATCCACCGGAAAGTACCGCTACTACTCCGGAGTCATGATCATGCTTGCCCAGCTGATCGTGAGCGGGCAAATGGCCGTCTACTAGGAACAAAGCCAGAACTGTCGGCCCCGTGTCACCGCGCGCCGGTCCATCTCGGGTGCAGTGGCGTGAGGGTGGCCTTTCCGTTAGTCCTGGACAGAGAAACGGAAACCCGAGTCTCCCGCCACTGCACAAAAGATGACGATGATTTGCCGGAGGCTAGTTTGCGCGTAACAGCGTCGTCAAGGCCAACGGCTGTACGGCCCCGACGCCGCCGCAGCCCTCCTCGGGCCAAGCGCACATTTACACTTCCTACACCGGATGCTCGGAAGGTCATCCCGTGCGGTGGTGCGCGTTTATCGGCAGCAACAAGCACGCCCCTTCGATCAAGGATCCAGGCCAGTCCACCACCTGGAACCCGCAATCGGATTGAGACTCCTTCACCCAGTTCTGATCGCCCCGGTTCAAAGCCTTCGTTCTCAACTATTAGGAGTCATGCATGATCTCCGTTCGCGCCCTAGGCACAGTGGTTGCAGCACTCACGCTGTTCATCGGCGCTTGCTCGTCGAACACATCGATTACGGGAGCCGGCGGGAATGCCCCCGGAACCGGGGGCATTCCTGGGTCCGGAGGAACCGCGGCTGGCGGCATTGGCTCGGGTGGCCTGAACAGTTCGAGTGGCGGGCAGACCACCGGTGGAACAACCGCTGCCGGTGGCCGCACGGGCGGTGGAGGCACGGGCGGAACTGGCGCTGCGGTCAGTTCCGGCGGTCAGACTGGAGTGGGTGGCGCAGCCGGCGGTCAGACCGGCGGTGGTGGCACAACCAATGCGGGTGGTTCCAGTGCTGTTGGCGGAACGACAGGCAAAGGCGGGCAGACCGGCTCAGGCGGGCTGAGCACGTCAGGGGGCGCTAGTGGCAAAGACGCAGGGGCGGATTTGCCCGCGGGCAGTGGTGGAGCTGGAGCAGGCGGCACATCAGGCGGGGGCGCGACAGGAGGTCCGCTTGTCGACGGCGGTCCAGCCCAGGCAACCTACTACGTGTCGCCAACGGGTAGCGACGACAATCCGGGAACTGAAAGCTCCCCCTTTCAGACCATCACCAAAGCCCGCGATGTGGTGCGCACGATCAACAGCAAGATGACCGGCGACATCTACGTGAACCTCAGAGGTGGCACCTACAACATCACCACCACGATTGCTTTTGCGCCACAGGATTCGGGAACCAACGGACACAAAGTTTTCTACCAGGCGTATCCAGGTGAAGTGCCCGTCCTGAGTGGCGCTACCAAGGTGACGGGCTGGACGCTGAGCAGTGGCAGCATCTACAAGGCCACGTTGAACCGCACGACCAAGCTGAGAAACCTGTACGTGAACGATGCCAGGGCTAACATGACCAGCCAAAGCGCCACCTCCGCAGGAGGAACTGGCACCTATGCCGTCACGTCTGGGCAGGCTACCTGGGCCTGGGCCAGTGGGAGCCAGAGTGACGGCGTCATGTATTCCACCTCAGCCGTGCCGGCGATTGCAAGTAACAAAGACGATCTTGAGATCGTCAACGGCACCACTTGGAACGAGAACATCGTTTGCGTCAGGGACGTCACCACGTCGGGCAGCAACCGGATCCTCCTTTTGCAGCAACCTTACGGGGCCATCGCGCAATTACCAGGGTGGAGCTCGGGCTTCAGTGTTTCCGGCAGCCACACCATCTACAACGCCTTCGAGTTCCTGAAATCTCCAGGACAATTCTATTTCGACAAGACCGCGGGAACGCTCTACTACTATCCGCGCCAGGGCGAAGACATGGCCACCGCCGACGTGGAGGCGCCCGTCGTAGAAAAGCTCATCGACATTGCAGGAACGTCGACAACAAACCGGGTTGCAAACCTAACCTTCCAAGGCATTACTTTTGCAAACACGGACTACAACCTCTACACCTTGGCGACCTCCCACGGCAAGGCGACGGTGCAGGGAGCCACCATCTACATAGCCTATGGCGACGGCAACTGGCACAACAGCGACTACGACATCACCGACACATTGCCTGGCATGATCACCGTCAACAGCGCCGACTCAATCAGCTTTGTCAGCAACGTTGTCAAGCACAGTGGCAACGAGGGAATCTCCTTCATCAACGATGTCGTCAACTCGAACATCATCGGCAACTACATCACCGACATCGCCGGAAGCGGCATCACGGTAGGCCATCCGCAGCATATCTATGTGGACCACGGGGGAACCCACGAAAAGTTCGCCACCGGCGTCAAGGGCATCTGCACCAAGGACACGATCAGTAACAATGTACTTTACGACGTAAGCTCTCTTCCGGGTTTCGGTGGTCACTCAGGAATCACGGCATTCTTCGTCGACACGCTGACCATCACCTACAACCACATTCAGAAGACGGCCTACAACGGCATCAATCTGGGATGGGGCTGGCAGAACTTCAAGGATTCGACCACGTGCAAGAACAACGCGATCAACAACAATCGCTTCATCAACACCTTGAGCAGACTTCATGACAGCGGCGCCATCTACACACTGGGTCAAATGAAGACCAGCACCATTAATCAGAACTACGTGAAGGGGATCCCTGCGGGGTTGACGTACGGTCTGCACAACGACGAAGGAAGCGCCTACATCACCGAAAACGACAACGTTCTCGATATCGATCCCGGGGTAAAGTACACCATCAATTGCGAGGACTACGGGGCAAAGCACGATCTGACCGTTCTTCGAACCTATGCGACCGTGAACAAGATGGGTGCCAATCCTCCCACGAGTACCATCGATCCACCGGTTGCCGTCTCGGACAACGTGTGGCCGATAACGCAATACGGCTTTTGCTTAAATTCCGGGGTTCAGGCGGAATACAGGTCAGTTATCCCCGGCAAATTGCTTTCGACACAGGATTACGTATTTCCCGCAAGCTGTGCCGTGCCGACAGGCACGAGCAGCATCAATATTCGTAGCAGTGGAGACGCCTCAAACGCTGTGTGGTTCGCCCCTGCCGGAACGACGAACTTCGTCGCAGGGGCCACCATGACCAAAGCCGCAGGAGACGCGACGTCCATCGCGGTTCCGGCCACCGCTGGGACGTACAAGCTATCCGTCGTGGATTCGCAAGGCAAAAAGCTGGGCGAATCTACTGCGCTGTTAAGAGTCAAGTAAGTCCCAGATCGGGCACTCTCGCCGGCTGAAATCCAGGCACTGGCCAGCGGTTCGCAACGGCAAGCGGTCCTGAGGGGCAACAGCGTTCTGCCCAGTCCCTGCAAAGGAAAATCCCACCCAATGCCCTCAAAACTCCGACTCCCAGCCATGGCTGGTTTGTCTCTGGCCCTGGTGCTGACCGCTTGCTCTGCCAACCACCCCACCCCAAACGGGCAACGCGGGGGTGCGCTTAGTTCAGGTGGAGGGCCAAGCAGCGGTGGGACGGTCGCGAGCGGCGGCATGACCACCACGGGCGGCGCGACCGGCAGTGGCGGCACTTTCGCCAAAGGCGGGGCGAGTGGGAATGGCGCCGCGAGCGGCTCCGGTGGAGCGACCGGGTCCGGTGGAGGATCGTCACCCGACGGCAGCATCGCCACCGGCGGTGTCGCTGCAGCAGGGGCAGGCGGTTCAACAAACGGCGATGCGGGAACCGGCGGTTTGCGCACGGGTGGCGCGACCGGGAGCGGCGGCTCGACCGCCACCGACGGCCCAATCGCCAAGGGTGGCACCAGCGGCTCTGATGCAGGCGGCGGCTCCGGAGACAGTGGCGCAAGCGCCGTCACCTGCCCCGCCAGCGCTGCCACGGGCGCGCCAACCAGCATTACTATTGACGGTACCAACATCAAGGCCACGAACGTCAATGGCCTCACCTTCAAGGGATTCGGTGTACTTAGTGCCAACGGTACCAGTGCCTTGTTGATGGACTACAAGGCTCAGCACCCGGACAAGTACACGGAGATGCTCAACGTCCTGTTCGGTGGGCCCCATCCGCTCATGACCCAGGTCAAGATCGAGATGGGCAACGACCGGAACAACTCAACTGGTCCCGACCCGGCCACCATGCGCTTGGCCACCGAGGCCGCCAATGTCAAGCGAGCTCCCGGCTTCCAGCTTGCGGCGGACGCAAAGAAGCTCAACCCCAACCTGAAGGTGAGCATCCTGCGCTGGAACGCCCCCGGCTGGGTGAAGACGAACGACGACGTCTATACCTGGTACAAGAACACCATCCTGGCCGCGTATCGCAGCCACGGCTACATGGTCGATTACGTCAACCCAGGGGTCAATGAAAGCGCGCCAGATTTGACCTGGACCACGCAATATGCGGCTCGGGTCAAAGCCGACGCCACAGGCTTCAACAGCACCACTGAACAGGCGCTGTACAATGCCATCAAGCTCGTCATTTCCGACGAAGCCGGGCTCGGCTCTTTTGGGGACAACATGATAAGCGACGCCACCCTGCGCAGCTCAGTATCGGTTGCTGGATACCACTACAACACCGATGACGACAGCGCGGGTGATTTCACGAAGCTAGCAGAACAATTCGACAAGGAGATATGGAACAGCGAGGCGCAGGCAACCTTCAGCAACAGCGCCTTTCGTCCCATTTCAGGCTCTGGCATCGGCGGAACCAACGGGCCCCTGGAGATGGGCAACACCATTATCAAAGGCTTTGTCAATTCCCGCCGGACACACTTCATCTACCAACCAGCCATCGGCTCCTTCTACGAAGGTGGACAGTATTCGTCCAAAGAATTGCTCAGCGCACGCGACCCATGGTCGGGCTGGATCCACTACGACGCAGGACTAGACATCCTGAGGCATTTCGCCTGGTTCGCGACGGTAGGCTGGGAAGACCAGAGCAACGCTGCTGGGATCTGGCGGGTAGTCGCCCAATCCAGTTACACCGGCGCAACAGGCACCAACCCCGTCAACGGGCGCAACGGAACCCCCAGCTACATGACGCTCGCGGCTCCCGACAAGCGCAACTTCTCGACCATTTTCATGAACGACAGCGCCACCGCGCAAACCTACAAACTCCAGGCAAGCAACATGGCCTACACAGGCAAGCCTCCCCTGGAGCTATGGGAAACCCGCGCCGGCGATTCGGGGAAAGCCTTCAATAGCAACTACATGCATTACCTCTGCGATATGTCGTCCGATTCAAGCGGCAGCTACACCATCACCGTTAGACCCTGGTCAGTTCTGACGGCCACCACATTGGTCAATGTTGGAATCGCAGAATATGGCACGCCATTGCCGGTCGAGGGTACTCGAACAGTGCTCGACACCGATGCGACCGGTTCCATTCAAAGCACATTGGACAAGATCCTTTATGCCGATGACTTCGAGTATTCCGGCATGAGTGTCCCCGTGATCGGGGCAGGCGGTCAGGTCACCGGCTCCGAGGATTTCCTGACGTCGCGGGGCGGCTCGCTGGGCGCAATCCCTCGCTACACGTGCGATCGGAACGGCGGGTTCGAAGTCTACCTCCCGACTGGTTCCACCAATCATGTCCTGCGCCAGCAGGTAGACCAATCGGCGACGGGACTTGGTGGCACATGGAACAGTGGGAATCCCATCACCGGCGTGGGAGACAGGCGGTGGATCAATTACAAGGCCAGCGTTGACGTCTCCTTCGAAAACAACAGCACCCAGAACGGCAACAACTACGCGGCCATCGGAGCCCGGCAACAGGGGGGCGGAAACTCCCACACCACCAGCGGTACGCCGTACCTGCTCAGGTTCTTGTTTGATGGTAGCTGGGCGCTCCTGGTCGATGGCGTGCCCGTGACCAGTGGAAACGTCGTGAGTGGCGCGGGAGGCGCGACCATCGCCGGATTCAAGGCAGCCTACGACACCTGGCACAACCTCGCGCTTGCGGTCGTGGATTCGAAGGTGACGGCCTATCTTGACGGTACGACGCTGACCGCCTACACCGATGCAAGCCCTAGGTTGTCCGGCCGTGTGGACTTGGCCAGCGGTTACTACTACACCCGTTTCGACAACCTGAAGGTCGAAACCGTCGATGGTTCTGCCCCGTACTATTCCGAGTTCCTCGATGACCAAGAGACAACCGACCTGGCTTCACCCCCGGCTGCCAAGCTGATCTATGGCGGCACATGGTCACACGCCAACGGCCAGGATATGTACGATTACCAGCGCACGCTCTCCAAGGCGAGCACGGCAGGCGCTACCCTAAAGTACGCCTTCACGGGAACGGGACTGGACATCGTGGGGCCCAACGACGGCTCTGCGAAACTGGAAGTCACGGTGGATGGTCAAGTCACCAACGCCTCAGCCAGTACCATGGCGTCCACGGAGGGCTATCAGACGTTCACGCTTCGCGGACTAAGCAACGGTGCCCACACTGTACAGGTCAAGGTGTTGGGCGGCACGCTCGTGGTGGACGCAGTGGCGGTTGTTGCAGCCCCAATTCCATAGAGGGAGGATGAAGCATGTCGGAGACAAGGCCGATACTGTCCGTCTTTTTGCCCTCGATACGTACTCTGAGCATTGTGCGTTTGCGGGCGCCAACGGCGTCAAGACACCCTATGAGCCTGACGCGAGTGTCTGGATCTCCCTGGGCGAGAGCGCACGGTCGTAAACGCGAAATTCGTCGATGGCGCCGTCCAGGTACGCATCCGCGGAAAACTGCGAGCGACCGATGAAGTTGTTGGGGGTGCTCCCGAGGTCGGCCGGGCGCAATGTGATCGAGGCGTCCGCTCCGGCCTGCTGGCCATCAACATAGAGAACGACGCCTGAAGGCCCCAGAACCACCGCGAGGTGGTGCCATTCGTCGACCGGCAAGGTGGCCTGGCCATCGATTCCAAACTCGTGGCTGCCGTTGCCGGCGATGCTGATCCCAAACCTCGGCATTCTGATGGCATCGCCGGTCGTCAGGTACATGTACACGGTCGAGTCCCAACCAAAGTCCCAGACCCTCTGATAATTGACCTGCGTCTTGATGTTGACCCACGCGGCGATGGAGGCCTCGCATGCATTGGCGAGAATGCCCGCCGGCAACGCCGCATACCCTTCATTCGCGGCGGTCAATTCCAATGCCTTGCCAACCTTCCCAGCCGCGAAGCTGTACCCACCCGTGCCGCCGGTGCCCGTGACCAAGGTGGCATTGTTGTTGCCCGATAGATCCGGCAGGGTCGCGCCGGTGGCTTGATCGCAGGAGTAGGAGGCGACGAGTCCCTGGGACAAACCCGCGTCCGTTCCAGTGTCGATCCCGAGATGCCCGGTGCAGGACGAGGCCACCGTGTCGGGGGCGACGTGACAGGCACAAAAACCAATCGCCAAACCGCACGCAGCGACGAAGGGCTGCCAATTACCGTTCATGGACTTGCCGACGGAGCGTGGCCGATTGGATGCTGGTGGGATAATCGCGCAAGAAGGTGGCGCTTTCCGCATCAGCCTCGCCGTCCCGGCCAACCGCCCGTAGCGCCCGGATCCTCCCGTAGCGAGCCTCCCGCTCAAGCGTGCCGCCCACGCGCACGTAGGCGCTGAAGGCTTCGAGCGCGGCCACCGGGTGGTTTCGCTTGCCGAGCTCGAGCTCGCCGAGAGAAATCATGGATACCTTCGACTCCTCGCTACCGGGAAACTCGGACCACAGCCGGCGATAGACTTTCGCGCACGCGTCGTACGCGCCGCGCGCACGCAACGCCTGGGCCATGGCCAGAAGGTGGCTGGGCGACGGCAACCGTGCTTCGCGATGAGCGCGCGCCGGTCTATCAGGCTGTTCTGTCGGCGCCGCCAGCCCGGTCAGCACAAAGCTTCGTTCGATCGTCGCCCCGTCGGCAACCGGAATCCACTCGCTCACGGGGTCATAGCCCGCCAGGGACAGTCGCACGTGCGCGTCGGCAGACAGGACAGTCGAGATGGGTGTCTTGCCCATCGCCACGTTGTCGAGCGATACGTCAGCACCCACCGGGATGCTCGCGATGCGTGCGATCGCTCGGGTTTCCGTGCGCGGCAGCGTGGACAAGTCGGACAGCAGGTCGTCGTCCTGGCTTGCCGCTGCAGGCATGGGCGCCACGCGGATGTCGTCGCCCACCTGCGCCTGCACTGGCGCCGCCAGATCGCTGGCCACGTGGTTCGCCGCGCGCACAGCGAGCTTGCCTTCGTGCAAACGCACTTGGGTCTGGCCGCCATCCGAGCCGTCCTCCGAGATGCCCACGGAAAAACGCGTGCCCACCGCTTGCACCTCGGCCTGGGCCGTGCGTACTAGGAACGTGCGCCCCGCCGGCTGGTGATCCAGCCGGGCCAGCAGGCGTCCCTTCTCCAGGTACACGATCGTCTGCTTCGGGTCGGCGAGCGCAACGGTGGCCGCGCTCATCGCGTCCAGACACACGGTGATCGAGCTCGCGATCGCCATGCAGGCCATTCCGTCGCCGGTGGCGAATCGCTCGCCATGCGTAACGACTTGCCCGGCCTGGGCTGGCCCCGCCCCGAGGCGAGCGCTGCCGGATGCGAAAAGCAAGCGCGCGGTGAGCGGTGGCTCCTGCACTGCCGCAGGCGTGAATGCGCGACCGCTGCGGTTGCGAGCAAATCCCGCGACGATGGCGACCGAGGCAGCGAGCGCCACGGTACCGAGCAGGGCGATCCGTACGGGCGAGCGACGGGCGCGCGGGCGCGCGGCGGGCGACGGCACGACCAGCATCTCGGGTCGCCCAACCGCATCACGCAGCGATGTATACAAGGCGGCCTCGCGCCCGCAGTCGCTGCACGTGCGGGCGTGCTGGACGAGCCACGCTTGTTCCCGGCCGGACAGGTCTTGTCCTACTGCCGCCTGGTCGGAAAGCGCCACCCAGCGTTCGCAGTCGGCGGAGCTCACGCGTTCCCCCTGGATTGGTCGATCATGCGATCGCGCCTGATCAGCCGCCGCATCTGCTCACGCGCATGCAGCAATCGGTCCTTGACCGTGTTGGGTGAAACCTCAGTCAGCTCGGCGATTTCATCGATCGAATAGTCCAGCATGTGCCGCAGCACGAGCACCTCGCGTCTAGCCTCGGGCAAATGCGCCAGGTAGTCGCGCAGGTCGCGTGCATGATCGGCGTCGGCATAGGCGGCATCTTTCGACCAGGCCAAGTTGTCCAGGTTCTCGGTGGCCTCGAAGCGCAGCCCGTGGATGCGGCGCTGGCGGGCGTGGCGAATGGCAGTGCGCGCGGCGATGCGATCGCTCCACCCGGTCAGGCTTTCACCACGGAACGAGCCGATACACTTGAGGATCTCCATCAAGATGACCTGGGTGGCATCTTCCGCATCGAGGGCATTTCCCAAGATGGACAGGGCAATGCTTTGCACCCGCCGATGCAACCGCTCCACCAATCGGCGCTGGGCATGCGTATCACCGGCGGCAGCCTGGGCGGCCAGTGCGACGGCTTCGTTGTTGTCGGCTGTGCCCATGAGTGGCTCTTTATGAATAGTGGCTTGCAACGCGACGATGGGGCGGAAAAAAGAGTCACCCATTCAAAACGCCAAGATGTTGACGCCCACCTCACCGCTGATGCGGACTGGCCGAAGGCGGGCCACGGTCGTGCTGGTCGTTCCGCGCATGATCTGGAAATCATGCGGGTTAATCGGCACTTCGGTGCCGAGCGCCAAGTGCACGGTCAGGCTGCGATGGATACGCAACTCGGCATGTCCGCGCAGACCCGCGCCCACGACAAAACGACGGTCGTCCGGCTGGGCAAACAGGGGCGTCGCGGCGAACGAGGTGTGGCGCGACACCGAATCGCCCGACAGGAAAGACTCGGCCGCAAAGCGCAACAGGTGGTGCTGGGGCGAGAGGTAGCCCACATTGAGGTCGAATGGGGACCGACGGACGGTCAAGGTGACCTCCTCTGTGTGCACGTCTTGACCGGACAGAAACGCGTAGTGGGCACCCACGTACAAGCGAGACCAGCGATGCGCAAGATCCAGCCCGATGCCCTGCTGCACGCCCTGGTCGCGCAAGAAGGTGCCAGCGACGTACGACACCGCCAATGCCCAGCGGGGATCGGGACGCGGGGGCTGCGGTGGGGGTGGCGGCGGGGACTGCGACGGGGGCGGCGGTGGAGGTGGCGGCGGAGGCTCGCTCAGATAAGCAAGCAACTCGGCGCGCAGGATGAGTGCCAAAGTCTCCGCGTTGGCCGTGGCGGACACGCCGGCCTCGACGGTGCGCGTGCGCAGTTGGTTCTTCCAGGGGTCGAATAGGTAGATTTCGCGGATCCCCTTTTCGCGCAGGATCCAGGCGACCAGGAAGAGCTTCGTCTTTTGTTGCGCTTCGGCCAAGAGGGTATCGCGCACCGCCTCGAAGCTCGGAACCTCGTGGGTGCTGACGCCGATCCCGATCTCGGCGGCGAGCGCCCGCACGCTGGAAAAGAAGGCCGCGTCCTCTTCGTCCTCGCGCCCCTGCTCAGTCAGGATGACGAGGGGCTGGTTCGTCGCCCGCGCGCCGTCAGCCCGCACTGGGCAAGCAACCGCGAGCGCCAACACTAGCACGATCGACAGACAGCACCTCTCCACCCGGCGAGAATAGCCGGAGTCAGGCCGCACACCAAGCGACGGACTGACCGGAACCAACCAAACAAACGAGTCCAGAGAAAACGGAACAATCTTGGGGACGCCTCAAGCGGATGTCCGATGATCAGAATTTCAAAATAAAGATCCGCCCGCTTCATCTCTGAGCTGACACTACAAGAGCATGAAGACCATGCGCGCGGTCACTTTGGGTTTGAAAGTTGTAGTCATTGGCGCCACTTTCGGCATTTGCTCCTGGGGCTGCACAGTCACCTCCGCAGGCAATGAAGGCTCGGGTGGGACGACTGACTCTGGTGGCACCACGGGCGCTGGAGGCGTGACGGGCGGCGGCGGTGCGAGCAGCTCAGGCGGCCAGCCGGGGCTAGGTGGCAAAGGTGGAGTGAGCGCTGGAGGCTCGGGTGGGACGACTGACTCAGGTGGCACCACGAGCGCTGGTGGTGTGGCCGGTTCTGGCGGCGTGACTGGCAAAGGCGGCCAGGCTGGCTCTGGTGGTAGCGCGGGTGCTACCTCGACCGCTGGTGGCACCGGCTCCGGCGGCGTGCCAAGCTCTGGTGGAGCAATGGGTCCAGATGCGGCGATGGGCCCAGATACTGCGATTGGCTCAGGTGGTGCCACGAATTCTGGCGGTGCGACGGGCAAAGGCGGGGTGCTGGGCTCTGGTGGGGCGACGGGCTCTGGTGGGGCAACAGGAGTGGGCGGCTCGACGGGTCCCATCAAAGGACCCTGCGACATCTACCAACAACTGGACAACGCCCCATGCGTGGCAGCCCACAGCACGGTTCGGCTGCTCTTGAGCACCTACACAGGCCCCCTCTACCAGGTC